>Ga0209736_1000060_pt1 | contig 36568 bp, 32 predicted proteins | sample BlaSpr_A8_Ref_M3_FD_187992 | JGI IMG/M metagenome (GOLD analysis project Ga0209736, IMG submission 187992) | Forest soil microbial communities from Thunder Bay, Ontario, Canada - Black Spruce, Ontario site 2_A8_Ref_M3 (SPAdes) (version 2) | ecosystem: Environmental > Terrestrial > Soil > Boreal...
TTCGCTTGCGTGCCGCTCTGCGACGCGGGCAGCTCCACGAGTTTGCCGTCGCCCTGGATTCCGAACTCCTTCTCGATATTCAGGTCCGCCAGGCGCCGCATCGCCTCCGGTGCCAGCGTGCTGTCGGGGGCCTGCTGCAGGAAGTCGCGGTAACTCTGCACCGCCCGATCGAGGCCCTGGTCGACCGGCACCTCTTTGGTGTCTGGTCGTACCTCGTGAAGGGTCGCCAGTGTCCCCGACTGGTCGACGTGATGAGCGCACGCCGCTATCACCGGCAGCAGCAGCACGACTGCGCGCGCAGGCACGAGACGCATCACGGCGTACCTCCGCTCGCCCGTTCCTTCAGCGCCCTGTCATAGCTGTCGGCCACCGCGTAGCGAGCCTGAACCTGATAGGCCTCGAGGCGCTGATGCCGTGTGTTGAGCTCATCGATGGCGACCGCCTCGATCACGTGGCCCTGCCGGGCCAGCAGGGTGTCGACGTGCTCCAGCGCCTCATCGACTCGTGTGCGCAACCGCCGGATTGGCTGGTCGTAGCCGGCGTAGCTGTGCACCGCGGCCTGCCGCGCCCGCACGAAGGCGGTATATCGTTCCTGCAGCGCCCGCACGTCGTCGTTCAGCGCGTGCAGATTTTTGTGAGCCTGCGTCAGCCGCTCCGGGTACTCCGTGTTCAGACGCCACGTGAGTACGCCCCGCAGGCGCTGCACCCTCGCCTCCTCGGCGGCGGGTTCCGCGCCGCCGGCCTGTCGTAGCGCAGTCTCGATCCTCCGCAGGCGCTCGAGCGCCACGCGTTCGTCGGCTGTTGCCAGCAGCGCCGGCCGCGGCGCCGTCAGAATGTCCTGAAGACGCTTCTGCAAGTGATCACGCTGGTCGAGTCGCACACGCATCCGCGAGTCCAGCTCTCTGAAGTGCGCGTCGACCTGCGGCAGCAGCGGCTCGTAGTTCGCATGGCGCAGACGAATCAGATCCTCGAAAGCGTTGAAACCGCCCTGCCAGACAATCAGCCTGCGGCGCAAATCCTCCATGTCCAGGTAGTTCTGCAGCGCCGTCTGGAAGTCATTCGAGGCCATCAGCTCCGTGAGGTAGAAAGTCTCCGGGGTGTCGGGCAGCGCGCGCAGGCGCACGACCCATAGGTTGTCCTGCTTGATTTCCTCGCGCACCAGGGCTTTGAGGAAGTTGCCCGCGCGGATGCTCCGCGTGGACGCATCCACCTTCTCAAGCTCCTTGCCGAATGAATCGAGCGCCTGGCCATACAGGAGCGCCGCACGCCCGTAGACCCGCAGTTTGCTGTAGGCAAACGGCAGGGCGAGCCTGGCTTCCTGGACCGCGGCGTCGGTTCCATCGCGCTCGATGAGCACGCCCCAGGGTGTGAGCGCCTTCTGGTAGTCATGGGCGGAGACGTCCGCCCAGCCGGTGCTCAGCAGCGCCAGGTTGGAATACGGTCCTTCCAGGTGCACGCGATCGAAAGCGAGCTCGGCGTGCGCGTAGTCTTCCGACCGCAGCATGAAGCTGCCGAGCACCATGTTCGACTTGTCGCGGATCGCCGCCGTGACTGTTGCGCCGCTCTCGATCTGACCGGCCTTGTCCAGCTGCCGCAAAGCCTCCGGGGTATGGCCCGCCTGCAGCAACGCGATACCGAGATTGTAGGCGGTAAATCCCTTCAGCCGCTCCGCGCTCTGCAAGCGCCTGAGCACCTCCACCGCGTCGGCCGGCCGGCCGAGCGCGAGGTAAACATTGGCGCGAAGGAATTCGACGTCATCGCTGATGTTGACCGGGACCGTCCCCTGAATCCGCTCCAGGGCGTGCAGCGCATCCTCGGGCTGATCCTTCTGGAACTCGATGCGCGCCAGGCGGTATGCCGCCTCGTTCTTGACCGGCTGATCGACATCGGCGTCCAGCACCGCCTTGATCGCGCGGCCGGCACGCAGATGCATCCGATAGCGCAGTTCGAAGTCGCCGACCGAAAAGTCCGCCTGCCTGATGTGATACTGCAGCGAATCCAGCTCCGGTTGGTCGACGCGATGGTGCTGGGCGAGCTCGGCGTCGAGCCGTTCGAGGGCGTCGAAATATTGTCCCTGATTGGCCTGGTACAGAGCCTCGCCGAAATACAGGTCGCGTAGATCAGCAGCCATCGACGGCCGCGCCGCAACTGCGGCCAGCGCCATTTCCATCAACAGCCAGTGCAACGGACCACGCATCGGCTACCAGTCCCCGATGTGAATCCCGGGCTGCGTGGCGTCCGGACCCGCGAGCATCACGCCGAGCAACTTCGGCTTGATCTCCTTCGCGAAGGGGAAGTGCTCGGTCTGGGTGTAGTCCTTGCCATTGGCGAGCTTGGCGCTCACCGAGACCTCGATATCGTGCGCGCCGGTGGCGATGTTGCCGCTATAGATTCGCTGCACCCCGCCTTTGCGCAGAGCGTCGAGCTCCTTGAAGCTGTAGATGTAATGAGTCGCCGGCCGGCCGTCGATCTGAATCCGCACCGCATCGAGACGCAGCGTCTCGCCGTGCGCCAGCATCACGAACACGGCGAGGTGAGTATCGGACGGATAGAGCAGCTTCTCTTCAAGCTGGTTGAGCTCGGCCGCGATGCTAAGGACGTCGGACTTGACCTCCTGGACCTGCTCGTCCAGACCTTTCATCTGCGCCCGAGCGCTCTCGTCCGCCGGACTCGTCCGTGCGCAGATGCACAGCAGAGCGCTCATTACGACGAAGAAATGCTTGCGCATCGCGTGAAGGCGCAGTGCGGCGCAGCCTCGAGAGGCCGCCCAAGAGTGCCGGCTCACCGCGTTCGAATCGTACGCAAGCATGATCTGCTCTCCTTCCACCCGTTGCCGTGACGCCGCAGCCGTCCGGTGGAAGGACTGGATTATGGCGATCCCGCTGTCATAGAGCCGAGGCTCATTAGACCGGAGACTTTGCGTCGCCACCTTTCGGTGGGTTTGCCCTTTGCGAATCCAAAAGCACTGCCCGATGTCTTCATCGGACGCTAAAAGAAGTAACACACAACAACCGGCATGGCATTTCTTTAACTTCGCGTTTTGCTTCAGCTGCGGTTCAGCGACTGGTCGCTTTGCGCCTGCCGTGTTCTTGTGCTAGCCTTAGCACGACGCGGGAGTTGCCCCAGTTGCCGTGCTAGAAGCGCTTTCGTCCCCGCGCAGCGCTGCGCCGAGTTGCCTCGCCGTGACCTGTAGCAAACTCCTTGTCGATGACCAGGTGCTTCCACGCCTAAGGAAGCACTCATCACTACAAGTACCGGCTCTTCTACGGCCACCCTGGAAAGCGAATTGTTGGATACGACAACGAGCGCCCAAAGGGCGATCATAGGCAATTTGGCGAAATCGGAGCACCCATACGTTTTCACGGACGTGGAGGCATTGGTCCGAGATTTTCTCGCCGACGTATCTCGACGGAGGTCAGCCCTGCGAGGCGACCGGCCACGTCTACTCGCCGAAGTCATCAACCTGACGGCACCTCAAAACTATTTTTCGACAATGAGTCCATCGCTGATTCCTCGCGCCACAACGATTCGTAGCGGCCTGACGTGGTGCTTGGCCGTCTGAATACCGCACTCAGTTGAACCAGCGCGAAACGCCACCATGGTGCGAACACGTACCTCGGTGATGTCTGCTGAAGCTGTAGCTCCCGTCACGACATTGGGCAGAAGCACCCACGGGCTGTTCACCGTTCTTGATATGCGCGGGTGAGTGAACCCGTATTCCGTCTTTGTTGATGTACGAGCCGTGCTCAACAAGTTGCGATTCGCTTGGCGCGGGTGTCGGCGGTGGTGTGTCTGCGTGGGCCCCAAACGAGGCAATCAATGCCACCGAAAGAATGAATTTCGCGAGACTTTTCATTCTGACTTTCCTTGTCTATCCAAAATCCTGCGCTCGATGAATCTCCGCGTGCGCGCCGTCGGGTGGAACTGTCGTAATTGGTAGCGGGCAGCGCTATCCTAGACCAGAAAATATTCTGATAAATCCATTACTTATGCGTGAATTGGTAGCGGGGGTAGGATTTGAACCTACGACCTTCGGGTTATGAGCCCGACGAGCTGCCAGACTGCTCCACCCCGCACCGGAAAGAGCCGCACATTGTACCGAGTGCTTCGGGTATTGCAAGGGACAGCCCGGGCCGAATCCGGCCGGGGCCTGGCGCTGTTTGATCGAGCGGACCGAGACCCGCCCGCTCGATGATTGGCGCGCGCGCCCTCGCCCGCCAACCCATTCGCGAGCTATTGCAGGGCTCGCTGACAAAGCTGTAGCAGGGTGCCGGGAATCACTCCGAGCCCGAACACCAACAAAGCATTGGCGCTGAGTACCGTCCGCATCAACACCGAACCGCCGATGATCGTGGTCTCGGTGGGTTCATCGAAGTACATGAGCTTCACGATGCGGAGGTAAAAGAACGCGCCTACCACGGAAAACAGCACCGCGACGACGGCGAGCCAGGTGTAGTTCCCGATTACCGCCTGGACCACGCCGAGCTTGGCCCAGAAGCCGATGAACGGCGGCAGGCCCGCCAGGCTGAACATGAGAATCGCCATCATGCCGGCGAACCAGGGACTGCGGGCGTTGAGGCCGCGGAAGTCGGTGATCTTGTCCGCCTCGAAGCCCTGACGAGCCAGCAGCAGAATCATGCCGAACGCCCCGGCGGCGACGATCACATAGCTGATCATGTAGAACATCGAGGCTTGATAACCCTGCGCCGTCCCCGAAAGAATTCCGAGAAGCACATACCCCACATGAGAAATCGTCGAATAAGCAAGCATGCGTTTGAGATTGCTCTGCGCGATGGCGACGATGTTGCCGATGGCCATGGAGAGCACGGCGAGCACTATCAGCATTTGGCTCCAATCCGGCTGCGAGCCCGCCAGAGCCTCGGGCAGCAAACGCATGGCGAGGGCGAACGCCGCCAGCTTCGATGCGGTGCCGATGAACACGGTCACGCACGTCGGCGATCCTTCATACACGTCCGGTATCCACATATGGAACGGCACGGCGCCGAATTTGAAGCCCACGCCGACGATGAGAAAGGCGATGCCGAACACCAAGCCGACGTTGTCACCCAGCCCGTTCTGCACGGCGGCGGCGATCGCGCCGAGTTCGAGGTTCCCCGTTACTCCATAGATGATCGACATGCCGTACAACAGTGTTCCGGATGCCATGGATCCCAGCACGAAGTATTTGATCGCGGACTCGGCTGCAATGCCCGATTCCCGGTCGAACGCCACCATGGCGTAAAGGCACAGCGACATCAATTCCAAGCCCAGGTACAGCGTGATCAAGCTGCCCGCGGAAATCAGGACCATGGCGCCGAGGGCGGCAAACAATCCCAGTACGTAGTATTCGCCCTTGAGAATGGCGCGACGCTGCAGGTAGTCGGTGGAGTACACGAATACCACGGCCACGGTCAGCAAAGTGACGACTTTCAGCACCTGCGCCATCCGGTCAATTTCGAACAGGCCGCCGAGTCCGACGAACTTCACCGTCACCGGCTGCACCGCCACCAACATGGCGGTAATGACCAAGCTGATCACCGCCAGCACGCCGGTCCAGCGCCGCTGCGCGTCGTTCAGCAACAAATCCAGCATCAATATCGCGCACGCGGCCAGCCCGAGATAGATCTCAGGCGTTGCATAGTTCAATCCGGCATTGAACTGGCTGACACTGAATTGAGCGAGGGGGTTCATGCGTCGACCTTAGGGAGCGATCTTGGAAACCAGCAGCTGCTGGGCCAAATGCAGCGTGGATGCCCGCATCACATCGAGCAGCGGGGCGGGCCATACCCCAACCAAGAGAACCGCCGCTGCGAGCACGCCGAGAACAAAGAATTCACGGCCGTTGAGATCCTTGAGCGCCGCCACCTTGTCGTTGGCAACCTCGCCGAAGATGACTCGTTTGACCAGCCACAGGGTGTACGCGGCGCCCAGCACGAGGATGGTGGCGGCGAAAAACGCATACCAGACGTTTGCCTTGAACGAGGCCAATATCACCATGAATTCGCCGATGAATCCGGAGGTCCCCGGCAGACCGGAATTCGCGAGCGCGAACAGCACCATGAAGGCCGCGAACTTCGGCATGGTATTGATCACCCCGCCATAGGCACTGATTTCTCGGCTATGGACCCGGTCGTACATGACTCCGACGCACAAGAACATCGCGCCCGACACGAGGCCATGCGACAGCATTTGCACGATGGCGCCGTCCAGCCCCAACCCGATTCCGCTGGTTCTGCCCGTCGCGGCGACGATCTGAAATCCGATGAACATGCCGAGCGTGACGAAGCCCATGTGCGCGATCGACGAGTAGGCGATCAGCTTCTTCATGTCGCGCTGCGCCAGCGCCACGAAACCGATGTACACCACGGCGATCAGCGACAGCCCGATGATCAGCCAATCCAGCTCGCGGCTGGCGTCGGGCGCGATCGGCAAGGAGAATCTCAAGAAGCCGTACCCGCCCATCTTCAGCATGATGGCCGCCAGCACCACGGAGCCGCCGGTCGGCGCCTCAACGTGCGCATCCGGCAACCAGGTGTGCACCGGCCACATCGGCACCTTCACGGCAAATGCGGCGAGAAACGCCAGGAAGATGAACGTCTGCTCCGTGAGGTTGAGCGGCATGCGCTGGAACGCCGCAAGTTCGTAGGTGCCCGACTTCAGATACAGGTAGATGAGGGCAACCAGCATCAGCAGCGACCCGATGAACGTGTACAAGAAAAACTTGATCGTGGCGTACACGCGCCGCGGGCCGCCCCACACGCCGATGATGATGAACATCGGGATGAGCATGGCCTCCCAGAACACGTAGAACAGCACGCCGTCCAGTGCCGCGAACACGCCGATCATCAAGCCCTCCAATATCAAGAAGGCCGCAAAATATTGCGCTACGCGTTTTTCGACGTTCGTCCAGCTTGCAATCACGATGAGCACGGTGGTCAAGGTGGTCAGCAGAATCAGCGGCATCGAGATACCGTCGACCCCGATGTAGTACTCCGAGTGAATGGTCGAAATCCAGGGCGAACGCTCGATGAATTGCATCGCCGCGGTGCCGGTCTTGAACAGCGCCCACAGAGGCGCGCTGAGCGCCAGCGCCAGCGCGCTGACGATCAAGGACAGCCATTTCGCGGCGGCGATCCGGTCGCCCAAAGCCAGCACGATGAAGCCGCCGGCGATCGGCAGCCAAATCAACAACGACAGCAAATATCCGCCGAACGTCATGTTCGCCATAGAATCCACATCAGAAAGGCGGACAATCCCAGGATCATCGCGAACGCGTAGTGGTACAGATATCCCGACTGCGCGTAGCGCATCACGGATCCCAGCCAGCCGACGGTGCGCGCGCTGCCGTTGACCAGGCCGTCGTCGATCATGATCTGATCGCCGAATCGCCACAGGCCGCCGCCCAAGTGCCGCGCCGCGGGCACGATCACGTGCTCGTTGAACCAATCGAAGCCGTATTTATCGGCCAGTATCGTGTGCAGCCATTTGAAGCGGCGTTCCGCTGCATCCGCGAGGTCCGGTCTCTTGAGAAAGAACCACCAGGCGGTAAATACCCCCAATGCGGCAAGCCAAATCGGCAGCGACGTGAACGCCGACAGGACGAAGGCGCCGGGCCCGCGGAACTCTTCGCCCAGATGGGCCAGCACATCGTTGGCCGGAATCACGTGAATGGCGCCGTTGAAATAACCGCCGAACAACACGGGTTGGGCCGTGAACCAGCCGATCAGCGCCGACGGGATGGCGAGCAGTATCAGCGGCACCGTCACGACCCAGGGACTCTCGTGCAGATGCTCCTCCGTGTGGTGATCCATGCGCGGGCGGCCATGGAAGGTCATGAAGAACATCCGGAACGTATACAACGCCGTGACGAATACGCCGGTCAGCACGCAGAAATGAGCGTAGCCCGAACCCGCCCGGTGCGACAGGGCTACCGCATCGATCAACGCATCCTTGGAAAAGAATCCCGACGTCCCCGGGAAGCCGATCAGGGCCAGCGCACCGACCAGACAAGTCCAGTAGGTGATCGGCATATATTTTTTCAGGCCGCCCATTTTTCGCATGTCCTGCTCGTGATGCATGGCCATGATCACGGAACCCGCCGCCAAGAACAGCAGCGCTTTGAAGAACGCGTGCGTCATGAGATGGAAAATGCCGGCACTGTATGCCGAGACGCCGAGCGCCGCCGTCATATACCCGAGCTGTGACAGGGTCGAATAGGCGATCACTCGCTTGATGTCGTTATTCACGATGCCGAGCAGTCCCATGAAGAACGCCGTGGTCGACCCGATGATCAACACCGTCGACAGCGCAGTCTCCGACAGTTCGAAAAGCGGCGACATGCGCGCCACCATGAATATGCCGGCCGTCACCATGGTTGCGGCGTGGATCAGCGCCGAGATCGGCGTCGGGCCTTCCATGGAATCGGGCAGCCACACGTGCAAGGGCACTTGCGCGGACTTGCCCATGGCGCCGACGAATAAGCATATGCAGGTAAAGGTGATTGCCGGCCAGGTGATGGTGTTGCCTATGTGGATCTGCGCCGCCGCGATTTGGCCGGCGTGCGAGAACACGGTTGCATAGTCCAGCGACCCCGTGTAGCGCAGCACGGCGGCAATGCCGAGCACGAAGCCGAAATCGCCGACCCGATTGGCCAGGAAGGCCTTCAGGCTGGCGAAGATGGCTGTCGGGCGCGTGTACCAGAATCCGATGAGCAAGTACGAGACCACGCCCACGGCTTCCCAGCCGAAGAACAATTGCAGGAAATTGTTCGACATCACGAGCATCAGCATTGAAAAGGTGAACAGCGAAATGTAGCTGAAGAAGCGCTGGTAACCCGGGTCATCGTGCATGTAACCGATGGTGTAGACATGCACCATCAAGGACACGAACGTCACCACCGCCATCATCATCGCGGACAGGCGGTCGATCAAGAATCCGACATCCATGGTCACGCCGTCGCTGACCAGCCAGGTATAGACCGGGCCGTTGAACGGCGCCTGGGCGTTGAACAGAATCTGATAGAGCACGTAGAACGACAGGACGCACGAGATGCCCACGCCCAAGATGGTGATGCCGTGCGCACCGGCCTTGCCGATGCTCTTGCCGAACAACCCGGCAATGACGGCCGACGCGAGCGGCGCGAACGCGATCGTGAGATAAACTGCCTGCATGGTTTGGTGTTCCTCAGCCTTGCAGCGTGTCGAGATCTTCGACTTCGATGCTGCGGCGCTCGCGAAACACCACGACCAGGATCGCGAGGCCGATGGCGGCTTCGGCGGCGGCCACGGTCAATATGAAGAACACGAAAATCTGGCCGCCGATGTCGCCCAAATAGCGCGAAAACGCGACGAAGTTGAAATTGACGGCAAGCAGCATGAGCTCAATGCACATCAACAGCACGATGACGTTCTTGCGGTTCAGGAACACGCCGCCGACCGCAATCGCGAACAGGATCCCCGACAGTGTCAGCACGTGATTGAGCGTGATCATGGGCGCTTCTCGGAAGCCATTTTGACGATTCGAACGCGATTCCTGGGATTGGCCGCGACCTGCAGCGCGATATCCTGCTGCTTGCCGCCGGTGCGCCGCCTTAGGGTCAACACGATGGCCGCGACGCTCGCGACCAGCAAAATGACGGCGGCGATCTGCGCCGGATAGGCATAGCGCGTGAACAAGGCGGTGCCCAAGTCCCGCGTATTCGAATAGTTGGCGGCCACCGGGGGCGCCGTCCTCATGCTCATGCCGCCGAGGTGCTTCACCACGATGATGTTGACGATGGCGAAGACCACGAAGCCCGCGACCGCGACCGCAAGGGGCCAGTAGTTCGCCAATCCCTTGCGCAATTCCTCGAGGTTGATGTCGAGCATCATGACCACGAACAGGAACAGCACCATCACGGCCCCGACATATACCAGCACCAGTACGATCCCCAAGAACTCCGCGTCCAGCATCAGCCAGATGACCGCGCTCACGAAGAAGCACAACACCAAGAGCAACGCCGAATACACCGCGTTTCGGGCCAGGATGACGCCGAGCGCGGCCGCGATCAGGACCGCGGCGAACACGTAGAAGAGAATGGTCGCGAACATCAGCGATACCGTGCGTCGGCGGCGCGATCCGCCGCGATCATGGCTTCGTAGCGTTCGCCGATGCCGAGCAGCTTATCCTTGCTCATGATGTTCTCGCCGCGATTCTCCATGTGGTACTCGTACAGACGCGTTTCGACGATGGCATCGACGGGACATGCCTCCTCGCAAAAGCCGCAGTAAATGCACTTGAACAAATCGATGTCGTAGCGCGTGGTGCGGCGCGTGCCGTCGGCGCCCACATCCGACTCGATGGTGATGGCGAGGGCCGGGCATACCGCTTCGCAGAGCTTGCAGGCAATGCAGCGCTCTTCGCCGTTGGGATAGCGCCGCAGCGCATGCAGGCCGCGGAAACGGTTGCTTTGCGGAGTTTTCTCTTCCGGATAGTTGACCGTGACCTTGGGCGCAAACAAACCCTTCAGGGTCACCCATAACCCCTGCCCCAATTCCCACAGCAGGAAGGTCTTGAAAAAATTGCGGATGCCCTGCATTAGAGTTGCCCCTTCCACGGACCAACGTGGAAATAGACCATGAAGCCCTCAACCAGCAGCCAGAACAGCGTGACCGGGATCAAGGCCTTCCACCCCAAGCGCATGATTTGATCGTATCGATAGCGCGGAAATGTCGCGCGCAGCCACAGGAAAACGAACATCGGGAACAGCGTCTTCAGGCCGAACCACCAGAATCCCGGCACCGCGAGCGGCGAGTCCGCCGGCAGCCACCCATCGAAAGGAGAGAGCCAGCCGCCGAAGAAAAAAATCACCGTCAGCGCCGAGATCAAAATCATGTTGACGTATTCGGCGATGAAAAAGAGCGCGAATGCCATGCCCGAATAATCGACGTGAAAGCCAGCGACGATTTCCGATTCCCCTTCGGCCACGTCAAATGGCGCGCGGTTGGTCTCCGCCACGCCCGAGATGAAGTACACCACCAGCAGCGGGAACAGCCAGGTCCAATTCCAGCCGAATAGGCCGGCCTGCGCGCGAATGATGTCGCCGACGTTGAGGCTGCCTGACGCCATCAATACACCCACCATGGCGAAACCCATGGCGATTTCATAGGCGACGATCTGTGCCGCCGAGCGCATGGCGCCGAGGAATGCGTATTTGGAGTTGGCCGCCCATCCCGCGAGAATGATGCCGTACACGCCCATCGAGGTGAGCGCCAGGATATAGAGCAGTCCCGCATCAATGTTGGCGAAGGCGTGTTCCGGCCGCAGTGGAATCACCGCCCAGATGGCGAGCGAGGGCACCAGCGCGAGGAACGGCGCCAGGCGGAACAGAAATCCGTTCGAATCCGCCGGGATGATGATCTCTTTGAAAATGAGCTTGACCACATCGGCAAACGGCTGCGCCAGACCCGGAATCAAGAGGCCGCCGATGCGGTTCGGACCCTTGCGCGCTTGAATCCACCCGATGATCTTGCGTTCCGCCAGTGTGTAAAAGGCCATGGTGAGGATGAGGCACACCATGACCATCAGCGTCTGCACCGCGAGCAGCAGTGGATAAGTCCAATACGGCGTGATGGCGCCGGAGAGCCAATCGCGAATGGGGCTCCAATCCCACATTTTAGATCACGGTGCGGGCCATGCGCCCGTCCTTGGTCTTCGACAAGGCCTCGGACCCGCGAACCAGTGCATCGCACTGGTACGGCGGAATGTCCACCCATGAGCCCGCCGGCTTCTGTCCCGAGGGGATCACCGCCGCCCCGGCGCCGATGCCGTTGCTCGAGGCTTCAACGCGGCCGCCGCAGAGCGTCCGCAACGCGTCGCGAATTTCCTCGGAGCTCACGTAATCGACGCCATGCAAATTCAGCAGGTTCGCGAGCACACGCAACACCTTCCAGCCCGGCCGGCTCTCGCCCGGCAGTTTCGCGGCGCCCGCCCAGCTTTGCCAGCGTCCCTCGGCATTGACGAAGGTGCCCGAAGTCTCGGCGAAAGTTCCGATGGGCAGGACCACATGCACTGACGCGCGCAGACTCTCCGGGAGGTGCGTGGTGACGGCGACCACCAATTCCGCCGCTCCCAGCGCGCGCGCATCGACGCCGAAGTCGGACGCCGGGTCGACGCCGCCGAACAATACATAGGCCGCGCATGCGGACTCGAGCATTGCGCGCGCCGACAGGCCCACTGCGGCGGCCGCAGCGCCGCCCGGCTCACGGTGCGGCACCGCGCCCGCCAGGTACGCCCCCGCCGCATTGGCGCCCTCGGTGATGCACCCGACGCTCGCGCCACTCAACTCCGCCAGCATCCCCGCCAGCGCCTTGAGTTCCGAGTAAGCAGGGTGTCTCTGCGCCAATGTGCCGAGGATGACGGCATGACGAGAGCCCGTCATCAGCGCATCGACCAGCGCCCGGTGGGAATCGTCGACCTTTGCCTCACCGACGCCCGCCGGGACCGGCTTTTTGACGGCCGCCGCGGCCGCACGCACGACTGCCGCCAATTCGCCGACCAGGTCGGTTTCGGCCAGGGCGTAGGCCGCCACCGGAAACATATAGTCGAAGCGGTGCGGATTGAGGAACGCGATCCTGGCACCGCCGGTCCTGACGGCGGCCTTGCGGATGCGATGCGCCAGCAGCGGCATCTCATGCCGTAGATTCGAGCCGATCACGAGGACACCGTCCAGGCGTTCGATGTCGGCGATCTTGAGGCCGAGGTTGGGGAAGGGTGCATCGTGTTCCTGCGCCCGAAAATCCAGCTGGCGCAGGCGATGATCGATGTTGGCGCAGCCTATGCCCCGCGCAATCCGGCCGAGCAAGTACAGCTCCTCGACGGTGGCCATCGGCGAGCCGAGGAATCCCGCGGCGGCACCGCCCTGCTGCGCCGCTATTTTCTGCAAGCCTTCCGCGGCTGCGTTGAGCGCCACTTCCCAGTCGACGGCTTGCAGGGTGCCGTCGATGCGCAGCAAGGGCCGCGACACGCGATCCGCCGAGTACATCCCTTCGAAGCCGAAGCGATCCCGATCGGCGATCCAGGTTTCGTTGATCTCCTCGTTTTCGCGCGGCACCATGCGCATCAACTTGCCGCGAAGCACATGCGCATAGAGATTGGTGCCGAATGCGTCGTGCGGCGAGACCAGCGGCTGCTGCGTCATCTCCCAGGCGCGGGCGTGATAGCGAAAGGGCTTGTTGTTGAGAGCCCCGACCGGGCATAGATCGATGATGTTGGCGGACAGTTCGTGATCGACGCTGTGTTCGATGTACGTGCCCACCTCCATGTTCTCGCCGCGGCCCGTGGTGCCCATTTGCGGGTAGCCCTGGATTTCCTGGCCGAATCGAACACAGCGGGTGCAATGAATGCAGCGTGTCATGTCGGTCGATACCAGCGGACCCAAATTCTTGTCCTTGACCACCCGTTTGCGCTCGCTGAAGCGGGAGATGTCGCGGCCGTAGCCCAACGCCAAATCCTGCAGTTCACACTCGCCGCCCTGATCGCAAATTGGGCAGTCGAGCGGGTGATTGATCAGCAGAAATTCCATCGTCGCCCTCTGCGCGGCGACGGCTTTCGGCGACTTGGTGAACACCTTCATGCCTTCGGTCACCGGCGTGGCGCAAGCCGGCAGCGGCTTCGGCGCCTTCTCCACCTCGACCAGGCACATGCGGCAATTGGCCGCGACGGTCAGCTTGTCGTGATAGCAAAAGCGCGGAATGTAGATATTCGCCGGATCCGTGACCTGCATGATCATCTGACCCTTGCGGGCTTTCAGGGGCACGCCATTGACTTCGATATTGACCGTGTCGTCGCTCATCAGTCTGCCCTATGCCGCCACGGCCGCGGCATCGGCGGCCGAAGACCCGGCGCCCGCCTGACCGTCGACGATCGAGCGGCCCTTGTGCTCGATCATGTATTGAAACTCGTGCCGGAAGTGCTTCAAGAAACTCTGCACCGGCCACGCGGCCGCATCACCGAGCGCACAGATGGTGTGGCCCTCGATGCGGTTGGCCACATCCAGCAGCAGGCCGAGATCCTCGCTTCGGCCCTGGCCCGCGATGATTCGCTTCAGCATGCGGTCGAGCCATCCCGTGCCCTCGCGGCAGGGCGTGCATTGACCGCAGGACTCCGACATGTAAAAGCGCGCCAGGCGCTCCAGCGCGCGCACCATGCAAGTCGTTTCATCCATGACGATGACGGCGCCGGTGCCGATCGACGAACCGGCCTTCTTCACCGAGTCGTAATCCATGTTGGTTGCCCACATCACATCGGCCGGCAGCACCGGGCAGGACGAACCGCCCGGGATCACCGCCTTCAGCTTGCGGCCCTTCCACACACCGCCCGCCAGCGCCATCAGATCCTTGAAAGGGATCCCCAAAGGCAATTCGAAATTGCCGGGCTTCTCGACGTGGCCCGAGACGGAAAAAATGACCGTGCCGCCCGAATTCAACGGCCCCAGGCCCGCAAACCACGCCGCCCCCTTGCGCATGATGGTCGGCACGGAGGCGAAGCTCTGGGTGTTGTTGATGGTGGTGGGTTTGCCGAACAATCCGAAGTTCGCCGGAAACGGCGGCTTGAACCGCGGTTTGCCCGGCTTGCCCTCGAGCGATTCCAGCAGCGCCGTTTCTTCGCCGCAAATATAGGCGCCCGCCCCGATGAACATGTGCAGATCGAAATCCACTCCGGTTCCCTGAATATTCTTGCCGAGCAGCCCCGCCGCATAGGCTTCGGCAAGCGCGGCTTCGAAACGCGGTATGGGCTCGGCCAAGAACTCGCCGCGGATGTAGTTGTAGCCCACGGTGGCCGTCATCGCATAGCCGCCGATGGCCATGCCCTCGATGACCGAATGCGGGTTATATCGCAGAATGTCGCGGTCATGGCAGGTGCCGGGCTCGGATTCGTCCGAATTGCACACGGCGTACTTCTGTACCGGCGATGTGCGCGGCATGAAGCTCCATTTCACGCCCATGGGGAATGCCGCGCCGCCCCTGCCGCGAAGCCCCGAAGCCTTGACTTCCTCGATGATTTTCTCGCGCGGCGTCTGCTCGCGCAGGATCTTTTCCCATGCCTGATAACCGCCGCCTTGGCGGTAGCCTTGCAGCGTCCACGGGCGCTCGTGCTGCAGTGCTTCGAAACACACCAGATTCTGCTCGTAAGCCACTCTTAAGCTCCGCTCATGTCAATTCATCCAGAATTTTATCGATGCTCTCGGGTGTGAGGTTCTCGTGAAACACGTGGTCGACCATCATCATGGGTGCGCCGGTGCAGGCCGCCAGGCACTCCTCCTCGCGCTTGAGATAAATTCGCCCGTCGGGCGTGCTTTCTCCCGTCTTGATCCCGAGCTTCTTTTCGACGTGATCGACGACTTCCTGCGAGCCGCGCAGCATGCAGGAAATGTTGGTGCAGACCGACACATGATGGCGGCCCACCGGCTTGGTCTCGAACATGGAATAAAACGACGCCACCTCGTAAACGTGGATGGGCGCGAGCCCCAAGTAGGCGGCCACGGCATCCATGAGGTCGGTCGTCAGGAACCCCTTGTTCTCGTGTTGCACGGCATGCAGCGCGGATATCACCGCGGAGCGCTTGCGGTCGGGCGGAAATTTCTCCGCCCAACGATCGATTTCCTCGCGCACGTGGGCGGACAGCTGCACGCTCATCGATCGATTTCTCCGAAAACGATGTCTTGGGTTCCGATCACCGCCACGACGTCCGCGAGCATATGTCCTCGTACCATTTCATCGAGCGACGCGAGATGCGCAAAACCGGGGGCGCGCACCTTCAATCGATAAGGCTTGTTCGCTCCGTCGGAAACCAGGTAAACCCCGAGCTCGCCCTTCGGCGCCTCGACGGCGGCGTATGTCTCGCCTTCCGGCACGCAGTAGCCTTCCGTCATGAGTTTGAAATGATGGATCAACGATTCCATGTCCCCCTTCATCTCCTCGCGCCGCGGCGGCCGCACTTTGCGGTCGTCGATCATGACGGAGCCGGGATTGGCCTTGAGCCAGGCGACGCATTGATCGACGATGCGCGTCGACTGGCGCAATTCCTCGATGCGCACCAGGTAGCGATCGTAGCAATCGCCGTTCACTCCCACGGGAATGTCGAAATCCACGCGATCGTACCCGTCGTACGGCTGCTTCTTGCGCAGGTCCCACTCGATGCCGGAACCGCGCAGCATGGGACCCGAAAACCCCAGCTGCATCGCGCGTTCGGGAGTCACCACGCCGATGTTCACCGTGCGCTGCTTCCAGATACGGTTGTCGGTGAGCAGGGTCTCGTAATCGTCGATGCAGGCCGGGAAGCGCCGGGTAAAATCCGCGATGAAGTCCAGCAAGCCGCCGGAGCGCCGCTCGTTGAGGCGGTCCACGTCCTTCTTGCTGCGCCACTCGGAATACTGGTACTTGGGCATCGAGTCCGGCAAATCCCGATACACCCCGCCCGGCCGATAGTAGGTCGCGTGCATGCGGGTGCCCGACACCGCCTCGTAGCAGTCCATGAGGTCTTCGCGCTCGCGGAAGCAGTACAGAAATACCGTCATGGCGCCGATGTCGAGGCCATGCGCCCCCAGCCACATCAGATGATTGAGAATTCGCGTGATCTCATCGAACATCACGCGGATGTATTGCGCGCGCAGCGGCGGCTCTATTCCCAGCAGCTTCTCGATCGCCATCACATAGGCATGCTCGTTGCACATCATCGACACGTAATCCAGCCGATCCATGTAGCCGATCGACTGGTTGAAGGGCTTGCTCTCGGCGAGCTTCTCGGTGCCGCGATGCAGTAGCCCGATGTGGGGGTCGGCCTTCTGAATCACTTCGCCGTCCATCTCGAGCACCAGGCGCAGCACGCCGTGCGCCGCCGGGTGCTGAGGCCCGAAGTTCATGGTGTAGTTGCGAATCTCAGCCACTGGGTTTGCCGTCCGTGGCGACCGGAGCGTTGGTAAGCTGTGGATCATAGCGATTGTCGTGACGAATCACTTTCGGCACCAGCACGCGCGGATCGATGGTCACGGGTTGGTAAACGACGCGAGCCTTCTCCGGGTCGTAGCGGACTTCGACATTGCCCGACAGCGGGAAATCCTTGCGAAACGGATGGCCGATGAAGCCGTAGTCGGTGAGCAGGCGGCGCAGATCGGGGTGGCCCCTGAACAAGATGCCGAACATGTCGAAGGTTTCGCGCTCGAACCAATTGGCGCCGGCCCAGATGCCGGTCACGGAATCCACCATGGGCTCGGCGTCGTTGGCGCAAAACACGCGCAGGCGCAATCGCTGATTGAGCGACACCGAGAGCAGGTGATAGACGACGGCGAAGCGCCGGCCGGCCACCGCGGCCGCCTCGTCTGTGACGTCCCATCGTGATACGCCGCGGCTGAAACCCGATGTGGTGGCGTCCTCGGTCTTCCATTCGGCGCGGCCGTGCTCGAGGTAATCCACACCGCAAACGTCCATGCACATCTCGAACTTGAGGCCCGCGCCGTCGCGCAGCACCATCGCCGCCTCCAGCAGCTGATGGGCGGGCACTTCGTAGGTCAATTCGCGTGTGTGGTTGGCAACCGCCTGTAACTTACCGGGCAGCGCCGCCGCAATGGCTTGCCCAAGGCTCTCGAGGCGGGTCGGCGCTACCACCGCCGCCGCGTCGCTCGAGTCCGCGCTCATCGGATAATCGCCTTGTTGCGCTTGATCTTGTTCTGCAGCTGAATGATGCCGTAGAGCAGAGCTTCCGCCGTCGGCGGGCAACCCGGAACGTACACATCCACGGGCACGATGCGATCGCAGCCGCGCACGACGGCGTACGAGTAATGATAGTAGCCGCCGCCATTGGCGCACGAGCCCATGGAAATCACCCAGCGCGGCTCCGCCATTTGGTCGTACACCTTGCGCAGGGCCGGCGCCATTTTGTTCACCAGTGTGCCGGCGACGATCATCACGTCGGATTGACGCGGACTCCCCCGAAACACCACGCCGAAGCGGTCGAGGTCGTAGCGCGCCGCGCCGGCGTGCATCATTTCCACCGCACAGCAGGCAAGGCCGAAGGTCATCGGCCAGAGCGATCCCGTGCGCGCCCAATTGATCAGCTTGTCGACGGTGGTCACTTCGAAGCCGCGCACCGTGCCCAAGTCTCCGGACACGGCTTCTAGTCCCATTCAAGCGCCCCTTTCTTGTAGTCGTATACCAGGGCGACGACCAGGACCAGCGCGAAGATCAGCATGGCCAGCAGCCCGAAGGCGCCGGTCAGCCGGAGGGAAACGGCCCAGGGGAAAAAGAACGCAATCTCCAGGTCGAACACGATGAAGATGATGGCGACCAGGTAGTAGCGGACGTCGAACCGCACCCGCGAATCCTCGAACGCTTCGAAGCCGCATTCGTAGGGCGACAGCTTTTCCGCGTCCGGACGCCGCGGGCCCAAGATCCACCCGATGGTGAATAACGCGAGCCCCAGCACAGTGGCTAATCCCATGAAAATCAATACAGGTAGGTACTGTCGCAGCATCATCAGCGTCCGAGCACGTCAATTAACCATAATTGTATCAGCCGGGCGCGTGCTGCGTTGCGTAAAGGATTGCAGCACGCCCATTAACGCAGCATCAAAGTGATGGTGCCGACGGCCGGAGTCGAACCGGCACAGGTTGCCCCACTAGCCCCTCAAACTAGCGCGTCTACCAATTTCGCCACGTCGGCATACATTGTCATCAACTGTTCACTTCGGAGGTGCCGTCGGATTCGGTACGGGAGTCGCAGGTGCCGCCGGCGGTGTCGCGGCCGCCGCCTGCGCCGCGCGCTCCAACACACTGGTCGGCTCGGCGGTCGGGCGCGCGCCTAAATAAGCCAGCGTCAAACTGGTGGCGAAGAACATTGCCGCGAACACCGCCGTCAATTTTGAAAACAAGGTGCTCGTACCGCGGGCACCGAACACTGTGCCCGATGCACCGGAACCGAAGCCGGCCCCGGCCTCCGCGCCCTTGCCTCGCTGCATGAGCACGAGAGCAATGATGAAAAACGCGAGCAAAATGTGCACACCCAAAATAAATCCACGCAACATAAGAAATCTCTCAATGGCGAACGGCCGCGGCCGCGCAAATCTGCTGAAACTCATCAGCGCTCAGAGAAGCGCCACCCACCAATCCGCCATCCACGTCGGGCATTTCGAACAGCTCCGCGGCATTGCCGGCCTTGACGCTGCCACCGTAGAGGATCCGCAAATGGCGCGCCATCTTAGCATCTTGCGCATGAATGCGATTGCGCAGGAAGAAGTGCGCCTCCTGCGCCTGCACCGGCGAGGCCGTACGGCCCGTCCCGATGGCCCACACGGGTTCATAGGCGAGGATGGCCCGCGCAAACCCGCCGATCCCGTGCATCGCAATCACGGCATCGAGTTGCCGGGCGATGACCGCTTCGGTCAACTTCGCTTCACGCTCCTCCAAGGTTTCCCCTACGCACAGCACGGGTGTGAGGCCGGCGGCCAACACGGCCGCAAACTTGCGCGCCACCAGGGCATCATCCTCGTGATACCAGCGGCGCCGCTCCGAGTGCCCCACGATCACGTAGCCGCAGCCCACGTCCTTGAGCATGGCGGCGCTCACTTGTCCTGTGAACGCTCCCCCGGACTCGGCACATACGTCCTGCGCGCCGACGCCTATCCGGCCATCCTCCAGCACGCGGACGGCATCGCTCAAATACACATAAGGCGGAAAAACCACGATATCGATCGGCCAGTCGGCCTTCAAACTCATCTCCAATTCGGCGAGTAATGCTTGATTGGCGGCCCGGGAGCCGTGCATTTTCCAATTACCCGCGACCATCTGACGACGCATAGGCTTACCTTCGGGCGATTTGCCCTGCGGGAAAGGCGGCGAAGATTAGCCGCGCGGCCGGTTAACTGCAAGCCCTCTGGGGTTGGGCTATTTCGCCGGCACCGCTGCCGCTTCCACGACCGCCGCGATCTCTCGCGCGCCCTCCTTCACCAGCTGCGCATCGTACCCCTCGACCATCACACGGATGACGGGCTCGGTGCCTGAGGCCCGCAGCACGATGCGGCCGCGCCCATCGAAGCGCCGCTCCACTTGCTGCACCATTCGGAGGACGGCCGGTTCCTGCAGCGGATCGAAGCGCGTGGCCACGCGCACATTGAGCAGCACCTGCGGGTACTTGCGCATGCCGGCACCGAGTTCGGCGAGGCCGGCCCCGGTCCGCTTCATGACGCTGAGCACCTGCAGGGCGCTGATCAAGCCGTCCCCGGTGGTCGTTTTGTCCAGGCACAGGATATGACCCGAGGTTTCACCCCCCAAGATGCCGCCCACTTCGTTGAGCATGGCGAGCACGTGGCGGTCGCCGACCTGGGCGCGGCGAAACTCGATGCCGCCCTCCGCCAGCGCATGTTCCAACCCCAGGTTGCTCATCACGGTGCCGACCACCGGACCCTTGAGCTCGCCCCGGTCGTGCGCAGCCTTGGCCAGGATGTAGAGCAGCTGATCGCCGTCCACGCAGCGCCCGAGTTCGTCCACCATCACGACCCGGTCCCCATCGCCGTCGAGCGCCATCCCAAGCTGCGCGCGAACTCCGGGAACGGTCAGCTGCAAGAGCTCCGGTGCCGTCGATCCGCAACCGTCGTTGATATTGCGGCCGTTCGGCGAGCAGCCGATGGGCACGATTTCAGCGCCCAGGTCGGCGAGTACCCGCGGCGCCACTTTGTAGCCCGCGCCATTCGCGCAATCGATGACGATCTTGAAACCCTGCAAATTCATGCCCGAAGGAATGGTCGACGCGCAAAACTGCTGATACTGGGTTCGGCTCTCGTCGATGCGAATCGCCTTGCCCAAAAGCTGCGATTCCTGGGTCAGCACGGGCTCATCGAGCAGGCGTTCGATGTTGTTTTCGGCCTCATCCGACAGCTTGCTGCCGGTGGCGTCGAAGAATTTGATGCCGTTGTCCTGATAGCTGTTGTGCGAAGCACTGATGACGACACCGAAGCTGCATTCCAGCCGTTGCGTCATGTACGCGATGCCCGGCGTGGGCAGCGGGCCGATCAGCATGACGTCGACGCCCGCGGCAACGAATCCTGCTTCCAGCGCCGACTCGAACATGTATCCGGAGACGCGCGTGTCTTTGCCGATGAGGACGCGTCCGCCGCCCGGAGCCAGCACCCGCGCAGCGGCGCTCGCCAGCCGCAAGGCAAAATCCACGGTCATCGGCGCTTCGCCGACGCGGCCGCGCACGCCGTCGGTGCCGAAATATCGGTTCACGGGTCGATCCCTTGCAGCACTGCACTCACCATGCGGACCGCATCGCGCGTCGCGGCAACATCGTGGGTGCGGACAATGCGTGCACCCCGGGTGACAGCCAACGCCGCCAGCGCCAAACCGCCGTACAGCCGCTCATCGACGGGCTTCCCGAGGATTCGCCCGATGAAACTCTTGCGCGAGACGCCGACCAGCAGCGGCGCATTCAGCGCGGCGAAGCGCGACAATTCCCTCAGCAGCATCATGTTGTGCGCCAGCCCCTTGCCAAAACCCAATCCCGGATCGAGCACGATCGCTTCGCGCGCGATTCCGGCTTTAACGCACGCATCGCGTTGGCGCGCCAGGAACTCATACACTTCGGCCACTACGTCATCGTAATGCGGATTGTCCTGCATCGTACGCGGCTCCCCTTGCATGTGCATCAGACACACGCCGACTTCGGATGCCGCAGCACAGGCTCGGGCGCCCGGCGCACGCAGCGCATACACATCGTTTACGATACAGGCGCCCGCCGCGACTGCCGCCGCCATCACCTTGGGCTTGCTGCTGTCGATGGAGATCGCTACACCTGAGGCGGCGGCGATGCCTTCGATGACCGGCACGACCCTCGCGATTTCAACCGCCTCCTCCACGGCGGCGGCCCCCGGCCGCGTCGATTCCCCGCCCACATCGATAATGGCCGCGCCCTCCTCTTCGATGCGCGCGGCGCGCTCGAGCGCGGCGTCAACGCTGGAATAGCGATTCCCATCCGAAAAAGAATCCGGCGTCACATTCAAGATCCCCATGACCACCGGCCGCGTCAGATCAATGACTCTATGTCGACAACGCCACAGCATGGGCGGGTTCAGGAGGGCCTGCGGGCAACGAAGAACACAGTTGCCCGCAGGCTCTCCTGATCTCGCCGTGTGATTACCGGGATCGGTCGACACACGACGCCGGCGTACGAGCCGACCGCTGACAACTGGCTCTGCCGCACGTTGATGCCGGTCGGCCCAGAGTGCAGTGCATAGGGGGAGCGAGAGCCTGAAGGCAACTGCTGCCTCGACGTTGCCTTCAGGCTCTCTCTCCCCCTACGCCATTGCTCTCTAGTGCTGACCCGCGGGATTAACGAGCGGCGGCGCAGGCTTCTCAGCGCTCGGCCCTCGCGGAGTCGGCGTCGGGGTATCGTCCCAGTCGCGCGGCGGGCGCGGCACCCGGCCTTCCATGATGTCCTTGATCTGTTCTTCGTCGATGGTCTCGTACTTGATCAAGGCCTCCGACATGGCCTGCAATTTGTCCATGTTGGATTGCAGGATTTTGTACGCGCGCTGATAGTTGCTGTCGATCACCCGGCGCACTTCTTCGTCGATCACGTGCGCCGTCACGTCCGACACCTGCTTGTGCTGAGTGACGCTGCGGCCCAGAAATACTTCGCCCGACTCCTCGCTGTAGGTCTGCGGACCGAGACGGTCGGACAAGCCCCAGCGCGTCACCATGTTGCGCGCGAGTTCGGTGGCGCGCTCGATGTCGTTGGAGGCCCCGGTGGTGACCGCATCGGCGCCGAACACCAACTCTTCCGCGACCCGGCCGCCGAACAGCGTCGCGATGCGGCTTTCGAGCTGACGCTTGCTGGTGCTGTAGCGATCGGCCTCCGGCAGGAACATCGTGACACCCAGCGCCCGCCCGCGCGGAATGATGGTCACTTTGTACACGGGGTCGTGCTCGGGCACGCTCAAGCCCACGATGGCATGGCCCGATTCGTGATACGCGGTGTTGCGCTTCTCTTCTTCGGTCATGACCATGGATCGCCGTTCGGCGCCCATCATGATCTTGTCCTTGGCGCGCTCGAACTCTTCCATCGTGACCGAGCGCTTGTTGCCGCGCGCCGCGAACAAAGCGGCCTCGTTCACCAAATTCGCAAGATCCGCCCCGGAGAATCCGGGCGTGCCGCGCGCGATGACCGAGGGCTTGACGTTGTCGCCCAGCGGCACCTTGCGCATATGTACTTTGAGGATCTGTTCACGGCCGCGCACATCGGGCAGGGGCACGACCACTTGGCGATCGAATCGGCCCGGGCGCAGCAGCGCCGGATCGAGCACGTCGGGCCGGTTGGTGGCCGCGATGACGATGATGCCTTCATTGCCTTCGAAACCGTCCATCTCGACCAGCAGCTGGTTTAAGGTCTGTTCGCGCTCATCGTGCCCACCCCCGAGACCGGCGCCGCGATGGCGGCCCACCGCGTCGATTTCATCGATGAAAATGATGCACGGGGCGTGCTTTTTGGCCTGTTCGAACATGTCGCGGACGCGCGAAGCACCCACGCCGACGAACATTTCAACGAAATCCGACCCCGAAATTGTGAAAAACGGCACCTTGGCTTCGCCGGCGATGGCCCGTGCCAGCAAGGTTTTGCCGGTTCCGGGGGACCCGACCATGAGGACACCCTTCGGGATCTTGCCGCCAAGTTTCTGGAACTTGCCGGGATCTTTCAAGAAGTCGACGATTTCGACCACTTCCTGCTTGGCTTCCTCGACACCCGCGACGTCGGCAAAGGTGATATTCACCTGATCTTCGCCTAGGAGGCGCGCGCGGCTCTTGCCGAAAGACATGGCGCCGCGTCCGCCGGAGGCCCCTTGCATCTGGCGCATGAAGTACGCCCAGAAGCCGATGAGGATCAAAATGGGGAAGGCCGAGATGAGCAGCTGCAGGAACACCGATTGCTGTTTCGGCGGCTCACCGCGGAATTTGACACCCTGCGACTGCATGAGGCCGATCAGCGCCGTATTATTGGTCTCGGGGTTGTACGTGACGAAGGACTCGCCCGATGAACGCCGTTTGCCCTCGATGATCTCGCCCTTGAGAGTGACCGAATCGACGTTGTTGCTCTTCACTTCGGAGAGAAACTGCGAATAATCGATGGTCGCCGGCTGCCCCGTGCGCATGCCGAATTGGCTGAAAATGGCGAGCAGAATGACCGCCAATGCGACCCAGAGCAGAATTTGTTTCGTCAAATCGTTCAAGTTTCACCTACAGCCGCAACGTGAGGGGGAAAACCGACAAAATCCGAGCGGGCGCCCCCGAACTTACACCATCCCAAACTGGCGCGCCAACAGATAGATCTCAGGGCTGCGCGTTCGTGACGCCTTCGGCTTTTTGGTCACCACCCGCCCATAGCGGGTGCGGGTGTCCTTGATGATCTGGTCGAAGCCCGCGCCTTGAAATAATTTCAACAGCAAATCGCCTCCTGGGGCCAGTACGCGATCCGCAAATTCCAAGGCCAACTCCGCTAAATGCATGGATCGGGGCTGATCAACCGAGTCTATGCCAGCCATGTTGGGGGCCATATCGGACAAAACAAGGTCCACCTTGTCGGCGCCGACGCACTGCAGAACCTGCTCCAAAACAGCCTCCTCGCGAAAGTCGCCCTGCACGAAATCGACGCCGGGTATGGCATCCATCGCCAGGATATCGGTCGCCACGATGCGACCCGTGCCGCCGATGATGCGCGCGGCGTACTGGCTCCAGCCGCCCGGTGCGGCCCCCAAGTCGACGCAACGAATGCCGGGGCGCAACAAGCGCTCGGTTTCCTGAATCTGCGCGAGCTTGAATACCGCGCGCGAGCGCCAGCCCTCTTTCTGCGCACGCTTGACGAACTCATCGCTGGCGTGTTCGGCGAGCCAACGAGCACTGCTTTTTGTACGCTTGGGCATTTTCCGGTTGCGACTATAATCTTAGGAATGGCACTTTCCGAGAAACAAAGAAAATATTTGCGCCGTCTCGCGCACCCCATGAACCCCATCGTCATGCTTGGAAACGCCGGCCTCACCGACGGCGTCGTGAATGAGCTGGACCGGGCCTTGACCGACCATGAGTTGGTCAAGGTAACCGCCCGGGTCGGCGCGCGCGAGGCGCGCAACGCGGCATTGGAGACGCTGGCAAGCCGCACGAGCGCCGAACTCGTGCAGCGGGTCGGCCACGTCGGCGTCTTCTACCGCCGCCGCGCCGACCTGCCGAAGATACTCATCCCCGATTAAGGATCCCGTCTCAAGTATTCCGCGGGTCCAACGCACTCTGTCGCCAAACCAGCAGCAGCACCGCGGCGCAGGCCGTGAGGTACAGCACCGCTGAAATGCCGTGCCAAGCCCCGAAGCTTAAGCCCGCCACGGCGCCGGCGTGCGCCCGCGTCAACACCGGCTTCAATACCCATTCATTGACTGCAAGGAGCGCGGCGGCGAGGTAAGCCCATCGGTATTTCGCTCTGCCGGGGAGCAGCGACGCGAGCAGCGCGACTGCGATCCCCACGTACGTCTCGATATCGAACAGTCTGGCCGCGAGGACGCCCGCCAGGTGCCGGTCGGCCTGCGCGTAGAACAGCGTGGGCGCCACCCACGCGGCCAGCGACCACAGGCTGCCGGCCCAGAGCACGAGCAGGACGCCGAACACCTTTGTAACCACGGTCACAGGCTTAGGGTCACACGTACTTCACGGACACGATCTCGTAGCTGCGCGTGCCGCCGGGGGTCGTCACATCCACGACGTCGCCTTCGGACTTGCCGATCAACGCGCGGGCGATCGGCGATGACACCGACAGCAGGCCCTGCTTGATGTTCGCCTCGTCGTCGCCGACGAGCTGGTAGACGACTTTATTTCCGCCGTCCTGGTCTTCGAGCTCTATGGTCGCGCCGAATACCACCCGGCCGCTGGCGCTCAAGCGGGTGACGTCGATGACTTCGGAATTCGACAAGCGGTTCTCGATGTCGTTGATGCGCCCTTCGATGAAGCTCTGCTGTTCGCGCGCCGCGTGGTATTCGGCATTCTCGCTCAAATCGCCGTGGGCGCGCGCTTCCGCGATCGCCTTGATGACGTTCGGACGCGCTTCGCTCTTGAGCTGTTTCAACTCCACTCGCAGCCGCTCGGCGCCGCGAAGAGTCATGGGAGTGCGCTTCACGCCAACATTTCCTTATGCAGATCCTGCAGTCGATTCACTTCAATGTCGCCCAGATGATCGAGCGCATCGCAGGTCGCGCGCGCTCCGGCCACTGTCGTGTAATAGGTTACCTTCCTGGCGACCGCCTCGCGCCGGATCGAGCGGGATTCGCGTACCGCTTGCTTGCCTTCGGTGGTATTGACGATCAGCGCCACCTCGTCGTTTTTTATCATATCGACGACGTGCGGGCGACCCTCCCGCACCTTGTTGACCCGCCGGCAGGTCACTCCTGCCCCTTCCAGCACCGCAGCGGTGCCGCCGGTGGCCGCAATCTCGAAGCCGCGCTCGATCAGCATCTTCGCCAGCACCACCGCGCCGGGCTTGTCGCGGTCCCGCACGCTGATGAAGCAGAGCCCGTGCGTCGGCAGGATCACCCCGGAGGCGGCCTGCGCCTTGGCATAGGCCTCGCCGAAGGTGTGTCCCGTCCCCATCACCTCGCCGGTGGATTTCATTTCCGGACCCAGGATGGGATCGGCCTCCGGGAACTTGACGAACGGAAACACGGCCTCCTTGACCGAGAAATAGGGCGGAATGCGCTCCGCCGTCCGCTCCTGCATGGCCAGCGTCTTACCCGTCATGACACGCGCCGCGACCTTGGCGAGCGGAATCCCGGTGGCCTTGGAAACGAATGGCACCGTGCGCGAAGCCCGGGGGTTGACCTCGAGGATGTAGATCACGCCGCTTTGGATCGCGAACTGAATGTTCATCAAACCGACGACGTTGAGCGCCTTGGCAAGCTTGCGCGTCTGCGCCCGCAGCTCGTCCTGGGTTTCCTGCGACAAGCCGTTCGGCGGCAGCGAGCAGCTGGAGTCGCCCGAATGCACGCCGGCTTGCTCGATGTGCTCCATGATGCCGCCGATCAGTACGTCCTGGCCGTCGCTCACGGCATCGACATCCACCTCGATGGCGAGATCCAGGAAGCGGTCCAACAGCACCGGGCTGTCGTTCGACACCTTCACGGCGTCGATCATGTACTGGCGAAGGTCATCCTCATTGAACACCACTTCCATCGCGCGGCCGCCGAGGACGTAGCTCGGCCGCACCACCAGCGGAAACCCGACCTCCCGCGCCAGCAGCACCGCCGAATCTTCGCTGCGCGCCGAGGCGTTGGCGGGTTGTTTGAGCTTGAGAGCCGTCACCAATTTTTGGAACCGCTCGCGGTCCTCGGCGACATCGATGCTGTCGGGGGTGGTGCCGATGATGGGCGCGCCCGCCGCGGCCAGCGCCCGCGACAGTTTCAGGGGCGTCTGCCCGCCGAACTGCACGATCACGCCTTCGGGCTTTTCCTTCTCGATGATCTCCATGACGTCTTCGAAGGTCAGGGGTTCGAAATACAGCCGGTCCGAGGTGTCGTAATCCGTCGAGACGGTCTCGGGGTTGCAGTTCACCATGAGGGTTTCGAAGCCGTCCTCGCGCAGCGCCATGGCGGCGTGCACACAGCAATAGTCGAATTCGATGCCCTGCCCGATGCGATTCGGTCCGCCGCCCAGGATCATGATCTTGCGGCGGGCGCTCGGATTCGCTTCGCACTCTTCTTCGTAGGTCGAATAGAGGTAGGCGGTGGAGGTTGCGAACTCCGCGGCGCATGTATCGACGCGTTTGTACACGGGGTGAAGCCCGAGCTTGCGGCGCCGGCCGCGAATCGTCGCTTCGTCGCGCGCCGTCAATTTCGCGATGCGCGAATCGGAGAAGCCCTTGCGCTTCAACGCCCTCAGGCGCGGCAGCTCGAGGCTTTCGAAGCCCTCCTGGACGAGGAGCGCCTCCTCGCGAAGTAGGTCCTCGATCTGCGCCAGGAACCATGGATCGATCTTGGTCGCCTCGAACACCTGCCCGCGAGTCCATCCGGCGCGAAACGCATCGGCGACGAACAGGATCCGGTTCGGTCCCGGCCAGCGCAGCTCGTAGGCGAGCTTTTCGGCCGCCGCGTCGGTCAGCGGCAGGGTCACCTGCTCGTTGAAGCCGTCGAACCCGGTCTCCAAGCTGCGCAGCGCCTTCTGCATCGATTCCTGAAACGTTCGGCCGATGGCCATTGCCTCGCCCACCGATTTCATTTGCGTGGTCAGGCGCGTGTTCGAGCCGGGAAATTTCTCGAACGTGAAGCGCGGAATCTTGGTGACGACGTAGTCGATGGTGGGCTCGAAGGAGGCCGGCGTCGCACCGCCGGTGATTTCGTTCCGAAGTTCATCGAGCGTGTACCCCACCGCGAGCTTGGCGGCGATCTTGGCGATCGGAAACCCCGTTGCCTTGGACGCCAGCGCCGAAGAGCGCGACACGCGCGGATTCATTTCGATGACCAGCACCCGGCCGTCCTCGGGATTGATCGCGAACTGAACGTTGGAGCCGCCGGTGTCCACACCGATCTTGCGCAGCACCGCGATCGAAGCATCGCGCAGCCGCTGGTACTCTCGATCGGTGAGGGTCTGCGCCGGCGCCACCGTGATGGAATCCCCGGTGTGCACCCCCATGGGATCGAGATTTTCGATCGAACAGACAATGATGCAATTGTCGAGCCGGTCGCGGACGACTTCCATTTCATATTCTTTCCAGCCGAGGACCGATTCTTCGAGCAGCACCTCGTTGGTGGGCGAGGCGTCGAGCCCGCGCGCGACGATGGCTTCGAATTCCTCGCGGTTGTACGCAATGCCCCCGCCGCTACCCCCCAAGGTGAAGGACGGGCGGATGACCGTGGGGAAGCCGATTTCCGACTGCACCGCGAGCGCCTCCTCCATACTATGCGCAATCCGCGCACGGGCAGTGTCGAGGCCGATGTCGGCCATGGCGCGCCGGAATAGCTCGCGGTCCTCCGCCATGTCGATGGCGCGCTGCGATGCGCCGATCATCTCCACATTGAACTTATCGAGCACTCCCTCACGCACGAGATCGAGCGCGGTATTGAGCGCGGTCTGTCCGCCCATGGTGGGTAGCAAGGCGTTGGGGCGTTCCCTTTCGATGATGCGGGCGATGGTCCGCCAATTGATCGGCTCGATGTAGATGGCATCGGCGGTTTCCGGATCGGTCATGATCGTGGCTGGATTCGAGTTCACCAGCACGACCCGATAACCCTCTTCTTTCAGGGCCTTACACGCTTGAGCTCCAGAATAGTCGAACTCGCAGGCTTGACCGATGATGATGGGTCCCGCGCCGATGATGAGAATGCTTTCAAGATCGCTTCGCTTGGGCACTTAACTCTCGGCCGATTTCTGTTTGACGGGAGTGCGGCCGCGCGAATTGGCCTGCATGCGCTTCACCATCAAGTACATGAAGTGTTCGAACAGCAGGCGCAGATCGTGCGGGCCGGGGCTGGCCTCGGGATGTCCCTGAAAGCTGAACGCGGGACGGTCGGTGCGCGTGAGGCCTTGCAGAGAGCCGTCGAACAAGGAGCGATGGGTGGCGCGCAGCGTGGCAGGCAACGTCGACTCGTCGACCGCAAACCCATGATTCTGAGTCGAGATCAGCACCCGGCCGGAGTCGAGTTCGGACACCGGATGATTGGCGCCGTGGTGGCCGAATTTCATCTTCACGGTTTTCGCGCCGCTGGCCAACCCCAGCAATTGGTGGCCGAGGCAAATGCCGAACACCGGCAGATCGGTTTCGAGAAAGCGCGAGATCGCCGTAATTGCGTACTCACAGGGCTCGGGGTCCCCCGGGCCGTTACTTAAGAAAATACCATCAGGATTCATTGCAAGTACTTGTTCTGCCGAAGTTTGTGCCGGGACAACCGTCATGCGGCAACCGTGCTCGGCGAGGATGCGCAAGATATTGCGCTTGATGCCGAAATCGTAGGCGACCACGTGCAGTCGGCTCTGCGGCCGCGGCGGCTTGCTCGTGGACTTCCACAACAAGCCGTCGTTCCACTGATAGATCTTCTTGGTCGACACCGCCTTCGCGAGGTCCATTCCCTTCAAGCCGGGAAATTTCTTCGCGGCGCGCACCGCCGCCGTCTCGTCGATGTTCTCGCCGGTCATGATGCATCCGGATTGCGCGCCCTTCTCGCGCAGCAGCCGCGTGAGCTTGCGGGTATCGATATCCGCAATCGCCACCACCTTGCAACGAAGCAGGAACTGGCTCAGCGACTCGGTGGCACGCCAGTTCGAATGCAGCAAGGGCAAATCGCGGATCACGAGGCCCGCGGCGTAGACCGCGCCCGATTCCAGGTCCTCCGGGGTCGCGCCGGTGTTGCCGACGTGAGGATAGGTGAGGGTGACGATCTGCCGGCAGTACGAAGGATCCGTCAGGATCTCCTGATACCCGGTCATCGCCGTATTGAAAACTACTTCACCCGTCGTGTTGCCTTTTGCGCCTACTGAGACGCCACGGAACACGGTGCCATCTTCGAGAGCTAGCACTGCAGGTGTCGACACTCCGGTTCCTCGCTTTGCGCTACGGCGCCTTCCGCAGATGCGCAAAGCGGGAGGCGCTCCTTCAGAACGTCCTCCCGCTTCATGGGTTGATCGCGATCAGTTTCCGGGCGCGAATATTAACGGTGCCGGCGATGACTGTCCATCTAAAGTCCAAGAACGTCCCGCATGCCATACAGGCCCGCGGGCTGCCCCACCAGCCATTCCGCCGCCCGCAGTGCGCCCCGCGCGAACGTGATGCGGTCGGTGGCGCGATGTGTGATCTCGACCCGCTCGCCGGCGGCCGCGAAGGTCACGGTGTGCTCGCCCACGATATCCCCTGCGCGCAAGCTCAAAAAGCCAATACTGCCTGGAATGCGCAGCGCGCTCTGACCCGACCGGTTGAAAACGGCGACTTCGTTCAGCGACACGCCGCGCGCTCGAGCGACCGCTTCCCCGAGCGCCAGCGCGGTGCCGGACGGGGCGTCGCGTTTCGTATGATGGTGCGCCTCGAAGATCTCCACATCGTATGAGGGTCCCAACCCCTGCGCCGCCCGCGACACCAAGCCCACCACCACGCTCACGCCCACGCTCGTATTCGGCGCAATGAGCACCGGGATATCCCGAGCCGCCTGCTCCAGAGCGGCGCGGCCGGCCGCATCGAGGCCGGTGGCGCCGACCAGGATGGGAACGTGCGCCGCGGCACAGGCCTCTGCATGCGCCGGCACGGAGCCGCTCAAGCTGAAATCGACAGCCACTGAGGCGCCTTTGACACCCAAGCTCGAATCCGCGGTGATCAGCACCCCCGTCGCCGGCCCCTCGCCGGCCGCGTCCGACCCTAAGCGGGCGCTTAAGGGCGAGGCGATGGCGCCGCTCAAGGTGAATGCCGGCGTCTCGCGTACGGCGCGGAGCACCGATTGCCCCATGCGCCCCGTGATGCCGAAGATTGCCAGGGCATGCATGGGGGAGCTAATCGACCGCGCCGGTAAAGAATTTCTTGACACCCTCGAAGAAGGATTGCTCGCGCGGCTGATGGCTGCCCTGCCGCAGCGAGGCCTCGAATCGCTTCAGCATCTCCTTTTGCTCAGGTTGGAGGCTCACCGGGGTCTCGACCACCACCCGGCAGAACAAATCGCCGGCCGCGCCGCCGCGCACCGGGCGGACGCCTTTCTCGCGCACGCGAAATACCCGTCCGGATTGAGTTTCGCCGGGTATCTTCAGGATCACGTCGCCGTTCAGTGTCGGCACCTCGACCGAGCCGCCGAGCGCCGCGGTGGTGAAGCTGATCGGGACCTCGCAGGACAAATGACTGCCTTCGCGCTCGAAAATGGCGTGTTCGCGAACCCGCACCTCGACGTACAAGTCCCCGGACGGCCCGCCGTTGCGCCCCGCCTCGCCCTCGCCGTTCAGGCGGATGCGGTCGCCCGTATCGACACCGGCGGGCACGCTGACCGGGAGGGTTTTTTCCTGGCGGACGCGGCCCTGGCCGAAACAGCTATCGCAGGGGTTGCTGATGATCTTGCCGCGGCCCTTGCAGCGCGGGCAGGGCTGCTGGATGGTGAAAATCGACTGCTGCACGCGCACCTGGCCCTGACCGTGGCAGGTGTCGCAGGTCTTGGGGCTGGAACCCTTGGCTGCGCCCGAGCCTTGGCAGGTTTTGCACTCGGCCAGGGTCGGAATCTGGATCTCGGTTTCGGTGCCGAAAACGGCCTGTTCGAGATCGAGTTCGAGTTCGTAGCGCAAATCGGCGCCGCGAAATACCTGGGTGCGGCCGCGCTGCCCGCCGGAGAAGATATCGCCGAACATCTCACCGAAAATGTCGCCGAACGCTTCGCCGGCGCTGAAGCCGCCGCCGCGGTTGCCCTCGAGTCCGGCATGCCCGAACTGATCGTAGATGGCGCGCTTTTTCGCGTCGCACAGGACCTCGTACGCCTCCTTGGCTTCCTTGAATTTGTGTTCCGATTCCGGGTCGTCGGGATTGCGGTCCGGGTGATGCTTCATGGCGAGGCGGCGATACGCCTTCTTGATTTCCGTTTCCGTGGCGGTTCGGGCCACTTCGAGGAGCTTGTAATAATCGTGCTTCGCCATTGCCTACCTATCTGGCCCACAAAAACGAACCGCCGGTACCACACCCGGCGGTTCAGACGCCTCAAATCCCCTGCGCGACCCCCAAGCCCTTAGGCCTTCTTGCGGTCGCTTTCCTTAACTTCTTCGAATTCCGCATCCAGCACGTCATCCTTGGGCTTTTCGGTGTGCCCAGTGTGCCCGGACGGGCCGCCCGTGTCGCCGCCGGCGGCGCCACTCGCCGCCGACTGTTCGTACATTTTCTGCATCAACGCGGCAGACGCTTGTTCGAGAGCCTGGGTTTTGCTCTCGATGGCCTCGCGATCATCGCCGCTCATCGCCGCCTTGACCGCCCCAAGGGCATCGTTCGCCGCCTTCTTCTCGTCCTCGGAGATCTTATCCCCGACGTCTTTGAGCGCCTTTTCCACCGTATGCACGGTGGCATCCGCCTTGTTGCGCGCGCCGACGAGCTCGCGGAACTTCTTGTCCTCCTCGGCATGCGCCTCGGCGTCGCTGACCATGCGCTTGATTTCCGCTTCCGACAAGCCGCTCGATGCCTTGATGACGATGCGCTGTTCCTTGCCGGTCTTCACGTCCTTCGCCGAGACATTCAAGATGCCGTTGGCGTCGATGTCGAAAGCCACCTCGATCTGCGGCATGCCGCGCGGCGCCGGCGGAATATCCGTGAGATCGAATCGGCCCAAGGACTTGTTGTCGGTCGAGCGGTCACGCTCGCCCTGCAGCACGTGGATGGTCACGCCCGTCTGATTGTCATCTGCGGTCGAGAACGTCTGCGACGCCTTGGTGGGTATGGTCGTGTTCTTCTCGATCACCTTGGTCATGATGCCGCCCAGGGTTTCTATCCCCAACGACAGCGGCGTCACGTCGAGCAACAGCACGTCCTTGACATCGCCGGAGAGCACGCCGCCTTGGATCGCGGCGCCCACTGCCACGGCCTCATCGGGGTTCACGTCCTTGCGCGGCTCCTTGCCGAACATATCCTTCACCGCCTGCTGCACCAAGGGCATGCGGGTTTGACCGCCGACGAGAATGACCTCGCTGACGTCCTTCATCGACAAGCCGGCATCCTTCAGCGCGATGCGGCAAGGCTCCATGGTCTTTTGCACCAGGTCTTCGACCAATGACTCGAGCTTGGCCCGGGTCAGCTTCATGTTCAGGTGCTTGGGGCCGGCCGCATCCGCCGTGATGTACGGCAGGTTGATTTCCGTCTGCTGGCTCGAGGAGAGCTCGATCTTGGCCTTCTCCGCCGCCTCTTTCAGGCGCTGCATGGCCAGGGGGTCCTTGCGCACGTCGATGCCGCTTTCCTTCTTGAATTCGTCGGCGAGATAGTTGATGACGCGGAGGTCAAAATCCTCGCCGCCCAAGAACGTATCGCCGTTGGTCGACAGCACTTCGAACTGGCGCTCGCCGTCCACTTCGGCAATTTCGATCACCGATATGTCGAAGGTGCCGCCGCCCAAGTCGTAGACTGCGATCTTTCGGTCGCCGCCGTCCTTGTCGAGACCGTAGGCCAGCGCCGCCGCCGTGGGCTCATTGATGATGCGCTTGACGCTCAAGCCCGCGATGCGGCCGGCATCCTTGGTGGCCTGGCGCTGCGAATCGTTGAAATACGCCGGAACCGTGATGACGGCCTCCGTGACGGGCTCGCCCAAATAGTCCTCGGCGGTCTTCTTCATCTTCATGAGCACGCGCGCCGAGATCTCTTGAGCCGCCATCTTCTTGCCCTGGACTTCCACCCAGGCATCGCCATTGTCGGCCTTGATGATCTTGTAGGACACCATGGCCATGTCCTTCTTCACCACCTCGTCGGTGAATTTACGGCCGATGAGGCGCTTGACCGCAGCCACGGTGTTGGCGGGGTTGGTGACGGCCTGACGCTTGGCGGATTGACCCACCAGCACCTCGCCGTCTTTCGTGAAGGCAACGATGGACGGCGTCGTCCGATCGCCCTCACTGTTCTCGATGACCTTGGGCTTGCCGCCCTCCATGATCGCGACGCAGGAGTTGGTCGTGCCGAGATCGATGCCGATTATTTTACCCATGTGGAAACCCTCTGAAAATGCTTAACCAGTGACCGGTAAGTGGGGGAGATATGCTCGTTTTTCAATTGCCTTCGTCCGGCGCCTTACTGACAATGACCCGGGCCGGGCGCAGCAAGCGGCCGTTCAGTGAATACCCTTTTTGAATGACGGACAACACGGTGTTCGGCGGATGATCGCGGCTCTCCTGGGCCACCATGGCCTCATGCCACTCCGGGTCGAAGGGCACGCCCAAGGGGTCGATGATCTTGATGCCGCCCTTGTCGAAGGCGCGGTACAGCTGCCGCAACGTCGCCTGTGCGCCCTCCAGGAGCGCCGGCCCGGAGGTTGCCGCCCCGGCATTGATGCCGGCTTCCAATGCGTCACCGACCGGGACCAATTCCTGCGCAAAGCGTTCGATGGCGAACTTGCGGGCGTTCTCAACCTCGCGCTCGCTGCGCTTGCGGAAATTCTCCAGCTCCGCGACGGCGCGCAGGTAGCTGTTGCGGTTCTCGGTAGCCCTGGCTTCGGCCGCGGCCAATGCGTCCAGGCCGTCCGCCGGAGCGGCATCCGGTGGAATCCCGCCCTCGGCATGATTGGTTTCGTTCACTCGTACAAGCCCCTCAAAAAATTTTGGCGGCTTAAGGTGCCGCTCGAACGGGGAGTCTGGGGGCTATTTGCGGGCGTTCAAGGCCGAACCTAAGAGTTTGGCGGTCAAATCCACGATGGGAATGACCCGTTCATAGGCCATCCGGGTCGGGCCGATGATGCCCAACACCCCCACCACCCGGTTGTCGAGCGTGTAGGGCGCCGTCACCACGCTGATGTCGTCCAGGATCCGGTAGCCGGACTCCTGGCCAATGAAGATTTGGATGCCGTCGGCCCGCAGGCAGCTGTCCAACAGCCTCAGTATGTCGTGCTTCTCGTTGAAGGCCTCGAACAGACGCTTCAGCCGCTCGACGTTCGAGAGCTCCGCGAATCCCATCAAATTGGTTTCGCCGGCAATGACATATTCGACGCGCTCGTCGGGGTTGCTGTCGAACACCTTCTGCGCCACCTGGATGGCGTCGCGCATGAGCTGGTCCATGTGCTGCCGCGTTTCCTGCATTTGCTTGAGCAGCTGGGCGCGGACATCCGGCAGCGAGCGGCCCGCGAACGCCTCATTCAAATAATTGGCGGCGCGGCGCAATTCCTCGGTCGAATAGTACCGGTCGAGCTGCACCACCCGGTTTTGGATTTCCCGATTGCTCATCACCATGATCGCGAGCGCGCGGTTCTCCGACAGGGCGATGAATTCGATTTGCGAAAGCGCGACGTAGTTCGGGTTCGGCAGAGTGACGAGACCCGCCATGTGCGTGACGTTCGACAGCATCTGCGACACGGTCTGGACCAGCGAGCGGCCGCTCGCGGCATCCGACCCCAACCGGCGCTCGATCTCCTCGATCTCCTCATGGTGCAGGGGCTTGAGCTTGAGCAGGGTGTCGACGAAGAAGCGGTAGCCCTTGTCGGTGGGGATGCGCCCGGCCGAGGTGTGCGGCGAGGCGACGTAGCCGAGATCCTCCAAGTCGGCCATGACGTTGCGGATGGTGGCCGAGGAAAGGCTCAAGCCCGAATCGCGCGACAAGGTGCGCGACCCGACGGGCTGCCCGTCGCGGATGTAATTCTCGATCAGGGCCTTGAGCAGCAGCTGCGCTCGCTCAGTGAGTCCGTCATCGGCGCCTTCTGTCATAGTGGGTCCATATAACATGTTTGAAGCTACCTAGCATCCGCGCCGAGTCAAGTCCTGCGATAGGGCCTAGAATCGCCTGCTTCACGGCGTGACCGGCGCGGCGCGGTCATGCTACAAGGATTGTGTTATGTCCCAGTCATTTCAATCCATCGCGCTGGTCGGCAACGCCAAGGATTTGCG
>Ga0209736_1000061_pt1 | contig 36329 bp, 39 predicted proteins | sample BlaSpr_A8_Ref_M3_FD_187992 | JGI IMG/M metagenome (GOLD analysis project Ga0209736, IMG submission 187992) | Forest soil microbial communities from Thunder Bay, Ontario, Canada - Black Spruce, Ontario site 2_A8_Ref_M3 (SPAdes) (version 2) | ecosystem: Environmental > Terrestrial > Soil > Boreal...
TGGAGGCACCCGCGCGCAGCCGCGCAATTATTTCGCCCGCGCGTTGACGTTCGTTGTGATCGTGGAAGGACACCTGGGGCGTATCGATGCCGAAATGCTGCAGCAGAACGCCGGTATGGCGCGTGTCCTCGGCCGCAATCAAGGACACGCTCTGCAAGATTTCGCGCGCACGCTGCGAAAGGTCGCCCAAATTGCCGATTGGCGTCGCGACGACGTACAACCGCCCTGCGGGGTCAATAGCCACTATAATCTTCGCCTGTTCGATATTTCAGGAGCGCAAGGGTATGGCAGCGATCTTACGACGTCCACGGCTGCCGCTGTACGCGGCGCTTGCGGTTTCGCTGACATTGGCTGCGTGCAGCCTGCTGAAGCCGGAGCACCCGCCGGAGGACAAGCAAGAGCGGGCGCTGCGCTTAGGGCAGGAGGGCAAGCATACGGAGGCGGCGAAGGCCTACGCGGAGCTCGCGGACCTGCAACCGGCCAACCACGATAATTACGAACTGCTGAGCGCCGAACAATCGCTGGCCGCCGGCGACATCGCGGCCGCGAAGCAGGCGTTCGCGGCGGTGTCGGCGGACGCTCGTGTCCGCCTGCCGACCGCGCGTGCGCTGGTCGCGGCGGAGATCGCCTTCGCCGAAAACGACGGCGCCCGCGCCATTCAGGAGCTGGATCAAATCGCGGTGCCGACGTCGGCCGACCAGGCACAGAACTACTGGTGGATCCGCGGCCGAAGCGCCTTTCTCACCGGACACCCGGTCGAAGGCACGCGCGCCCTGGTCGAGCGCGAGCGCTGGCTGACCGACCCGGTGAGCGTGGGTGCGAACCGCGCAGAACTCTACAGCCGGGTTCGCAGCGCCGCGGAGCGCGGTCAGCCGCTGAGCGCGCCCCCCAATACCGATCCGATCGTCGTCGGGTGGCTGGAATTGGGACCTGTCGCGGTCGGACTCGCGCGCGATCCCATGCGTGCAGCGGCGGCACTCGCCAATTGGAAGCGGCTCTTTCCGCAGCATCCGGCAAACGCCAGCGTGCTCGCGATGGCGTCGACCCAGATCGCCGCGGCGACGGAATTTCCGGATCAGATCGCGCTGCTGCTGCCGCTATCCGGCCGTGGCGAGGCCGTCGGCGTCGCCGTGCGCGACGGTTTCGTTGCCGCCTACCTCGAACAGGATCCGGCGACCCGGCCGCGCTTGAAGATTTACGACGTGGCCGCGGAATCGGTGGCGGGCGCCTACACTCGCGCCATCTCGGAAGAGGCCGGCTTCGTCGTCGGACCGCTCACCAAGGAGGACGTCGCCGCGCTGCTGCCGTTGAGCGCCGGCCGCATCCCGGTCCTCGCGCTCAATTTTCTCGGCGACCCGATGAGCACACCGTCCAACTTCTATCAGTTTGCGCTCTCGCCGGAGGACGAGGCGCGCGGCGTCGCGCGGCGCGCGGCCGCCGACGGCAGGCTCAATGGAGTGGCGATCGTGGCCGGCACCGAGTGGGGCAAGCGTGTCGCCGCCGCCTTTGCCGATGAGCTGGCGCATCTCGGAGGCAGCGTCCTCGACAGCCAGCACTTCGAAGCCTCCCAAGTCGATTTCTCCGACATCATCAAGCAGATTCTGCAGGTGCACGTCGTCAAGGGCGAGCCCGCCACCCACCGCACGGATGCGGCCTTCATATTCGTGGCCGCGGGCTCTGCGGGCGTCGCCCGGCAGATTCTGCCGCAGCTGAAATTTCACTACGCCGGCGATGTGCCGGTGTATTCCACGTCGGACAGCTTCGAACCGGACCCGGCCGCGAACAGCGATCTCGACGGCATGCTGTTTCCGGACATGCCGTGGATGATCGCAGGCGACCCGGTGACCTCGCAGATTCGCGACGGCGTGCGCGCGGCCTGGCCGGCGCGAACCGCGCGCCGCGATCGTCTGTATGCGTTTGGTTTCGATGCCTACCGGCTGATGCCCGCGTTGCGCGCCAAGGCCCCGGCCGAGGCGGGTGAAATCTCAGGGGTGACGGGCAAATTGCACATCGACGGCCAAAATCGAATCCACCGCGAACTGGATTGGGCGCAGATCCGGAGCGGAGCGCCCAACAGCCTGTAAATCCCGCCGCCGGGTTGAGATCTAGCGCAGCGCCCGGGCGCGCAGAATGTCGGCTAGATTGACCGGGTTCTGCATCTGGACCTGTATCTGACGGAACGCGGCCTGCCATCGATCCGTTTCCGAGCACAGTTTGCCGATGACGGTTACCGAGGCCTGCCAGCGGCTGAACAGTTCATCGACGGCCGCCGCAACCAGCTCCTCGCCGAGTTGCAGTTGATGCATGACATTTTCGTAGGTGTGGCTCATTGCGTGGAGATTCTAGAGCAACGCAATCGAATACGAAAATGTCGGCGAATTCCGACAGCGGCCGATTAGCTTACGTCGAATCGCGTTGCTTGCGCACGCTATTCCACACCGCGACATCCCACGCATTGTGAATGCCGATGAACATCAGCAGAACCGACACGGCGGCGATGCCGTACATGCTGGCGTCCGCCTTAAGCCAGATGAGAAAGGCGCTTAAGAGGAGAACGCCGTAAGCGGTCGACGGCAAAATTACGTTCCAGACCCAATCCTCGCGAACAGGTGTGTAGGAGTCGCTCGCGATGCGCCCGATGGCCGCGCCGATGACGGCGACGTAGCTCAATCCTGCTGCGCCCGCGGCACCCAAGCCGAGACTTAAGCTCAGCACGGTTTGATGCGGCATGCTGAGGTAGGCGGCGAGGGCGAGCACGGCGCCGAAGTGCACGATGGTCGGCGTGACGAACGCGCGCAAGCCTGTCTCATTGACCCGCTTCGCATCGGCGGACAGGGCGATGACGACGAATGTCAGTCCCGTGAGCCCGGCTGCGGACGAGCCTGTGATCACGTAAAAGTTGTCCCATTCCGCCAGAAGCGACGTTGTCATAAGATGGATTTTACGCCTCGCCTCGGCAATTCGCGCGTGCCTCCAACGGGCAATAAAAAAAATGCGTCCTCCGATACCCCTTTGTCGCGCCGGGCGGCCGCCAGATCGTGCAGGGGCAGATCGATCGGGTCGTCCGCGAGCGCGAATGTTCCCCAATGCACTCCGACGCTGCGTTTGGCGCCGAGGTCGAGGTGTATCTGCACCGCCTCCTTGATATCGACATGCTGGTCCTTCATGAACCAGCGCGGCAGGCACGCGCCGACGGCAATCAGTGCGATGTCGAATCCGCCGCCTTGCGCCGGGGTGTGGCGCGCAGCCAGGCGTTCGCGAACATCCTCGAAGTCCTTGCTGTAGCCCGTGTCGCCGGTGAAATACCAATGGAAGTCCGCGCCCATGACGGCCCAGCCGCCCCACAGCGTCCGGTTGCGATCGCTCAAACCGCGGCCGGACCAGTGTTGCGCCGGCGTCAATTGAAATTCGACGGCAGCGCCGGGATGGACATGCGCTTCCCACCAGTCGAGTTCCACCGCGTGAGTGATGCCGAGCTCCGCGAGCCAGGATTTCACGCCCAGGGGCACCAGGAACAGGGGCGGGCCGCCGGCCTGGCTGGCCAAAGTTCTCACACTGGCGCGGTCGAGGTGATCGTAATGATTGTGCGAGATCGCCACGACGTCGACATGCGGCAGGTCCGCGGGCGCGATGCCCGGCGGCTGCGCCCGCGCGGGTCCGAGGAACTGCACCGGCGAGGCGCGCGTCGAGAAAATCGGATCCGTCAGCACGTTAAGGCCGCTCGCCTGCACCAGCATGGTCGCGTGACCGATCCAGGTCACCGCGGGCCTCATTCCGGTACCGGCCAGCGCATTGCGGCGGAGGAAATCGAGATCGGCGGCGACTTGCGGCGTGGGCAACTGCGGCTTGGGCGGCAATCGATCGCGGCCTCGCTGCAATTGCCACCGCAGCAAGTCGCCGAGCGATTTGGTGACCGACCCGATGTAGTTGTTGCGAAACCCCTTGGGTGTGTGGTGGGATTTTGCCGGCATCGCTTCATTTTGCCACGAAGCCGCCGAATATTCGTGCGGACGCTTCTGCCTCGCGCGCGTAACTTAGGCGGGGTGCGCACGGATTCCCTTCTTCAAGGTGCCGCATCGGAACAACTCGCCGCTCTGCATCTGCAGGCGCAAGGCCTCGAGGTGATTGCGCGCAACCTGCGCTGCAAAGGCGGCGAGCTTGATCTCGTGTGCCTCGACCGCGGCGTGCTGGCGATCGTCGAGGTGCGGCAGCGGGCGCACGCCGATTTCGGCGGCGCGCTGGCATCGGTCAACGGGCGCAAGCAGCGCAAAATCATACGCGCCGCGCGATTTTTTCTGCAGCGGCACGCAAACTGGCGCGGCTTCGCGATTCGCTTCGACGTGGTCGGCGTGCAAGGACTGCCGGACGGCACTCACTGCATCGATTGGATCAAGGACGCGTTTCGCGCTACTTGACGACCTGCAACTTCGGCCGCTTTTTCGCAGCGGGACTCGCCTTCCCGGGGCTCGTCGCGGCCGGCGGACCGTCCGTGGGATCGGGGTCGGCATCGCCCTCGGGAAAAATCATGCCCTGGCCGGTCTCGCGCGCGTAAATGCCGAGGATGGCGCGTACCGGGACTTGCACCGCGAACCCGACGCCGCCGAAGCGCGCCTCGAAACTTACGAAATCGTTGCCCAATTTGAGCATCTGGGTCGCCGAGAAACTCACATTGAGGACGATTTTGCCGTCTTTGACATACTGGCGAGGCACGGTCACGCCTTCGGCGGCAGCGTCCACCACGATGTGCGGGGTCTCACCGCTGTCGGAAATCCACTCGTGCAGGGCACGAAGTAAATAGGGGCGCCGCGGCTTCAATGTCGCATTTCCCGTTCGGCCTCGCTCAAACACGAGCGGAAGGTGGAGCGTGCAAAAATCGAATTCATGTATTTCGTGATGGGCTGAGCCTGCGCGGGCAGATCTATACCGTAGCTCGGCAGACGCCACAAAATGGGCGCGATGCTGGCGTCAACCAGGGAAAATTCATCGCTGAGAAAGAACGGCTTCGCCTTGAATACTTCCGCGCTCGCGCAAATCGCCTCACCCAGCACCTTGCGGCTGTGGGCCGCCGTTTTGCTTTGTGGATCCGCCTCGATATCCCGCGCCAATGCGTACCAATCGCGCTCGACCCGGTACAAGGCCACTCGAAATTGCGCGCGGGTCACAGGATCGATGGGCATCAGCGGCGGATGCGGAAATCGCTCGTCCAGGTATTCGATGATGACGCGCGAGTCATACAGCACCAAGTCTCGATCCACCAAGGTCGGCACGCTGTGGTAGGGATTAAGGTCGAGCAGGTCCTCCGGCAGGTCGTTCAGGTCGACATTGACCAATTCGATCGCGATTCCCTTTTCGGCAAGCACTATGCGCGTCCGGTGACTCCAAGGGTCAGCCGGCGCGGAAAACAGTGTCATCACCGAGCGACGTGCCACTAACGCGAACTCCTAGGGATCAACGACAAACGGGAGTCCCCGCTGCTGCGTCAGTGTACGTCCTTCCAATACTCTTTCTTCAGCAAGTAGGCGAACACAAAGAACACCAGCAAAAATAGCGTCACAAAAACGCCCATCGATTGGCGCTTCCCCTTGACGGGCTCACCGGCATAATCGAGAAAATTCGCGATATCCCGGACGAACTGATCATACTCCTCTGGCTTCAAGGCGCCCGGGGTCATTGATTCGACTCCCACCAGCACCATCCTGGCGCTGCCGCGATCATCCGGCTCGTTCTTGAACACCGGCTTTTGCAGACCCTGTCTCTCGGCGAGCACATGCGGCATTGCAGCGCCGGGGAGGTACAAATTGTTCACGCCCGATGGATGGGTCTTATCGACGTAAAAGCCTTTGAGAAACGAATAAATGTAATCCACGCCGCGTTCCCGCGCCATCAGCGAGAGATCCGGCGGCTCCTTGCCGAACCAGGTTTCCGAGTCCTTCGGCATCGCCGAGTTGATGGTATCGAAAGGCTTGTCCGAGGTGAACATCAAATTGGCGGAAAGTTCCGTTTCGGGGATCTTAAGATCCGCCGCCATGCGGTTGTAGCGCAAATATTTGAGCGAGTGGCAGCCGGAACAGTAATTCATGAAATTACGCGCACCGCGCTGCAAGGACCCGGTGTTCTTGATGTCCGTGCCGGACTGCAGCAGCGCAATACCTCCCTCCTCGGCCAGCGCCGTGCCCGCGGAAAAGAGCGCGAACCCTAACAAAACGCAGCTTTTAAGCATGTCCCGTGACCCTTTCCGGCACCGGCTTCACGCTGTCGAATTTCGTGTACCAGGGCATCAGCAAAAAGAAAGCAAAATACAAAATCGTGCAGACTTTGGCCAGCGTCGGGTAGATGCCCGCCGGCGGTTTCAAGCCGCAGATTCCCAGCGAGATGAATGACAAAACGAAGATGGCCAGCATGATCTTGTACAGGGGGCCGCGGTAACGGATTGAGCGCACCGGCGACCGATCCAACCATGGCATGAAGAACAGCACCACGATGGCGGCGCCCATTACCATCACGCCCCAGACCTGCGTGCCTGCGAACGAAGGCACCGCCCGCAACATGGCGTAATACGGCGTGAAATACCATACCGGCGCAATATGGGGCGGTGTCTGCAACGGATTGGCGGGTTCGAAATTCGGCGCTTCCAGGAACAGGCCGCCGAAGGTCGGTGCAAAGAAAACCACGCCGCAAAACAGCAGCAGGAATCCCGCTACGCCGAACAGGTCTTTCACCGTGTAATAGGGGTGGAAGGGGATGCCGTCGAGGGGGTGCCCCTGCGCGTCCTTGTACTTCTTGATTTCGATGCCGTCGGGATTGTTCGAGCCCACCTCATGCAGGGCCATGAGGTGCGCTATCACCAGGAAAATCAGCGCCAGCGGCAGCGCGGCCACGTGCAGGGCGAAGAACCGGTTGAGCGTGGCATCCGCAATGTAATAGTCGCCGCGAATCCAGTCGACCAAGGCGCCCCCGATATACGGCACGCTGCCGAACAGCGACACGATGACCTGCGCGCCCCAATAGCTCATGTTGCCCCAGGGCAGCACATAGCCCATGAACGCCTCGGCCATCAGCAGCACGAAGATCAAACAGCCGAAGATCCACAGGAGTTCGCGCGGCTTGCGGTGCGAGCCGTACAGGAGCGAACGGAACATGTGCAGGTAGACCACGATGAAAAACGCCGATGCGCCGGTCGAGTGCAGGTAGCGGATCAGCCAGCCCCAGTCCACGTCTCTCATGATGTACTCGACCGAAGAGAACGCCTCCGCGGACGAGGGTTTGTAGTGCATCGTCAAGAAAATCCCCGTCACCAGCTGGTTCACCAGGATCAACATTGCTAGCGAGCCGAAGTAGTACCAGAAATTGAAATTCTTGGGCGCGTAGTACTCGGCGACCTGCTCTTTCCACAATTTAGTCAGCGGAAAGCGCTGATCGATCCAGCCAATGAAACCTCCGCCCTTGCTGCTCTCGGCGGACTCTGGTGCTGCGGCCATCGCGAATCTCTCCTGGCTAAACTGTCTTGGGGGCGTCGTCGACGCCTATGACGAGACGCGCAGCGTCGGCGAACGCATAGGGCGGTACGGTCAGGTTCTTGGGAGCCGGCATGCTCTTGAAGACCCGGCCGGATATATCGTACTTCGAGCCGTGACAGGGGCAATAGAACCCGCCGGGCCAATTCGCGCCCAAGTCGGTCCCGGCCACTTGAAACGAATTATTCGCTTCGAACGCGCCCAAGGGCGAGCAGCCTAAGTGCGTGCATACCGCCAAGCCCACCCAGTATTCGGGATTGCGCGCACGCGCGGGGCCACTGGCTTTTATGTAGTCGGGCTGAATCGAATCGTCGGAGTTGGGATCGGCCAGCATCGCATCGTGGTCGCCCAGATGACCCAAGATGTCCTTGACTCGCCGCACGACGAATACCGGCTGGCCGCGCCACACCACCTTCAACATCTGTCCGGCCTCGAGCTTGGATGCATCCACTTCGACCGGGGCGCCCAGCGCTTTGGCCCGCGCGCTCGGCTGCCACGACGCCAAGAAAGGCACCGCCGCGAACGCAACGCCGATTGCTCCCGTGCCGACTGTGGCCGCCGTCAACAAGCGGCGCCGGCTATGGTCAACCTCATCATTCATTAGTGTTTCCCAAAGAATATTGGGAGCGCATTATACACAGATTAAGCGGCTGTCCTTTAAGGCTCGTGGGGCGATATTCATTGCAGAACACTCGCGTGCTCGTAAGTTTTTTGCTGAGAGCGGTGGTGGTCGGACTCGCCGCGGCGTTTCTAGTAGTCTGGTGGAAGCCCGCGCTCCTGGGAAAGACCGCCATTCCGGCGAAATCGACGCCGGCCGCGGCGTCCCGCCCAACCGTCGTCATGCGAAGCTTTGCCGATGCGGTGGCGCGCGCGGCGCCCGCCGTAGTCAACATTTACACCGCGCGCGTTGTCACAGAGCGCACCCGGGCGCCCGTACTCAATCAGTTGTTCGGCGATTTTTGGCCGAGCTATCGGCAGCGCGTCGAACGCAGCTTGGGATCGGGCGTCATCGTCGACACCGCCGGCACCATCGTGACGAATCAGCACGTCATCGCGGGTGCGGAATCGATCCGAGCGCAGCTCAGCGACGGTCGCATCGCCGAAGCGACCATTGTCGGGCAGGATCCCGACACGGATATTGCCATTCTGCATCTGGACATTGCCAAGCTGCCCATCATGCCCGTGGGCCGTTCGGATACGTTGCGCGTGGGCGATATCGTGCTGGCGATCGGCAATCCCTACGGCATAGGCCAGACGGTCACGCAGGGCATCGTGAGCGCCACCGGCCGCGGTCAATTGGGGCTCGCGACTTTCGAGAATTTCATTCAAACCGATGCCGCCATCAACCTCGGCAACTCCGGCGGCGCGCTCATCGACGCGCAGGGCGATCTGGTTGGCATTAACACCGCCGTGCTGAATCGCGCCAATGGCGGACCCGAAGGGATCGGTTTTGCAATTCCCATCAATCTCGTGCGCGGCGTCATGGAGCAAATCTTGAAGCATGGCCACGTGGTCCGCGGCTGGCTGGGTTTCGTGCCGCAGGACCTGTCGGATGAGCAGGCGGCGCAACTCGGGATCGCCGCGGGAGGCGGCGTAACGGTGGTGAACATCCTGGTGAATAGTCCGGCATACGAGGCCGGCGTGCGGCCCGGCGACTTGGTTACGGGGCTCGGCAGTGAACCGGTTCGCAGCGCCCAGGACCTCGTCAGCCGGGTGGCGGCATTGCCGCCGGGCGTCCAGGTGGAACTCGGAGGAAGGCACGGCCGCCAGCCCTACAAGGTCAATCTCAAGGTGCTGGAACGGCCTACGCGCCCGATGCAGCCCGAATAACTTAGGACAGCTCCTAGGGCGTGCGCCGGATCTTGGCTCCCAATTGCTGCATCTTTTCCTCGATCGCTTCATAGCCGCGATCGATGTGATAAATGCGCTCGATCTCGGTGCGGCCGTCGGCCACGAGTCCCGCCAGCACGAGGCTTGCGGAGGCACGCAGGTCGGTGGCCATCACCGGCGCTGCGGTGAGCCGCTCGACTCCCTTGATGATCGCGGTGTTGCCCTCCAGCCGGATCTCCGCGCCCATGCGGCGCATTTCCAGCATGTGCATGAAGCGATTTTCGAAAATCGTTTCGATGATGGTGCCGACGCCGATGGCGACAGTGTTGAGCGCGGCAAACTGGGCCTGCATATCCGTCGGGAAGGCCGGATACGGCGCGGTGCGGATATCGATCGCAGTCGGCCGGCGTCCGCGCATATCCACCTCGATCCAGGTATCGCCGACTTGAACCTTGGCGCCGGCCTCTTGCAGCTTGCCGACGACCGCATCCAAATGCTCCGGCCGGGTATTCTTGACGCGAATGTGGCCGCCCGTAATGGCGCCCGCCACGAGATAAGTGCCGGCCTCGATACGATCGGGCAGCACTTCGTAGGCCGTGCCGTTGAGGCGCTCCACCCCTTCGATGACGATCCTGTCCGTCCCGGCGCCTTTGATCTTGGCGCCCATCGCGATCAAGAAATTGGCCAGATCGACCACCTCGGGCTCGCGCGCGGCGTTCTCGAGCACGGTCTCGCCGTCCGCCAGTGCGGCGGCCATCATGAGATTTTCGGTGCCGGTGACCGTCACGGTTTCGAGCACGAGACGCACTCCCTTGAGCCGGCCCGCGCGCGCCTTGATGTAGCCGTTCTCGATATGAATATCGGCGCCCATCGCCTGCAATCCCGCCACGTGGATGTTGACCGGACGCGCCCCGATCGCGCAGCCGCCGGGCAGGGAGACATCGGCGCGGCCGAAACGCGCCAGCAGCGGACCCAATACCAGAATCGACGCGCGCATCGTTTTCACGAGTTGGTAGGGCGCGAAGTATTCCTTGATGGTCGTGGCATCGACCTCGATGCGCATTTTTTCGTCAATGGTCACCGACACGCCCATCCGCCCGAGCAGTTCGATCATGGTGGTGACGTCTTGCAAGTGCGGGACGTTCGACACCGTGACCGGGCCGTCCGCCAGCAGGCAACCCGCCAAAATTGGCAGAGTGGCATTTTTCGCGCCCGAAATTCGGATCTCGCCCTCGAGCGGGATGCCGCCGTGAATCTGCAATTTATCCACGGTCGAGCGCTCCGAATTCCTCCGGTGTGAATACCTGCAGCGCGAGCGCATGAATCTCATTGCCCATGGCCTTCCCCAAGGTGCCATAGACCAATTGATGGCGCTGCACGGAACGCTTGCCCGCAAACGCGGCCGAAATGACCACCGCCTCGAAATGCACATTGTCGTCGCTCTTGACGAGCGCCCTGCTGCCGGCCAACCCGGTTTCGATGATCTGCGTTATCTCAAGTGGGTTCATGCCCGCTCCTGCAAATTCTTCAAGTTTACGCGGTATCATCCACCGATGAATCTCAAGTTCACCGACGAAGACCTCGTCGATCTCGGCCGCCAGGCGCTCACCGTCGAGATCGACGGTCTGCGCGCGCAGGTGCCGCGCTTAGGGCAGGAGTTTGCACGCGCCTGCCGCATTTGTCTTGACTGCCGTGGACGCATCGTGGTGACCGGAATGGGCAAGTCCGGCCATATCGGCGGAAAAATCGCCGCGACGTTGGCGAGCACCGGCACGCCGGCGTTTTTCGTGCATCCCGGCGAGGCGAGCCACGGGGATGTCGGCATGATCACGCGGGACGACGCGGTGCTTGCCCTGTCCAATTCGGGCGAAACCGACGAGATTCTGACCATTGTGCCCGTGATCGCGCGCTTGGGCGTGCCGCTGATCGCCTTTACGGGCAACAGGAGTTCTGCGCTCGCACGGGTCGCGACGGTGCATCTCGACATCGGGGTACCGGCCGAGGCCTGCCCGCTCAATTTGGCGCCCACCGCGAGCACGACGGCCGCGCTCGCGGTGGGTGATGCGCTCGCCGTCGCGCTGTTGAAGGCGCGCGGCTTCACCGAAGAGGATTTTGCGCGCTCGCACCCGGCAGGAAGCTTGGGAAGACGTCTGCTGCTGCACGTCAACGATGTGATGCGCACGGGCGCCGCCATTCCGACCGTGCGGGCCGGCACGCCGCTGGCCGAGGGGCTGATGGAAGTGACGCGCAAGGGCCTCGGCATGACGGCCATCGTGGATGAGGCCATGCGCCTTCTCGGCGTGTTCACCGACGGCGATTTGCGGCGCGCGCTCGACGCGTCCGTTGATTTGCGCGCCACCCGCATGGACCAGGTGATGAGCCGCCACGCGAAGACCGTGCGCCCCACGGCGCTTGCGGCCGAAGCGGTGCACCTGATGGAGACCCATCGCATCACCTCGCTGGTCGTGGTCGATGCGGACAATAAGATCGTGGGCGCGCTCAACGTGCACGATCTGTTGCGCGCGGGTGTGGTTTGAAGGCGCGCAAGGCGACGCCGCTGGCGCGGATCCAACTGGTCATACTGGACGTCGATGGAGTGCTCACCGACGGCCGCTTGTATTTCTCCGCCCATGGCGAGGCTCTCAAGGTGTTCCATGTACGCGACGGCCATGGGATCAAGCTCCTCATGGCCGCCGGCGTTGCCGTGGCGGCGTTCAGCGGACGCCGCTCGGGCGCCCTCGCCACGCGCATGCGCGAACTCGGTGTACCCCACGTCGTCCAAGCGTGCAGCGACAAAGTCGCCGCGCTCGAGCGCCTGACGCAGCGTTTGGGGCTTAATCCCCTGAACTGCGCCTGCCTATGCGACGACACGCCCGATCTACCCCTGATGTCGGCGGTCGGCGTCGCGGGCGCGGTCGCGGATGCGCATCCCGTGGTGTTGGCCGCGGCGCATTGGATCGCCCGGGCAAACGGCGGCTGCGGTGCGGTGCGCGAGCTGTGCGACGCCCTGCTTCGCGCACGCGCCGGGCGGCGCTGATGCTGTTCAGGGTTTTTACCGTGCTCGCGATCGTGGCGTTGATCATCAGTACCTGGATCTTCACCTCACCGGTACGCCGGCTCCAGACGAAGACCGACGCCAAACAGGCGGAATTGCCGGGCTACTATTTAAAAAACGCCGTGCTTACCGACTACGATCTCGCCGGCAATCCCGGTATTCGCATCGAAGCCGAGCGCATCGATCAAATCGCGCATGGCAACGAGGTGGCGCTGTACAACGTCCGGGTCTTGTACCAGGCCTCGAACGGCGAGGCGTGGGTGATGGTGGGCGATGTGGCGCACGTCCAACCCGACGGCAAGGTGGTCGACGTGACGGGCAACGTCCGTCTGCAGGGCGAAGGCACGGGTCGCGAAGGCTCGGCCGTGGTGCGCACCGATACCTTGAGCTACGACGTCCCCGACGCGGTCGCGAGCACCAAGAGCGACGTGCGGATCGAATTCGGAGGCCATGTCTTGACCGCACGCGGTCTCGTCGCAAATTTGAAAGAGCGCACGTTGCGCTTAGAATCGAAGGTCAATGGTCGCTTTCAACCTTAAAGCTTTCGCACTCGTCGCACTCGCGCTGCAGACTTCCGTGAGTGTTGCGGCTCATGTGGATCAGCAACAGCAAGCGATCTTGATCGAGGCACAGTCCTCTGAAATGGACCTCAAAAATAATAACTTGATCTACCGGAAGGTGCGCCTCTCTCAAGGCAATATGTCCATCGTCGCTGACGTCGCCCAGGGCACCGGGGTGGATTTCGAAAACGGCCATTGGGTGTTTCGCGGCAATGTAAAAATTACCATGGATCAAGGACAGCTCACCTCGGACGAGGCCGAAATCACTTTCGCCAAAAAGCTATTGTCCAAAGCCATTGTCAACGGCAAACCCGCCGCATTCGAGCAGCCGCTTGCCAAATCAGGAAAAGTGGCAAAAGGGCGTGCTGATTCCATCGACTACGATGTAGCCAAGGGAGTAGTGCACTTTTCTAAAAATGCGTGGTTAAGCGACGGCCAGAACGAGATTCGCGGCGAATCGCTCAAGTACAACGTGCTTGCGCAGAATATCGTCGCGGAAGCCTCGGAACAGGGTTCCCAGCGGGTGCACATCATCATCACGCCGCCCGCCAAACCCAAACCATGAGCATATTGCGAGCCCTGAACCTCGCCAAGAGTTATAAATCACGGCAGGTAGTGCGGGATTTGTCGCTGGAGGTCGAGAGCGGCGAGGTCGTGGGCCTGCTCGGGCCCAACGGCGCCGGCAAGACCACGGCGTTCTACATGATCGTCGGCCTCACCCGGTGCGAGCACGGCGAGATCTTCTTGGACAACCGCGACATCAGCCGCCTGCCCATGCATCGGCGGGCCCAGCTGGGGTTGGGGTATCTCCCGCAGGAGCCCTCGGTGTTTCGCCGGCTATCGGTGGCCAACAACATCATGGCGATTCTGGAGACGCGGCCCGGCCTCGATGACGGGGGGCGCACCGCACGCCTCAAGGAGCTGTTGGGGGAGCTGCATATCGGCCATGTTCGCGACAGCCTCGGAATGAGTCTTTCGGGCGGCGAGCGCCGGCGGGTGGAAATCGCGCGCGCCCTCGCGGCGGACCCCAGGTTCATCCTGCTGGACGAGCCGTTTGCCGGTGTGGACCCCCTGTCCGTTGCCGATATCCAGCGAATAATCAAGCACTTGTCCGACAAGGGCATCGGCGTGCTCATTACCGATCATAATGTCCGTGAGACCTTGGGTATCTGCGGCCGCGCATATATCGTGAGTCAGGGCACGGTGCTCGCTTCCGGATCTGCCGATCAGATTCTTGCCAACCCGCAGGTCCGTGAGGTGTACTTGGGCCAGGATTTCAAACTGTAGGCTTGGATTTGAAAAAACAACTATGTTGAAGCCAAGTCTGCAGCTTCGCATCGGGCAGCAGCTCACCATGACCCCGCAACTGCAGCAGGCCATCCGGCTGCTGCAGCTGCCCTCGCTCGACCTGCAGGCGCATGTCCGCGAGACGCTCGAGACCAATGTGATGCTCGAAGCGGAGGAGGAGGCCGCGGACGCCTTGGGCGAACCCGTACGCGAGCGCGACGAGCTCGCGCCCGAAGAAAAATACGCCGAATTGGACGGCAAGAGCACGCCCAGCGAGGAGCGCGAAGAGCCCGAGGTGGAAATTGCCGATGAATCCTGGGGCGAGCAAACCAGCGGGCCGTCGGATACCCCCTGGTCGGGCGATGATGACCGCAGCAGCGATTTCAGCGACCAGCATGGTCAAACCCTGCAGGAACAGCTCATCGAACAGCTGGAACTCGCCAAGCTGTCGGCCATCGACATGGCCATTGCGCGCGTCATCACCGACGCCGTCACCGATGACGGATATCTCAAGGACGATCTGGAAGATATCCGCTTGAGCCTGCTTCCGGAGATCGAGGCCACGGCCCAGGACGTGGAACGCGTGCTCGCCGCGGTTCAATCGCTCGAACCCGCCGGCGTCGGCGCGCGCAGCCTGGGTGAGTGCATCGCCCTGCAGCTGCGGCAACTGCACGCGGACACGCCGGCCCGGGATACCGCGATTCGCGTGGCGCTGGAGCACCTGGATCTGGTCGCCGGCCAGCAATTGGTGCTGTTGCGCAGGCAGTTGCGCTGCAGCGAAAGTGACTTGGAGATGGCGCTGGCGCTGGTGCGCTCCTGTCATCCGCGCCCCGGGGCGGCGGTCAACCCGGCGCAAGCGGAATACGTGATTCCGGATGTCTTCGTGCGGCGCACCGAACACGGCTGGATCGTCGAGATCAACCAGGCGACGGTGCCGCGCGTGCGTGTCAACAGCGCCTACGCAAGTTTGATTTCCCGCTCCCCGGACCACGCCATGCTGCGCACGCAATTGCAGGAGGCGCGCTGGCTGATGCGCAGTCTCGAGATCCGCAACGAGACTTTGATCAAGGTGGCGCGCTGCATCGTGCAGCGGCAAACGAGCTTCTTTGAACTCGGCGAAGAAGCCATGGAGCCGCTCATTCTCAAGGACGTCGCCGAAGCCGTGGAAATGCATGAATCGACGATTTCACGCGTCACCACCGCCAAGTACATGCACACGCCGCGCGGCGTGTTCGAGTTCCGGTATTTCTTTTCCAGTCATGTCGAGGCCGCCGACGGCACGGAAATGTCTTCCACCGCCATTCGCGCCAAGATCAAGAAATTGATTTCGCAGGAAAATCCGGATAATCCGTGGAGCGACAGCAAGCTCGCGGAGATTCTGTCGCAGGAAGGCATACCGGTGGCGAGGCGCACCGTTGCCAAGTATCGCGAGGGCATGCAGATCGCGCCGTCCAACGAACGGAAGCGAGCGGCTGCCCGCGCGTCGTAATCAACGTTAATCAGGAGGTCTCATGCAGCTCGATCTCAGCGGTCACCATGTCGAAGTAACCGACTCACTGCGCGCTTACGTCATCAAGAAATTCGAGCGCATCTCACGCCATTTTGAGCAGCTCATCGACGTTCACTGCGTGCTCACCGTCGAAAAATTCGGCCACAAGGCCGAAGCCACTCTCATGCTGCGAGGAAACAAGATCTACGCCGATGCCACCGAAACCAACATGTATGCCTCCATCGACGCCCTCGCCGACAAACTCGATCGCTGCGTCAAGAAACACAAGGAAAAGGCCGCGGACCATCACGCCGAGGACGTGATCAAGGCCCGCTCTCCGGTGTAGCTTAGAGGGCGTCCGGCGATGCGGCTCATCATCGTGAGCGGGCTTTCGGGCTCGGGCAAGAGCGTCGCTCTGCACATGCTCGAGGACATCGACTTTTATTGTGTCGACAATATCCCCGCCGCGCTGCTCAAGCCGTTCATTTCACATACCGTCCGCGGCATGGGGGACACCTATCCCAGAACCGCGGTGGGGCTGGATGCCCGAAACCGGCCCAACGAGATCGAGACCATCCCTGCCTTGGTCGGTGAATTGCGGCGCAGCGGAATAAGCTGCGAGGTTCTGTACCTGCACGCCAGCGTGGAAGTGCTCCTGAAACGATATGCCGAGACGCGCCGCAAGCACCCCCTGGTCGCGGCGGATGTCAGTTTGCGCGAGGCAATCGCCTCGGAACGGCGGCTGCTCGAACCGATCAGCACCGCGGCGGACTTGGTTGTGGACACTTCCAGCATGGGGGTCCACGCGCTGCGCGAGATGATCCGCGAGCGCATCGACCGCCGGCGCGAGGGGCGGCTCTCCCTCATGTTCGAGTCGTTCGGCTACAAGCATGGCATACCGGGCGATGCGGATTTCGTCTTCGATGTGCGCAGCCTGCCGAATCCCTACTGGGAGCATGGGCTGCGCCATCTTAACGGCCGCGACGCGCCGGTGATCGAATATCTGGCGGGATACGCGAGCGTCCGCGCCATGCTCGCGGATCTGATCGAGTTCTTGGACCGCCGCGTCGGCGAATTCGCGCAGGCGAATCGCAGCTATCTGACCATTGCCGTCGGATGCACCGGCGGCCAACACCGCTCGGTCTATATCGCCGAGCAGCTCGCCGAACATTTTCGAGAGAGTTTTCCGCAAGTCCTGACCCGGCACGACTCCCTGCAAAAATCCTAGGAGCCTGTCTTAAGGCTCCTGGCTGCGCGTCGCACGAAATTGGCGCGTGTTACCCAGCGCAAGGAACGCGCGTATCTCCTCACCGCGCGCACGTGCATCCTCGTGCCCGAGGTCGATCAATTCGCGGGTGAACCCTCGTTCGAAAAGCAGGTAGCTCAGCAATAGCGTGCTGGCGGCATTACTGGCGCCCATCGCGCGCATCAAGGCGCGCAGGCTTCGCGGCAGTTCCCGCGCGTGCCGGCGAGCGATCTCGTTCACATCCCGCGACGGAGTCATGACCAGAAAGTCGATGCGGTGCGCATCCTTTGTTTCATTGTAGCGGCTGATTCGCTCCAGATCCGCATTCAGCTGATCCATGAACAGCGAGTCCAGCATGAAGCCGAACATCTGTCCGAAGCTGGGTTCGGCCGCGCGCCGGTTCGAGGGGATACCTGTGGCGACGGGATCATTGACGCCGATGATGAACAGCCGATTGGCGCCGAGATGAATGGCCGGACTCAAGGGCGAGGTTTGGCGCATGGCGCCGTCGCCGAAATAATGATCATTCAGGAGGACCGGACGGAACAAGAACGGAATGGAGAGGCTGGCCATCAAATGGTCGAGGGTCAGCTGCACGCGCGCGCCCTTGCGAAACACCCGGGCCCAGGGCTCTATCGCGGACGAAGACGCATAAAACGTCACCGAATCCGCATCCTCGTAGCACGTTGCGCAGACGCCAATCCCCTGCAGATGCTTTTTGTACAGGCTTCGCGGGATGCCATCGAATTGCAATTGCCCGCGCAGCAGATTCCACAACGGCGTGTTGTCGAACAGCGAATGCGGCGGATGCACCAACCAGCCGCCGGTGAGGAATGCCAGCATCCAGTGCAACCCGGATTTCAACATGGTCACCGCGTCCGCCTTGAACACGTGGTGCACGCGAAAATCGCGCCACACTCTCTCGATGGCGTAGACGGAGCGCCTGAAGTGCGCCGCATCCGAGGCGAGGGCGACCGCGCTGACGGCGCCGGCGGAGGTTCCGGTGATGATGGGGAATGGACACGCGGAACCGCGCCGCAACAGTTCCGCCACACCCTTGAGCACGCCGACCTGGTAGGCGGAGCGTGCGCCGCCGCCCGTAAGGACCAGGCCCAGCTGGGGTGTCTCGACGGCCACAGTGCGGGTATGCCATTGGCCGGTGGCGCTTTCGGGACCTGTCATTACGACGGTATGTCAGATGCCGTAGAGAGGCGTATGTCTCGCGTTCGGACATTCGGCGGGGTGTGCCTCATAGTCGGGCGCAGAATCGACCCGAAACCAGGTGCCCTCACGCCGGGCCATGAAATGGCCCCTTACCGTGTTCGCTTCAGTTCTGAACCCTTTGAGGAAATCATTGCCGACGCCGGTAATGACGAAGCCGGCAGCTTCACCCATCGGAATCCAGTTGCTTGTCGAAATGCCCGGAGGCGGGCTGGAAGCTTCGATACTGCGTGCGAGCGGTACGATCCCGGCCATAACGGCGATCGCCAGCAAGACGCTGAGTGCTTTATTCATTGATAGTCCCTCATTCAATTGAATAGGCTAAAGTCCCAAGTTAAGGAACAGCGCGGCCAGTTTAAGTTCCCCCCCAGCGTAATCCCGTTACGTGAGCGCGTCGATGGCCTCATCCAGTCCCGCCAAGGTCAGCGGGTACATCCTCCCCTCCAAGATCTCCCGCGTCATTTCAATGGAGGAAGTGTGCCGCCAGCGCGACCGCGGCTGCGGATTGATCCACGCAAATTTCGGGTAGTGCCTGATCAGGCGCTGCAGCCACACGCTGCCGGGCTCGGAATTCCAGTGCTCGACGCTGCCCCCGGGCTGGGTGATCTCGTACGGGCTCATGGTGGCGTCGCCCACCAGAATGAGCTTGTAATCGGTGCCGTAAGTGCGCATGACTTCGACCGTCCCAAGGTGCTCGTTGAACCGCCGCCGGTTGTCCCGCCACAGGGCTTCATAGGTGAAATTGTGAAAATAATAGTGTTCGAGATGCTTGAACTCGCTGCGCGCCGCCGAGAATAGCTCCTCGCAGGTTTTCACGTGATCGTCCATGGATCCGCCGATATCGAGCAGCAGGAGGACCTTGATGACGTTGCGCCGCTCGGGCTGCATCTTGATGTCGAGCCAGCCGCCGGAGCGCGCCGTGGCATCGATGGTATCGGCGAGCGCCAGTTCGTCGGGCGCCCCGCGGCGGGCGAAGCGCCGCAGGCGCCGCAGCGCGATCTTGATGTTGCGCGTGCCGAGCTCGACCTTGTCGTCCAAATTGGCGAATTCGCGCTTGTCCCAGACCTTGACTGCGCTGCGGTTGCGGCCGCCGGCTTGGCCCAAGCGCACGCCCTCGGGATTGAACCCGTAGGCGCCGAACGGGGACGTGCCCGCCGTGCCGACCCATTTATTGCCCCCCTGATGCCTCTCCTTCTGCTCTTCGAGACGCTTCCGGAGCGTCTCCATCAATGTCTCCCAGCCGCCCAATGCCTCGATCTCGGCCTTTTCGGCGTCGGTGAACTCTCGTTCCGTCATTTTCGCGAGCCAATCCTCGGGCAATTCGCGCTGCAGCAACGAAAACAGGTCCTCGGCGCCTTTGAAATGCGCGGCGAAGGCGCGGTCGAACCGGTCGTAGTAGCGCTCGTCCTTCACCAGGCAGGTTCGCGACAGGTAGTAGAAGCGCTCCGCGGAGCGGTCGCCCAGGCCCGCTCGAAGCGCCTCGAGCAGGCTCAGCAATTCGGTGATGGATACCGGCACGCCCAGCTGGCGCAGCAGGAAAAAGAATCTAACGAGCATTCCGGCGGTGAAGAAACAGCAGTTGCTCGAACAGGTGCACGTCCTGCTCGTTCTTGAGCAAGGCGCCATACAGCGGCGGAATGAGCTTCTTCGCATCGTCGCTGCGCAGCACCTCGGGCGGGATGTCCTCGGTCACCAGCAGCTTGATCCAGTCCAATAGCTCGGACGTGGTCGGCTTCTTCTTCAAGCCCGGCGTGTCGCGGATCTTGAAGAATGTGGTCAGCGCCTCGTGCAGCAGCTCGCGCTTAAGTTCGGGGAAATGCACGTCGACGATTTGCGTCATCGTGGCCGTGTCCGGAAAGCGGATATAGTGAAAAAAGCAGCGCCTGAGGAAGGCATCGGGCAGCTCCTTTTCGTTGTTGCTGGTGATCACGATCACCGGCCTGTGCTTGGCGCGCACGGTCTCGCGCGTCTCGTACACGTAGAACTCCATGCGATCCAGCTCGCGCAACAAATCGTTCGGAAACTCGATATCCGCCTTGTCGATCTCGTCGATGAGCAGCACCGGCTGCACATCGCATTCGAAAGCCTCCCACAGATCGCCCTTCACGATGTAATTGTGAATATCCTTGACGCGCGGATCGCCGAGCTGCGAATCGCGCAAGCGCGAGACCGCATCGTATTCGTACAGTCCCTGCTGTGCCTTGGTGGTGGACTTGATGTGCCACTCGTAGAACGGCTTCTGCAAAGATCTCGCGATTTCGTTGGCCAGCAGCGTCTTGCCGGTGCCGGGTTCACCCTTGATCAGCAGCGGCCGCGACAACACCATGGCGGCGTTCACCGCGGCCATCAACTCCTCGGTGGCGATGTACCGGTCAGTGCCGCGAAATGCGGGGGTTGTGCTCATTTGCGGGTGACGCGCAGGATCTGCATGGAGTTCGTGCCCCCGGACACGCCGCTCAATTCGCCCTTGGTCAGAATGACGGAATCGCCCTCCTCCACCAATTTGAGATCGAGCAGCAGGCGGAAGATCGAGAAGTAAAGCGCCTCTCCCTTGTCCGTGACGTCAAAGGCCACGGGATATACGCCGCGATACAGGGTCACCCGGCAACGTGTGGCTTCGTGCCGGGTAAATGCATATATCGGAATGTCCGAGCGCACCCGCGACATCCACAGCGAGGTCGACCCCGACTCGGTGAGCGCGACGATGGCTTTCACGTGCAAGTGATTCGCGGTGAACATGACCGCCGATGCGATCGCCTCGTCGGTGTGCTCGTAGTAGCCGCTTTTGCGCTGCCTGATCCGCACATGCGCGACTTGATACTTTTCGGCACCGACGATGATCTGCGACATCGCCTCCACCACTTTGGTCGGATGCCTGCCCGAGGCGGTTTCGGCGGACAGCATCACGGCGTCGGTGCCGTCCATGACGGCATTCGCCACATCCGACACTTCGGCCCGGGTGGGAATCGTATTCGTGATCATCGACTCCATCATTTGCGTCGCCATGATGACGACGCGATTCTGATGCCGGGCTTCCTGGATGATCAGCTTTTGCAGACCCGCGAGCTCGGCGTAGCCCATTTCGACCCCGAGGTCGCCGCGCGCCACCATCACGCCGTCGCTTGCGCGCACCACCGCGGCCAGATTCTTGATGGCTTCGGCGCGCTCGATCTTCGCCACCAGCAATCCATGGCCGCCCGCATCGCGGAGCAGCGCGCGCGCCTCCTCCATGTCTGCGGCGTCGCGCGGAAAAGAAACGCCGAGATAGTCCACGTTGAGCGCGGCCGCCGTGCGGATATCCTCGCGATCCTTGTCGGTGAGAGCGCCGGCGGACAGGCCGCCCCCCTGGCGGTTGATGCCCTTGTTGTTGCCGAGTTCGCCGCCGACCAGGATTCGCGTCCTGATCCGCGGACCCTCGATGGAGAGGACCTGCAGACTGATCTGGCCGTCGTTCAGCAGCAGCACGTCGCCGGGGAACACATCCGCGGGCAATTTCTTGTACGCTATACCTACGCTTGATTCGGTGCCCGCGTCGACGGGCAGCGAGGCGTCGAGCGTGAACTCGGCGCCGTCGGTCAGCTGCACCTTGCCGGCCACGAAGCGGTCGATGCGGATTTTCGGCCCCTGCAGATCGCCGAGCACGCCCACGTAGCGGCCCGCCAGGTGGGCGGCCTCGCGCACGAGCTCGGCCCTCCGCGCATGATCGGCGACCTCGCCGTGCGAGAAGTTCAGGCGCACCACATCGACACCGGCGCGCACGATGTCGGCCAGCACCGCCGGGTCGTCCGTGGAAGGACCCAAGGTCGCCACGATCTTGGTGCGCCGCAGATTCATGCGGCGCGCTGCTCGAGAATTTCCACCGCGGGGAGTTTTTTGCCTTCGACAAACTCGAGGAACGCGCCGCCACCCGTCGATATATAGGAAATACTATCCTCGATGCCGTACTTCTCGATGGCCGCGAGCGTGTCGCCGCCGCCGGCCAGCGAAAACGCCTTGCTGCGCGCAATCGCCTTCGCGAGGGTGCGGGTCCCTTCGCCGAACTGCTCGAACTCGAATACCCCCACCGGCCCGTTCCAGAGAATCGTGCCCGCCGATGCGATCAGGACGCTCATCGCTTCGGCGGTATCCGGCCCGATATCGAGGATCATCTGATCGTCCGACACCGCGTCGACCGGCTTCACATCCGCCTCCGCTTTCGCGGAAAACTCCGTGGCGACGACCACATCGGTCGGCATCGGAATGACGATGCCGCGCTTTTTCGACTGCTCGATCAAGCGCTTGCAAATATCCAACATGGCGGGTTCATACAGCGACTTGCCGACATTTATCCCTAAGGCCGCGAGAAACGTATTGGCGATGCCGCCGCCCACGATCAGCTGATCGACCTTGCCCAGCAAGGATTCGAGCACGGTGAGCTTGGTCGACACCTTGGAGCCGGCGACGATGGCGAGCAGCGGCCGCGCCGGCTTCTCGAGCGCCGTCTCCAGCGCCGACAATTCGCTGACCAGGAGCGGGCCGGCGCACGCCACCGGCGCGAACTTCGCGACTCCGTGAGTACTGGCTTCGGCGCGATGCGCCGTGCCGAAGGCATCCATGACATAGACGTCGCACAATGCGGCCATTTTCTGCGCCAGATCGTCCGCATCCTTCTTTTCGCCCTTGTTGAAGCGCACGTTCTCGAGCAGCACGACCTCGCCTGGCTGAACGTCCACGCCGCCCAGCCAGTCCTTCTTGAGCGGCACCGGCACCCCCAGGAGCTGCGCCAGACGCTTCGCCACGGGCGCGAGCGAAAACTCCTCCGCGTACTTGCCCTCTTCGGGTCTGCCGAGATGCGACATCACGAGCACACGGGCCCTCGCCGTCAGCGCGGCCTGAATGGTCGGCAACGACGCGCGAATTCGCGCATCGCTGCTCACCACGCCATCCTGGATCGGCACGTTCAAATCTTCCCGGATCAGCACCCGCTTGGCCCGGAGGTCCAGACTCGTCATTTTTATGATCTTCAAGGGCGCCTTCTATGTGGCCTTCGACCACGCCACGGTGGTATCGAGCATGCGGTTGGAAAAACCCCACTCATTGTCGTACCACGCGCAGACCTTCACCAGATTCCCCTCGATCACCTTGGTCAAAGTGGCGTCGTACGTCGATGAGGCCGGATCGTGATTGAAGTCCACCGACACCAGCGGCGCGTCGTTGTAGGCCAGAATGCCCTGCAGCGCGCCGCCGGCGGCCGCCTTGATGGCGCCGTGAATTTCTTGGACCGAGGTCTTGCGGGCAGCGGTGAAACTCAAGTCGACCAGCGAAACATTGATCGTCGGCACGCGAATCGCGAAGCCGTCGATCTTGCCCGCAAGTTCGGGGAGCACGAGACCGACCGCGGCGGCGGCGCCGGTCTTGGTCGGGATCATGGACATGGTTGCGGATCGCGCGCGCCGCAGATCCGTGTGGTAGACGTCGGTCAATACCTGATCGTTGGTGTAGGAGTGGATCGTATTCATCACTCCGGCCAGAATGCCCACCTTCTCGTGCAGCACCTTGACCAGCGGCGCCAGGCAATTGGTGGTGCAGGATGCATTCGAGATCACGGTGTGGCCGGCCTTGAGCACGCCGTGATTGACGCCGTACACGATGGTCGCGTCGACGTCATCGCCGCCCGGCGCTGAAATCACGACTTTTTTCGCGCCCGCGGCGATGTGCGCCGATGCCTTGGCCTTGCTCGTGAACAAGCCCGTGCACTCCAGCACGAAATCCGCGCCGAGCTCGCCCCAGGGCAGCTTGGACGGATCGCGCTGCGCGACCACGCGGATGCGATCGCCGTTCACCACCATCGAGTCGCCGTCGACCCGCACATCGCCGCGGAAGCGGCCGTGCACGGTATCGAAACGCGTCAAATGAGCATTGGTATTGGCATCCCCCAAATCGTTGATTGCAACCACCTTGATCCCGCCCGCGTGCTTCCCTTCATACAGCGCGCGCAGAATATTGCGGCCGATGCGTCCGTAACCGTTGATCGCCACATTGATTGCCATCTTGCCTCTCTATGCGCTTCGCGCAACTATTTAACGGGGTCGAAGCGACCCCGTCCGAAAATCCTTTGCGCGAGCATTATGCGCGCAGCACTTTCTCGATTGCATCGAGAACATGCTCCGCAGTAAACCCGTACGCCTTGAACAGGTCCTTGGCCGGCGCCGATGCGCCGAAGTGATTGATGCCGACGATCTCGCCCTGCAAGCCGACGTAGCGCCACCATTGCGCGGTCACCCCGGCCTCGACCGCCACGCGCCGGGTGACCGACGGCGGCAGCACGCTTTGCTTGTACGCATCGTCCTGGGCGTCGAAGGTGTTGGTGCTCGGCATGGATACCAATCGAACCTTTTTGCCCTTGGCAGTCGCGGTCCGAACTGCTTCGGCGGCGATTCCCACCTCCGAACCGGTGGCGATCACAATGACCTCGGGAGCGCCCGCGGAATCGATCAGCACGTAACCGCCGCGCCTGATGGCCGCTATTTGCGCCGCATCGCGGGCTTCGTGCGCCACCGACTGGCGCGTGAAAATCAAACACGTGGGGCCATCGCGGCTTTCGATCGCCACGCCCCAGGCCGCCGCGGTCTCGACCCCATCGCAGGGACGCCACAGGTCCATCTGCGGAATGAGGCGCAGGCTCGCCAAGTGCTCGATCGGCTGATGCGTCGGGCCGTCTTCGCCGAGGCCGATGGAATCGTGGGTGTACACGAAGATCACGCGCAATCGCATCAACGCGGCCATGCGCACGGCATTGCGCGCGTAGTCCGAAAACGTCAGAAACGTGCCGGCGTACGGAATGAACCCGCCGTGGCAGACGATGCCGTTGAGCATCGCCGACATGCCGAATTCGCGCACGCCGAAATGCACATAATTGCCGGCGGGCGATTCCGGGGTCAGCGCCACCGAATCCTTGCGCAAGGTTCCGTTCGACGGCGTCAGGTCCGCCGATCCGCCCAGAAGTTCGGGCATGGAGGGCCCCAGCACATTCAAGGCTGCCTGCGACGATTGGCGCGTGGCGAGCGCCTTGCCCTCGGCCTGCGTCCGTCCGATGTAGGCATTGACGAGGTCGGCAAAACCGTTGGGCAGCTCGCCCTCCATGCGGCGTGCGAGCTCTACGGCTAGGGCGGGGAATTCGGCTTTGTACTCCGCAAATCGGGCACGCCACTCCGCCTCCACGCGCGCACCCTTGTCGCGCATGTCCCAAGCTGCCCGGATGTCGGCCGGTATCTCGAAGGGCGGGGCAGTCCACCCCAAATTGAGGCGCGTCGCGGCGATCTCTTCGTTGCCCATGGCTTCCCCGTGCATGGATGCGGTGCCCTGCTTGTTGGGGGCTCCCCAGCCGATCACCGTCTGCGCGCATATCAGCGACGGACGGCCTGTCTCCGCGCGCGCCGCGGTGAACGCGGCCGCGACGGCGTCGCTGTTTTGACCATCGACGCGGGGCAGCACATGCCAGCCATAGGCCTCGAAGCGCATCGCCGTGTCGTCGCGGAACCAACCCACCACCTTGCCGTCGATGGAGATGCCGTTGTTGTCATACACCAAAATGAGCTTGCCGAGCTTTTGCATGCCGGCAAATGAAGCGACCTCGTGCGAAATCCCTTCCATCATGCAGCCGTCGCCGAGGAACGCATACGTGTGATGATCGATGATGGAGTGGCCGGGCCGGTTGAATGTGGCGGCGAGTGAACGCTCGGCCAATGCCATACCGACGGCGTTTGCAAAACCTTGGCCCAGCGGCCCCGTGGTGGTCTCGATGCCGAGGTGCACTTCGCGCTCCGGATGGCCCGCGGTCTTCGAGCCGAACTGCCGAAAATTCTTGATCTCATCGATCGACAAGGGATAGCCCGTGAGGTGCAGCACCGAGTACAGCAGCATCGAGGCATGGCCGTTCGACAGCACGAAACGGTCGCGGTCCCACCAGGCCGGATTGCCGGGATTGAACTTAAGTACATCCCGCCACAGCACTTCGGCGATGTCCGCCATCCCCATGGGCGCGCCCGGATGGCCGGAATTGGCCTTCTGGACGGCATCCATCGACAAGGCACGAATGGCATTGGCAAGGTCGCGGCGGGTGGGCATGGCAAGCCTTATTTAACAAAGTGACCGGGAACAGGCCGCGTATTGTCCCCGATGCGCCCGTTGCCAGCAATGCCACACGAATTCAGCCGATTTCGCCGGGTCGCGAATCGCCGACGGAACGCGTTCACATAAATGCGGTCGTTTATGTATAACGCGTTTGCGCGCCGCCATGACCCAGTTCACCGTCGCCGCAAATGTGCTTTGCTACCATTTAGTGATGCAAATTCTACAAATCACCGACCCACACCTCTACGGCAGCGCCAGCGGCCGGCTGCGCGGAGTAGAAACCGATTCGAGTCTGCGTGCGGTGCTCGACGATGCGTTTGCACGCGTTCCGGACTATTCGGCGGTGCTGGTTACGGGTGATCTGGTGCAGGACGACCCCACCGGTTATCTGCGCTTTCGCAGCATCTTCGGCAGCCTCGACAAACCGGTGCTGTGCGTTCCCGGCAACCACGACGAACCCGAAGCCATGCGCAGAGAACTCAACGGCGCGCCGTTTCAGATCTGCGGCGCGCACGCGGTGGATGGCTGGCAATTCATCATGCTCGACAGCTACGATCCCGGGCACGTCGGCGGACGGCTGACGGCGAATGAACTCGCGCGTCTCGACGCGACGCTCAAGGAGTCCCCGCAGCACGCCATGGTATGCCTGCATCACCACCCGGTCGCCATGGGCAGCAGCTGGTTGGACACCGTGGGTCTCGCCGAGCCCGAAGCGTTTTGGCGCGTCATCGATTCGCACGCGCACGTCCGCGCCGTGGTGTGGGGACATGTGCACCAGGTATACGACGGCCGGCGCGGCGATGTTCGCCTGTTCGCGACCCCGTCGACCGGCGCGCAATTCCTCCCCAACAGCGACCGCTATGCGATCGATTCGCGGCCGCCCGCGTATCGCCTTTTCGACTTAGGGTGGGATGGACGCATCGACACCGAGGTCCATTGGCTCGAGGCTATGCCGATGTGCCGGTCGATGGCCCGCTGATTCCCACCGGCCCCTGATGCGCCGCACTCTTTTCCCTCAGGGCCTCGCGCTGTGCGGCCTGTTGCTGTGCGTCGCCGCGCGCGCGGACAGCGCGCTGCATTCGCTCTGGGAGCTGCACGGCAAACACAACACCGTGTATCTGCTCGGTTCCATTCACGTGCTGCGTCCGACCGACTATCCGCTGGATCCCGCGGTGCTGGAGGCGTACGGCAACGCCAAATCCGTGCTCATGGAAGTGAATATGGAGGAGTTGAGTTCGGCGCAAGTGCAGGAGGAAATGCTCGCAAGCGCCACGCTGCCCGACGGCAAGACGCTCCTCGACGTCCTGGGGCAACAGCGCTATGGGCGCGCCGCCGTGCTGGCACACGAGGTCGGGGTCGAACTGTCCATGTTCGATCAGTTCGCGCCCTGGTTTGCCGCCGAGGCCATATCGCAGGTGCAGTTGTCGCAGCTCGGCTTTCAAGCCGAATCCGGCGTCGACATGTATTTCATGGAACGGGCGCGCAGCGACGGCAAGAGTGTGGCGGGCCTCGAAACCGTGCACGATCAAATTTCAATATTTCAGAACATGCCCCTGGACGTACAAGCCGAGTACCTGGCGTCGAGCCTCGAGCAGGCCCATGACCTGCCCCGGCAAGTGGATTCCATGGTCCGCGCCTGGCAGCATGGAGACACGCAGTGGTTTGCGAGTCAGCTGCAGTCCGAACTTGGGCAAGATTCCCGTCTTTATCAGTCGGTCTTAGGCGCGCGCAACCGCAAGTGGGTGCCGAAAATCGAAGCCCTGCTCAACGACGACAAGAACTACCTCGTGATCGTCGGCACCGGCCATCTGGTCGGCGCGGGCAGCGTGATCGATCTGCTCAAGAAAGACGGGATCGGCGCCACCCAGCGGTGACGCTCAGCGGTGACGCCGATCTGTTACTAACGCGGCGGATTACGGGTTCGGGCCGCGCCCACGAGGCCGCCTCCCGGCCGGCATCTGCGCCTCGAGCGCCGCAAGCTGCGTCTGCTGCGCCGGCGTCAGCACCTTGAACACCTGGGCGCGCATCTCGGCGCGTTGGGCCATCATCTGCGCGGTCAGTGAGCCGTGAGTCTGACTGGCCTGCGACGCGATATTGGCGTAGTTCGGATCCGTCGGCTGGGTTTGCCGCAGTATCAGCGCGTTGGCCTGCAGTTGCTGGTGCAGGCTCCGCATCTGCGGCCGCGCCGCGTCCAGTATGTCTTTGATTTGCTGCTTCTGCGCCGCACTCAAGTCCAGTTTGCCGAGCAGGTGCCACGGATTGTGATTCCGCCCCTCGGGTCCGGGCGGCGGCTGAGTGGCGGCCGCTTGTTCGGCCGCACTTGCAACGGACATGGCGGCCGCGGCTGTCAACACCGCCCCGGCCGTCAGCAGCGTTGCCGTCAGCACATTGCGAATCGCTTTCATGTTCCTTGCTCCCATGCTGTGATTAGTTTCTGCAGGCCGCTATCCTAGGCCCATCCCGTGCAAAGGGTGTCACGGGGAACGCAACGTTCTGTTAAGAATTGTGAATTCCTGCACCCGAGCTTTCGGCGGCCGCCGAAGTGCCGGAGTATAGAGACGCATGACGCTCTTAAGTCCACCACCGCCGGATGCAAGCCACGCTCGCGAGGCGCGAGTCCTCTTGGTCGACGATGATCGCGAGCTATGTCAAATGCTCACCGAATATTTGAGCGCCGAGCACTTCGACGTGAAGAGCGTCCACGACGGCGGCGAGGCGCTGCACGCGCTGCAAGCCAACGAATTTGAAATCCTGATTCTCGACGTGATGCTGCCGAGCGTCGGCGGTTTCGACGTGTTGCGCAAGCTCGGAGCGTCGTACACCACTCCGATCTTGATGCTTACCGCGCGCGGGGATGATGTTGACCGGATCGTGGGGCTGGAGCTCGGAGCAGACGATTACCTCGGCAAGCCCTTCAATCCGCGCGAGCTGGTGGCGCGGATTCGCGCGATCCTGCGCCGCGCCAGCAACCGCTCCAAAGGCAGTGTGCCCGATGAGCTCTCCGTCGGCCCGATCACCCTCAATACAGGAACTCACCGGGTGCACGTGAGCGGCAATGCGGTGCCGCTCACCGGCGCCGAATTCCGCGTGCTCGAATTGCTGATGCGCTCCGCGGGTCAGGTGATTTCGCGCGATGCGATGACCGAGCAGGCGCTCGGCCGCAAGCTGGCCGCCTACGACCGCAGCATCGATACGCACATCAGCAATTTGCGCCGCAAGCTCGACCTCCCGGCGGGGAAGACTCCCGAGATCAAGAACGTCCGAGGTTCGGGCTACACGCTGACTTGGGCCGATGCATAGTCTGTTCCTGCGCATCTTCATGCTGTTCTGGGTCGCGATGGCCCTCATCGTCGGCGGCAGCATCGCCATCACCTTCACCATCGCCGCCCGCGAATATGAGGCGCCCGAATTGCAGCGCCGCCCGCCCGTGGCCGTTCAGGCATCGGAAGTCCTGGCGCGCGGCGGCATGGGAGCGCTCAAGGATTGGCTGAGTGCAAACAAGAATTCCATTGCCGACCGGGATCTTTACATCATTAGTCCCGACGGGACGGACATCTTGGACCGGCGCCTGCCCGAGAGCGCGGCACGGCGCCTGAAATTCTTCAATCGCGACGAGTTCGTCAATCGCGGCGGCGCATTCCGTGCCCGCGCCGCGCCGCAGATCATCGGCCCCGACGGCGGGGTCTTCACCGTGCTGCTGGTGCCGCGGCGTCCCAGCATCTTCGGCGCGTTGAGCCTGCCGCAAATTTCGGTGACCATCCTGTGCATTGCGCTGGTCGTGACCGCACTGACGAGCTGGTGGCTGGCGCAGCATTTGAGCGCGCCCATCCGGCGCATCCAGGAAGGCGCGCGCGCCCTCGCCTCCGAGAGTCTCGACGCAGGCGGGCGCCCGGGATATCGCGTGAGCTTTGGTCTCGAGGGGCGCAGGGACGAACTCGCGGTCCTAGCGCGGGATTTCGACGCCATGGCCGATCGGCTGCGCGCCAATCGCAGCGCCCTCACGCAGCTGCTGCGCGACATCTCCCATGAGCTGCGCTCGCCCCTTGCCAGAATGCGCGTAGCGTTGGGGTTGGCTCGCCAGCCGCCCGCCGACCTTGCGCGCCAGTTGGATCGAATGGAGCGCGAGATCGAACGGCTCGACTCGCTCATCAGCCAGGTGTTGAAGCTCGCACGCCTGCACGGCGCCGACGCAAGTATCGCGCGCGAGACATTCGACCTCGATGAATTGATCGAAGAAGTGGTGCGCGATGCGAATTTCGAGGGGGCCGTCAAGAACTGCAGCGTGCGGCTGCAGGGTGCGGCAAATGCCGCCGTCAACGGCAACCGCGACCTGGTGCGCAGCGCCATCGAGAACGTGTTGCGCAATGCGGTGCGCTACAGTCCGCCGGGCGCGCCCGTCGATGTCTTCGTAACGCACCCTGCGAGCGGCTTGGCGATCTTGATCCGGGACGGCGGACCGGGGGTTCCGGACAAGGATCTGGAGCGCATATTTGAGCCGTTTTATAGAGTGGCCGAATCGCGCGACCGCGATACCGGCGGCGAGGGCATTGGCCTCGCCATCACCGCCCAGGTCATGAAGGCGCACGGCGGCTCGGCCGAGGCGGCGAACGGTGAGGGCGGCGGCTTCGAAGTGCGGCTCAACTTGCCGCCGGCCGCCCTCGCTGTTTAGAGTGGCGCATGAGTTTATTCAGCGAGGCCAGCAAGTACATACCGGGCGGCGTCAATTCTCCGGTTCGCGCCTTTCGCGGCGTCGGCGGCGAGCCTATCTTTTTCAAGAAGGCGGCAGGCGCCTACGCGACTGCGGCCGACGGCCGCCGCTTCATCGACTACGTCGGATCCTGGGGCCCCATGATTCTGGGCCATGCTCACCCGCAAGTGATCAAGGCCGTGCAAGAGGTGGCCGCCGACGGGCTGTCCTTCGGCGCGCCGACCGAGCTCGAAACGCAACTCGCGCGCCGCGTCGTCGAGCTCATGCCCTCCATCGATCTGGTGCGCTTCGTGAGTTCGGGCACGGAAGCGACCATGAGCGCGATACGCCTGGCGCGCGGCTTCACCGGGCGCGACACCATCGTGAAGTTCGAAGGCTGTTATCACGGGCACTCCGATTCGCTGTTGATCAAGGCGGGCTCCGGAGCGCTGACCTTGGGCGTTCCCACTTCGCCCGGTGTGCCGAAGGCGCTCGCGGATTACACCGTCACGCTGGACTTCAACGACGCCGATCTGGTGCGAGAGGCTTTCCGGCGTCTCGGCGAGCAAATCGCCTGCGTCATCGTCGAACCCGTTGCCGGCAACATGAACTGCGTTCCCCCCGCTCCCGGATTTCTCGACACACTGCGCAGCGAATGCGACCGCAGCGGCGCACTGCTGATTTTCGACGAAGTGATGACCGGCTTTCGCGTGGCCTTGGGCGGCGCGCAGGCGCTCTACGGCGTGCGCCCCGATCTCACCACGCTCGGCAAGATCATCGGCGGCGGCATGCCGGTGGGCGCATTCGGCGGACGGCGCGACATCATGGAACGCCTGGCGCCCTTGGGGCCCGTCTATCAGGCGGGCACCCTGTCGGGCAATCCCGTGGCGATGATTGCCGGTCTCACCACGCTCGATCTTCTATCGGCGCCCGGATTTCACCAGCGGCTCGAAACCGCAACCCATGGGCTGATCCGCCGGCTGGCGGAGTCGGCGCGCGGCGCCGGCATTGCGCTCGCGACCAATCATGTCTGCGGCATGTTCGGATTTTTCTTCACGGCCGAGCCCAGCGTCGACCGCTACCGCAAGGTCATGGCCTGCGACGTGGATCGCTTCAAGCGCTTCTTCCACGGCATGCTGGATGAAGGCGTTTACTTCGCCCCGTCCGCCTACGAGGCGGGTTTTTTGTCGGCGGCACATAGCGAGGCCGACATCGATGCCACCATTGCGGCAGCGGCGCGCGTCTTTGCCAAATTGAATCACACGCAGACAGGCTCCTAGGGATGCGGGCCTTCGCCTGGTTCTTGGGCGCGATCTTGCTCGCCGGGCTGATCGGTGCGTGCCTCGCCTATCCGGCCTACGAACTGACCTCAAGCTTCGCAAATTTCGCTTTTCACCGCGTCGCCGGCCGGGTTGCCATGCTCGTGCTCGCGGTGCTGCTCGCGGTGCTCTGCCGGCATTTGAATCTCAAGCAAAAGCGCGACTTCGGGTACGGCCTGCCCTGGCGCCGCTTTCTCAAGGTAAGCCTCGTGTGGGGGTCGATCGGCATCGCAACGGCCGGTGTCGGCGCCGCGTTCTTGCTGAACACACACCTCCGCGTCCTGAATCAGGACTTCGTTCCCTCGGCGTCGAGCTTGGCGCGCATTTTCCTCATCGGGGTGGCCTCGGGTTTCGCCGTCGCGTTGATCGAAGAGACCGTGTTTCGCGGCGCCATGCACACCGCGATCGAACGTGAATCGGGCCCGTGGATGGCTGCGCTTCTCACCGCGCCGCTGTTCGCCGTCCTGCATTTCTTCGCCAAAGTCAGAATCCCGGCCGCGGATTTGGGTTGGGGCAGCGGTTTCGATCTGCTGCTGCTCTCGTTCGCGCCGTTGGGCCATCCGGCGCTGGTGCTCGACGCGTTCATATCGTGGCTGGTGGTGGGATTTACCTTGAGCTTGACGCGCGCGCTCACCGGCAATATCGCGGTGGCGATCGGTCTGCATGCCGGTTGGGTCGTGGTCCTCCGCATGCTGCAGGAAGCCACCGTCAGCGCCCCCTCGCCCGCCTACTCCGCGTGGGTGGGCCGCTTCGACGGGTTGTTGGGATACTGGCTGCTGCCGTGGGGCGTCGCCATCGCCGCTGCGCTGTGGACCTTGCGCGCCTATTGGGTCCCCTACGCCAAGGGACCCAGCACATCGAGCCGTTGAATCGGATCGTCGAGTTCCAGGCACGCCTGTTTGTCGGCGAGCGGAATCGACAAAATTTCGGCGAGGCGGTGCCCGACCCAGGCGGCATCGTCCAAACGCATCTGGAATCCCTCGTATACCTCACCGAGCTGCGGCAGGACGTTTTTTAGAAGCGCGGGCAGCCGCGCGTGCCGCGCCGGCACCGCCACGTCGGGCTCCGGCGCCAACCAGTCGACCTCCGCGAGATTGAGGCCGTCGGCTTGGCGGCTGCGGCTCCGAATGCGAAAGCGCTGCCGGCCGATGCACGACAGCCCGAGCAAGCCGTCGGAGAGCTGATGAAAATCGACGATTTGCGCCAGGGTGCCGACGTCGAACGTTTCGGCGGGCCCCACTTCGCTGCCCTCGCGTATCAGCACCACCCCGAAGGTCTGTGTTTCGCGCATACAGCGCCGCACCATATCGACGTAGCGGGTTTCGAATATTCGCAGCGGCAGCGGGCCATCCCTGAACAGCACGATGTTGAGCGGAAATAGCGCGATCGAATTCACTTCCGCGCCTTGAGCGCAGCGAGCAGCTTGTCGTGCAACCCACCGAAGCCGCCGTTGCTCATCACCAGGATGTGGTCGCCCGGGCGGCTCTCGGCGGCCAGCCCCTTGACCAACTCGTCGACGCTTGGTGCCAATCGCGCCCGGTCGCCCAAGCCGGCCACTGCGCCCGAAAGATCCCAGCCGAGGTCCGGCGGGTTCAAGAACCAAGCCTGGTCCGCCAGCGCCATGGCCGGCGCCAACTGCTCGCGGTGCACCCCCAGTTTCATCGTGTTCGACCGCGCCTCGAGCACCGCGATGATGCGCGCGCCGCTCACTCGCGCGCGCAATCCCGACAAGGTGGTTGCAATGGCCGTCGGGTGATGAGCGAAATCGTCGTATACCGTCACCTCGCCGATGACGCCGCGAATCTCCATGCGGCGTTTGACGCCGCGGAATTTGCCCAGTGACTTTGCCGCGCTCGCAGGCGGGACACCCACGTGCCGTGCCGCGGCGATAGCCGCCAGGGCATTCATGACATTGTGCTCGCCGAGCAGCGGCCAGCTCACTTCGGCGACCACCTCTGCGCGGCAAAGCACGGCGAAGCGGCTCGCGGCCGATCCTTGCGCGATGCGCGCGCTCCAGTCGGCGCCCGCGCCGCCGCGGGACGCGTCCGCCAGCGCGAAGGTCTCGCGCGGCGTCCAGCAGCCCATTTTCAAGGTTGCCGCGAGCTCGGCATCCGCGCCGTTGACTATGACCCTGCCGGCGGCCGGGACGGTGCGCAGCAGCTGATTGAACTGGCTGCGAATGGCCGCGACGTCCGGATAGATATCCGCATGATCGAATTCCAAATTATTCAGGATGGCGGTGCGCGGCCGGTAGTGCACGAATTTCGCGCGCTTATCGAAGAACGCGGTGTCGTATTCATCCGCTTCGATGACGAAGAACGGGCCCGATCCGAATCGCGCGGTGGAATCGAAATTGCCCGGCACTCCGCCGATCAGGAATCCCGGCGCGAGACCCGCATCCTCGAGGATCCAGGCCAGCATGGCCGTGGTCGTGGTCTTGCCGTGAGTGCCGGCGACGGCAATCACGTGTTTTTGCACCAGTACGTGCTCGGCCAGCCATTGCGGCCCGGAGGTGTATGGGAGCCCCCGGTCGAGCATGGCCTCGACGACCGGACTGCCGCGGCTCAAGGCATTGCCCACCACCACGATGTCGGGCTTGAGGTCGAGCTGCTCCGCGCCATAGCCCTGAACGAACTCGATGCCGAGCGCCTCGAGTTGAGTGCTCATCGGCGGGTACACATTGAGATCCGCGCCGGTGACGCGAAATCCGGCGGCCTTGGCGATATTCGCCACTCCACCCATGAACGTGCCGCCGATGCCTAAAATATGCACGTGCATTTCATATACCCGGCAGCATTGTGATTTCGGTCATAATCGATTCCAAATTGTACACGCGGATCAATGATATGCCGGACGCGATTTGGATCGACCGAGATGACCAGCTGCCCGCGCTGGCGCAGACGCTCACGTCGCAGGCCTCCATCGGCGTCGACACGGAATTTCTGCGCGAGCGCACGTTTTTTCCCAAGCTCTGCCTGTTGCAGCTGGCCGCCGGGGCCCAAGTCTGGTGCGTCGACACGCTGCGGATCCGCAGCCTCGATCCATTGATGCCCGCCCTGACCGCGGCCGCCGCTCGCAAGGTCATCCACGCCGCGCGCCAGGACTTGGAGGCGGTTTATCTGACCGGCAAACGCGTCATGACCCCGGTATTCGATACGCAGATCGCCGCCGGGTGCGTCGGCCTCAAACCGCAGGTCGGCTACGCCGAACTCGTCAAGACGCTCCTGGATGTCACGGTGCCCAAAGGCCAGACTCGCACCGACTGGTCGAAACGGCCGCTCACACGAGAGCAGCTCAAGTACGCCGCGGACGATGTCCTGTACCTCGACGACGCCGCGAATCACCTCTCGCTGCGGCTGCGCGAACTCGGGCGCGAGCACTGGGTTTTGGAGGATTGCCTGGCGCTCGAGGACAAGCAGCTGTATGAGCCTGATCCCATGCAAGCTTGGGGCCGGCTGCGCGGCCTCGCGCAGCTCGAACCCCAGTCGCGCTCCCGGGCCAAGACCATTGCCGTCTGGCGCGAAAGCCAGGCGCGCGCCCGCGATCTGCCGCGCGCCTGGATACTGCCTGACGCCGCCATTTTTTCGATTGCGCAGGGTTCCGCACCCCCGCTCAACGAGAGCCTCGCGGCGAGCCTGCAGGGTGCGCTCGAGGAAGCGGCCAACGACGCGTGGGATCAAGAACCCAGCCAGGACGCCCGGCCTACGCCTACGCAGAAAGCCGTGATCGATCGCCTCGGCAAAATCGTCGATTCACGCGCGGCCGAACTCAATGTCAGCGCGGAGATTCTCGCGCCCCGCGGCGAACTCAAGGCTCTCGTCCTCAGCACGCGCGGAGCGCACGCAACCGCGCTGCGCGGCTCGCACGCACTCACGGGCTGGCGCCGGGAGGAAATAGGGACGCGGCTGCTCGAAGCCATGCCTTGATCAGCTATGCCTTCCGCACCGCGCGCTCGATGCCCTTGAACACCGTATCCACATCGGCGTCGGCGTCCACGGCGCGCAACAGC
>Ga0209736_1000062_pt1 | contig 36072 bp, 30 predicted proteins | sample BlaSpr_A8_Ref_M3_FD_187992 | JGI IMG/M metagenome (GOLD analysis project Ga0209736, IMG submission 187992) | Forest soil microbial communities from Thunder Bay, Ontario, Canada - Black Spruce, Ontario site 2_A8_Ref_M3 (SPAdes) (version 2) | ecosystem: Environmental > Terrestrial > Soil > Boreal...
AGCATTTCGAAGATGAAGCCAGCCGCGCAAGTAAAACAACGCTGTGACCACCAGCGCGAATGCGACGGCGAGGAGCAGCGACAGCGGCTGCATGTGGGCATGGGGCTCGAACATGGCTAGGTCTACCGTGGGGTAACCTCGCTTGCGCCGAGTGCAATGGCACGAGAAGCGTCACGTGCTGGCGGTTGACTAGCCGGGTGCAACGTCTTAAGGAACGCCACCAGCGCAGTAGTCTCCGCCGGACTGAGATTCTTTCCATAGGCTGGCATATTGCCCCCGCCCTGGATCACCTGGCGAATGAGCTGATCTGCAGTGAGACGTAGAGCGACACTGTCAAGCGCTGGGCCGCGTTGACCTCCTTTATCGTCGAGCGAATGACAGTTGTGACATTGCTTCGCCTGAAAAACCAGCGCACCGCGACGCTCCAAGGCAGTGCGCCCCCGCAGGTATTCTGAGGGAATCGGTTGGCTGCTCCAAGCATCCATGACGGGACTCCAGGGTGTGTGCTGACCCAAATGCGTCAGAGTACCGAGAGTTACTGCAATCAATAGAGTCGTGAGGACAGCAATCGGCCTGCGCTTCCAACTCTTCTCGCCTTCGCCCGCTACCAACGGAAGTACGAGGAGGACGACGATTCCGACTGCGGGGCCAATCAGCAAGATGGGTGTCTCGGCTGACGGGGGCAAGAAGGAGAGCAGCGCATACAGCCACAAAAAGAAAAAGTCAGGCCGCGGAGCAGTCTGGATAATCGTCGGATCCGGCTGGCCGCCCGGACCAAAGGGACCAAAATAGACCGCGCAGATAGCGATCGAAAGAAGAATGAAACCGGAGAACAGTATGTCCTTCCCCACCGCGCTAGGCACGAACGGTACACCCTGTTTATGCGTCAACTCGCGATATTCCTGCAAATACGTGGCACGCCGAACGATACGTCCTGGCATGGGCCACTCGTTGATTCCTAACTTCAGCACCATGAGCAAGTGAACGCCGACGAAAACAATCAACAATCCGGGGACAATAAAAACGTGCAGTGCAAAGAATCGTGAAAGCGTCGCGCCAGCAATGATCGGACCCCCAAGCATCAGGTTTACAGCCCAAGGGCCGATCACCGGAACGCGGCTAGCGATCGATGCACCGATCCCTAGTCCCCAGTAGGCGTCCTGGTCGAATCGGAGTACCTGGCCCGTGAAGGCCATCCCGAGAGTCACGAGCAAGAGAAGAACGCCAACGATCCATGTGAGCTCTCTTGGGAACTTGTACGCTCCAAACAGGAAAACTTGGACCATGTGAATCAGGACAATCGCGACCATGAAGTTCGAACCCCACCCATGCAGGGCTCGTATGAACCAACCCAAAGCGATGCCATGATTGAGGGTCTGGAGACTATTCCACGCCTCTCCCGCCGAAGGCACATAGATCAGGGCAAGCAGAATGCCAGTCACAATCTGGAGCATGAAACACGTGAGCGCGGCGCTGCCGAAAACATAGAACCAGCTTGCGGTCTCGCGCGGAACGGGGTGCTCGGCTGTCTCGCGAATGGGCTTGCCAAGCTGCAGCCGTAGATCGAACCAGTCACCGACTTTTTGGATCAGGCGCACGTCGGCTTCCCTCCCGCCTTATTTGCTACAGGCTGACCGGGAGTCGGCATTTCCCCCGCTTTGATCAGAAGTTTGCCATCTTCGATTTTGTAGTGGTACTGAAATAAACCACGTTCGGGAGGTCCGGACGCGCGGGAACCGTCTTGGTAGTAAGCGCCTCCGTGGCAGGGGCACATGAAGAGGCTCGACTGGGCGAACCAGCGAACTGGGCATCCCAGGTGCGCGCAGTTTATGGCAAAGACCTGGAAATTCTGATCGTCAACGTTTCGAACCCAGCATGCGATATCAGCGGTTTCGCCGTCCCAGGCATTCACGGCAGGATTTCGATAAGTGGCGAGCCGAGTCTGCCCGGCAGGAAACTGTTCCAGCCCGCCGAGAGAAAGCCACGACTCATATCCGATCTGCCTTTCGCGAGTCACGGGAGAAACGAGATAGCGCACGATCGGCACGGCCAAAACAACTCCGACGATACCGTTAAGAAGCAAGCCGATTTTTACGAGCATCGCTCGTCTGGACATTCCGGTTTCTGCACTCATCGAGATCCTCCGTTGGCGGGATTCGTCGAAGCAATCGGGTACGGCCGTCCCGGAAGCGTTGGCCGTTGGCTGGAAAGCCACGCCACGACATCGGAAATTTCCTGGGCCGACATGGGCCGGCCCTCGACATTACCGCGCCAGTCCGGCGCTCCCAACTCGGGCCGGCCTGCAATCACTATCGTTCTAAGCGACTGGTCACTTACCAGGGCAAGAAATGATCCGTCTACAATCGAGCTGGCCTTGCTCCCTCCGCCACTATTCGGTCCATGACAGGAGGAGCAGTAAGTTCGATAGGCGTCAGCACCACGTTGAGGATCGCCAGGACCCTGCGCTAAGTACGACGGTGGAATCTGAATGCCGAGCGCATCGGGCTTTGCCCAGGATCTGATTCCGCGCACAAGGGTCTCGATCTGTTTTTCAGTGAGCATTCCACCCGCACTCTGCGCGAAGGCGGGCATCGAAGTGCCCGGCACTCCGGTCGCAGCGGTGCGGCGAATCACGGTGTCGTCAGCAATTGCGAGAAAAACGGGATTAGCCAGAGCAATAGCTGCTCCACCCTCGCCGTTCGCTCCATGACATCCTGCGCAGTTCTGTCCATAAAGGACACTGAACTCCACGACTGCGCTCGGTGGCACTACCTCAGAGCCGGCCCGAGGTGCGCCGGGGGAACTGGTGCAGGCGGCGCAGACCAGTAGCGCGAATGCCGGGAGAGCAGCGAGAATAGCTCGACGGTTCATTGCTGGCGATTCTCTCCGTTCCTCTCGTCCATTACTCCCGGCGCCTCAATCCCGGCGCGGACGGCGAACGGAAGGTATTGCCAGGTACGTACGCGCTCTTGCCGGGAAACTACGATGCCAGCGACGATGCCGAATCCGATCTGAGAAATGACAAACCACAACCAGTCAATCCGGTGGTTGAGCACGGGATCGAGCGCTTCGAGGATGCTATGGATCAGACCCGTCCAGAGGATAGGGGCGATCACGCCTCCAAGCAGAATCGGTCGGCGCGGAAACATCGGAAGCGCGGCGCCATAAAGAAGCCCGACGAGCGAAGAACCTACCAAGTGAATGATCGTGGCGACGATCAAGGCGTTCCAATGAAACACGGAGATTTGCGCGATGGTCCACCGCTCCGGAAATAACCCAGCGGCCAAAAGATTGATCGGATACCACATCCCCTTGCCGCTGACAATTCCATAAAGGACTGCCAGGACGGCCATCGCTACACTTCCTGCCAAGCCGCCTTTGACACCGGCCGAAATCGGATAGATCTCCAGTGGCAGCCGTGCGCGGTGCAGTTCATGCGTGATCCATTCAACGCGAGCGACTTGCGGGCGACTGGTGGCCACCGTCGGCACTCCGTCGGCTACCGGCACAGACTCGCGCTTTTCGTGCGGCAGAACATCGAAAAACCATCCGACACCTCCGGCAACGGCGCAGATTGCACCAAGAATGCTGAGGGATACGCTGGTGACCAACCCGGCAAAGACGAGTGAAAGGCCGAAAGCCAGGATAATCGGCCACGCCGTCCGTGCGGGAAGGTCGATCGTGCGTGGCGTCTGTGCTGCCCCGGCGGGTGCTTCAAATGTTTCCAATGCCATCTTCCAGTCCTTCCCCTTATCGTCCAATCACGTAGACGACCGTAAAAACGACAACCCAAACCGCATCCACGAAATGCCAATAGAGAGACAAAACGTCGACACGTTCAGCGTGCTCCGCTCTCACGTTTCCCAAAAGCGTTAGCGCCATAACTATCGAGAGAGCAATAAGCCCCACCACGACGTGAAACCCGTGCAGTCCGACCAATGAGTAGTAGGTGGTCCCAAACAGATTCGTGCTGATCGTCAATCCGTCGTTGTAAATCAGGCGGTGCCACTCAGTGGCGGTCCCGTACAGGAAAGCGATACCCAGAGCGATGGTAGCCAACCACCAGACCGCAAAACCTCTCACGCCTTTCCGACGAAGAGCGCTGACGGCGAGGTGGATCGTCAGACTGCTGGAGAGCAAACAAATCGTGTAGAAGATCGGAACGCTGAGAACGTCCTTCGGCATCGGCCCCGTGAGGCTCTTGCCAATGTAAAAAAGATACGCAACTACAAAGATAGAAAAAATTGCGGCCTCAGCAGCGATCAAGCCGAACATTGCGACGCGTCCGCGCACAGGACGGTCCCACTGAATTGTCTCGGCTACGGTCATGGAGGTCGCATTCACGATGTTCTCCTCATCATTCGTACTTCCAGTCAGGATCGTTCGGATGCTTCAAGTCCCAGAGCGGACGGCGGCTCTTGACTACCGGGATGGAAGCGAAGTTATACGCTGGCGGCGGTGAAAGTGTGGACCATTCCAGCGTCCAGGCGTCCCAAGGATCGCTGCCCGCAGCTTTTCCCTTGAAGTAGGACCACAGAAGATTGGTGACGAAAATTACTGTGCCCAGAGCTTGGAAGAACACACCAATCGTCACGATGAGATTCCAGACATCCCAGCCACGCCCGGGCTCATAGGTGTAGATTCGACGCGGCATGCCCAGCATGCCCGGAATGTGCATGAAATCGAAGGTCAGGTGGAACCCGATGAAGAACAGCCAGAAGTGGAGCTTACCCAGAGTCTCGTTGCACATCTTTCCCGACATCTTCGGAAACCAGTAATAGAAAGCACCGAAGATCGTGAACAGAATCCCGCCCACGATCACGTAATGAAAATGTGCAACCACAAAGTATGAATTACTCAGCTGCCAGTCGAACGGCGCGGCCCCCAACATGATCCCGGTGAGGCCGGCGACCAAGAACTGGAAGAGAAAAGCAACGCAGAACAGCATCGGTGTTTTGAACTCAATCTTTCCTCCCCACATAGTGGCTAACCAGTTGAAGATCTTGATTCCGGTGGGAACCGCGATGGCCATTGTCGAGAGTACGAAGAAAGTGTTGGCGCTCGAGCTCATGCCAACCGTAAACATGTGGTGCGCCCACACACTCATGCCGATAAATCCGATGCAAATCGTAGCCGCCACCATAACCGGGTAGCCGAAGATCGCCTTGCGGGAGAACACGGGGATGATCTCGGATGCGAAGGCGAATGCCGGGATGGCAAGAACATAGACCTCCGGATGCCCGAAGATCCAAAAGAAGTGCATCCAAACCACGGCCGAGCCGCCAGCTTGGGTATCGAAGAAGTGGCCGCCAAGATATCGGTCGACAAGCAACATTGCCTGTGCCGCCGTAAGGGGGCTTATGGCAAGGATTACCATGCCGGACATGACAAGGTTGAGCCAAGCTAACAACGGCATTTTCCCCAAGCTCATCCCCGGGCAACGCATACAAAGAATCGTCGTTAGGATATTGATTGCCGTGCCGATGCTGCCGAAGCCCGACACGAGCAATCCCAACGTCCAGAAATCCGTGCTGTGTCCGACGGAAAACGTCCTTGATGTCAATGGTGCGTACGCAAACCATCCGACATCCGGAGCATTTCCGGCCCCATACAGACCGTTTGCCCCCACGAGGCTGAAATAGAGGAGAAAGCCTCCGAATGCCATCAGCCAGAAACTGAAAGCGTTCAGGCGCGGGAACGCCATGTCCCGCGCGCCGATCATTAGAGGAATCAAATAATTGGCGAAACCGAACACCAGAGGCATCGCGACGAAGAAGATCATCGTGGTCCCGTGCATGGTAAACATCCGGTTGAAGACCTGCGGCGAGACGAAGTCATTGTGCGCGTGCATCAACTGGATCCGCATGATCCCTGCTTCGATCCCGCCGATCACTAGAAAAATCAGGGCATAGAGGATGTACAGAATACCCAGCCGCTTGTGATCGACGGTAGTAACCCATCCGTGGAGCGCATCGACCAGGGGACGCGATGCTGCTTCCGCCCTCGGCAATGCAATGGAATCACTCGACATCGCGCGATCTCCTCGGCATGTTCAATGGGTCCTTCAACGCAACGTCTCCAAATAAGCTGTTAATGCGTCCAAGTCACGATCGTTCAACTGCATCGCTGGCATTAGCGAACCGGGCTTGATCGCGTCGGGATTTCGAATCCAGAGCCGTAGGTTCTCAGGCGTATTAAGCGCCGCGCCGGCAGCAATTGTCTCTCGGCTCATCAGGTGTGTGAGGTCGGGGCCGAAACGCCCGGTCGCCATTGTGCCCGCCACGCTGTGGCAGTTGATGCAGGCCGTTGTTTCGAATACTCGTCGCCCTTCGGAAACGGCATCGGCCACGACCGCCGGCTGGCGTTGCTCTCGAATCCAGCGCTCGAAATCTTCTCGGGACTGCACGTAAACACGTAGGAGCATCTTGGCGTGTTGCGTGCCGCAGTACTGCGCACACTGGCCTAGATAGACACCCGTCTCATGCGGGTCGATCCACATGCTGTTCGGGTGGTTAGGAATCAGGTCGGTTTTGCCCGCTAAACGTGGCACCCAGAAACTGTGGTCAGTATCTGCCGACAGCAGTTTTATGAACGTCGGGGTCGGGTGATTGCCATCACTTACAGGAACATGTAATTCGTTGGCAGTCGCGACTCCCAGCGCCGGGTAGCGGAACTCCCACCAGAACTGGTGGCCGATGGCGGTCACTTCGATGGCGTTGTCAGGTCGCGCGGCGTTTTGAACGTCGGCAATCACTCGCGCGGTTGCCACGAGTAGGGTCAAAACAACTAGGACGGGGATAACGGTCCAGGCGATCTCCACCTGATTGCTGCCATACACCTGCGGAGGCTCGCGGCCGTCGTCATCGGCCCTTTTTCTGAACTTCACGACAGAGTAGGCAAGCAAGGTGAACACGACCACGAATATGGCTGCCGTGACCGCAAGTACGAACATAGACAATCCGAAGATTGACTTCGCTGGCGTCGAAACGGGCGCGAAGATGTTGGTGGGACTCGCAAAGGCCATCGGCTCTGCAAAGGCGTGGGACACCATCGAAGAAGCGATTAGCAGCGCCTTCTGAAGGGTGGATCTCTTCATACGATCTCTTTTGCTTCCCGGTGTGTTCGAGCGTGTGATCATTGGGGAGACTGTCCTGTCGCTTCAGTCAACTCGTCGTGCGCCTGAGCATAATCGAGCTGCGACTGTAGGAGCATTGTCTGGGCCTCAAGCTCTTGAGCCACAGCCACCTGGACCTGGGAGCGGAGGGATGCTCCTTGCTCGATCTGTTGCGTCGCCACGCGGCGGCTCTCCGTGCGCAGCGCCAGCAATTCCTCTGAAACTGCAACCATCTGCTGTGTACGCTCCAACTTGTTGTACGCGGCCCGTACGCGCAGTTCGACCTCGCCGCTGACGCGGGCCAAGTTCTCTTTTGCCTGGGCCAGTTGCGCGTCACGTTCTCGCACCACGGCCCGCTTCTTGCCTCCATCGAAAAGATCGAAGTTGAGATGAACGCCGAAAGTTCCGAAGTTGCGGGCGAGAAACGGAACATTGTTCTGGTAGCTGTAACGAGCGAAGGCTTCGACATCCGGCAGGTATTCACGCTTTGCCAGGCGAATCCCCGCAGCAGCCTGCTCCACTGCCGCTTGCGCTTCCGCGATTTCCGGGTGGGACTCCAAGGCCAATTCGAGGCACTCCTCGCGCAGACAACTACCCGCCGGAGGTGAAACTTGAGGATCGAGAGCTAGCTCTTTTTCGAGTGGAAAGCCGACCAACTCGTTAAACTGCATCCGCAAGTCGGAGAGTTGCAGATCAGTGCTCAACAGTTCCTGTTTGCCCTGGAGGGCCTGTGCCCGGCTCTCGATGAGGTCTGCTTCCAGGGTGCTGCCGTATTTCACTTGCTGGACACGCTCGCTCTGAAGGTCTTCGCTTGCAAGGATCTTCGCCTCGATCGCACTGCGGCGTGATTGCGCAATCAGGATCTTGTAATAGAGCTGATGAACTTTCAGTGCAATATCGTTCTGGACTCCGCGCGCCTTTCCGCGCGTCTCGTCCAGCTCAGCGCGCACGGCATCATTTCCGGCCTTCACCTTGAACAATTGGGTGAGCGGTTGTACTAGGCCGGTCCCACTGGTCATGAAGGTCGGCCCACCCTGATTGAGGACCAATGGCTGCGGAGGAATTAGAGTGCTCCCCACGACACCCAACCCTCCGGCAGGAATCTCAATGAACTGAGTGTCCGTTACGTGGACAAAAGCGCTGTCATTCCTCACAAGCGGAAAGTACGCGCTTCTGGCGACTTCTTTCGCATGCTGCTTCTCCTCGACCTTGAACTCGGCTATTCGTACAACGTGATTGTGCTTCAGGGCCAGTTCTACAGCCTCGCGAAGGGTGATAACCCGCGGCGAGATTGAATCGGTTTGTTGTCCGAACACAAAGCTGTGGCCTAAGAACAAGATGATGGCCATTAGCGCGACACGCCGGTTCACGGCTTAGCCTCTTCCGTTGAGGTAGAGCCCTGCAAGGAACCCAAGTCACGGAAGTTCATCGGCGATCGGTGTAGCATTGCGATCACAAACAGAACCCCGACACAGGTCCAAGCGACGAGATGGAAGGCATCAATAAACGTCAGCGCGTAGGCCTGCAGACGGACTTTGCCATCGACGATGCCCAGGGCTCGTCCTGCGGCCCCGGCCAATCCGTTCGATTTCGCTGCCAAGCCTGCCGTCAGGTTTCGCACCGTACCTTCGCTAATCCAGTCGCCCCTCTGTACCTGGAGTCCCAGCAGGTTCGAATGTAGTTTCTCGTGCTCGGCTATGAAACGGCCCATTACGGCCACGCCGATCTGCCCTCCAAACAACCGTATCGTGTGGAAGAATGCGGAGAACGTCAGTGCTCGCTGCGGCACCTCTAGTGCTCCCGAAAAGATGGCCTGCAATATCAGGGACGAAACCAGTCCCATGAAGGCCAACGATTGTCCAACAGCCATGAGCAGCTCCGTCCGGAAATAGTTCTCGGCCGTCCAAGTGCTGGTGAAATTGGCGTTTATAAGGCACGCGAACGCAATCGAGGCAAAACCGATGGCCATGAGCAGACGTGTGTCGAAGCCTCGGTTAAGAAGAATGGCGCCAAGAAACGCCAGGAGGAGCTCTGGGAGTGCTGTCCAAAGGATTGCTGGGCCGATTTGAGCCGCGTCAAAACCGCGCACCGCAAGCGATTGCGGAATAATCAAGATAGTGGCCAGAAGAACGAAGCGAAAGGCGAACAACCCAACCGCCAGCAAATTCGTGTTCCATTTGCGGAGGTAAGGCAAATCCACCAGCGGATTAGGACTGCGCAGGCGACGAACAAGACTGCAGATCAACAAGAATGCTCCACCGATAAACAGAGCTGTGAACACTCCTGAGCGCCACCAGTCGAGCCGCTGTCCCTGATCGAGCGCGGCGAAGACCAAGGCGAAACCAGCACTGGCGTAGAAAAACCCAATGAAGCTCGGCGCAGTTCGAGAGTTTTGTGGCTTCGGTGACTCGGGTATTCCGAAATAAATGCATGCCATCATCACGGGCGTGATGACTGCCGAGGTCCAGAACATCCATTCCCACGAAAGATGCTCCCGGTAGAAACCATAGAGAGAAGGCGCAAAATTGACGGCCCCTTCGACGCAAGTGGCGTAGAGTGCTACCGTGAACGCAAGATAGCGGAGGGGGATGTTGCGCAGGGCAAAGGTTAGGGTCAGGGGATAGAAAGTTCCGGAAGTCAGGCCTGCGATCACGAGCAAGAAAATCAACAAGCTGTAGGTGTGGACTAACGGAAGTAGAGCAGAAACCACGATAAACATTGCGGCGGAAACCAGCAGAGTTCGTCGCGTTCCCAACAAGGCTCCCAGATATACAGTGAACGGCCCGATGAACATGATGGCGGCGTTGAATGCGCTCGCGATCCAGGCTCCGTCATCAAACCCAATTCCCACATTCCCTTTGAGATCCGCCAAACCGAGAGATAACAGGCGGCCAGCCAGGGTTACGATCCCAGCGCCCATGACGACGCCTAGAATTCCCAGCAGCGGACTATGAGACAAATCCGACGGCAGGGCGGCGACCATACTGGCAGGGCCGCCTGGGCGCTTAGTCGAAGAAATCGTAATGGTCGTGGCACTCATGATCTATTTGGCTTACTTTCTGATTCGCACTTTTACAACCGCAGACAGCCCAGGTCGTAACTCGGACGTAAGAGCCGAGCTATCGAGGCTGATTTTCACCGGCACCCTCTGCACAACTTTCGTGAAATTCCCGGTGGCGTTATCGGGAGGTAGAAGTGCGAATTGCGATCCGCTTGCCGGTGCAATCTGCAGAACTTTTCCTTGGATAACCTGGCCGGGATAAACGTCAATACGAATCTCCGCAGTGTCTCCAATTCTTATGTTGGTCAGCTGGGTCTCACGGAAATTCGCTTGCACCCAGCGTGTGTTCTCCACAAACGTGATTACCTGGGTACCGGGGGATACAAGTTGGCCTGTTCGTACTTGTCTCTCCCCGACGGTACCGTCGGCGGGGGCAAGGATCTTGGTGTAGCCCAAATTCACCTGGGCCACCGCGAGTCCGGCCTGCTTGGCATGAAGGTCGGCAAGAAGCTGCATCCCTTGCGATTCCAAAACACTTTTGCTGCGCTTTTCCGCTTCCACCGCCAATTCATTACTGTGGAGGAAGGTTCGAGCCTGCGTCAGGTCGGCCTCGCGACTAGCGGCCTGAGCAGCGAGCCGCCGCTCGTCCGCAATGGCAGTCTCGACTTTCTGTTGAGTCGTGGAATGTGTATTGAGGAGGGCTTCTTGTCGCGTGCGTTCTTCCTGGGTGCGCAATACATCCGCTTGAACTGCTTCCTTGCCGGCCTGGGCCGCGGCGATCTGGGCGTTCGCCTGATCGATTCCTGCAGCTGCCCGATCAATCCGTGAATCCTGGAGACTGCCCTGGCGCCGATTATTTACAATGGCGGCTTTCGCCGCTTCCACGGCAGCCTCAGCTTGGGCAAGCTGCGCTTTGTAGTCCTCATCTTCCAGTCGAAGCAGCACATCCCCTTTGTGCACCTGCTGGTAGTCGCCAACTTTCACCTCACGAACAAGACCGGGCACCTTCGTACTGAGAGGCGTGAGATCGCCGCGTACAAACGCGTCATTCGTAACTTGCTCGCTCGCGCTTCCTTCCCATGTATTCCAGTTGCGCGTTAGCGTGACAATGACCGCCGTCGCCAGTAACAGTACAAGAATAGGTATGCCGTACTTTTGCCAAGTTGCCTTGAGCCCTGAAGGCCCGTGTTCAACGCGTGTTGGCGAAACCGGCGAGACGGGTGCGGCTGCCATGATCAATCCCCTCCTATAGTCAGGGCTTCAAGCGGCAACATTGGGACGCTGGTCATTGATACATCCTCGATTCGCAAGTTGATCGCTTATCTTCTTTGCTCCCATTAGCTGCATTTGCCTCGTAGGACCCGGAACGTTCAGCGAGGGAGCAGGTTGGTAGTGGCCAGATCGATTATTTCGTCTCCTCTTCCGCTGAGAATCGCTCGCATCATGTACAAACTGAATCCCAAGGCCTGCTCCAACATGATTGTGGGAGGCATCGAAAGCTCCTGTCGGTTTACCTTTACGTCCACGAGACATGGGCCATCATGGTCCAGTGCAGTTTGTAAAGCCGGCCGAAGATCTTCCGGCGCTTCCACTCGAATTCCCATTATGTCGGCGGACTCCGCCAGCTTGGCGAAGTTGGGATTCACCAAGTCTGTGCCGTAGGAGACCCATCCAGCGGCCTTCATTTCCAGTTCCACGAATCCGAGCGCGCCATTGTTGAAAACGACAACTTTGACCGGCAGGTTGAGCTGCCGCAACGTCAACAGGTCGCCCAGCAACATGGCAATGCCTCCGTCCCCCGACAGAGTAATGACCTGTCGACCTGTCGCCGCGGCCTGTGCGCCAATAGCTTGAGGGAGCGCGTTAGCCATCGAGCCATGGAGGAACGAACCCAGCAGCCGCCGTTTGCCGTTCATGCGCAGGTAACGCGACGCCCAGATCGTAGGCGTACCTACATCGCATGCGAAGATTGCGGTTTCCGACGCCAGCTCATCGAGCAGTTTTGCCACGAATTGCGGATGAATGGGAGTGCGCCCCGGGCTACCTGCCGCCAGTTCGTCCAGGCCTGTGCGAGTGTGGGCATAATGTCTCAGGCAAGCATCGAGGTAGTGTCGATCGGATTTGTCCTCAAGCAAGGGAAAGAGAGCGTCTAGGGTCTCTTTTACGGTGCCCACAACGCCCACATCCACTCGTGTTCGACGGCCGATCTGCTCGCCGCGCATGTCGACTTGGATAATCTTCGCGTCTCTTGGATAGAACTGCTGGTATGGGAAATCGCTGCCCAGCACCAGCAACGCCTCACAGTTCATCATGGCTTGATAACCAGAGGCGAACCCGAGAAGTCCGGTCATCCCGACGTCGTAGGGATTGTCATACTCGATGAATTCCTTTCCACGCAACGCGTGGACGATCGGAGCCTTCAGCCGCCCCGCTACCTCTATCAGCTCCGCGCGTGCTCCGGCGCAGCCCGCGCCGCCGAGAATGGTGACGGTCTCTGCGTCGTTCAGCACTTTCGCCGCTTTCTCCAACGTCTCTGATGAGGGCAGCGTACCTGAGGGCGAGTAATCAAAGTCGAGAGATAGTGGTTGCGAATTACAGTTCCTCAAGGCGATGTCGCCGGGAATGACCACGACCGCCACACCTTGTTTCGCGACGGCAGTCCGCATGGCGATCCCGAGCACGCGCGGCATCTGTTCAGGTTGCGAGACCAATTCGCAGTAGTGGCTGCAGTCCTTGAATAAGTGCTCCGGGTGAGTCTCCTGGAAATAACCGCTTCCGATTTCGGAACTGGGGATTTGTGCAGCGATCGCAAGTACGGGCACGCGCGTGCGATGACAGTCATAAAGACCATTGATAAGGTGAAGATTCCCGGGACCACAACTGCCGGCGCACACGGCGATTCGTCCAGTGATTTGGGCATCGGCTCCTGCGGCGAAGGCCGCTGTTTCTTCATGACGCACGTGCAGCCAGTCAATTTGTGTACTTTTTCGTATGGTGTCCGTCAGACCGTTAAGCGAGTCCCCCACAACACCGTAGACCCGTTGTACTCCGGCCGCGATTAACGTCTCGACGAACACCTCACTAACGGTCTTAGCCATAGTTCTCTCCTGAGTCAGAATCGGCCAGCGAGCGTGACGGACGTTCATGAGTGTGCGGCTGGATGCCGTCTTCGGTCCGAGTGATCATCTCCAGTGCGAAGATGAAAGACTCGTACGGCTTGCCGGTCGCTTGTTGTAGGCCCATTTCACAGGTTCGGTTCGCTGACAGGTAGACCTCGGTAGGATGCGTGTCGAGGTAAGCCTTTTCTTCCCGCGTCGCCGAGACAACGAGCTCAGGGTGCAGTAAGCCGCGATCGCCGGCGGTTCCGCAGCACGTCGTTCCGATTGGCACGATCACTTCGTGAGCGACGGCGCTCACTATCTCGATGAGCTTCTTTTCGAGACCGAGATGAATCGTGGAGCATGTGGGATGTACCGCCGCGCTGGACAGCTTTCGTTTGATGTGGAGGCTTGGGAGTAGTTGGTGAGCCCAGGCGATCGCGTCGAAGATCTGGATCTTGTTGAACCGCTCTTGTCGCTGGGAGTCGATGTGGGTTCGTACATCGTCCAGTAGGCCGTGAGTGCATGAGACAGCGTCGATCACAACAGGTAGCGTGCCTGCATTGCTCCAGTCCCACATCGCGTCCGCGATCGCCGTGGCCATCCATTCATGCCCGAGCCGGTAGCCCTTGGAACTCCATGGCGTTGCACAGCAGAGGCCGCGCACGTTATCGGGGATCCATATTGGTTGCCCGGCTCGGGCGGATAGCGCGACCAGAGCCTCGGGAAGACTCGGTCGCCGCGCCATGCCGGGCGCACGGCCGAAGATGCGATTGATGCACGCCGGAAAGTAGACGGCTGCGGCGCCTTGCCGCGAAGTCTCGGGAAGTTTGCGTGGCGCCTTCTGAGGCATCGGTCCAGGGACGGACGGAACAAGGTCTTGGCTCAGGGCCATTCTGGCCACGGCAGTCAAGCCTGTTAAGGCACTGACGCCGACGACTCTTGAAATGAGATCAACCGCGCCCATTCCCATTCGGGCGAGAGCTTCGACGCGCCGCCAACGTTTGGCGATAGCAAGCGCAACTTTCTCCCGAGCGTCGGTGTTTTCGCGCTGACGGAACGACTTCATCAGCGCCCCAGTGTTGATCGACACAGGACAAGCAACGGCGCATGTTCCATCGGCGGCGCACGTCTGTATGCCGTCGTATTCAAATTCTTTGAGCAATTGCGCAAACATCCGCGAGCCGCTCGGCTGTCGTGCCATCTCCCGCCGGATCACGATGCGCTGGCGCGGTGTCATGGTGACGTTACGCGACGGGCAAGCCGGTTCACAGAAGCCGCACTCGATACAATGGGTGGCATCGGAGATGTTCTCGATCGTGGGGGTCGACTTGAGTCTCCGAAGATGGATCCCGTCGTCGCGACTCAGGACGCTGTCGGGTGCCAGTATGCCGTGCGGGTCGGCTAACTTTTTGATTCGCCACATCATCTCTGTCGCTTTATCACCCCATTCACGGCGTACGAACGGGGCCATGTTGCGCCCCGTCCCGTGCTCGGCCTTAAGCGAACCGTCGTATTTGTCGATCACAAGTTCGACTAAATCATCCATGAATGCGCCGTAGCGCTTCAGATCGGCGGGGTCGTCCAGCTTGGGCGTAAGTGTGAAGTGCAGGTTGCCAAAGGCTGCGTGCCCTGCCACGCCAGGCAGAAAGCCATGCTTGATCAGCAGTGCCTGCAGGTCGTGTGCTCCTTCGGCGATCCGCGCCGGAGGAAAACAGACATCCTCATTGAGAACTGCCGTTCCTTCCGGCCGCAGTTTGCCGACGATCCCGAGCAGGCCTTCTCGTATCCGCCAGTCAATCTCGATCGCCTCGGCGTCACGTGTGAAGTCCAGAGGATGGAGTAGATTCGAGCCGGCGACCAGCGCGCGTGCCGCGGCTTCGGCCTGGTCAAGTGCCGCGTTGTCCGTTGCTGCAAACTCGACCAGTAGTGCTGCGGCCTTAGGATCAAGCGTCCTCCAATACTCGGGCGTCCCCGGAAAAGCCTGGGCGGCAGCCTCCAGGGCTGGCGCGACCATGAGCTCGACGGCCTCAGCGCCGAGGGACACGAGGCCCGGCACTAGGGCAACGGCCTCGTCGATTGACGGCAGTGCAATCCATGTGACGCAGGTTGCGCCCGGCGCCGGAAGCGTGTTTATCACTACTTCGCCCATGAATGCGAGTGTTCCCTCGGAACCAACGACGAGGCGACGGAAGATCTCCAACGGAGTGTCGGCGTCGAGAAGAGCATCAAGCCGGTAACCGGTTGTGTTTCGGATCGCAAACTTGTGGAGCACTCGGTCGGCGAGAGCACGGTCGGCAATCAGCTCTGCGCGCAGCTTGAGCAGGCCCTGTGCGAGGTTGGGTTCGGCTCGCATGAAGGCCGCCTCAGCATCGAGCTGCGCCGTGTCGATGACAGTTCCAGAGGCCAGTACGAGAGTCATGGATCGGACGGTATGGTAGGAGTCGCGCTCAATCGTGCACCGCATCCCACCGGCGTTGTTGGCGATGACGCCACCGATAGTGCAGGCGTCGATGCTCGCCGGGTCGGGCCCCAGCCGCCGTCCGTGTCTGCGTAGGAGGGTGCGGGCATGCCCGAGAATGACGCCGGGCCGGGCACGAAGCGCCAGTCCTCTGTCCTCGATTGACATTCCGTACCAATGACGGCGTACATCGATAAGGATGTCGTCGGACTGCGATTGTCCGCAGAGGCTCGTCCCTGCAGCGCGGAAGGTTGCGTGATGTCCGTTCTCGCGGCAGTAGTTCAGTAGAGCTACGATGTCATCGATAGTGCGCGGCGTAACCACGACCTGCGGAATGAGGCGATAAGGGCTGGCATCAGAGGCGTAGCGGACAAGATCAATTGCGCGGTGCAGAACCTGGTCGGCGCCGATCAGCGCACTAAGCGCCCTGCGCAAATCCTGCGGCGTGCCGGAGGCGAGCTCTTCGGCAACGCGATCTTCGGCTGGTTTACCCGACGGGTGGCCGATTCGAGCGGTGTCCGCCTGTAGTAGCGCCATGATGGGATGGTCTCCTAGTCTCGTATGCGGTCAGCGTTCGACGATCCGGTTGGTTATGCGCCCAATTTGCTCGATTTCGACTTCCACCGTGTCGCCGTCGTGCAGAAACATGGGTGGTTTCCTGGTAGCCCCGATGCCGTCCGGCGTGCCAGTCGCGATGAGGTCGCCGGGCTTGAGCGTCATCGCGCCTGACGCGTAAGCTGCTATCTTGGCGCCTGAGAAGATGAGATCTGACGTGTTGCCGTCTTGCACGGTGTTGCCGTTGACGCGGGTCTGAATTCGCAGTAGATCGGGATTGGGGATTTCGTCCGCCGTAACAATCCACGGGCCAAGCGGCCCTGAGCTGTCGGTGTTCTTGCCGAGAGCCCACCGCTCGCTGGCCATTTGAAATTTGCGGGCGCTGAGGTCGTTGAAACAGGCATAGCCGAGGAAACCGGCTTGGGCGGCCTCAGGTGTGACGTCTCTGAGCTCTTTGCCGATGACCACGGCCAACTCGCCTTCCCAGTCGAAGTTGTTATCGCGCGGTGGGATCGGAATGGATTGGCCATCGACAGCCAAGGTGGAGCGCCAGCGCGCGAAAATGTCGGGCTGCTCTGGCACCTTAAAGTGTGCTTCCTGGGCGTGGGCCAGGTAGTTCAGACCCGCGCAGAGCACACGGGCGGTGTCGGGCAGTGGCGGAACTTGAACCAAGTCCGCAATCGCCTCTACGCCGGATCGCGCCTGGGCAGCTGCCACTAGACTCTGCTGCGGGTCGGCCCAGAACTCATCGAGGTTGGCGAATGGCAGCGCTTTGTTGTCGAGGACCCTGGCTATGATTCGGCGGTCGCCCTTTTGATAAGCGATGAGCTTCATTAGTAGGTCTCCTTGATCTCTGAAACGAAGTCAATGTCTTTCGGTCAGCCCGTCCAGCCTTCGAGGAAACGTAGCAGTTCTTCATTCACAATGTCCGGCCTCTCCTCCTGACAGAGGTGTCCGCATTGAGGCATACCGCGACCGCGGACGTCTTCGGCCATTCCGCGCCATACATCCAAAATGTTGAAGAAGCGACTGTTCACCTCGAAGTCCTCGCCCCATAGAACGAGGACCGGGCAGGTTATCAGTTGTTCGACATCCACCTTGTCCTGCTTCACGTCCTCAGCAGTCGCACGATAGTCCATCGCAGAACCGCGAACGGCTCCCGGTTGCTCGTAGGCACGGACATAGACGTCGATCTCCTCGGGAGAGAGCAACTCGGGGTTGTACGACCAGGAACGGTAGAAGTGGGTCAACCACATCTCCTCGCGTCCGGCGATGAGGGCCTCCGGCAGGTCAGGAACGCCAAGAAAAATGGAGAACCAAGCGGTGTGATTCAAGCCGGGGCTCGAATTCTCTACCAAGATTCTGGTGGGGACGTTATCCAACGCGGCGAAGCGATCGATCCTGTCCCGATGGTCCTTGGCGAAGCGCGTTCCCACCCTTGCACCTCGGTCATGACCGATGATGGGGGCGCGCTTGTGCCCATGGTGGTCCATCAGTGCCGCGAGGTCGTTTGCCATAGTGCGCTTGTCGTAACCCGAGTGCGGCTTCTCGGTCTCGCCGTAACCGCGCAGATCGGGAGCGATGATTGTGTACCGCTCCGCGAGCACCGGTATCTGCTTGCGCCACGCGAACCAGGTCTCCGGAAAGCCGTGCAACAGATAAATCGGCGGGCCGTCTCCGGCAGTCACCCAGTGCTGAGTGATCCCGTTGAGGCGAGCGGTATGATGTGTCACTCTCAGCGATACGGTCAAAGTATCCATTCCCCCTCGCTCTCTTTTTGTTTTGCAACCAGAATGAACGTGATTGGATTTTGTGACCACACCAAATGCCGTGGGTTTGACACTACATTTTTCTGTAGGGGATTCGGCGGGGAAATCGACGATGCAAGTCGGCGCTTCCTCTGCTTCTACTCTCGGCAGTTTCTTGATATTCGCGGCGTAGGATGGTGCTTTGGTAGAGACACAAACAACGACTACAATTGCCGGGATAAGGCGCAGCTATGGTTCAGGCCAAGCCAATTCGCATTCTGAGCGTAGAAGACCATCCGGTCTTCCGCAAAGGACTGGCAGCGATCGTCAGTGCCGAGCGCGACATGCTTCTTGTTGGGCAGGCGTCAAATGCGGTCGACGCTGTAGCTGAATTTCGTCGTCATCGGCCCGACATCACTTTGATGGACGTTCGGCTTCCTGGTTCAGATGGCACTGACGCTCTCATTGCAATTCGTGGCGAGTTTCCGCAAGCCCGCATCATCATGCTTACAACCTCCGATGGCGATGGCGACATCCAGCGTGCGATGCGAGCAGGAGCCTCGGGCTATATCCTGAAGAGCATGCATATGGACGAGTTGCTGAGCGTGATCCGGTCGGTTCACGCTGGCCGGCGGCACATTTCGCCCGAGGTGGCGGCCCGCCTCGCCGAGCATCTGGGTGACGACGATCTTACGGCTCGAGAGTTGGACGTTCTTCGACTCATTAGAGATGGCCATCGCAACAAACAGATTGCCGATCAACTTGCGATTTCGGAGAATACCGTCAATTTTCACATCAAGAACCTGGTGGACAAACTCCAGGCCAATGATCGGACGCACGCGGTTACCATCGCGCTCCGGCGTGGCCTGCTACAAATCTGATCGCGTTGCAAAAGACCTGCGGAAAACCGCATGACGGCGACTTCAATGTGCCCGGTTGCTCCCTGCATCGGGCGACACACTTCAGAAACCTGAGTAGATTTACTACCAGATCTTATTGGTTGGTAAGGAGAACTCTGCGAATCGCAATCAGTCCAGATTGGATGTTTGGTCTTTTCAGCGAAAAATGGCCCTTATCCTTCTGACTAGAGACCGTCGAACGAGCATCCTCTCCCGGAAGATGATGCCGCCAGGGACTATTAGACTAATCTCAGTTCCCGAGTTCGAGGAACTCACGAGCGTGAGCTTGCCTCCGATGCGAGCGGCACGCTCCCGCATTCCTTGCAGTCCGAAGTGTCCGTCCTTCCCCCGATCCGCAATAGCGGCGTCAATCCCCGTGCCATTGTCAAGGACACGCAGGACCAGGTCGTCAGCATATCTGAGTTCTACTTGCAAGCGACTGGCCCCCGAATGTGTACATGCGTTGCGGATGGCTTCGTAGCCGATACGGTAAATTTCATCACGGACAATGGGATGCATTTCTCTGGCATCGCCAATTACAGAGAATGTGACCCCCATCGAGCTTGGGATTCCCCCGTCTTCGGTTACGCGCCGGAGAGCTTCAGCGAGATCGTTAGTCCGCGTCGTCGCCGTGCGCAGAGAGTTCAGCGCTGCTCTCCCCTCCTGGGTTGCCTGTCCAAGCCAGGCGGATACCTGTTCCATGGCTCGACGCATTTCAATGAGATCTGTGGAGGGCCTTAGCGCTTGATCCGCAACCAACTTGCTGCCTTGGATGGTCTGGAGGAAGGTATCATGCAACTCCCGCGCCATTCGCGTGCGTTCTGCCAATCGCTCGTCGAAGCGGGCGGCGATGGCTCTAGAAATCTTCAGCACGCGTAGTCGGTACATAGCGCATACGATGAAGCCTGCGAAGACAAAGCACAGACCCCGGAACCAGTTTGTTTGATACCACGACGGCGCGACGCTGAAGTCCAACGTGGCGCCGGCCTCGTTCCAGACGCCATCGTTATTACATGCGATCACGCGAAACCTGTATTTTCCTGGACGAAGATCAGTATAGAAAGCTTGCCGCCTTGTTCCTGGTTCCTGCCAGGCTGTGTCGCGGCCTTCCAGTTTGTAGCGAAAGCGCACTTTCTGCGGGACCACAAAGCTCAGCGCCGTATAGTCAATTTCGAGATCACGCGTTAGCGGAGGAAGACGAAGTTCTCTGTTGAGAGAGTAGTTCTCTCGGTCGGCAACAACCTCTTCAACGTGCACCGGCGGAGGTAATGCATTCCCATTCAGACGATCCGGATCGATCATTTGCAGCACAACACCATTTGCAAACCACAGCCGTCCATCGGGAGATCTTGCGGCTCCCCCAAAAGGAGCGCGGCCCGGTTGCACACCATCAAATGCATCAAAAGTCTTAAGCTGCACTCTGATGTCAGGCTGTGCCCACCATCGTTGCATTTCTGTTTCTGCAATTTCGACGAGCCCGCACTGTGTGTATAGCCAAAGAGCACCTTGGCTGTCCTGAATGAGTGCATACACCGTATCGCAGGGAAGGCCGTTCCGGATTGTGAGGGTCTGCTGTTTTCCTTCCTTCCATGCAACAACCCCTAGCGGTGTTGCTCCTAATACCGAACCATCGGAATTCACAATGAGCTGATTTACGCGAGAATCCTCTCCGTGCTTGAAAGGATAGATTTCTGTCTTGCCCCGCCGATATCGTGCCAGATCACCATTCATTAGGCCTAACCAGATGCCGCCTTGGAGATCGGCTGCAACTTTGCGGGCGGCAGGCACTTGCGGCACCGGAAACTCTTCTTGCACTTTAAGATCGTGAATGCGAATGAGCGTCCTGGGAGGTCCAATGGTTTCTATCCAGATGTTGTTGTCCACATCTTCCGTCATCCCGACAACTACTCCGATCGGTCTGCCATCCGGCCTGTCGATCGTCCTGAAACTTCCGTTCTTGTAAATCGACATTGTGCGATCTACGCCGACCCACAACCGGCCCGCATGATCTTCGAGCATCGACGTAACCTGACTCCCTGGCAAGCCTTTCCCCGCTTCAATAGAAGACACTCCCTCCTGATGAATGGCATCCAAAGCAGCATCGCCTCCTATCCACACAGTGCCATCCTTCGCGGCGAGAACACCATCCACTTCTGGCGTGGCTAGTCCCTCCCGGGTTGAAAAGGTAGCAACTCGGACGTCGCGGAAACAATCAATACCGTTGGATGTCGCAACCCACAGATTGCCTTCACGATCCTCATAGAACTGATTCACAGAGTCGCCGGAAAGGCCATCGGCACTGTGAAAATGATCCAACTTTCGGCCATGAATACGGTAAATGCCATGGTTGTCTGTCCCAATCCAAAGAGCATTTTCGCTGTCCAAGAACAACGCTCCAACTTCCAGGGTGCTGCCATCCAATTCGGGGGTGACAAATGGCTTCCAGACGCCTTGCATCACTTGCTGCAATCCCAAGCCCCGGCCAGGCGAATTTATTCCAACCCATACGGAGCCATCGGGGTTGGCGGCAAGGCCCCTTACGCTATCTATCCCTTCCTTCGATTTCAAGTCCCCCAAGACGAACGTGCTGGATGAGCCTGGTTTCCAGCGGACAACCGCTGTGTCGCTCCCGATCCAAAGGTTTCCCAGGGTGTCCTCGACCAGAGTCCCGGCGCCGTCTGAACCCGACATTCCATCTGCCTTGCCATAGCACCGCATTCCTGTGCCGATGATCTGGCAGAGACCTCCCTCGACCGCTTCGCTCAATCGGGAACGCACGAACCAGACCGTTCCGTTGCGATCTTCGATAATGGAATTGATGCGTTCCGGCTTGACGAGATAATTGGTCAGGTGCTGCTTGTCCCAGTGGCTCAGACCACCTTCCATCCCGATCCACAGACTCCCATCGCGCGCCCCCAAAAGAGAGCTGATATCAGAGGACGGTAGATGCTTTCCATCTGGAGAAGTCCACGGAACGAATCGAACCCCATCGAAGCGCAGCAAGCCGGACCGCGTTCCGATCCACAAATATCCGTCAGTGGTTTGTGTAACAGCAAATGGAGTGCCGCTAAAAACTCCGTCCTGAATCCTCCATGCGGTGTGTGCGTATTGGGAGATGTGGCGGGACGGATCGACTGCCCAGAGCGAGCTTACTGCGAAGAGAAATAACAAAAGGGAAAGAAAATGGCGTCGCGGAACTCCCAACGCCTCTGCTTTTGGAGCAGAGTCTGCACGCCGCTTTTCGAGTGGGCTCACGGCCGATCTGAGCTCCTTCTCCCGAACAACATACATGCACCGCGAAATGCTGCAGGATCAGTGCGTCTTTAAATAACTCCGGCCACAAACGCTGGAATGCCGTTTAAGCGCATCTGTGACCCTACCGAGTTTCCCGCTTTCGCGGAACACCAAGTTCTATAGCCAGTATCCTACATTTTTCTGTAGTCCTTGGAATGCAATCAAATCTGTAGCAGGGATATCGATCACCTACGGAAAAATGCAGTGAAAAAACTACTAGGTCTGGTGTGGTCGCAATTCATGACTTCGTTCATTCTTGTGCACAATGGACCGCCAGGAAGTGAACGTCGAATAGTAGTTCCGTTCTCACAACGTTTTGGCGGAGAGACAAGGTGACTCGTGTTTCGTTCCAACCAGCCGAAGATCAGAAATTTCCGGATCGACTATGCGAAGCACGCTGACTTCTGCGACGTATTTAGAAACGACACGAAACACTTGTATCTGCTCGCATTTTTACTGACAGCAAATCACGAGGAGTCTGAGCAGTGCTTTCTATCGGCAGTCGAGGAAGCTTTCAAAGAACCGGCGGTGTTCAAGGAATGGGTTCGATCCTGGATAAAGCGAAGGCTAATCGAGAACGCGATCAAGATTGTTTCGCCTGCGTTAGCTGGAAACGGTCAAAGACGGGAGCTCTGGAGCGCAGGGCAACGCGAGGCACAAAGAGAATGCCAAATCGATAGCGTGACCAAACTGGCTGCTTTAGAGCGCTTCGTTTTTGTCATGTCGATTTTGGAGCGGTATTCAAATTGGGACTGCGCGCTGTTGATGGGATGCAGCATGAACCGAGTAGCACAAGCGCGAATGAAAGCTTTGCGCCGACTTCCAGACCTCGCCGCGCTTTTTCCGCGCGGCCATGGACTGCGAATGGCTCGTCTAGGAGTCACGGCGTAAGTGTCAGCCATTAGATCCATTGAGCCTGCACTATGACGGCGAGGACCTCTGGTGAGCCCGCTCAGCTGGAAATCAAGGTGACGCGAACGGTCCAGCCAAGGAAGTTTGAGGTCTGACAGTTCGCCTAATTTGCCCAACGTAAAGGAGAACCCACTGACCACGGAAGCCTACCCCACGAAGGATAAGTCAGAAATGTCGCGTCAGACCAAGTTTGATATCTCGCGTCGCGACGTTCTAATCGGCAGTGCCGCGTTGGTGGCCGTTACGGGACTCCCCATATCGGCTTTCGCCGGTCAATCCAAGCCTGCGAGCGATCCAGCTCCGCGGAGAAAAAACCAGGGAGAAACTCAGATGAATACAATCACAACCAAAGATGGGACTACGATCTATTACAAAGATTGGGGCACAGGGCCGACGGTCGTCTTTTCGCATGGATGGCCGTTGAACGCAGACGCCTGGGATTTACAGATGCTATTCCTGGGACAGAACGGTTATCGCGTCATTGCCCACGACCGACGCGGCCATGGACGTTCGAGCCAGCCCTGGGAGGGCAACAACATGGACACATACGCCGATGATCTCGGAGCGCTGCTCGACCAGCTGGATCTGAAGAACGTGACTCTGGTCGGCCATTCCACAGGCGGCGGTGAGGTCGTGCGTTACATTGGCCGGCACGGAACCAAACGAGTATCGAAAGCCGTTCTGATCGGCGCGGTCCCGCCCCTTATGCTGAAAACCGAAACAAATCCTGGCGGCCTTCCATTGTCTGTGTTCGACGGCATTCGGGCTGGCGTGACTGCGGATCGCTCGCAATTCTTCAAGGACCTTACCATCCCCTTTTATGGATACAACAAACCCGATGCCAAGATTTCGCAAGGTGTTAGGGACTCATTCTGGCTGCAAGGAATGCAGGTGTCGATTGTTGGAGCATACAACTGCATCGAAGCCTTTTCCGAAACCGACTTCACGGAAGATCTCAAGAACATCGATGTGCCAACCTTGATCCTGCATGGGGATGCCGACCAGATCGTGCCTATTGAAGATTCGGCGCTTCTGTCTGCGAAACTCATCAAAAACTCCACTTTGAAGGTCTATCCGGGCGCGCCACACGGGATGTGCACCACGCTGGCGGACAAGGTGAATGCCGATCTTCTCGAATTTCTGAAAAAGACGGATCGAGCGGCAGCATGAACAGGGGATGGTCCGCCTCTCGTCTCTGCCTCGAAGTTCGGGTCCTCCTTTTGTCCAACCGAGGTTCTGGAAGAAAAGCTTTGCGATCGCCGACGCGTGGCCGCGCGGTCACCTCTGCAGACCGAAGGAAAGCTGGAGTTCTGATGGAACGACGTTGCATCGCAGGCGGTAGAGGAACATGTAACCTCGATCGCCTTTGTGCTCGTCATCGCCAAGAGCACATCATGGATCGCCGAATAGGCCCAACAATTTGACGCGGCGACAAGAAGAAGACAGTGCCAAACGCTATGTATTCGACAAAAGTCACTGCTACCGGAGGCCGTAGCGGGTCGATCCGCAGCGACGATGGCCTGCTCGATCTAAAACTGGCCCTGCCCCGAACGCTGGGAGGCAAAGGCGATGCGACCAACCCAGAGCAACTCTTTGCCGGAGGCTATGCCGCTTGCTTTGAGAATGCGCTCTTGCGCGTTAGCCGTGAGGCTCGTCACCAATTCACGGATGACGACGTCGAAGTTGTCGCCGAGATCGGCCTCAGCCGCAACGACCCGGGTGCGTTCGTGCTGTCCGCCGCGCTTGCCGTGACCATCGCCGGCGTTGACCAGAAGACGGCGGGACAACTCGTCGCGGGCGCCCACGCCATTTGCCCTTACTCGAACGCGATCAAAGGCAATGTTGATGTCCAAATTACCGTCTTCGTTCGGTGAGTCGAGACGCCCAGTGTGCGGTTCGCAAGCTGGCAAACCTGGACCGAAAAGAGTTTTATTACTCAAACTTTACTCACCCGATACATCTTGCCGACAACCACCAATCCCCGCGAAGGTACCTTCTCACCATGGCCCACGATCAGACATAGCACGCGTCTGCTGATCGCCACTAACGAAGACATTCTTGCCATCGAGGCAACTGGCAACGACGGGATCGTGGTGGCGGCGTATCTGGCGAATTAACCGTTAGACGCGTTGTTTTGGGTTGGCAGACTCACAGCCCGCATAGTGCTCGTTCGCGAACTTGCGCCGAGCCTGTCTTAATCCCCCAAGAAAGAGGACGCTGATCGCAACCACGGCCAGCGTCCTCTTATGCACGTTTTTATGCACTAGCGCCAGAATTTCTTGAACGTTTTCCCAACTTCAGTCCGATGCCGAAGCCACAACTATCTCGTCGATCGGTTCTGGCCACTTGTGCCCAGCCAGGCTTTTTAGAGTTGCCCAGCTAGCCTTGCAACATGCTCAAGCGAAGTCTCAACCACGGGAACAGTCCTGACGTCCGGGAACGCCTGCCGGGCAAGTTCACTTAGAACATGGCTCGGCGGCATCTCGAGGAACAGGCGGCATCCTAATTCCTCTACGACGGTGGTCGCGTCGTGCCAGCGAACACCGTGAGCAATGTTCGTTGCCAAGTCCTCGGCGATAGCATTCGCGCTTCGCAATGCTCTTCCGGTCACGTTGCCAACGTAAAGCATCTTCGGATTTTGCAAATGTGTTTTCTGCAAGCTTTTTCTTAAGGCATCTGCTACGGGTGCAAGCAGAGGACAATGCGATGGTTCGGACACATCGAGGCGTGCTGCCTTACGGGCACCGCTTTTGAGCGCAGCTTCCAACACCTCGCTTATGGCATCATTCGCACCAGAGATGACGATCTGTCGAGGAGCGTTGATATTAGCCACATATACCGGGTTTTGCTCCGCATAGACTTCTTTGACCAGTATGGATACTTGTTTCTCAGTTAACCCAACTATGGCGGCGAGACCATAGCCCGCGGGATAAAGCTCTACCATCATTTCGGCTCGCTGTCTTACGAGGTTAACCCCATCGGCCAGGTTCAGAACGTCGGCCGTGACTGCGGCGGAGAAGGCTCCAGCCGAGATGCCGGTAACCGCTTCAGGCTCGACCCCGTCTTCAATGAGAGCACGCGCCACAGCGACGCCCGACGCCAGTAACGCCAGTTGGACGGAGACCGTTGACTGCAAGGCCTCCACAGAATCGAGCTCTAGGACATTTTGTCCGAGGCATTCGGTCACCTCGTTGAGCGTTCGCGCAACGGCCGCATGGTCCGGCAAGGCGTGCAGCATGCCTGGAACTTGGGATCCTTGTCCGGGGAACAGAAATGCCACGCTCATAGTCTTCGTGCGGCGGTGTGACCTGGGTCGACGATTCCGAGTTCTTGGCACCATGGATCGCTCCCGAAGGCAACTCCGCTCGATGTGCGCAAAAGAATAGCCGCGGGACTCGCGCGAGCGTATTCCCGCAATGAGAAGCCGCATACAGGTGTCTCCACGCGAATGTCAACGAGAGAAGGAAGATCCATCGCGCGCGCGTAGAGCCACTTGGCCTCGTCTACCGGCACGCGCCTTTCTGCATAGAGAACGATGTCTAGGTCGCTTCCTGCCCTTGCTGTGTGCTTGCCCGTTGCAAGCTCGAAACCAACGCTGCCTCCAGGACCCCAGTCATGATCCAGACCGATCCAGCGGTTCTTGAGAAGCTGCAGGGCGCGAAGAGCAGGTATGGCACTGTCTCGTTGGGCAGGAACCGCATGCCCTAATAGTTGCGGGGGTGTGACGATATTTATGAGTATCCCGGAACTACAGAACGAGGCCCATCGCTGATTCCTTTCGCATCCACGAACGCCGATCGGAATTTTGTGCCGTGTTCGAGGACCACGGCGAACAACTACAAACGGAACCTCATGCAAATGCTCTTCTGCCCATTTGGGAATAGTCGCATGGGCAGTGATCAGCTGTTTCGCATCTACTTCTAACAAATCATGCGTTCGAACAGGATGAGCTTCGCAGTGAAACATAGGATGTCCTAGTGCAGGTGGCTGAGAAGAATGATCCATCCCGCCAGTGTGAACAGACTAAGCACAGTGCTCGCAATGAGGCTGGAGCTTGCAACCTCTGGAGTTGCGTCGAAACCTTCGCCGAAAAGGATGCCGAAGAAGCCGCACGAAATGGCACTCAACAAGACTAGGTATCTAGTTTGATCCACTGGCATACGCAACAGTAGCGCCACAGCAAGGGAGAGGGCCGGCTGCATCACATTTTTGCCTAAAGCAGCCCAGCCCAAAGCCCAGTTCAGGTGAAAACGCTGCGCGGACGCGACGAGGCCTGTCACAAACAATGCGGTGCCTTCAGTCGCGCTACCGAGAATGGTCAGGCTCTTATCAACAAAGATTGGCATTTGGAACTTAATGATGGCGACAAGAACACCGAGCATGGGTACCCAGAATACGGGTTTACGGAGAGCTTTCCACAGTGATACGCGGATGCGAGCCCCATGAGAGAGTGTCCTGTCCCGATTCGTTCCGCTTTCCAGAATCGCAAGGGTGATCGGCGTGATAGTAATCGCGCCTACGGCGAGGGCGATGGCGACGGTGATGGAGGCTTTGGGACCGTAAACAGCCAGGAGGAGCGGTATACCTACTCCGGCTGCATTAGGGAATCCAAGCGTTAGCGCCAAAACCGCACTGTTCGCAGCAGTGTCCTTACGAAGATTTCGCGAGGCATAGTAGGTCGCAACAAACATGGCCACATAGACAATTGCAAGCGCTGCGGCCGTTTTGGCTTGACCCCACAACAACTCACGCGGTGTGCGTGCAATGGTGACAAGCAAAGAACAAGGAAGCGCGAACGTCATGAGGAAGGCGGTGAGGCTTCTTACGTCCTTATTATCGACTGTCTTACGCAGGCCGGCCGCATACCCAAACAACAGGCCTACAAAGATCGGCACGAGGGAGTTGGCCAGAACCTGGATCATCTTGGATAGCCTATTTTTCCAGCCACTGCGCTTCGAGCTTGGCGCGAACCAGAATGGAAGCTTTTCGCATTTCGCGCGCGCCCGTGGATTCGAGTCGATTGCGAAGATCGACCGGGCTACTGCGGGCATCTACGATGGCTGCAACCAGTTCGGCCCGTACGTTACGAATCTCCTGCTGTGAAGGCCGTTCTGGATTTTCGACGTGAAGCAGTTTGTGGAGGAGGCCGAGCTTCGCGTAGTCGCGGATGTTGTAAGACATGGGAGTTATCTCCCTCGCGAGCTTCTCAAGTTCCGCCACGGACCGCAGCGTAATCCGTGCCGCCGCTTCCTTGTGCATGGCGTGGATCATGACGCCCTCGTCGTCGAACGCCAGAATTCGATTGGCCTGGTAGCCGTGAGTGAGAAAAGCGCCCGAGAGGGCCTGTCCAACTACCAGCGAGACTACGGGGTGACCTGCGAGTCGCGCCGAGCCGTACGCGTCCGCTGCAGCTGCCGCCGCAAGAAAGATGGCAGCTGTCTCTTCCCGTCGCCCGTAAGCTTGGCTCTTGACATCGACGATAGCGACGATTGGCCGCTTGACAGCGTTCTTATCGTGCTCGATGACTTCACGGACACGCGTGGCGAGCGTATAGGCCTCCTCGAGTCCTACTTCGCCGTGCCGGGCACAAGGAAAGCGTGCATGCGAATCGGGAACAACACAGAGGAATCTTGCGTGGTCGTTGCCAAGCGGTGCATCCGCTGTAAGTACAGATTTAGGGTCGCCAGGCATGGGTGATGCGTGTCCAGTAAACGCGCGGAACCACACGGTTCCTCGAACGCCGGTATATTCGCTCATCGTTGTTCCCCCTCAGAGCCATTTGCTGTCCAGAGTGTCCGCAACTCTTTGGGGTCCCACTGCCGCGACGTGTCGAGCGCCTCGACGCGATTGCGATAAAGCTCGACCCGGGAACTCCGATGTACAGGTGGAACGCCCTTCGCGACGAAACGTCTAATGGCATCGGCAATCTGCTCTGTGTCATCGTCGACCAGTGCATCGGCCAAATCCGTCGCATATCGTTGCTCTCCGCCGTGAATCGCCCAGATGAGGGCACGATCGCTGGAGTCGAATTCGTCGACGCCATTCTCTTGCTCGATCACCTCAGGACCGTTCATTCCTAGTCGAGCTTCGCGCGTCATAACGACATAACTTGCGAGTCCCGCAGCGAGCGCCATGCCCCCAAAACAGCCGACAGTGCCTGCCGTAAGACAGATCACCGGGGCATGTTTTCTCAGTGCCAGAATGGAGGCCATGATCTCGGCGATTGCCGCCAGGCCAAGGTTGGCCTCCTGAAGGCGTACACCACCGGTCTCGAGTAGAATCACCGCGCTGGTCTCTATGCCGTTCTCGTTGTCGGCGCAGGCCAGATCAAGAGCCGCGGTCATCTTTTCGCCGGAAACTTCTCCCATGCTGCCGCCTTGAAAGGCGCCCTCGAGTGCAATTACTACGGCTGCTTTCCCCCCGATCTTCCCCTTCATAACGACGCAGCCATCGTCTGCCTGTGGCGTGACGCTTTGCATCTGGAGCCAGGGAGATTCCACGCGATCGAAGGGACCGACCAACTCGCGCGCTGTTCCGGCATCGAGGAGGGCTATGGCACGCTCCCGTGCGCCAAGCTCTATGAAACTCTGCCGGTTGATGAACTGGATCTCGCTACTTTGGTTGCTCATTGCTCACTCGCCTCAACCGCCTGCTCGAGGCGCAGTATGACGTTGCCGGGTGTTGCTCCTGCGTCGTTGATCTGAATGCAGGCAGCTCCGTTATACTTCGTGAAGAATCGGTCCAGTACCGCTTTCCAAGTGTCGCGAAAGCCGTCAACACTGGTCCGAATAAGAACGGTAGCCATTTCCCCTTCGGCGGGTTCCAACAGGACTTCCAGGTCCCCAGAGCCCACAACACCGACATGGGCTCTCTGGGACACCTTTTTCTTGGCTGGGTAAGTGAGCTCAATCTGCTCCATATGTACCCTCCGATCGGCTTTGGTCTGCTTGCACTTCGTTTTCGCCTCGCTCGACGGCATCGAGAAACAGGGTCGCAGCCAAAAGATCCCCACTCCCACCTGGGGAAACTCCCAACGTCAGAAGCTGCTGGTCGAGATGTTTTAATCGAAGCCTTCCGATCGGAGTTCCGTTACCACCCGCACTCTCCACAGCAGCAGCACCTCCCTTTGCCGCCATGAGTCCTTCTTTTCCTCCGCGGTACAGCAAACAGGTGTCGTCCAGGCGGGACATGATGCTCAGCAGGGCGTCAAGGCGAGCCACACTCTCGGTCGCACCGATAGCGCGCCTCAAATGAAGCATGGGGAGACCTACGTTAATCACATGGGGAAAGCCGCAAAGAGCTTCACCGCGCGCTCCCATTACGCCATACCTCTTCGCTACCACGTCACCATGGGAGACCAGCCGAGGCAAAGCGCGATCTTCAAAGGACGCAATCTTACTAGCACTTGTCGCAATCGTCCGGCCGTCCAACTCATCCCTTTCCCCCATGGCAGCAGCGGAGAGCAGCAGTCCCAAGGTCCAAATTGCCCCCTTATGCGAGTTGCTTCCACCCGTTGCCTTAAACATTGCGTGTTCCGCTTCACGTCCTACAAGGGCGAGCCATTCCCGCAAGGGCTGGCTGGGAGCAGTTCCTGGGGGGATGGACGCCATTGCGGAGAAGTATGGTTCAATCGCGAAGGCGGAATGCCTCAGGATCGCGAGCGAGAGGTCACTGTGAACCCCGGAACCGCGACGATCGACCAAGCCTGGCTTCGGTGTCAACTCCGCCTCCGCGATCAATGCTTGTTGGGCAAGACCTGCGAAATGCTTTGCCCGGGCCTGAGAGTTGGACAGGGCCTGGGGACTCATGAAAGCCGTGTCGGACCACGAGTCTGTTCTCATCACCAGCTCCGAAAGCGTGCAGGTGGGTTATAGAGCCCCCCGGACCAGGCGACTAGATCTTCCATACTTCGAGCTGCTAGCAGAGAGCGTTTCGCCTCAAGACGGTGAACACCGATATCTTCCGGATATGCGACCACTCCCTTCTTCCGAAGCGCCGCAGTTTCCGAAGCAACAGCCCTCAGACCAATGGGGCTTACTCCGGCCACTGCCGCCAGTGCGCGGCGGCGCTCCTCCTGTCCTTCCGCCATGTAGAGATATGCGATGCCCTCCTCGGTGACGACATGGCTGACATCGTCGCCATAGATCATGATCGGAGCGATCGGCATTCCTGCATGCTTGCCAACCTGCACCGCGTCGAGAGTCTCAACAAATGTCGGGATGCCACCTTTCTGAAAGGTTTCTACGGTCTGTACCACTAGCTTTCGACCGCGAACAATCGGCCCGCTCTCCGTAATGAGATCAAGCCACGCGGGTGTGCTGTGGCGCCGGCCGTGAGGATCATGCCCCATGTTGGGGGCACCTCCGAATCCGGAAATTCGACCAACAGTGACAGTCGAAGAGTTCGCATCGGCATCCATCTGCAGTGTGGAACCGATAAAGCCATCAACCGCATACTGTCCTGCAAGCTGACACAGAACCCGGTTCGAACGCAGGCTGCCGTCCCGCCCGGTAAAGAAGATGTCCGGGCGCGCTGCGACATATTGATCCATTCCAACTTCGCTGCCGAAACAATGAATGCTTTTGACCCAGCCACTTTCGATTGCAGGGATCATTGTCGGGTGGGGATTCAGCGCCCAGTGTTCGCAGATTTTTCCTCGGAGTCCAAGGGACTCGCCATAGGTCGGGAGAAGAAGTTCGATGGCTGCGGTATCGAAGCCAATGCCGTGGTTCAATGAGTGAACTTGATGTCGTTCATATATGCCGCGGATCACCATCATGCCGATAAGAATCTGCAAATCGTCAATTTGGCGCGGATCGCGCGTGAATAGCGGTTCTATTGCAAAGGGCCTATCGGCCTCGACCACAACATCGATCCATGAAGCCGGGATGTCGACGCGCAATAATTTGTCGACGATCTGGTTCACCTGCACGACGACGATTCCATCGTGGAAAGCAGCTGCTTCCACGATAACCGGCGTGTCTTCCGTGTTCGGTCCGGTATAAATGTTGCCTTCAGCATCGGCCCGCTCGGCACAGACTAGGACTACGTTTGGGACCAAATCCACGAGCAACCTGGCGTAAAGTTCGACGTATGTGTGGATGGCGCCGATCTCAAGCTTGCCATCCTCCAACAGTTGCGACACCCGCAGGCTCTGGGGACCGGCGAAGGCGAAATCTATCTTCTTCGCAATGCCCAGCTCAAATAGAGTGAGATGTTCCGGCCGGCTGATGCTCGAAATAATTAGATGTAGATCGTGAAGCTTCTCCGGATCAACCTTTGCCAGAGAACGCGAAAGAAAATCAGCCTGTTTCTGGTTGTCTCCCTCGATCACAATCCGATCTCCGCTGACGGTGAGGGTTTCCAGAGCCTCGATAATTCTTGCCTTGGGCAGTATTGGGCCGTCCATCCAAGGCCGGACCCGTTGCATCCGTCGTCGTTTTTCATCGCGCCGAGTCGTCCACGAACGCGACGCCCGCGCTAATGTTTGCTGTGCCATCGCTCTCGTGATCTCCGCATAAGTCTTAGCTATTTCGCCAAGTTGCTCGGAAATAGAACGTCCTTGTACTCGTACCTCGCGCTCAAGTAGTCTTTGGGGTTCACGGTGACTTGTGAAGCAACCTGATAGCTGTGCTTACAAGTTCTTTTTATTGAGCGTGCGATGCAGCTTCTTCGATCAGAGCCGCAACCTCCTTTGCGTGGGAGACGTAGACTGAGTGGCTGGCGCCAGGAACTTCGACTTTGTGGCTGTTGGCTCGCGTGGCATACCAGCGCTCGAGATCGGGGTTGATGGTTCTGTCGCTTCCGGCTACCAGCATCCAGCTTGGCTTACTTCTCCACGCAGCAGTGGTGATTACTGCTTTGAAATTGTCCGCTTTATTCAGCACCTGCGACCGCGCCATGAACGCGGCCTGCTCAGCCGACAGGTCGGCTGCAAAGTATTGATGAAACTGCTCCGGGTCCAGGTAAGTGAAGCCGTCGGCGGTCTTCCTTATTGCGCCAGATTTGCTGAGGTCGCTGGGGAATCGCTTTCCGTCGTCAGACTCATTCTCTCCCGCATCTGGCATGTGGGCTGCAATGTAGACCAAGCCACCAACAGATGAATCCGAGCCCGCTTCGGTAATTACGGCTCCGCCATAGCTGTGTGCTGCAAGAATGCACGGTCCATCTTGTAGGGCGATGATGCGCTTGGTAGCGGCGACATCGTCCTGGAAGGTCGTCTCTGGCTCTTGCACGATGCTGACGTTGTACCCGTCCTTGACCAGAATGTCGTAGACGCCCTTCCAGCCGGAACCATCTGCCCAGGCGCCGTGAACCAGAACAATATTTCGAATGCGATGATCTTCGTTCTTGTTCTGCGCTGAGAGCGCGCAGCAGGTCAACAGCAAGAACATGAGGCAAAGGGAATGAGACATCCTTCGTTCCACTCGCGTAGGCTCTATCGAATTACTCATTTTGTCGCTCCTTTTCGTCAATTGATCTCCATAATCGGTAAGCCGACGCGTTTTCAGAAGCCTCGGCGTGCGTACTGAATCACTCATTCAAAGAGAATCTTCGCCATCATGCCTTTGTCTTCGTGATTGAGAAGATGGCAGTGGAAGACAGACATGCCTTTGATGACGGGATTGCTAAAGTCCATAACGACATCGACCGATCCGCTGGTCGGTACGTTTACTGTATCCAGCCACACGGGATACTTCATGGGCACCCCATTCTCGGCATAGGCCAGGAAGTGGACTTGATGGATATGCATGGGATGCAGCTCTCGCGTCTTGTTGAGGATGCGCCAGTGCTGGTAGGTCCCGACTCGCACCCGCGTCATGGGAGCAGATTCCGGCGCATATTTTTGGTCGTTAATATAGAAACCGTTCTTATCTTCAGTAAAGGACACAACGAAATCGGGTCTTGAAACTTCGTAGGCTCGGAGATCGACCTGCTTATATTGCGCAGGCCTGACATCGCGATTGACCACTTGCTTTACGAGTGGTGCCGAAGAACCCGGGCGAACATCGGCGAGTACCATAGCTGGGTTAGGATCACCATCCGGCCCTGTATTTACACAGCGTGTTCGAAAAGCCGAGTGGATGCTTGCGCCTGGACCGGTCACAATTGCTTCCAAGCGTCCCGCCGGAGGCACTAGCACGTGTTCCACGATCTTTGTGGGATGTTTAGGCTCATGGTAAGCGAGCGGCATACCGTCCAGCGCAACAACTTCGAATTTCTGGCCATCGATTTGAAGATCCATGTAGCGGTCGGCAGAGGCGTTGACGATGCGCCAGAATTGGCGTTCGCCCGGGTTAATATTGATCGTCGGGCGAACTTCATCGTTCACAGTGAGAATTCGATTTATTTCACCGGGCTCGTTTCCGCATGAAGGAGCTTGCGCTTCCACGCGATGCAATAGAGCGTTGGCATCTAGGCCGTGTTCGATGGACTCGCCACGTACGACAAACACCTGCTCGCGTAAGGTACGGACCTCGGGGAGATAGCGGTCCATCCCTTCGATAACAATCGCCCCAGACATGCCATCGAGAGCTTGGCGATGACTCTCGCCATGCGGATGTGTGTGATACCAGAAGAGACCTGGAGGATGATCTGCGGGGATTTGGACCAAATAGTGGAGCGTTTCGCCGGGAACGGCCATCATGTCGATCACATCATCCTGCGGGGTCAGCGGTGAGATCTCCAGACCGTGAAAATGTAGATTCGTCATGTCCATGCACGGAGAGATCGCGCAGGTTTCCTTGGGGTGAATGGGCAGGTCGTTCACATAATCGATCTTGAGCGTGTCGCCGGGGGAAACGCGTATCAGTGGGGCAATACTCTTCCCCTCGTAGGCGAAGGCGTCCCTTCCGCTGATATTGAGAGCCGCATGCAGCGTAAGAGAAGCAATGTGATTCTGCGATCTGACTTCGGGAGGCGGGGCAAGGGTAACTTGGGCTTCTCCAGTGAACCCTTTCGCCACGACAGAAAGAGCAGCGATACAACTCCAATAGCGCAAACTCATAGCAACTATCCCTCTTTATTCAAAGCTCCGGGACTAAACCAGGAGCAAGTCAGCGGATGGGTCGCTGACGAAAAGCGACTTCGTGGCAATCCGTTCAGCAGGAACGAAACGCTGCTAGCTTCCTTATCGTCCATTTCAGAAGCCCGTACACTGGCAAGGTAAGCGTCCGCCGAGTCATCGACAACCTCAGAAACCATAGAATTTTGACTGGAGTTTTCTGTAGGTTATATTAAGTTGTGGAAAACTCTTCGTATTAAAACCTCCAATCCGAACTGATCACGATTCCAGGAATTTCACGCCCCACCATCACACCTGTAGAAAAATCTAGGCTGAATTCTATGGTTTCTGAGGTGTTCAAGAATCCACATCGCGAATAACGTGTCGATGTAGCAAAGCAGCGGAGGATGAAGTTGACCATCCGATAGCACTTCCGTTCACACAAAGTCTCGGCGAAGAGATAGGGTGACTCGTGTTTCGTTCCAACAAGCCGAAGAACTGAGAGCTTGCGGCAGTCCCGGCAATACGAGCAGCGTGTGGTTCCCGGATCTGCGCAAGGACGAGTCCATAGTCGATATCGACATTCTGGTTAAGTTCTAGTTCAAGTGCTGAATGCGGGCTTGGTCATTCGGAAGCCTCCTTTACTCGATCGAGCGATTTCGAATGAAGGTAGAATGTGCGGCCATCGTCTCTGCTGAAGTGCTTTGCCACTGTCGATGAAGTCGCGGCGACCTACCTGACCGGCGAAGTTTCTTCGGCGCCGAACGGGTAGCGCTGCGGGTAGATGGCGGCGTCGTGAGGGCGATTCTCTAAATGAGAAGTGTGAATGCTAGATCAGCCGGAGTCGACCACAGCGAAAGTCCAACTTGTTTTTCAGCCAACTCCCTGGCAGCAACCTTGAACACTCGAAGATCCGAACTGCGACCGCTCACAATGAAGTCGATTCTGGTTATCGAGCACGATGGTGCGTTGCAGAGGATTCTGCA
>Ga0209736_1000063_pt1 | contig 35675 bp, 26 predicted proteins | sample BlaSpr_A8_Ref_M3_FD_187992 | JGI IMG/M metagenome (GOLD analysis project Ga0209736, IMG submission 187992) | Forest soil microbial communities from Thunder Bay, Ontario, Canada - Black Spruce, Ontario site 2_A8_Ref_M3 (SPAdes) (version 2) | ecosystem: Environmental > Terrestrial > Soil > Boreal...
GGGCCATGGCTATGTCGGCGCCAATATTACGATCCCGCACAAGGAACGGGCGCTGCTGCTGACGGCTCCCGACCAACGGGCGCGCGCGGTCGGCGCCGCCAACACCCTGTGGTACGACGGCGATACCTTATGTTCGACCAACACCGACATTGAAGGCTTCCTCCGCAATCTCGACGGTGGCGTGATCCTCCGGCGAAACCAGCTTCAGCCAGTCCTGAGACTTGGCAAGCCACTCATCCGGTGCGTATCCCAAGATGGTTTCGACCTGCGGACTCACATAGAGCCATTGTCCGTCGACGCCAAGTTCCGCCACGTAACTGATCGCCGCCACCTGCTCGACGAAGGTCCGGTATTTGAATTCGGCTTCGATGCGCGCGGCCTCGGCTTTGCGGCGGTCCGAGATGTTTCGGCCGACGCACACGGTCCCGCCGTCCGGCAAAGCGGTGATGGCCATCTCTACGGGCAAGGCCGTTCCAGCAGGATGATGAAGGGTCATCGGGCCGAACCAACGCCCGAGCTTCTTCAGCGATTCGCGAATCTCTGGCACGACGCCTTCCGCGTCCCGGGGGTTGACCAGTTCGTGCCAGGGCTTGCCCAGCATGAATTGCAAATTGTCGTAGCCCATCATTTGCGCAAACGCAGAATTCACGTAAATGTATTTGCCGGTATCGTCCAGTATGGCCATTCCGTCAACCGCGGAGTCCATCGCCAGAGCGTGCAGGCGGACACTTTCTGCGCTTTTCGCTTCATGCGATTCGCTGAGCGCCAGCCGCGCCGCAAAGCACAAAATGGAGATGCCCAGCAGGGAAAAACGGAGGAACCGCCACCCGGTTCCAAGCTGGGCGATCTGCAGGAGCACCACCAGCGGTGCAATGGCGAACATCGTGTTGGTCAGCAGCATTTCTCCGATGGTTCGCTGGCGCGGCAGCGTTATCTGCGCCGGCTGCTGCGAAGGCTTCCAAGTGGCTGCCCAGAACGCCGCAAATAAGAGCGGCAGCGTCCAGGAAAAATCAAACCACGTTCCCGTGGGCGCTTCCCGGATGGTTTGCTGATAATCGGAGATTCCCGCGCCGATGGTGTACGCCGCGAGATAGATCGCCAGGCCGGCGTACAGCGATCGAATGGGACTCGCCCGTTTCCGCGCGTACTGCACCACCGCGAGCAGCAGCAACGCAAGGTCTTCGCCGATCTCGACCCAGATTTCGCGAATCATGGCGGTGTGCTGGTCTGCGCGCAGCGACGGCAGGTAGTAGAGGCTCAGGTAGATCAGGAAAAAGACGATCGTCAGTTGCGTGAAGTCCAGGAGTGATTCCAGATCCAGGCGCGAGGAATCTCTTCCCTGGTCCAGAAGCAAAGCCATCGCAAAAAACACCGCCTGGCTAGCGAACAAGAACCGGACCAACGAGCCAGTGGGCGGCTCGATTCCCAGCCCCACTTCGTAATACATCCATCCGAGATTCGCGACTGCCCACATCGCGATGCCGGTGGCCACCAAAAGCCAGAATGGCCGGCTCAGGCCGTGGGCGCGCCGGCTGGCGCGGATACACATCGCCACCGCCAAACCGCAGATCAGAATTTCGATGGAATTTGCAACGAACGAGCCGGAGGACGACGGCCCCAGCATCACAATGACGCAGGCATGAAGAAACACCAGCGCGAAAGCCACGATCAGCAGCCTGCGGGGCATCGCGTGCGGCCCTCCTATGCTCTTGGGCAGCCTGTTGATGAGAGTTTAATCGATTTTGTGGGGTGTTTTGGCTCTGCCGCGCGCCGCTGTGTCGATATAGGCAGACCCGCCCCGGTGAGTCCCAGGCGGGCCGTTTCTCCCTTAGCTCCTGCTGCCGCAGCGGACTGCTTCGTTCGAAAAAATCGAACGCACCGAACAACGAAAATGAATCCGGCATGCATCAGGCGGCGTCAACGGTGCATCAAAACAGGCATGAACGGGCTAAGACCGAGACCGACCATTACGCCGAAAGAAGTTCTGCGCGGATGGGGCAAAATTCTCTCTGGCAGCGCGCCGTTGCTTTCCATCGAGATCACCAAGGAGTGCCCGCTGAGTTGCCCCGGGTGTTACGCCTACGGCGATTCGCACCTCGGAGGAGAAAAGACCCTCACGCAACTTTCCGATTTCCGCGGCGAAGCCCTCGTTCAGGGCGTTCTTGATTTGGTCCGCCAGCATCGCCCGCTGCAAGTTTCGCTCGTCGGCGGGGAGCCGATGATGCGCCATCGCGAGCTGTCTTCGATCCTTCCGGCGCTTTCCGCGATGGGCGTCTTCACCATGGTGGTCACCAGCGGCGTCATTCCCATTCCCGCCGAGTGGATGGACCTGCCTCGAGTCCGCGTGGCCATTTCTGTCGACGGCCTGCCCGAGCATCACGACATTCGCCGCAAGCCCGCGACCTACCAGCGCCTCCTAAAAAATATCTTCGGCCGCACGGTCAACGTGCACTGGGTCATCACCGCAGCGATGCTCGAGCGCGACGCCTACTTCGACGAATACCTTGCGTTCTGGAGCGCGCGCAGCGAAGTCGACCGCATCTGGGTCAGCCTGTACACTCCGCAAATCGGCGAGCACAGCGCGGAAATGCTCACGCCGAGCCAGCGGAGTTTCGTCGCGCACGAGCTTGCGCGCCTGCACCGCAAATGCCCAAAGCTCCTGATGACCGATGGAATGGCGCAGGCGCTCATCACCCCGCCCAAGAATCCGCAGGACTGCCTCTTCGCCAAAATGTCGGTGAACTATTCCGCTGATCTCGATACGCGGGTCGAACCTTGCGTCTTCGGCGGCTCGCCGGATTGTTCGCAGTGTGGCTGCGTGGCCAGCGTTGGCTTTCACTGGATTCGCGACGTAAAAGTAGTCGGCCCCCTCAAAGTAGGCCACTTCGTCCGCACTTCCGTCGAGATCGGCCTATTGATGAACCGCCTGCGCGCCCGCGCCGCACGGCCTTCCCGCTGGCGCCCCAGCGATAATCCGCCGGTTGATTCTCCTTCAGATTTGGTGCAAATCGGAAGCTAGGCTTGTTGAGTTGTCCAGCCGCCTAGAGATTCATCTCGCGGATACACGCGTGCCGGTCTTCATCCTCAGCGTGCACATCGCAAAACCACTTCCCGCACTTCACGCAATGCACCGTAGCCGGCTGGTTGCAAGGCAACTCGCCCGGCAAGCTGCCCGGGCACTCCCGCTCCGAACCCTCTTCCTGCTCAGCCTCTTCCAGCATCAGCGCCCTTCGAACGGATAGCGGTCCTGTGCCTGCACCGCCGCCGCCACCTGCCGCCGCAGCGCGATGGTATCCACTGTCGCGCGCTTCCCGAAGCGCTTGAGCACGGCCATTTGCGTCGTCAGCATGTCGCCTTCGTGGACCGCGGCAATCGCGCGCTTCGCTTCATGCTCCGCGCGTTCCACTGCATCGTTGATGAACACTCGCGCCGCATCGATCATCACTGCCGCGGAGCCGGCGTTCTTCGCTGCCGCCTTTTGCGCGCGGAGCAGGCACGATTCCATGGCATAAATCTCCATCACGATATTCGAAAGCGCTCCGATCAATTCCTGCTCGTCCGCCAGCTTCTCGCGGTACTTCTGCATTGCTCCGCCCGCCGCCTGCAAGAACATCTTCTTGCTGTTGGCCACGACGCGCGCTTCGTCCGCCAGCACGCCTTCGGGCGCATCTTCAAATGACGGCCCGGCCAAAACCTCGTCCGCCAGCTTCATGGCCGCGGGAATCAGCGCCAGTTGCCCGCCCATCGCGCGCTTCATGAGCATCTGCACGATCAGCATGCGGTTGATCTCGTTCGTGCCTTCGAAGATGCGGTTGATGCGCGAATCGCGGTACGCCCGACACACCGCATAATCCTCGTGGAATCCATATCCGCCGAAAATCTGCACGCCTTCATCCACCACGAAATCCAGCATCTCGCTGCCATACACTTTCGCAATCGAGCTCTCGATCGCGTACTCCTCCAGCACTTTCATGGAATGCGCGACTTTATCGCCTGTGGCAGCGCTCATGGCCGCCTCGATATTCCCCGAGCTGCGGTACACCATCGATTCCACCGCAAAAATCTGAATGGCCATCTCCGCCAGTTTTTCTTTAATCAGTCCGAAATTCCCGATCTGCTTGCCAAACGCTTTCCGTTCTTTGGCGTATTTCGCCGCGGTCATCAATACGTTTTTCGATCCGCCGACCGCCGATGCCCCGAGCGTGAACCGGCCCGCATTCAACACGTTGAACGCCACGATATGCCCGCGCCCGATCTCGAACAGCAAATTCTCCTTGGGCACCGCGCAATTTTCCAGGAACACTGGCGTTGTCGAACTCCCGTGAATCCCCATCTTGTGCTCTTCGTTGCCGGGCTTGCATCCGGGGAAGGCGCGCTCGACGATGAAAGCGCTGAACTTCTCGCCATCGATCTTCGCAAACACCACGTACAAATCCGCGAACCCGCCGTTGGTGATCCACATCTTCTGTCCGTTCAAAATGTAGTGCGTGCCTTCTTTGTTCAGCACCGCGCGCGTCAGCGAATTTTGCGAGTCCGAACCCGCTTGCGGCTCGCTCAAGCAATACGCGCCAATCATTTCCGCCGACGCCAGCTTCGGCAAATACTTCTTCTTCTGCTCTTCCGTCCCGAAATACACGATCGGCAGCGTTCCGATTCCTGCGTGCGCTCCGTGCGTCACCGCAAATCCGCCGTAAATCGAAAGCTTTTCCGTCAGCACCGTCGTGGCGATCTTATCGAGGCCAGCTCCGCCGTACTCTTCCGGCACGCCGCCGCCCATGAGCCCGACTTCGGCGCCCTTCCGCACAAGCTCCGCCATCAATCCGGGTTTCTTGTTTTCCAGGTCCTTCACCAGCGGCATTACTTCCTTCATGACAAATTCTTCCGCGGTCTGCCCGATCAGCTTCTGATCGTCCGTCAAGTCCGCCGGCGTAAACACATCCGCCGCCGCAGCCGACTCCAGCAAAAAGCTTCCGCCCTTCGCTGCCGTTCGCGTCAGTGTCGCTGTCGCCATCGTCGTTCTCCTTGCCTGTTCAGGGATTTGCCATGCGGAAGCACTATTCTACCCCCCCGCGTCGCGGCCCGGCAATCGCCCGTCCGTACAGGCCTTGAAGTGTAGTTTCACTATCAGCGCGCCACAGTAGGGGCACGATATGTCGTGCCCCCACTGCCTTACCGGTGCCCGCCAAAGAGGCTGTAGCACAGGATCCCCAGCACAATCAGCGTCACCACTACATACGTCCAATCCCGCTGCCGCAAAAACGCATACACCGAAAACACCACCCGCGCCACCGGCGTAGCAATCAACACCAGCAAGCCCAGCTGAATCAATCCCCGCCCGCGCAGCGCCGCAGCCTCCTGCAAAATCCCCCGCACCGTCCGGTAATCCTCCGGCTCCCCTTGAAAATGCCGGTAGTCCATCGCCGGCATAGCATGCCGCGCCAAGTACACCACCCCACCAACAAAAACCAGCGCCGCCGCAGCCAGCAACCCCGCCTGCAGCACCCGCCCCATAACGGCATCCATCTGCCGCTCCGCCTCATAATTCATGCTAGCCATTCTTCTACTGCCCCCGCCCAGCACTCTCTGTGCTCTCCGTGCTCCAACCTCTGTGCCCTCTGTGTGAAGTCTTTTCTTTCTTTGTTCCCAGATGGATCACGGAACACGCCCTCAAATCCTTCCCGTCAGCGCATTGAAAATCATCTCCACGCCCAGCACCGCAATCACAATCGTAAACACCACTCGCAGCACCCGCACCTTCGCCCCCGCGAGCACCCGCGCCCCAATCAGCGATCCGCTCAGCACACCCAACATCACCGGCATCGCCAACCCGGGGTCGATATATCCCCGGCTCAAATAAATCCCCGCGCTCGCCGCTGCCGTCACGCCGATCATGAAATTGCTCGTCGTCGTCGATACTTTAAACGGCAGCTTCATCACCTGATCCATGGCCAGCACTTTCACCGCCCCAGACCCAATCCCTAGCAGCCCCGAAAGCACGCCAGCCACAAACATCAGCGCAAATCCTCCCGGCACATTCCGCACGTGATAACTGGTCATCCCCGCAGCCGTAGGATAGCTCCCATCCATCCGCAGCCAAGTCGCCATCCGCCCCGGCACCACATCTTCTGCGTCATGCTCCTTCTGCCGAAACGACAAATACGACGAGTACAGCAGCACCACTCCAAACACAATCGCAATCACCGAAGCCCGCAAATAAATCGCAATCGCCGCTCCCGCAATCGCCCCGACCGTAGTCGCAATCTCCAGAAACATCCCCACCCGCACATTCGAATACCCCTCCCGCACATAAGCCGCCGCCGCACCCGACGACGTCGCAATCACCGAAACCAGAGCCGCTCCAATCGCATACTTGATGTCCACCCCAAACACCACCGTAAGCAGCGGCACAATCACCACCCCGCCACCCAACCCGGTCAGCGCCCCCAAAAATCCCGCTAGCACCGACCCCACAAAAATCAGCCCAGTAAGCTCAATAGTGTTCAAAACGTCCGCCAATCTCCGGAGCATTGTACGCCACCGGTTGCACAGACTTCAGTCTGTGCCCGTTTAAGCGCAGGTAAGGCGTAGGCGAGAGGTACTCAGATCGCCGCTTCCAGCAGACCGCATAATTGTTCTTGACAAAATAAATGGTCCATACCAGAATCACGCCTCGTGAACGCCAGTCCTTCCAATTCGCGCTCTGCTGCCTCCGTTGGCCTCCTCCGCCTGCCTACGCAGGCCGCTGTATTGCTCCATCACCCGCTTCGGCTCAAAATTCTGGCGGCCCTCCTCGATCCTGATTCTGCGGCAGGCGTCGCTCGCCGCATGAAGCTCCCGCGCCAAACCGTCAATTACCACGTCCGCGAACTCGCCCGCGCGCGCTTACTCTCCCGCGCCGGACGCCGCCGTCGCCGCCAACTCTACGAACAATGCTACGTCGCCACCGCCCGCGGGTACGCTCTCTCTCCCGAACTTCTCGGCAAACTCGCCGCCGATCCTTCGCAAGTAGCGGACGCGTTCTCCGCCGCCTACCTCATCGGCCTCGCTTCCAAAATGCAATCCGAACTCGGCCGCGTCTCCGATCTGGCCGCAAAAGCCGGCAAACGCCTCGCCACTCTCTCCATCAACACCGAAGTGCGTTTCACTTCGCCGGAGCAGCGCGCCAAATTCACCGAAGAACTCCAGAGTGCCCTCGTCAACGTCGTCGGCCGCTTCAGCGCGCCCTTCCGCAGCGCCGATGGCTCCGATGCCGAAGGCCGCCCCTTCCGGCTCGTCCTCGGCTGCTATCCGATTCCCCCGCAAGAAAAGAAATGAGGTGCGAAATGCTCGAGAATCCTGCGCAAAAAGCCATCGAACACAGCGGCCGAAAGATGGAAATCAGCATTTCCACCACCGCCTCTCCTGACCAGGTTTACCAAGCCTGGGCCGATCCCGAAAAAATCTCGCACTGGTTCACCGACAAGGCCGAAGGCCGGGCCGAACCCGGCGTCACCATCACCTGGATCTTCGACAAGTTCAACTACCGCATTCCTTACGAAGTCATCGCCGCCGAACCCGGCAGACGCTTCGCTATCCGCTGGAATCCGCCGCCAGGCCGTCCGCCTGGCGTTCTCGAAGTCACCATCGAAAAACAGGTAGGCGCGACCATCGTGCGACTCGTCAATTCCGGCTTTCTCGAAGGCGCCGAATGGCAGAACGAATACGACGGTATCGATTCCGGCTGGCAGATGGCTCTCGCCATCCTCAAACACTATCTCGAGAACTATTACGGTTTGCCGCGCAGCTCGTTTTTCGCCATGCGCCCCGCCAATTTCACCACCGAGCGGCTTTTGCCCTTTCATCGCACCGCCGAAGGCCTCGCCAAATGGCTCACTACCAGCGGTGGATTTAACGCCGTCGGCGATTCCTTCCAATTGGCGCTGCGCGGCGGCGGCAGCATCAACGGCCAAGTGCTCGCGCTCACCAAGACCGAAACGCAACTGAGCTGGACGGAAGTCCGCGGCGTCCTCGGCCTCAAAGCCATCAACATGGGCCCGCAAAAAATGCTTGCGGTGCACGGCTGCGGCTGGGGCATGCCCCCCGAGCGCGCCAAAGAAATTGAGCAACAAATGGAACGCGCGTTAGAATCCCTGGCCCAGGCCCTGACAACGCCCTAGTTGTCTCTGTGCTCTCTGTTTTCTCTGTGCCTTCTGTGTTAAATCTTTCTACTCCCGAGGCGTAAAATGACCGAAGCCGCCAAGCCAGAAAAAACCAAGAGCACCATCGAGAATCGCCAGGAGAAACCATGAAAACAATCCGGAACGCAAAATACCTGCTGGGTGTGCTGGCGATCGCCGCCCTCGCGATTAGCAGCGCAGCGACGATCGCAAGACGCCAGGAAAAAAGCGCCGCGCAGAATCCGGCGCCCAAACCCGGAGCCGCGGAAATGGAGCGCCTGAAGTTTTATCTCGGTGAATGGGACTACACCGAAACGTACGCAAAATCCAAAGAGCTTCCGGATGGCGGCCAGGACAGCGGCGTTTACAGCAGCAAGCTGGGGCCGGGCGGAAACTCGCTGATCAACACGTTCCATACGCAAGGGCCCTTCGGCGATTTCGAGGGGCTGCTGATTATGACCTGGGATGCAAAAGAAAAAGCGTACAAACAGTACGGTTTCGCGAACGATTTTGCGGGAGCGATCGTGGAGACCGGGCAGTTCGAGGGAGACGCGCTGGTGTTTCGCGGCGAATTTTCCATGGGCGCCACGAAAGTCGCGCTGCGCAATTCGACGCGGCTAGTCGCACCCGGAAAAATCGTCACCGAAGAATTCATCAGCGCCAACGGCGCCCCGGAAAAACTGTTCCTCCGCGTCGAGGCCACGAAGCGATAGCCGCCGCCATGCTCGTTTCTAGGGCTTCGCGGCAGCGTCAGCGTCCTTGAAGAGGAGTGTCAAATAGTTGGAGGTCCCCTGTTCTACAAGGCCCGTGAGGACCGCTGAATCTCCCGGGTTCAGCCAGAAAACCTCGCCGCCGCGAAGCGATTTGGAAGGTTGTCCAGGAACATCGATCTGAAGCTCCGAATCGTTTAGAACGACAAACAGCATTCCAAACTTGGCAGGCTGCGTATAGTGCGCCTTCGCGGCTAGTGAGTTCCTCACGACGCGAGCTTCATCTGTCTCGAGTAGCGGTTTTGCCTTGAATGGCAGGCTTCGTGTGGGCTGGTTGCAGGCGTCTAGAGGGCCATCCACGATTTTCTCGCAGAGGTTTCGAGGATCACCCTGCGGCAGCAAAAGTTCGATCGTGACGTTGTTGAAGGGGATGCCGACGGCGGTGGCGACGTGCGCGAAGCCGCCTTTGGCGTAGCCTACCTGGCCGTCCGTTAGCTTGGGATGAACTTCGGGCTTGCCTTGGACGGCGTTGACAATGTCGGCGGGGCCCAGGCTTACGTAGACGTAGGAAGCGTCGTGCTGGTGCAGCAGCGTGGATTCGTTTGCCGGGATGCTAACGCGGAGGACGCGGACGTACGAGTTTTCGAAGACGAGATGATGGTGCGGCTCCTGCGCGACGGGGACCGCGGCGGGGGCTTGCGCGTTCAGAAAGAACGCGATGACCAGGATTGCTGAACAAGCCAGCGTCTTCATGAGAGGCGCTCGAAGATGCCCGCTGCGCCCATGCCTCCGCCGATGCACATAGTCACCATGCCGTAGCGAGCGTTTTTGCGCTGCAGGTCGCGGATGAGCGTGGCCGTAAGTTTGGCGCCGGTGCAGCCGAGCGGGTGCCCAAGAGCGATAGCGCCGCCATTGGGATTGACCCGCGAGGGATCGAGCCTAGCTTGCTGGATTACGGAGAGCGACTGCGCGGCGAAGGCTTCGTTGAGTTCGATGACGGCGATGTCGTTCAGCGAGAGTCCGGCGAGCTTGAGCGCTTTAGGAATGGCGAAGACGGGACCGATGCCGAATTCCTCCGGCGGGCATCCGGCGGTCGCGTAGGTAACGAAGCGGACGAGAGGCTTCAGACCCAGAGCTTTGGCGCGCCCTTCGGACATGACCACGACGGCGGCCGCACCGTCGCTCATCGGCGAGCTGTTGCCCGCAGTTACCGTGCCTTTGACATGAAAAGCCGGTTTGAGCTTGGCGAGAACCTCAAGATTGGTGTCGGCGCGGGGAAGTTCGTCGGTGTCGAAGGAAAAGGTTTGTGTCGCGGGCTTCGGCGACGATTTCGATTTTGAGGATGCGCCGTTGCCGTTCGCCAGCGAAGTAATTTTGACTTCCACGGGGATGGTCTCGTCCTTGAAATTGCCGGCAGCGATGGCGGCAAGAGCCTTTTTGTGCGAGTCCGCGGAAAATTGATCGGCTTGCTCGCGGGTGATGCCGAATTTGCGCGCAATATTCTCTGTGCCGAGGCCCATATTAATGTAGGCGTCCGGATAGTGATCGACCAGCCAGGGATTCGGCGAAACTTTGTTGCCGCCCATCGGCACCATGGACATGGATTCCGTGCCGCCCGCGACGATGATTTCCGCGCCGCCCGAGCGAATGCGTTCCGCAGCAAGCGCGATGGCTTGCAAACCGGAGGAGCAGAAGCGATTGATAGTCATCGCGGACGTTTCGACCGGAAGGCCGGCGCGCAGCGAGGCGATGCGCGCGACGTTCATCCCTTGTTCGCCTTCGGGCATGGCGCAGCCGAGAATGACGTCGTCGATGTCTTTGGGCTCGAGACCCGGAACGCGTGCGAGCGCTTCCTTGATGGCCAGCGCGGCGAGATCGTCCGGGCGAGTGGAGCGCAGCGAACCTTTAAACGCGCGGCCGACGGGGGTGCGGATCGCGGAAACGATTACGGCTTCAGGCATGGGGACCTCTCATGGACACTCTCGGGGCGGCCAGCTCGCCGCCATAGATATTGTCGGCCGACCGCGCCGGCAATTGCAACAGACGTGCTCCGTGGCCCGTTTCCGGCGATGCGCGGTTCGCGATCCGCGAGGACAAGCTAGGTCATGTTTGCGCTACACTATCGCCCGACATGGCCTCCATCACCCCGCTTGACGTGAATTGGGTCGACCACCCCCACTCCATCGGAGCCGCGCTGCTCGAATCGGACGGGCATCGCTCGCTCATCGATCCGGGCCCCACTTCCACGCTCGATACCCTTCGCGAGCGACTCCGCGAGCACGGCTTCAGCGTCGCGGATCTGGACGCCATCCTGCTCACGCACATTCATCTCGATCATGGCGGCGCTTCCGGATCGCTGGTTCGCGAAAATCCCAGCCTGCCCGTTTACGTGCACCAGAATGGCGCGCCGCACATGGCCGATCCTTCCAAGCTGATCGCCAGCGCCACGCGACTGTGGGGCGACAAGCTCGAATATCTTTTCGGCGAAATGGTTCCTGTGCCGCAAGACAACCTGCGCATTCTTGCCGGCGGCGAGACGCTGGAGTTCGGCTCGCGCAAACTCGAAGTCGTGTACACGCCCGGCCACGCTTCGCATCACGTCAGCTATTTCGACCATCACGAAGGCGTCGCTTTCGTCGGAGACACCACCGGCGTACGCATCGACAACGGCCCGTACATTCTTCCAGCTACGCCGCCGCCCGATATCGATCTCACGCTGTGGGATAAATCTTTTGCGGAAATTCTCGCGCGCCAACCAAAGCGCCTGTTCCTCACGCACTACGGCTTCGCCGAAAATCCCGCCGCGCACATCGCCACGTTCCGCGAACGCCTCTACCGCTGGACCGACCAAACCGAGCAAATCCTCCGCGCCGCGGCCGGCGACGATGCCGCCGCACTCCAGCAATTCCTCGCCTTCGCGCACTTAGATATCGCGAATTTCCTCGCGCCCGAAGAAATCGAACACTACGCTTTCACCGCCGGCCTCGATCTCTCCTTCGCCGGGCTTGCCCGCCACATCCGCAAACGCGCACAAAAAACCGCGTAAGATCGCGCACCGCAGCCACACTCTTGAAACTGTCTATCCGATTACTTCACCGCGTTCAGCGCCGGCTCAAGCCACGTAAACAGCACCTTGTTGATTCCCGGAAACTGCACCGCCAGCAAGCTGAAGATGGGAATCGCTCCCGCCGCCGCCAGTTTCAGCCAGAAGTCCCATCCCAGCTCGCCCACCGGCGTCGACGTCAGCTTGCTGAGGATGGGTTCGCGGTGCATCTCCGCGTAGACATACCCGACCGCTACGCCTCCCGCGATCAGCAGAATCACCGCCATGGCCTGCAGAGCCGGGTGCGGCTCGAAGGGATACACACTAATCGACAGCACGATGCACACGTACAAGCCAATCGCGCAAATCACGAAGGTGCGCAAACGGAGCAGCACGCTCACCAGGAAATTCACATATGCCAGCGCCGCAAATTCCTCTGCAAGCACGCGCACCGGCGGCAAGTCTTCTTTTTTGATGCGCTCGTCGACGGAAACCACCGGCAGCGGTTCCTCGGTCCAGAAAGGCACCAGCGCATACCGGATCACCGCCGCGGCGGCTTTCGCGATTTGCCGTTGCAACTCTTCCACCGTCTTCATCAGTGCTTGTTCTTTGCTGGCGCGATTCGCCTCGGCATCGAAAAGGCTCTTCATCCAGCGAACGCACCGCTGCAGCAGCACGGCAACGCGCGCGGGTGCTTTTCCCGGAGCGCTCGTGGCCGGCGCTTCTAGTTCAAATAGCTGGTGGTATTTCTCGAGCGCCCGGTCGCGTCTCTCGAAGACCGCGTCGATTTGCGTGCAGACGTAGGCGCGTCCGGCGCCGGAAATCGTGGGACATTTCGCCTCCAGCAGCGGCTTGAGCCGCTCGAGATTCTGCAGTGTGCGCGACATTATTTTGTACGTTTCGCGCAGGGTACTCCCGCCCGGATTCCAGAACGAATGCCACGAAAGGTCCTTCATCCGGCCAAACGCTTCCCGCAACGGCAAGCGGTCCAGTCCCGCAAGGATCTGCCGGCACTTCATCCACGTAAATGCCAGCTTCAGCAGCGATCCCAGGAACGTGCCCACCAGCACGGACAGCAGCACCGTGTATCCCCAGTCGTACCCGCGCCCTTCGATGGTCTGAATGGGATGCTGCAAATCGAGCACCGTCAGCGCCATCGCAAACAAGCCGACTACCGGAATCAGCACCTGCCACTTCACAAAAAAAGGATGCGCGATGGTGCGCAACTGCTCCGCTTCGTCATCGCTGATGCGGTGCGACACCGCGTTCAAGTCTTGCGCCTCCGGCAGCTTCGGGCGGATCACATTATCCGCCTCCTTGTCACCCAGGTCTTTCTGCTGCGGAAGCCGCGGCCGCCGCAAGTCCACCAGCGCGACCGCGCGCAAGCTCATCCACATCCACCAATAACCGCCCGCGAGCAGCAGCAGCACCGGCAGCACCGGTGAGAGGCCGCTGTCCAGATGGATGAGCCGGGTGGACCAGTACACGCGTGCCCAAACCGGCGGCGCTACCGCCAGCCCCATCTGGAGAGCGGTCATCGCCGCCACGGCGACCACGAACACCAGCGCCACGTGCGGTTGCGCGCGCCACTGGCTGAGATCCCGGAAGGTCACGCCCACGAACGCTACGTAGAGAAGCCACAGGAATGCGGTCAGCAGCCAGCCGCCGCCCCAGCTCACTTGCACGCTGCGGGTGAGCAAGATCAGCACGATGGCGGAGGAAAGCGCGAAAGCGCCGAGCGCGATGATGATGGCGCCGCGGGCGTCCTTATCGTCACGCGCAAATTGCGCGCGGCTTTCGGAATCGGCGAAGACAGAACCCTTCCAACTGAGAATGGCGTGCAGCACCAGAACGAGCAGGCAGAGGCACAACGCGAGATTCCAGGAGGGCGGAGTGCTGGAAGACTTTTTCACGCGCGGCAGCGGTTGCTGAGCGGCCGGTGTAGGTGCGGTACCCTCGGCCGTGGGCGCCAGAGTTTCGTGAAGAGTGCTGGGAATGTTTTGCACGTCGGTGAGCGCAACGATCGGCTCGTGGCCGTCGGCCGAGACCAGGTTGTCATGGGATAGCGCGACGATCGGCCAATAGCCGTCGCGCCCCAGGATGGTGAGCCAAACCAGCGGCTTGCGCGGCACCTCGGTCTTGACATCACCGGTGGCGACGGCGTAACGCGCCGCGGGCGACGCGTATTCGGAGTAAGGAGCGGCAGGAACGCGGTCGCTATCTGGAAGCGAGGGCGGCTGAGCAGATTTTTCAGCTGCTGCGGCCGGCTCTTGCGTCGCGGTCGCTGGTTTTTCCGCTGTGGTGCCACGCTCAGGCGCAGCAGTCGCCAGCAGGCCAACCATGGCATTGAATTCGCCGACGCTCAAGCTGCTGACGAAAAGCCGGTCTTCGTGAACGCCCCCTTGGTTCGCTGCCGACGGATCCTGATTTTGCCCGACGCTGTCGTCCAGACCCGGAAGCAGCGGATACGTGTTCAGTCCCAGCACACCGTGGAGCAACGTGTCCTCTTCGCGGCAGAGCAGCAAGTCCGGCGAAGTAACCACCACGCGGCCCTGCGGATAAGCGGTGCGCAGATAGCGCGCCAGGAACAATTGGTCGGAAGGGTCGCTGGCCAGCAGGATGGTGAACTTGATGTGATGCTTTTGCAGTTCGCTGACCACGCCGAGCATCGCCGATTCCTGCGACAGCGTTGTCAGCGCCACGCTGTACGGCGGAACCGAATCGTCATCGTTTCCCGATTCATTGAGATCGAGAGGCAGCGTCGGTGCCCCCGAAGTCTTCGGCGTGGAAGAAGGCTGTTGTTGTTGCGCGGCAATTTGTTGCTGGTACGCCGAACGAAAATAGGAAATCTCGCGCGGGAAGTGTAGATGGACGACATCCGGGTCCACGGATTTCTCCGCGGACCTCTCGTGCCGTTCGGTTTCGTGCCGATGGGGTTCGCGAGGCGTTCCGTACTCGGTCTCATCTTCAGAGAGCACCGCGATTTCTTCGGGAAGAAAACCTTGTGTGCCCGCAAAAAGGATGAATTGCGCCAGGGTATAGTCGTCGTTTTCGATAAACGAAGCGAACTGGCCTTGCAGCGGAGCGATCGCCGTTACGAAATGATCGATGGTGCTGCGTCCGGTGACCGTACCGCTGTAGATGTCGACGGGCGCGAGGACCGTTTTAACGTTACCTTTTTCGGCAGGCTTGTCGGCGTCCTGATGCAACAAGCTGGCGAGCGAATCGAGTGAGCCGGAAAAAGAAGGCCCGAGTATGCGCAGGGGCACCGCTTGCGGGCCGCGAATTTCGCGCAGAAGTTGCAGCGTGTTGCGGAACTGTTTTTTGCGCACCCCGCCGGTCGGCGTCTCGCCGACCACGAAGACGAATAGCGGCTTGTGATGCAGGTAGCACTCGCCCACGGGCGCCGCAGTTGAGCCTGGCGCAGCGAGCTTCGGTTCGTCCGCAGGATCGTAGCCATCGCGAAAGATCAACAGGCCGGGCAACGCTTCGCGAGCCTCCTGCTCGGCAGCCGCTTCCTGACGTGCTTTGAGTTCGACGGGCTGGGGATGCGGATTGCGATCCCACGGAAGCACCGCGCGGTCGAAGGAATAATTCTGCTTCTGCGCGGCTTGCTGCAGAGCTTCGATGCTGCGATCGAAGAAAAGGCCCAGCCGCGTATGCACCGGATCGGGAAGGATGGCGACCACGAACTGAATTTCCGCGCGCGCACAATCTGGAATGACCAGCCGCGGTTGCTGCTCAGGCATAGAAGCGACTGCGGAGGCGCCGTCGGAAGCGCCCGGCCAGTATCCGTAGAAATCCTGGACCGTGCTGTAGAGATTCTCTTGGTAGGCGTTGATTGGGCTCGGAGCGAGGATGCGCTTGCTGGCTGCGCCGCTCCCCGAGCCCGTCGAAGGTGCGCCGGAGGAAGCGCCGGGACCCGCCACGCGAAGAACTCCGCTGATGGCGAGCAAGACGGCGAGAGCGATACCCCCACGTTTCATGGTGCCTTTTTGTCGAAGTCGAACGCCGTGTCGATCGCCTGGGAAGCCTACGTCGCTAAGCGCCGCCAGATCGCGGGCAACAAGCGCCGTTCGCCTTGCCCAGGCCCCTGCTCAACAAAAGCGTAAGCTACTGCCGCTGGATGGATAGTGCAAGGAGGGAGTGCAACGTTTCGTGCAAACCACGGAGCCGGGCAAAAAAATCCCGCCCCTGCAAGAACCGCAAGGGCGGGGCACTGCCGGCGGCTAGAATTCGATGGAGGCTTCGGTTTCCACTTCCACCGCTTTTCCGCCCACCATCGTCGGTTGGTACTGCCGCTGCCGCGCATTGTCCAATGCCGCGGCCTGCAGCGGCTGCGGACCGGATACCACCGTCGCGCTCTTGACCCGGCCATCCACGCCGATCACCAGGTGCACGCGCACAGGTCCTCGGACGTTCGCGGCCTTGGCCGCCGGCGGGTAAACCAGTTTCGGTTGAGAAATTAATTTCGCCGCTTGCGCCCCTTCGGCCACGCGCACCGGCCCGTTGTTTGCAGCGGCTGCAGCCGGCGGATTCGCCGGCGGAGCCCCGCGCGGAGGCCCAGCGTTGGGGTTCGACACCGGCCGCGGCTCCGGTTGCTGTTGTCGAGCCCGTTCAGCCGCCTGTAGCGCCGCTTCCTGCTTGGCCTTTTCTGCAGCGGCTTGTTGCTGCGCGGCTTGCTGCTGTGCGGCTTGCTGTCTGGACCTGTCCGCCGCTGCTGCCTGTTGCTGCGTCGCTTCCAGCTTCGCTTTGTCCGCGGCCGCGGCTTGCTGCTTAGCTTTCTCTGCAGCCGCCTGCTGAGCTGCTTGTTGCTGCGTCGCTTCCAGCTTGGCTTTGTCTGCCGCAGCGGCTTGCTGCTTGGCCTTCTCTGCAGCTGCTTGCTGCGCCGCTTGTTGCTGTGTCGCTTCCAGCTTCGCTTTGTCCGCTGCTGCGGCTTGCTGCTTGGCCTTCTCCGCTGCGGCTTGCTGCGCTCCTTGCTGCTGCGCTGCTTCCAGCTTGGCTTTGTCTGCCGCCGCCGCTTGTTGCTTGGCCTTCTCCGCGGCAGCCTGCTGCGCGCCTTGTTGCTGCGCTGCTTCCAGCTTGGCTTTGTCCGCGGCTGCCGTTTCCTGCTTGGATTTCTCCGCGGCTGCTTGTTGGGCGGCCTCTACCTTGGCTTTTTCTGCAGCGGCCTGTTGTTGCTGCGGCGTTTGTTGTTGCGCGGCCTGCTGCTTCGCTTTTTCCGCCGCCGCTAACTGTTGCGCGTTCTGTGCTCCAGCCGCTGCGGGCGGCGTTCCCGGCGCCGGAGGATGAACCTGTTGCGCCGTGTTCAGCGACGTCGCCGGCTGGGGCTTTTTCGCCGCCGTTTCCACTGGCTTGACCGCCGCGACCGGCGGCGCCGTCGTCACCACTCGCACCACCGGTGGCGGCGTAGCCGCGCGCAGCGTCTGCTCGGCCTTCGCATCCAAAGGCTTTCCCGGATTGGCCTGCAACGCCTGCTGCTTTTGCGCGAACGCCACCGGCGGAGGCGGCGGCGCAACCTTAGCCACCACCGGCCGGGCCACCACTGCAGGCGGCGGCTTCGGCGGCGGAGCACTCGCCGCTGCAGTCGTCGTCGCTGCAGTCGTCGTCGCGCCTGCTACACTCACTTTATTCGCTCCCATCACGCTGGCTCTCACCGGAGCCACTTGTGCGCTGTGCACCGTTGGCGCCGCCGTGATCGCGCTCGGAGCCACTTGCACCGCCGCTGCCGCCACCGGCTGCGCGTTCACGAAAGTCGCCTTGGGCACCGCCGTAACCGCGCCCACTACGGTTTGGTTCACATAAGTCGTATTCTGTACATTGTTGTTCACCACGTTCGTGATGGTTGTCTGCTGCACCACGGTGTTGGTCACATTCACGTTCGTCACGTACTTCGGGCTCGTCTGATACGCCGGCACAAACACTTCGCCCGGTGCCAGCGCTACCCACGCCACTCCGCCCCCGCTTCCAAAATCCCGCGAGGCATTCCTATCTCCCACGAAAGTCACCAGCGCCGGCGAATACACCGGACGTTGCGTGTCCTCCCGGTTCTGTTCATGATGCGGCGGCACCCACGCCCAATTCGCGCCACCCCGCCCGTCGTTCACGTGCGCCCACCGGCCGTAATGCGAGGTCACAAATCCCGCGGGCGCGTCGTCCACCCAGGTCCAGCCCCACGGATCCACCCAGGCCCAGTGCCCCTCTTTGTACGGCGCCCAATCGCGCGACACATGCGTCGGTACCCACACCGCGCCGTACGTACGATCCGTCCTCCACGTGCCATTGTTGTCCAGGTCTTCATGTCCGGTGAGTTCCGGAGAAACGTAACGCGCGGACTGTGACCTTGCCTCTCGCAGTTCCCGCGTTTGCGACCATTGATCAAAACTATCCCGGCCCGGAAGGTCGTAAATGTCGTAAGAAATATAGTCTGTGCCGGAAACTTGCACCTGCGAGCCTCCGTCCACCAGAAACGCCTGGCCTCCGCCGTTAATTTGCCCTTGACCCTCGCGCAGCGTAATCGTCGTGAAACTCCCGTCAGGATCCACGGTAATGCGGTAGTCGCCGCGCTGCAGCATCGTGAACGCCAGGTTCGGCGTATCCACCTCGAACACATCATCGCGGTAAAGATTGCGCATCCGCACATCAATCGTTCCGGAGTTCAACTGGATTTGCACCGTGCGGTCATCCAGATTCAGGAAGGAGACCGACGTCTGTCCGCCCACGCGAATCGCGGTGGACCCGATATGCATCTCCGCTCGTGATCGATCGCCGGTCCACAGACTGTCTCCCGCCGTCATCGGCCGGTTCAGCGTGGCCCAAGCCCAGTCCGTCTCGCCACCCGGCTGGAAAGAAACTTCGCCCTCGACGTGGTTCAGCCGCGCCACGCGCATCGGTGGATCGTCGTATGCCAGGGCTGGCCGCGCCACCACCACGCACAAGCACAGCACTAGCCCGACGCGCACGCAGAAATTCGTAAAATTGGCAGTTGTGTTCATCGATCGAGTCCTTCCGGGCGCAGCTGCGCCCTTTGCTCATCCAACAGGCATGTGAAGTTGACGTTCCGCGAAGGAATTCTCGGAAACGCTGGTCGGGCCACGCGCAAACTTTAGCTAAGCGCCAAATTAGCCGAGCCCCATTAGCCGAGCCCCATTAGCCGAACCTTGGACGCTCGACTCCCTGTATTCAATGCCTTGCTCGGGAGAGTAGCGGGGAAGCCCAAGACATACTGTCCCGTTTTGGACACTGCCTTCTGGACCGCGCCTGATGGGCTGCTGCGTCTTCCCCTTCTCAGCGGCAAACGGTGGAGGTGGCGAAGGTGGCGGATAGATGATCGCCCCAGGCTTCTGTTACTTCGAGGGCGATGGCGTAGGAGAGATACTCCTCCAGAGCTTGCGGCGATTCGCCGGCAGGATTGAGTTTTTCCAGGCGGTCGCGTTCCACGCTTTCCAGGAACGCGCGGAAGCCTGCAATTTCGTCCAGCGTTTTCCGGCCGAGCGGCGTGGTGTATTTCAAAAACGGCGCCCAGCCTAGATTAACGAGAATCAGCGAGAGAATTGTCAGAGAAAGAGCCGGAGAAGCATTCTTCGCCAGCTCGCGCAGCAGCAGGCCGATGGCCCAGAGAAACGCGGAGATGGCCGCCAGTCCCGGGAGAATGCGCAGGACGCCCGAGCGCGTGCGAATGGCGTCTTTGCAAGCAGGAACGAAGCTGAGCTCGACGAGTAAGCCGAGGCAAAGCCCGGCGAAGAGAACCCACATGGTGAAGAAAACCGACCCCGTCGTGCTGCGCGAGTGCGCGGCCACGGCAAGAGCGAGAGCGGCGACGAAGGTAGCGAAGACCCCGAGTGCGATGGCTCCTGCTTGCCGCTTGAAGTACAAGCCGTCCAGCCGCTTCCGCAACTGCGTCTGAATGTGAAAAACGTAGCGGCCGTTCTGCGCCGTGTTGCGCTGGTCCAGCGCCGGCGTTAGCTCGAGGACCGGTCCATCCTCGAAAAGGGTCGTCAGGATGTCTTTTTCTTCGGGTGCCAGCTTCGATTCGGTCGCGCGATCGCTCATCAGCCGTGACAGCTTGTATTTGCTGCCGGAGGGCTCCACGCGCAGGCACCCTCGCGCCGCCAGCTCCGCGATAACCGCGGCAAGCGAGCGGCCGTCGCTGCCGGTGGTCACCACGTAGCGTGCCGCCGCCGCGGATAAACCACTCGGCGGCTGGTAGCGAATCACCAGCGCGCCCGGCTTAGGCTTGCGGCCAGTCGAGAGACGCGCAACGAAGTAGTAGAAGAAGAGGACTGTGGGCGCGAGGAGGAGCCACGCGTCCTGTTGAAAGGGTTGCATCTTTGCAGCGCTCTGAGTCCATCGTAACGGCTGCACAAAGCCCGCGACACGAAATCGCGCCCCGTTGCACCGCGATATGCACCGATGACCACAACGGCACAACCGCAAAATCCTGGTAGGGGCGCAGCACTGCTGCACCCCAGGTAGGCAACCACAAAGCGCAAGAGAGGAATTGTGATAACGGTAGCGAACCAGCCCGTGGGTGCGTGGGGTCTACGCTGCAAAAGTGGCGTCAGGCCGCCGCATTTCCAAAAGAATTAGGCGGATTCAGTAGAGGACGGTTCGGAGGGCGACGGCTCCTCCGACGGCCGTTCGGCGGATGGTGATTCGCCCGGCAGTAGCGCGACGCTCGATGGCTCGACGAACGGCTCCGAAGCCGGCGACGCGGCTTCCGGGGCATCGGAATCAGGTGCTTCAGACGCGATGGCATCGGACGCGGCGGAATCGGGGACTGGCGCGTCGGCTGCCGGCGCCGCGGCCGCTGGAGCATCACTGGATTCGAGTCTCGCTGTAAGCGCCTCAACGATTAGGTCGACAAGTTTTTTTGCCGCCGAACCGTCGGGATCCTTGTCCGGGTTGTACTGCGCGACGTCCAAACCCACAAGATTCTTGTGCCGCACGATTTCTTTCAGCGCCGCGCGAACATCCTCGAACCGCAATCCGCCGCTGCCCGGAACATTCACGGCAGCAAAATCCTCCTGTGCGATCACGTCGGTATCGAGATGCAACACGAATTCCCGCGCATCCGCATGCACCAACCCGAGCGCCTCGCTGGCAGACTTTGCGCCGCCTTTGAACAGAATATCCGCGGCATAGACATGCCGCATCGGCGAGCGCGTCAGAAATTCCTGCTCCGGCGGATCGACCCGTTCCAGACCGAAGAGCACCACATCCGGCTCGCGCACCAGCGGCGTTTCGCCCCAGAAGCGCACCAGCTCCGGCGCGCCTCTGCCGATGATGTGCGCAACTACCATGCCGTCTATACGCCCAGACGGCGTGGTCGCCGGCGTATTCAGGTCCGCGTCGCGGTCGAACCACAAAAGATTCACGCGCTTGTAATAGCGCCGCGAAGCCGTGAGCAGCCCGATCACCTGCGCACAGTCGCCGCCCAGCACCAGCACCAACGCGCCGCTTTTGATAGCCACCTCGGCGCGCGTTTTCAGGTCATTCAGCCCGGCCACGATTTCGGTGAGATTGCGCGCGCGGCGATGTTCTTCATCGTCGGCGAAAAGGCGTGGCGCGCAGTCGCCGTGGTCAATTACTTCGTAACCCGCCGATTTCAGCCGGTCCACCAACCCCGCGGCGCGCAAAGCAGCCGGAGCTTTCTCGCCTCCGGCAAGAAATGCCGCGGCGCTCGAAGGCGCGCCAATCAAGGCAATCTTCTTCGGTTGACGGACGATTTTGACCGCCAAGGTGCCCCCTGTGTGATGGTTTACGGCTACTACCTGGGTCTTTGCTTCTGCCGGCGCTCACAGCCCCCTCGCCGGACCTTTCCACCGTGCTACCGGAACCTGGTTAGCGCCGCGGCGCTGGAGCGATGCTGGCCAGCTCCGGCGGTAGCGTGAAGCGCACGTCTTCGCGAATCAAATCGAGATCGCGCTGATCCGTGAAACCGTGTTCGGCCAGCCGGTCGCTCACCTGCTCCACCAGAACTTCCGGAGCGGAAGCACCCGCAGTCAGGCCCACCCGCTTGACGCCTTCGAGCCACTTGGGATCGATATCCGAAGCTGAGTCGATAAGCTCAGCCTTGACGCCGCGCCGCTGCGCCACTTCCACAAGACGATTCGAGTTGGAACTGTTCTGCGAGCCCACCACCAGAATCAGATCGACGTCCTGCGCCACTTGCTCGACCGCTTCCTGCCGATTCTGCGTGGCGTAGCAGATGTCATCGCTCTTGGGGCCGACAATCTTCGGAAATTTCTGCCGCAGCCGCGCCACAATTTCCTGCGTATCGTAAAGGCTCAGCGTGGTTTGCGTCAGGAACGCCAGCCGCTCCGGGTCGTTGACTTCCAGCCGGTCCACCGCTTCCACCGAATCCACAACAATGGTCCGGTCCGGCGCTTCGCCCGAAGTGCCCACGATTTCCTGATGGTCTTTGTGGCCAATCAGAATGATGGTGCGCTTCTCGCGCGCAAATTTCAGTGCTTCCAGATGCACCTTGGTGACCAGCGGGCAAGTGGCATCGATCACTTTGAGCGAGCGCTGCTTGGCCTCTTCGCGAACCGGAGGCGGAACGCCGTGCGCGCTGAACACCAGCACCGCGCCGTGCGGAACGTCCTCGATGGATTCGACAAAGATGGCTCCGCGGCGGCGCAATTGCTCCACCACGTAAGTGTTGTGCACAATTTCGTGGTGCACGTAGACCGGCGCTCCGTATGCTTCCAGAGCCAGTTCCACAATATCCACCGCGCGCACTACCCCGGCGCAGAACCCTCGCGGCCTCACGCGCAGTAAGACCTTACCGTTTGTATCCGTCGGCATCGTTATCCTAACTGTTTAGTTTCCCAACGCTCTATCATACCTTACCGAGCGCCTGCCTCGCATCTCGTTTCGCAGCGTTTTCGAGCCGCGCCTTGGCCCAAACGTGACGAAAGATGCGCCTCCGCCTGCGGTAAGCAGCGAAACACCATCGTCCATATTGGCGGTCGCGCAGGCCGCGCCGCGGCGGCAGAATGCCAGGCATGGAGCAAGAATCCATGAAGACCGAGCCTGTGACTCTGGAAAGGCGCGTAGTGCGTCTCGATCCATTGACGCGGGCGCACCACCACAGGCTTTGCGAAGTGGGGCTCGACGAAGAACTGTGGAAGTGGATCCCGGTGCCGGTTCGCACCGCGGACGAGATGGCCGCGTACCTCGAGAAAGCCCTCGATGAGCAGCAACGCGGCGTGTCGCTGCCCTTTGCGATTGTGGAAAGAGCCAGTGAACTCGTCATCGGAAGCACGCGTTACATGAACATCGAACGCGAGCATCGCCGCGTGGAAATCGGCTGCACCTGGGTGGCCCAGGCCTGGCAGCGCTCGCCGGTGAATACCGAAGCGAAATACCTGCTCCTGCGCCACGCGTTTGACACATTGGGATGCATGCGCGTCGAGCTAAAGACCGATTCCTTGAACGAAAAGTCGCGCGCCGCCATCCAGCGCATCGGCGCGAAAGAGGAAGGTATCTTTCGGAACCACATGATCACAGCAAGCGGGCGCATCCGCCATACGGTGTATTACAGTATTGTAGAAGCGGAATGGCCCGGTATTCGTGCGCGCTTGGAGCAGAAAATGGCCGCGCAATCGGGTATTGCTTCGAGCGAAAATGGCGACCCCTCCAGATCCGAAAAACCGGCGGCGTAGCGAACGCGTCATGCTGCAGGTGCCGATCACGGTCCTGGCGGAGACGCCGGAGCGTGTGCCGGTAAAAGAGGAAACGCACACGCTGGTAGTGAGCGCGCACGGCGGAATGCTGAAACTGAAAATGGAAGTGCTGTCGGGCCAGCCGCTCACGCTGGTACATCCGAAGAGCGGCAAGCAGGAGCCCGCGCACGTGGTGCGCATCGAGCAGCCCAGCCCGGACTACTACGCCGTGGCTTTCGAGTTCGACCGCCCGGCGCCCAATTTCTGGCCGGTGGTGTTTCCGCCATCCGACTGGGGCGCGGCACCCTCTTAAGAGAGAAGCGCGCTCCTGGCAGGAACGGGCGGCAACCCATTTCCGTTCGCAACTAATCCAATTCGTGTGGGTTGAATAAGGTGGAAGTGAGCTGGGAGGATTTTGCCATGCTAGGTTTCGGTGCAGGTACGTTGATGTCGCGCGGCCTAGTGATCGCCGCGGCGGTTTGCGGATTATTTTTGGCGGGATGCGATGAGCGCGTGCGCATTATTCGCGATCCGGATATTGCGATCGCCAGGCACTCCACCTGGGCGTGGCGGCCCATGGAGGCTAGAAAAGAAGCGCGCAATTCCTCGCGCAACGACCGTGCGGTAATTTCGCGCGACGTGATCGGTCGCCGTGGCGAAACGGTTCCCCCCGAGAACGATCCGGCCACGGAAATCGACCGCCGGCAATTTCAACACGAGATCGAACGCCAGTTCACCGAGAGGGGGCTGACGCAGGTCAGCGACCCGGCAGCGGCGGATTTTCTGGTCGACTATCATTTTGCGGCGCAGCGCCGCAATGTGACCGTCGAGCACGTCTATCCGGGCGGATATGGCGGGCTGGTTTGCGGGCCGTTCGGCTGCTGGGACGGATGGGGCTACGGGCCGCCGGAAGTGGGCTATGAAAATATCAGATTCCGCGAAGGGACCTTTGTGCTTGATGTCGTACAGAGCCGCACGAAGCGGCTAGCCTACCGCGCCATCGGCCAGAAGCCGGAACACAAAGCGCAGTTTTCGCACGACCAGATCCATGACATGGTTCACGCGCTGCTGAAAAACTTTAAGACCGTCGGAAGGTAACGACGTCAGAGCAGCCTAGAACAGAGAATCGAAAGGCTCGGCGCATTGCGCCGGGCCTTTTTGTTTTTGGCGCTGTGCTGATATTCTCCGGTGCGACGACGGCTTCGCGGTTGGCAGACAGAAGCTAGTTCGCGGCGTTTTCGCGATTGAGTTTCGGGGGATGTGCATGGAATCGGGAAAAGTTATCGTCATTACCGGAGCGAGCACGGGATTTGGGCGATCGATCGCGGAGACGGCGGCGCGCCAAGGCTTTCGCGTGTTTGCGACAATGCGCAACGTGCGCGGCAAGAATGCGGCGGCGGCGCGGGAATTGCGCGAGATCGCGGAACGCGAATCGCTGTGGCTGCGCGCGATCGAGCTGGACGTAACGGATGACGCTTCGGTCGAGCGCGCGGTCAGCGAAGTGATCGGCGAAGCCGGACGCCTCGACGTACTGGTGAACAACGCCGGCTACGGCCTCATGGGCGTAACCGAGGCGGTCACGATGGAGCAGGCGCAACGTATCATGGACACGAATTTCTTTGGCGTGGTGCGCATGAACCGCGCGGTGCTGCCGCACATGCGCAAACAAAAAAGCGGCTTGCTAATCCATATCAGCAGCGGAGCAGGGCGCTTCGTGGTGCCCAGCATGGCGTTTTACTGCGCCAGCAAATGGGCGCTCGAGGCGCTCGCCGAAGAATATCGCTATCAGCTCGCCGGCCAAGGGATCGACTCGGTGATCATTCAGCCGGGAGCGTATGCCACCGCGGTATTCGGCAACCTCGAGCGCGCTGCGGATACTTCGCGGACGGACACTTACGGGCCGGTCAACGAAATAGCCGAACGGATTACGCAAGCGCTTGCTGCAGCCACGGGCAACCCGCAGGAGATTGCCGACGCGGTGCTGCAAACCATCGAGACGCCGCCCGGCCAGCGAAAACTGCGCCAGCGCATCGGAAGCGGATCGCAAGGCGTTATCGCTCTGAATGACCTGTCGGAGCAAGTGCAGAAGCAACTGCTCACCGCATTCGGCCTGAATGAAATTACAAAGTTCGCCGCGAACTAAGCCTGCGCTGCGACTCGATCGAAGGAAACAGAGCTGCGCGCGGGTGGCGCACGTAGACCGCCGCTTGCGCGCATAGCGGGATGCTCCTATTCTCGATGGCTATGCTGCTGCGAAATCAGGTTGCGGTGATTACCGGATCCGGGCGCGGGATCGGGCGGGCCATCGCGCGGCTTTTTGCGAAGGAAGGGGCGGCGGTGTTTCTGACCGCGCGCACGAAGAGCGAGCTGGTGAAAACGGCGAAACAGATTACCACGGGCGGCGGGCGCGCGGCGTTCGTCACGGCGGACTTGACGCTCGAAGCGGACTGCTTGCGCGTGGTCGGCGAAGCGCGGGAAAAGCTGGGGCCGGTCAGCATTCTGGTGAACAACGCCGGGCATTATGGGCCGATCCTGCCGGTGGAAGAGTATCCGCTGGAAGAATTCGACAAAGTGATGGCGGTGCACCTGCGCGCGGTTTTTTTGCTGACGCAACGGGTGTTGCCGGAAATGTACGAGCGCAAAGGCGGCGTGATATTGAATATTTCGAGTTTGTCGGCGAAGTCGGCATTTCCGTGGGGTTCGGCGTACGCGGCGGCGAAAGCGGGGATGCTGGGGCTAACGCGGGTGACGGCGGCGGAAGGGGCGCGCAAGGGCGTGCGGGTGAATGCGCTTTGTCCCGGGCCGGTGACGGAAACAGCGATGTCGAAAGAGCTGGGCACGACGCTGGCGAAGAAACTCGGCGTAAGCGAAGAAGAGCAGCTTGCCGGGTTCTTGAGCACGCTGCTGCAAGGGCGCGCGCAGACCGCGGACGAAATTGCGCGGGCGGCGCTGTTCTTGTGCTCGGAGCAATCCAGCGCGATCACCGGGCAAGCGATCAATGTGGATGGCGGAGCGGCGTTCTTCTGAGCGCAAGTGGCGCGATCGATTCCATTTCGGGAATAGCGGAAACAAAGGACTTAGCGGAGGAGCGGGAAACGCCCCTACCCCACACCCCCGGTGTTTTTGCACAAGAGTGCGCAAGCGATTGATTTTGGGGCAGTTAGCTTGCATTCTGGGTGTAAAGAAATGCAGCAAGAGTGCGGAAACGATAGAAAACGTTAGAGTTAGAAAATGTGAAAGAGGGCTACGCGGACTGCGGTCTGCGCTAGAGATAATTGGGCGGACCGATCTAAAGATCGGCCACTACAAAAGCAAAAGCGCCAGCCGGACGCTGACGCTGTAAAGGTTGGTACGCACAATTACCTAAGAACAATGTGCACCAATATTAGAGGTCTGTCAAGGGAAAAGGGGCCAAAAAGGGGAGGAACGCAGCCTTATTCGCGGCGGAGGATGGTGATGGGGTCGACGCGGGTGGCGCGGCGGGCTGGGAGGTAGGAGGCTAGGAGGGCGGTGGCGAGGAGGGCGAGGGCGGAGGCGGAGAAGGCGAAGGGGTCGGTGGGGTGGATGCCGAAGAGGAGGGTGGAGATTAGGCGAGTGAGGGCGAGGGAGGCGGCTACACCTATGGCGACACCCAAGAGGGCGAGGCGCATGCCTTGGCCTACGACCATTTTGAGGATGTCGGCGGGTTCGGCGCCGAGGGACATGCGGATGCCCATTTCCTGTTGGCGAGCGGAGACGGAGTAGGCCATGACGCCGTAAATGCCGATGGCGGCGAGGATCAGGGCGAATCCGGCGAAGACGCCGACGAACTGCATGATCAGGCGGGGCTGCGCGACGGAAGAACCGACGACGGTGTCCATGGTGGCGATTCCGGCGATGGGGAGGTTGGGATCGATTTCGGCGATTTTGGCGCGGACGGCGGAGACGAGGGATTGGGGATTTCCGGGAGAGCGGACGATTAGGGTGGTGGCAGCCCAGGGGTTTTGTTCGAGAGGCAGGTACATTTCTTCGACGTTGGCGGCGGTGAGGGCGGTGAATTTGACGTCGGAGACGACACCGACGACTTCGCGCGGAATGCGGTCACGGGAATTGGCGAGGTGCTTGCCGATGGGATTCTGTCCGGGCCAGTAACGGCCAGCAATGGTTTGGTTGACGACCACGACCATGGGAGAGCTGGCGGTGTCGCGTTCGAAGAAAACGCGGCCTTTGAGGAGCGGAGTGCGCACGGTGTCGAAATAATCGGCGCTGACCTGGCGCAAGGCGGTGGTGGGATCCTTGCCGACGCCCTGGCAGACGGTGCCTTCGGGGCAAAAATAGACGAAGCGGGCGCCTCCGGAAAGTGGCAAGTAGCTGGTGAGGCCGGCTGCCTGGACACCGGGAACAGATTTCACGTGCTCGAGGATCTGACGGTAAAACAAGGTTTGATTCTCGGGTGTGGCGTAATGATTCGGTGGAAGATTCATCGGGAAGGTCATCAGATCTGCGGAAGAAAAACCTGGATTGATGTGCATGAGGCGGGAAAAGCTTTCGATGAGCAGGCCGGCGCCGGTCATAAGGACGAGAGCGACAGCCATTTCGGAGACGACGAGCAGGCTGCGGAGCCGTCCGCGGCTGGCTCCTCCAGAGGAGCCGCGCGAGCCTTCTTTGAGACTGCCGTGAAGTTCCTTGCCGGCGGCTTGGAGGGCAGGCACGAGGCCGAAGAGAACGCCGGTGATTAAGCAAAGGAGCAGGGAGTAGAGGAGCACGGAAGCGTCGAGGCGGGCGTCCGCGAGGCGAGGAACGGAGCCGGGGCTGAAGGCGCGGACCGCGGGAACCACGACGGAAGCGAGGCTTACGCCGACCACTCCGCCTAAGAGCGCGAGCAACAAACTTTCGATGAGCAATTGGCGAACGAGGCGCGGGCTGGAGGCGCCGAGGGCTTTGCGAAGCGCGATTTCGCGCTCGCGAGCGGTGGCGCGGGCGAGGAGGAGATTGGCGACGTTGGCGCAGGCGATGAGAAGAACGAAGCCGACGGCGGCGAGGAGGACGGCGAGGCCGGGACGCAGGGTGCCGACGAGACTGTCCTGGAGCGAAACTGCGGTGGTGGCGAATTTGCTGGAGTCTACGAAGCCGGGGAAGTGGGTGCGGTAGCGCGCGTCGATGGTATCGAGTTCGGCTTGAGCGCCGGCGAGAGTGAAGCCGAGACGCAGGCGGGCGATGACATTTAGATAGGAGGCGCCGGTTTGCACTTGTGCCGGAGTGAGGAAGGCGGGTTCGGAGACGCGGGGGAGCCAGACATCGGGTTCGGGAAATTGCTGTGGAAAGCGAAAGGTGGCCGGGAGAACGCCGACGATGGTGGCGGGGCGGCCATCGAGAGTGATGGAGCGGCCCAGGACGTGTTCATCGGCTGCGAAATGGCTGTGCCAGAAGCCGTCGGTGATGATAGCGACGTCGGCGGCGCCGGGGGCTTCTTCTTCGGGAAGGAAGCCGCGGCCACGGACGGGCGAAGTGCCGAGAACAGAGAATAGGTTGCGGGTGGCGCGGGCGCCGTTGATGGCTTCGGGTTCGCGCTCGGTCACGAGGCTGAGAGTGGTGCCGTAATAGGCGGCGCTGCTTTCGAGTGCGGAGGTTTGCTTGTTGATTTGGGTGAATCTGGTGAAGGAGATATTGACCCCGGTGGCTTTCGTTTGCAGCAAGGTGCCGGAAAGGAAAAGAAGGCGGCCGGGGTCGCGATAGGGGAGCGGCTGGAGGAGGACGGCGTTGACGACGCTGAAAATGGCGGAGTTGGCGCCGATACCGAGGGCGAGAGTGAGAACGGCGACGGCGGTGAAGCCGAGATTCTTGCGCAGCATGCGGGCTGCGAATTTGAGATCCTGCAGGAGTGCTTGCATTTAATCGCCTCTCAGAAACGCGGACATTTGTCCGTTAATTCAAATGACTGGTCCCAGTATCTAGACGCGGCAGCTCGCCGCTACGTTTTCGTTGTTTTTTGAAACCGCCAATATGGCTGGCCTTTGTGGGCGGCGCCGCGATATTCTCGTAGCCTACGTCATTCCTCCTGGAGGGCGATAGTAGACGTGAGCCAAGCTTCTTACGCAGGCCCGGAACGCACGGAAGGCGAGGACATGCGGCGCAGTTCGCGCGTGGAGCGCCAGATTCCACTGCTGATAGCGGGACATGATGGCATCGGGCAGGAATTTCTGGAGCAGACCGCGGCGATCAGCTTGAACCTGCACGGCTGCCGGTATACCTCGCGGCATTTGTGCCAAGTTGGGTCGTGGGTGACGCTGCAACTGATTGAGGCGTCGCGGGGTCCGAAACCAAACACGATGGTGCGGGCGCAGGTGAAGTCGGTGCACCCGCCGGTGAATCCGCGGGACCTTTTTCATGTGGGAGTGGAGCTGGAAGCTCCGGGAAACATTTGGGGGATTTCACCGACACCGCTGGACTGGCGGCCGCTGCTGGGGACGATGCCGTTTGAGACGCACACGGGCGCGACCGGGCCGGGGCGTTCGTCGGTGATGGAAATGCCGGTGGCGTTGCGGCCGACGATTGTGCCTCCACCGGAGCCGGAGGCGAGCGCGGCGCAAGCTGCGCAGGAGAATGGGCCGGAAGCGGAACAAGGCAACGGGCAAACGATAGGGCCGGCGCAGATTTTGCCGTTGCGTGCGGAGGGTGAAGCGGCGAAGCCGAATCGCGTGGTGGTATCGCCGGAACAACTGATCGGGGCGCTGCAAGCAAAGCTGCACTCGACCGCGGAAGGCGCGGTGCAGGCGGCCATCGCGAAACATCTGGAACCGGCGATCAGCAAGGCGCTGGCGTCGCTGGAAGAAAAACATGCCGCGTGCGTGCAAAGTTTGAGGGATATGTTGTCGCAACAGCGGAGCACGCTGGTGCACACCTCGCGGGAAGAAATGGCGGCGCGAATCGAAGACCGGCTGACGGAAGCGCGCGGGCGGTGGGACGGGCAGATGGAAGGCTACCGGATGCGCGCGGAAGAGATCGTGCAGCGGCTGGAGCGGCAAGCCGCGGCGGCGCATCACGACTTGGCGGCTGCGAAGGAGACCGCGGAAAAAGCACTGCGCGATCTGGGACCGACCATCAGCGCGCAGATTGGGCAGGCGCTGCACCATGCCAGGGAAGATTTTGATCTGAGCGCGGCGCAAGTGGCGGATCGGCACTTGACGCGTTTGGGCGAGCAGGCGCAATCGCTGGCGAGCGAGGCGGCGGCGCAACTTTCGGCGGATTCGGCGGCGGTGAAAATGGAGATGTACACGGGGGCGCGGGGAGCGCTCGAAGAGTTTCGCCGGCAAAGCGAAGTGCACGCGGGGCTGACGCTGGCGGAGACGACGCAGCGGATTACTTCGACGCTGGCGGCGCTGGATGCGGAGAACCGGGTGGCGTGCGAAACGCGGCGGAAATCGCTGGAGAGCGAAGTGTCGCGCACGGGCGAGCAAATTACGCAACAGTTTCAGCAGAGCTTGCGGGCATTTTTCTATTCGTGCCTGGTCGCGGCGGTGGGAGCGGTGGAGCAGCACTCGAAGACCACGCTCGAGGGATTTACTCCGGAAGGCATCAAGGGACCGCTTCGCGAGCCGTAGGGTGGCGTGGAAAACCGGACTCCTCGATTCAGATTGCAACTTGCGGTTTCCGCGATTGGTACGGTATCTCGTTGGCTAGTCCGTCGTTGACTTGGCTGTCGAGTGAACCTAGAATCGCGTCCTCTCCTTCAATTACTCGCATGGTCGGAAAAACCATCTCGCATTACCGCGTCCTCGAAAAGCTCGGGGCGGGCGGCATGGGCGTGGTGTACAAAGCCGTGGACCTGAAGCTGGAGCGCACGGTGGCGCTGAAGTTTTTGCCGAACGAAGCGGCGCTGACGGAAACAGACAAACAGCAATTGATACGCGAGGCGCGGGCGGCTTCGGCGCTGGATCATCCGAATGTGGGCGTGATTTACGGGCTGGAAGAAGGCGCAGGCGGGCAGCTTTTCATTGTGATGGGATATTACGAGGGAGAGACGTTGGCGCAGAAACTGGGGCGGGGAGCGGTGGAGTTGCGCGAAGGCGTGGGATTGGCGGTGCAGATTGCGAGCGGATTGGCGGCGGCGCATGCGCGGAACATCGTGCACCGCGACGTGAAACCTTCGAACATCATCATCACGAAAGATGGTGCCGCGAAAGTGGTGGATTTCGGGCTGGCGCGAATCGTGGCTTCGGCCAGCGCTACGCAAAGCTTGAACACTTCCGGGACGCTGCCATACATGGCGCCGGAGCAGGTGCTCGGCGAGACGGTGGACCAGCGGGCGGACGTGTGGGCGCTGGGCGTAATTCTGATGCAGATGCTAACGGGGAGCCATCCGTTTTTCCGGGAGAATACGGCGGCGATCACGTTTGCGATATTGAACCAGGCGCCGGCGGGGGCGGAAACGGTGACGTCGCTGCTGCAGCCGATTGTGTACCGGGCGCTGTCGAAAGAGCCGGCGCATCGTTATGCAAATGCGAAAGAGATGCTGGGCGATTTGGAATTGGCGCGGGGGCGGCTCAGCGCGTCCGGGACGGCGACGGCGTTGGAGGAAGCGACGGCGACGCGTGGGCATTCGGCGCGCGAGCTGAAACAGTCTGCGGAGCGGGCTTCGGCTCCGCGGTGGCGGACGCAAGCGCAGGCTCCTTCGCGCACGGCGGCGCGGGTGATGGTCCCGGTGCTGGTTGTGGTGGCATTGGGGGCAGCGTCGCTGCTCCTTCCCGCGGTGCGGCAACGCGCGGCGGCTTTGCTTACCAACAGCGGCGGGGAAAGGCATATCGCGGTGCTGCCGTTCGACAATATTGGAAACGATCCGGCGAACGAACCGCTGGCGCAAGGGCTAATGGATTCGCTGACGGGCAAACTTTCGAATCTGGATGTGGCACAGCAATCGCTGTGGGTGGTGCCGGCGAGCGTGGTGCGCAGCAGCAAGGTAAGCGACCCTGCGGAGGCGGCTCGCGAACTGGGTGCGAATATCGTGGTGAAGGGGAGCATTCAGCGGACGGGGCAGGCGGTGCGGCTGAACGTGGACCTGATCGATACGAAGAATCTGCGGCAAATCGGGTCGGCTTCGCTGGAGGATCGCGCCGGGGATATCGCCACGCTGCAGGATGAAGCGGTGGCGCGTCTGGCGCGGCTGATGAATATCCACGTAACCGCGGCGATGCTGCGGGAAACCGGCGGAAGCGTGGCGCCGGCGGCGTACGAATCGTATTTGAAGGGGCTGGGATATTTGCAGCGGTATGACAAGCCGGGGAATCTGGACCAGGCGATCGTGGCGCTGAATTCCGCGGTGCAAACAGATCCGCGGTTTGCGCTGGGCTATGCGGGATTGGGCGAGGCGTACCGGCTGAAATACCAACTGGATCAGAATCCGAAGTGGAGCGGGGAAGTCACCGCGAATGTGAATAAGGCGATGGCGCTGGATGATCGGCTGCCGGCGATTTACGTGACGCTGGGCAGCATGCACTCGAAACTCGGAAAGAGCGATTTGGCGCTGGAGGAGTTTCAGCGCGCACTGAAGCTGGACCCGCATGACGTGGACGCCATGCGCGGACTGGCGAACGGGTACGAGCGAATGGGGCGGCTAGACGAGGCGGAGGCGACGCTGAAGAAGGCGTTGGCGCTGCGGCCGGACTATTGGGAAGGGTACAACGTGCTGGGCGGCTACTACGACAAACACAATCGCTACGCGGAGGCGATTCAGCAGTACGAAAAAGTGATCGAGCTGACGCCGGATAACGGACAAGCTTACAGCAATATGGCCGCGGCGTACCTAGACATGGGCGATCTGAAAATGCTGCCGAAAGCGGAAGCGGCGCTGAAGAAATCGCTGGAATTGGGGCCGAGCTATGCGAGTTATGCCAACCTCGGGAATCTGTATCTCGGCGAGAACCGCTACGCAGAAGCCGCGGAGATGACGGAAAGAGCTTTGCAGATGAACGACAAGGACTTCCGGATCTGGTCGAATCTGCTGGAGACAAGACGCTGGCTGAAGCAAGACGACAAAGCCGCGGAAGCCGAAAAGCGCATGGAGGATCTGCTCGAGGAAGCGGCGAAGGCGCAACCGCAGGACGCCGAAGTACATTCCGCGCTGGCGATTTGCTATGCGGAAAAAAAGATGCGGGAAAAGGCGCTGCAGTCAATCAACAAGGCGCTCGCGCTGGCTCCGGATGATGGCCATGTGTTGACGGATGCGGGCGAGGTTTATCAGGAGCTAGGCGATCGCGCCAAGGCGGTGCACTACTTGCAGGAGGGCCTGAAGAAGGGCGCGACCATCGACGATTTGAAAAGCCGGCCGGAATTGCAGGGGATTCTGGCGGATGCGAGTTTCCGCGCAAGCGGGAAGTGAGATGAAGAAGAGAAGGAGAACGAGTCATGGCACAAACCGGGACGCAAGTCGTAGGGATACAACCCAACGCGAAGGTAACTATCGACAGCAGCGGTGATCCTCACCCTGCAAGCGTGAACGTCGACAATGGCGACGTGATCGAGTTTCAGTCTGATCCCAGCACGAATCAGCAGTGGATGGTGCAGTTTCAGGACGTCGACGACGAGGATATGTTTCCGCTGGCGGTGTTTGTGCCGAAGGCCGGGGGAAAGACGTACGTGGTGGTGGACTACGACGGCGGCACACAGATAACGGTGCCGTATAACGTCGAGGCGTTCACCGGGGCGGCGCCCAAGGCGGCTGGACGCGTGCTTGGCGGGAAATACAGCATTACGATCAATTCAGGCAATCGGGACACAGACGACAAGTAAGAAGAGAAGCTAGATCTGTGTTGCGCCGGCCGGTTCGGAGACGTCCGGGAGTGGTGCGACCAAGGGGCGGATTAATTTTCGTCGCGAGAGTCGCGGTTTCCGCCTTTGTAGACTTTGCCGGCTTTCATGACGAACTTTACGCGCTGGAGTTCGGTGATGTCTTTGAGGGGATCGCCGGAGACGGCGACGATGTCGGCCCATTTGCCGGGTTCGATGGTGCCGGCTTTGTCGGCCCAGCCGAGAAGTTCGGCGGCGACGGAAGTGCCGGTGCGAATAGCTTGTATCGGAGACATGCCGTACTGCACGTAGTATTCGAACTCCTTGGCTTGGTTCAGGCCTTTCCAGTCGAAGCCGCCGGCGTCGGTGCCTAAGGCGATCTTTACGCCTTTCTTCACGGCTTTGGGAAGATTGTCGCGTTCGAGGTCGGCCATTTTCTGCCAGTTGCCGCCGCGGCCGGGGGCTACGTACGCGCCGACGGTGATGGTGGGCACCCAATAGACGCCTTTTCGCGCCATTTCGTCCATCAGGGCGTCGGTCAAGCCGTCACCGTGCTCGACCGTGTCGACGCCGGCGCGTAACGCCGCGGCGATGCCGTCGCTGCCGATGCAGTGCGCAGCTACTTTCTTTCCGAGGCGATGCGTTTCGTCGACGATGGCTTTAGCTTCTTCGTCGGTGAAATTGACCATGCTGTGCAGCACGCCGTCGGATTCGAAATGGTAGCGGCGGTCGGAGTAATACTTGATCCAATCGGCGCCGTACATGATTTGCTCGCGGACGGCTTTGCGCACGCCGTCCACGCCGTCGGCGTACTGCACGCCGGTGGGGACTTTGAGCTCCCAGGAATAGCCGAGCAGCGGGTACATGCCGGTGGGGGTAAGCGCGCGGGTGGCCACTTGCATGCGCGGGCCGGGGACTTCGCCGTTGGCGATGGCGGTCTTGACGTCGACATCGGCGTACATGGCGCCTTCGGTTTCGAGATCGCGAATGGTGGTGAAGCCGTGATCGAGAGCGATGCGAGCGTTGCGCGCGGCAAGAATCGCGCGGTAGGGGATCGATTGCTTCAGGAGCTGTTCGTCATAGTCCGCTGCAGTGATATCGCCCTGCAGCAGAACGTGCGTGTGGACGTCCGCGAAACCGGGAAGCACGGTGGCCTTCGAGAGATCGATGAGCTCGACTCCGGACGGAGGCGTGCCGCCAGGGGTGACCGACACGATTTTGTCGCCTTCGATCACGATTAGCGCATTGAGAATGGGTGTGTCGCTCTTGCCGTCTATTAGCCGCCCGGCGCGGATGGCGATTTTTTTGGAAGGCGCTGAAGGCTTTTCTTGTGCGG
>Ga0209736_1000064_pt1 | contig 35451 bp, 26 predicted proteins | sample BlaSpr_A8_Ref_M3_FD_187992 | JGI IMG/M metagenome (GOLD analysis project Ga0209736, IMG submission 187992) | Forest soil microbial communities from Thunder Bay, Ontario, Canada - Black Spruce, Ontario site 2_A8_Ref_M3 (SPAdes) (version 2) | ecosystem: Environmental > Terrestrial > Soil > Boreal...
GAAGATCGAGACCTTCAACTTCACCCGCTACGGCCTGGTCCACGGCAAGGTGGTCGACGTCAGCCGCGACGCCGTGGCGGAGGCCACGCGACAGGCGGACGACACCGGCGCCCCGGCGCAGCAGCAGCCGCAGCAGACTCCAGCCAAGCCGCCGCAAGCGCCGCCCGCGCAATCGGGCACCTCGATTTCCGTCGAAGTGCCGGTGGTCACGTTGGACGTGGTGGCTACCACGCAGCATGGCGATATCCTCACCGGTTTGAAGCGCGAAAATTTCAAGATTACCGATGATGGCGTTCCGCAGACCATCAGCAACTTTGCGCCGACCGAAGCGCCGATCACCATCGTGATGCTCATGGAATTCAGCAGCCGTGGGTATTACAACTGGTTCTCGAATCAAGCGCGCATCTGGGCGCCGGCGTTCTTCCCCAACTTGCAGCAGAAAGATTGGGTCGCGCTGGTTACTTTCGATATGAAGACGCGCACGGAAGTTGATTTTACGCAGGACAAGAACGAAGTCTTGAACGCCATTTACCACCTCTATTTCCCGGGATTTTCCGAGTCCAACGTTTTCGACGCGCTTCTGGAAACCAACGAAAAGCTGAAGGATGTGAGCGGCAAGAAGTCCATTTTGCTGCTGGCCAGCGGCGTGGACACGTTTTCGAAGCACACGCTGGATCAGACCCTGAAGCTGCTGCGGCAAAGCGATGTGACGATTTTCGTGATCGGCCTGGACAAGACCTACACTAATTTCCTGGACTCGCACGGCTCGACCGGCTCGCATATGACTTACCTGCAAGCCGAGAATCAGATGAAGACGTTCGCCCAGCTCACCGGCGGCTTCGCATGGTTTCCGCAATTCGATGGCGAAATTCCGGACGACATGCGCCAGGTTGCGTCGTTCCTGCGGCATCAATACAGCCTGTCGTACTCACCGTCAGGCGGGGCGAACGACGGGAAGTTTCACAAAGTGAAAGTCGAGCTGGTGGCCCCTGACGGCGGTCCGCTGACGGTGCTGGACCAGAAAGGCAAGAAACAGAAATACGTGGTTTATGCGCGCGAAGGATACATGGCGCCGAAAGCGGGAGGCGTGGTCGAGAATTCCGCCCCCGAGAAGCCGGAGAAGAAAGACAAAGTCTCGGCGTCGGTGCCGCAAGAATAGTTCGCGGAGTGATCTCGAGGCGTTCAGTAGCCCTTGGTGAAGTTCACCTGGTTGAACAGTTCTTTTCCTGCGAACCACAGACCCAGCAATTCAAGCAGTAGCGCGGTTTCGCGATGCCACAAGCGATCGCTTACCGCGCTGGTGTGCGGCGTGATGAACAAGTTCGGAGCCTTCCACAAGTCACTTTCTGCAGGCAGCGGCTCGGTTTGCGTTACGTCGAGCGCGGCGCCCCCCAGCTTGCCGCTTTCGAGCGCGCGAATAAGCGCCACTTCGTCCAGCAGTGAGCCCCGGCCAACATTGATTAAGCGTGCGCCCGGCTTCATGCGCGCCAGCTCGGCTTCGCCGATCAGGTGTTTCGTCTCTGATGTCTCGGGAGCAGCGATCAGCACGTAATCCGCTTCCGGCAACACCGCGTTCAAATCCTTCGCCGCGACGATTTTTTCGGCGAGCGTGCGATCGCCTTTACCGGAACGTGTTACGCCCCACACGCGCATATCGAATGCGCGTGCACGGCGCGCCACTTCCCGGCCAATCGAGCCAAAGCCCACGATCAGCAGAACCTGCCCGTTTAGCTCGGTGAGGTGTTGCGGCTTGTCCCAGAGCTCCTGCTGCACCCATGCGCTGCGATCCTGCCCGCGCACGCAATCCGGAAGATTTCGCGCCAGCGCCAGCAACATTCCGATGGTGTGCTCGGCCATAGGTACAGAAAAGATTCCGCTCGGATTGGTGACCATGATTCCGGAATCGCGCAGCTCCGGATACATCAATTGCGCCACGCCTGCTGCCGTCGAGTGAATCCACTTCAGTTTCCTGGCGTCCTTCAACTGCTGCGCGCGCAGCGAGTAGCCCACGAAAATGTCCGTGTCCGGCAATTCCGGTGGCAACTGGTCGTAGTCCGGAAGGTGCAGGACGTGCATTTCCGGCCAGCGTTTGCGAATCGCTTCCGCCATCAGCGGCTTGGGACGCCATTCGGTAAACGGGTGCCACACGCAGATGACCAGTTTGCTTTCAGCGGGAGTAGTGCGGTTCATGGTCGGGCTCACGGTCGAGGTCAGAGGCGTTTGCGCAAGTCGCTGCCGGTCATTTCTTTCGGTTGCGAATGGCCGAGGATGCCGAGCAGTGTGGGTGCGATGTCGCGCAGCGCGCCGCCGGAATTGAGTTGTACGCGCTCCTCGTTGCTGACCAGAATCAGCGGCACCGGATTCGTGGTGTGATACGTGTGCGGCCCGCCGGTCACGGGATCGATCATCGTTTCGGCGTTGCCGTGATCCGCGGTGATGATCCACGCGCCGCCGTGCGGCTTCAGCGCTTGATAAATGGTGCCGAGTCCCGCGTCCACAGCTTCCACCGCTTTGATCGCCGCTTCCAGCTTGCCGGAGTGCCCGACCATGTCCGCGTTGGCGTAATTCATGATGATGGCGTCGAACTCGCCTTTTTCGATCGCTTTCACGACGGTCTCCGTGATGCCCGCGGCAGACATCTCCGGTTTCAAATCGTAAGTCGCCACTTTCGGCGACGGCACCAAGATCCTTTCCTCGCCAGCAAAGGGCTTTTCCACGCCGCCGTTAAAGAAATACGTCACGTGCGCGTACTTTTCCGTTTCCGCGGTGCGCAGATTCCGGTAATTCAGCTCCGCGAATACTTGCGCGATGATGTGTTCGAGCTTTTCCGGCGCGATTACATACTTCAGCCACGGCCAGTTCTTGTCGTACTGCGTCATCGCCACGTAAAAGAGATTTGCCGGCCGCTGGGGATCGGCGAACTTGTCGAAATCGGGCGCCGCCAGGGCGTACGTGATTTGCCGCGCGCGGTCGGCTCGGAAGTTGAAGAAAATCACGGCGTCGCCGTCGCGAATCAGCCCGGCGGGCGGTGCGGCAGCGCCGTCACTCTCGCCGCGTGTGACCACGATGGGCTTCACGAATTCGTCGGTCACGTCCTGTTCGTAGCTGCGCTGCAGCGCCGCGACGGGATCGTTCGTGCGCGTCCCCGCTTCGCCGTGCACCATCGCGCGATACGCCAGTTCGATGCGCTCCCAGCGATTGTCGCGGTCCATCGCATAGTAGCGGCCGACGAGCGTGGCGATTTCGCCCATGCCCAGTTCGCGCATCTTCTGCTGCAACTGGCGCACGAAGTCGCGTCCGCTGTTCGGTGGAGTGTCGCGCCCGTCCAGAAAGCAATGCACGAACACGCGTTCCACGCGGTGCCGCTTGGCCATCTCCAGCAGCGCGAAAAGATGCTGGATGTGCGAATGCACGCCGCCATCGCTCAGCAAGCCGATAAAATGCAGCTGCCGCTGCCGCCCGCGCTCCATGGCCTCGCGGAAAAGGGCCACTTCATCCAGCTGTTTGTTGGCGATGAGCAAATCGATCCGCGTGATGTCCATGTGCACTACGCGGCCCGCGCCCATATTCATGTGCCCGACTTCGCTGTTGCCCATTTGTCCTTCCGGCAAGCCGACGGAGGGACCGGAAGTATGAATCAGCGTGTTCGGAAATTTCGCCAGCAACTGATCGTAGTGCGGCTTGCGCGCCAGCGCGATGGCGTTGCCGCGTGTCTCCGCGCGATATCCCCATCCATCTAAGACCGTCAGCACGAGAGGTTTCGGTCGCTTGGTCATGCTTCCTCTAGTTGTTTACCGTAGCGGCCTCGCATCATTGGTCCAAGTTGTGGGCGACCCCGCCCGTACAAACTTCGCTCTTTGGCAATGCTCTCGATCTCAAGGTTCTTCAGCAAAAACTCATGATCGATCGCCTGTTCGTATTTGCCTTCTTCGTTCACGAGCCAAATGCAGTCCAAGCCGTCTTGCCAGCTGTAGTAGCCGATTCTAAAACGCCGGCCTACTTCCTTTTTCCACGAGCCAGGTGGTGAAGCCTTCACTCTGACAACGGAGGTCGGCGGGATTGGAGTCCGAAAGGGATACTTCTTCCGAGGCCGCAACGAAAACGGGACAAGACCTTTGCTTTGCCTGCGCCGTTTGATTGGTTTCATAAGGCTCCGTCTGGCTGTCGTCACGCTCCAGCAAGCTCGCGCAATGCCTCGAGTAGCCGGCCCACTTCCTCCGGCGTGTTGTAGTGCACCAGGCCGATGCGGAGCAAGCCGCCTTTTTGCTCGACGCCGAGACGCTCGGTAAGGTTCAGCGCGTAGTAGTTGCCGTCCCAGGTAAAAATTCCGCGGTCGCCGAGAAACTTCGCAATCGCGGTGGGATGGTGATCGCCGAGCCGCAGCGAAAGCGTCGAGCACCGCTCGTTGAATCGCTTTGCGTCCTTAATGCCGTATACATGCAGGCCGGGAATTTGCAGTAGCCCTTCGATCAGTCGCGTGACGAGCGAGCGTTCGTAAGGAACCGTTGTGCGGTAGGCAGCGAGCAGCGCCTCGCGACGCGTTTTCGCGTTGGGATCGCACCGCCGCCCGAGTTCCGCGATGTAATCGACCGCAGCGCCGATGCCGGCGATCAGTTCTTGCACTTGCGTCCCCGTCTCCCAGCGGTCCGGCAGCGTGTCGTACGCCGGCCGCACTTTGTACGGCGTGAAGCGCAGCAGATGCTCGCGCTTGCCGTACAGCGTGCCCATATGCGGACCAAAGAATTTGTATGGCGAGCAAACCAGAAAATCGCAGCCGAGCGCGCGAACGTCAATCGGGCCGTGCGGTGCGTAGTGCACGGCGTCAACAAACACGAGCGCGCCAGCCGCATGCGCCAGCTTGGTGATTTCCGTGATGGGATTGATTGTGCCAACCGCATTCGAAGCGTAGCCCACCGCAACCAGTTTGGTCTTTGCCGTGATCTTGCGCTTCAAATCATCGAGGTCCAGCGTGCAATCCTCTTCGCGAATGTCCACCTGCCGGATGACCACGCCTTTTTCTTCGAGAGCGCGCCATGGCGATACATTCGCATCGTGATCCAGCGTGGTTACTACGATTTGATCGCCGGCTTTTAGTTCGCGTGCGATAGCTCGCGACAGCGCGAACGTGATCGTGGTCATGTTCTGGCCGAAAACTACTTCATCGGCATCGCAATGGAAGAAATCCGCCATCGCGCCGCGCGTGGCCGCGATCATCGCATCGTTGCGCCGGCTGGTTTCGAATGCCCCGCAAGTATTCGCGTTGCAGCTCATCCAATAGTTCTGCACCGCGTCCATCACTTGCTTGGGAACTTGCGTTCCTGCCGGTCCATCGAGAAATGCCGCTGCATGTCCGTTGACGGTCTGCATCAGCGAGGGGAATTGCTCTCTCACCCATGCGATGTCGAGTGCCTTCGTCTCTGCTCCCCGGATTGCCGGTGTACTCATCGTGTCTCCGAACCGCGAACTCGCGTTGTTTTCCGCGCCGTTAGTTTCGCATACCCTCGGCGAAGGTTGTAGTCGGGGAAACTGCCGGGTCGGGTTCGTCATTTGTTAGTGCCTTCCAATATGGCGGCGCCTTTTGCCTGCCGGTGCCACGGACGCGCTTTCTGCCCAGCTTGCGCGTGCTAACATGGCACATCCTTCATTCATGCCGATTTGGCGCCGGCTATCAACTTTGCGCCACGTTTTCCCAAGAGGCTCATCGTGTCCGAAAGTCTTCAGCCAACTGACCGCACGCGAGTGGTGCGCGAACCCCATCGCGGCGCCTACGACCGCGAAACGATTTGCGCCATTCTCGACGAAGGTCTCGTCTGCCACATCGGATTCTCCGTCGAAGGGCAGGCGTATGTTATTCCAACGATGTTCGCCCGCATCGAAGACGCCGTCTATTTTCACGGCTCAGCAGCAAGCCGCATGCTCCGCAATCTCGGCGCCGGAATTCCCGTGTGCCTCACCGTGACGCTGACCGACGGCTTGGTGCTGGCGCGCTCGGTTTTCAATCACTCCATGAATTACCGCTCCGTCGTCGCTCTAGGCAAAGTGGTTCTCGTTGAAGATGCCGGCGAAAAGCTTGCGGCGCTGCGCGCTTTCACCGAGAAGATTCTTCCGGGACGCTGGAACGAAGCCCGCCAGCCCAGCGAAAAAGAGTTGAAAGCCACCAGCATTCTCCGCTTGCCGCTCACCGAAGCGTCGGCCAAGCTGCGCGTCGGCCCGCCGGAAGATGACGCCGAAGATTACGCCTTGCGCGTGTGGGCCGGAGTGATTCCCCTGCAACTCACGCCGGGCGCGCCGATTCGCGATGCGCGCTGCGACGCGTCCATTCCCACGCCAGCGTACGCCGAAAATTACCGCCGCTAGCCGCACGCCAAGCAGCGCCGCTACGCCTTCACCGCGCGCACAAAATCCGCCAGCAAGCCGTATCCGGTGGCTTCGATTCCGGGATTGTGTTCCACGATCGAAATCCCAAAGACGTCCAGATCAAATCGCACCGCCGAGCTGGTGCCTTCCAGATTCGCCAGCGGATCGGAGGCCAGCAACAATTCCGGCTGCACGCTGCAGTCCGCAGTATCGCCACGGCGCTCGGCCCGGCAAACCAACTTGTAGCGCATTCCGGCAGCGCGCACCGAGCGGATTTTCTCCTCGCTCAACTCGCGGATTCCAATACGGCGTATCTGATCGATCGCGATGGGCACGCCCATCAGCACGATGGCCAGCGCCGCGACTTTCACCGCCGAGTCCCAGCCGTCCAGATCGGCGCTCGGATCGGTTTCCGCCACGCCCAGCGCTTGCGCGCGTTTCACCGCTTCTTCGAAGGAGCGGCCCTTTTCGACTTCCGTGAGCACCACGTTCGTCGTCGAGTTCAGCACCCCGCAGAAGCCGCGCAACTCCGTAGCCGGCAGCCCCATCGGAAAAAACGAAAAAATCGGTACGCCGTCCATCACCGTGGCTTCGTAGAGGAAGCGGCGATTTTTCTCGCGCGCCAGCGCCGTCAACTCCGCAAACGCATGCACGAGCGGTCCTTTATTTGCCGTGATGGCGTGCGCGCCGTGCTCCAGCGCCGCTCTTAGGTGATCGATGGCCGGTTGGCCCGTTCTCGCGTCCAGCGAACTGGCTTCAAAGAGCACATCGGCGCCCGCGCGCTCCAGCCATTCGCGAGTATTTTTCGGCGCGTTCGGCGGCGGAGCCAGGAAATGGCCGTTCAGGGTTGCGATGGGGTTGAGGCCGTCTGGATCAGCAACCCAGCCGGCACGGCGCGTCGCTACTCCGGTGAGCCGCCAGCGAACGTCGTAACGCCGCCACAGCTCCGTCTCTTTCGAGATGAGCAGCCGCAGAAACGCCCTCCCGACGTTTCCGAGTCCGACGATCGCGAGGTTGTAGGACGGAATGGGTTATCTCCGGGCAAGCAACCAAAGCCTTTGCCTATTTTGCCGCCGCCAGCTTGGCCGCTGCCGCGGAAATCAGCGCTGCCTCATCCTGCAGCACACGCGAAACCACCGCGGCTCCTTCTTCGGCTTGCTTCCACTGCTTTTGGTCGAGCGCTTCGCGTACCGCCGGCATCGTCTTGGCGGAGTATCCGGTGTAAAAACCCGGCGCGTCCAGTTGGTGCTTGAACCACGGGCGGTTTGGCAAGCCTTCCGGCGTCGCAAGCTTTCGCTCGCTTTCGATCAGCATGCGATTCACATCGGCCAGCGAAGCGGCCGCCAATGCGGCGCCGCCGTTGCTGTTCGCTTGTTCGAAAGCTTTTTTGTACTCGGCGGCCGCGTGCGCCACGGCATCCGCGGCATTCTCGAGGGCGGCAAAGTTCAAATGCGGCGGCACGGTTTCGATCGGTGGCGCAACCAGCGGCTGCCGCGGATCGTTCGTCGCGGGGAATACGCCTTCTTGGATCTCGAGGTTGCGTTCGCGAATGTCGTCCCGCGTCTTCTCCGCGAGCGTCTTTAGCTCTTTGACGTAGGTCTGCACGGTATCAGCGAAATCGCCGAACTCAAAAGGCAGCAAGTCCGCATCCGCCAGCCGCATGATGGCGGTGCCGCCGGCTTGCGCCAGCGCGCGTCCATAAGTGAAATCGGTGTCGCTGAAGTGCGTGTACCAGTAAAAATCGTCGTAGATCGAATGGTAGATTCCGCCGCCGTCTTCGCCGCCAAAGCCGATGTTCAGCGAAGCCACTCCGTCGTGATCGAGAAACGCGGTGTAATCCGAGCCGGAGCCCAGCGGTCCGATGCGCAAGTCGGGGCGTTCGCGTAGCTCCTTGCGCTTCTCCGGGGTCTTGGCGTCGGCAATTTCCTTCAGTTGCGCGCGTTTCCACGCGCTCAATTTTGTTTCGGGGTCGGAGACGTCGCGCATCACGTCGTTGCTGAACTTTTCCAGCGAATGCGAACCTGCAATCATCAGATAGCCGCGGCCATTGGTATCCGAGTTGATGTACGCCACGCCTTTCGCGCGCAACTCGTCGTAATGCGTTTCGGCCCATTCGGTCGAGCCGAGCAGTCCCGGTTCCTCGCCGTCCCAAGCGCAATAAATGATGGTGCGCTTCGGTTTCCATCCAGCCTTCACCAGTTCGCCCAAAGCGCGCGCCTCTTCCAGAATGGCGGATTGACCGGAGACTGGATCTTCCGCTCCGTTGACCCAGCCATCGTGATGATTTCCGCGAATCACCCATTCGTCCGGAAACACCGCTCCGGGAATCTTCGCAATCACGTCATAGACGGGCTTGATGTCCCAGTTCGATTTAATCTTCAGGTGCACTTTTGCCGGTCCGGGCCCCACGTGATAGGTCACGCCGAGTCCGCCGCGCCATCCTTCCGGCGCGATCGGACCACCGAGCGCCGCAAGCAATGGCTGTGCGTCAGCATAGGAAATCGGCAGCACTGGAATCTTCGTGATCGTAGCCGCGTCCTCAATCTTCAGCCGTTTGGCATCTTTCGTTGCGCCGACTCCCGGCGTCAGCGGATCGCCGGGATACAACGGCATATCCGCAACGCTGCCGCGCTGCACGCCGTCCTTCGGGCGCCACGGACCTGCGGGGAAAACATCTCCTTCGACGAAACCGTCTTCATGCGGATCGGAAAAGATCAGGCAGCCCACGGCGCCATGTTCCGCCGCAACTTTCGGCTTGATCCCGCGCCAGGAATGAAAGTAACGCGCAATCACGATTTTTCCCTTAACCGAGATCCCCAGCCGCTCGAGGCGCTCGTAATCTTCCGGAATGCCGTAGTTGACGTACACCAGCGGGGCGGTCACATCTCCATCGATGGAATACGCGTTGTACGTGGGCAATTGCTCGCTCTGCTGATTAGAGGTGGGATCCTCCTTGAGCGCCGGCTCTTGCAGCTTGGCGGTGAACTTCGGGCCGCCTTCCACTAATTCGACCGCGCGCTCTTTCGGCGTTGGAAACAGCACATCGAATTGCTCGATGTGCGCGTCCAGTCCGAACTCCTTGAATTTCGCGAGGATCCATTCGGCGTTGTCCTTGTCATAAGGAGAGCCGACGTGATGCGGCCGTGCGGAAAGCCGCTGCATGTACGCGCGCAGATTTTCCGGCTTGGGAATGGCCTTAAACTTTTCTTCCCACTGCCGCTCCGTGCGCGAAGATTCCGCCGAATATCCGTACAGCGGCTGTTCGTCAGCCACAACGTGAGAACCGAACGGCGCCAGCGTTGCGCCCGCACACAAGACCACTGCGATGAGACCACTGCGCTTCATAAATCCCCCTGAAAGGAGCAGGTATTCTGCCTCAACCCGCGCTTTTTGCAAACGTGCGTCGGTCAGCGCAGCGGCTTCGACAAGTGGATGAAGTGGCAAGCCATCTTGAGCGGCGCATCGACGGGCATGGGAGAAATTCCAGTTTCGGCATAGCCCAGCTTCGCGTAGAAGCGCAAGAGTTCCGGGCGAGCGCTGATGATGCGCAAATCGACGGCCGCGCAGCCTGCCTCTCTAAAAGTTTTTTCCACCGCCGCCATCAACTGGCGGCCCAAACCGGCGCCCTGCCGTGCCGGGTCCACCGAAAGCAGTCCGACATATCCATGTTCGCCGCGCGGTTCGGCGTACACGCATCCCAGAAGCGCGGTTTGATCTTCCAGCAGCAGAAACTTGCCGCGGGCCATGTACCCGCGGACTTTGTCCGGGTCGACGCGATCGCCTTCGATGGCGATTTGCTCGACGACAAAGGCAGCATTGATCAAATGCGTGAGCGCCTCGACATCCGCGGGACCCGCTTCGCGTATGCGGTGATCTTCCAATTGCAAGCTCGATTGCGCGGGTGCCGTCATATCACTTCCTCGGATGCGCGGGCTCGGGCCTCGGTTGTGTTCCGATCGTTTATGACGCTAAAGAGCATGGCGTTACGCGCTCAGGGCGGATTTGCCCTGGAAACGCGCGGAGGCGCCGAGTTCCTCTTCGATGCGCAGGAGCTGGTTGTACTTGGCGATGCGGTCGGTGCGCGAGGCGGAGCCGGTCTTGATTTGGCCGGCGGCGGTGGCCACGGCGAGATCGGCGATGAAGGTGTCTTCGGTTTCGCCGGAACGGTGCGAAATGATGGAGTGGTATCCGGCTTTGCGGGCCAGCTCGATGGCGGAGATGGTTTCGGTGACGGTGCCGATTTGATTCAGCTTGATGAGGATGGCGTTGGCGATTCCTTGGTTGATGCCGCGCGCGAGGCGCTCAGTGTTGGTGACGAAAAGATCGTCGCCCACCAGCTGAATATGCTTTTTCGAGGACTTGCTTCCGATCGACTGCGTGAGCGCTTTCCAGCCCGCCCAATCATCCTCGGCCATGCCGTCTTCGATGGAGACGATGGGATATTTTTCCGCCCAGGTGGTCCAGTAATCCGCCATTTCGGCGGAAGAACGCGCGCTTTTGTCTGATTTCTTGAAGACGTATCCGCCGCTGGCTTTGTCGTAGAACTCGCTCGATGCGGGATCGAGCGCGATGCTGACTTGCTCGCCGGGCTTATAGCCTGCCGCGGCGATGGCTTCGATGACGATCTGGATGGCTTCTTCATTGGATTTGCAATTGGGCGCGAAGCCGCCTTCGTCGCCAACGGCGGTGGAATAGCCATGCTTCTTAAGCGCGGCTTTGAGCGCGTGAAACACTTCGACGCCCCAGCGCAGCGCTTCGGAGAAATTCGGCGCGCCGAGGGGCATGACCATGAATTCCTGGAAGTCCACAGAGTTGTCGGCGTGCGCGCCGCCGTTGAGAATGTTCATCATGGGCACAGGCAGAAGATTGGCGGAAGTGTCGGTCGAATAGCGCGCGAGATATTTGTAGAGCGGCTGCTTCAGTTCGCTGGCGGCGGCGCGGGCGGCCGCCATGGACACGGCAAGAATGGCGTTGGCGCCAAGGCGCGATTTGGCGGGCGTGCCGTCGAGCGAAATCATTTTGTGGTCGAGAGCGCGCTGGTCGGCGCAGTCGGCGCCGGTGATCGCTTTGGCGATTTCGCTGTTCACGTTGGCGACGGCTTTCAGGACGCCTTTGCCCAGGTACTTCGTTTTGTCACCATCGCGCAGTTCGAGTGCTTCGTGTTCGCCGGTGGAGGCGCCGGAAGGCACGGCGGCGCGTCCCAGCGTGCCGGAATCGAGCAGTACATCGGCTTCGACGGTGGGATTGCCGCGCGAATCGATGATTTGGCGGGCGTGCACTCGGCTGATCTTCGTGGACATGTTTATCGGCTCTCCGGGGGCGGGATGAACCGAGAATTGTAGCAGGAGAGGAGCCGTAAGAGAGTGGCGAGAGGCGAGATTGGGAAGCGCCTGGGGGTGACACCCCCGGTGTTTTTGCAAAGAGCGCGCAAGCGATTGAAAAGTAACGAGATGTGCTTCGCTCTTTTGCACGAGAGTGCAGAAGAGTGCAAAAGAGAGTGGGGATTGGCGAGATGGGAACCGTTTGGGGTGGCATACCGGTGTTTTCGCAAAAGAGTGCGGAAGCGGTTGAAAAGAAGGCAGATGCTCTTCATTCTCGTGGTGCAAGAGAGCGAAAGAGAGTGGGTTAAGAGCACAGTTCGAGGATTGGTGGAGGCGGGGGACGTCGCGAGCGGAAGAGGGGCTGACGGCGGGTTTGGGTGGTTGCGGGTGGACATGGGTGCTTGCTCCAGGTCCTCCGCTCTGGCGGCTTAGCTAGTTATCACCGGACAATATAGCACGAAATTACGGGATAGTCAATAGGGAGGTGAGGGCGATGTGTCGCAAGAGTTAAAGAGAGCCCCGTGCTGCTCATGAGGTGAGGGTGGCGGTGACGGTCCAAGGGCGCCCGTACGCAGCGGCGTTGTCTCAGAGTGAGACGGGGAAGCGACTTTTTGGGCACGGCGGGGTTTTATGGAAGGAGCCGGCAGCGAGGCCCGTGGGGATAATTAAGGGTGGCTAGCTTGATGGACCTGACCCACGGATCGAAGTACCGTTGGATGCGGGACCGGATTCTCAGGAGAGAGCGTTTATGGGTGCAAAGTCTGCAATTCGATGGTTGCTGGTGGCCGTGGCGCTTCTAGCGATCCCGGCGGCGGGGTATTCGCAGGCGGCGGTGGGCGTTTCGATACGGATTGGGCCTCCGGCGCTGCCGGTTTACGTGCAGCCGGTATGCCCCGCGGCGGGATACATCTGGACGCCGGGCTATTGGGGCTACGGCGACGAGGGCTATTACTGGGTTCCGGGGACGTGGGTGCTGGCGCCAACGCCGGGGTACCTGTGGACGCCCGGCTATTGGGGCTGGGGCGGCGGCGTCTACCTTTGGCATGGCGGATATTGGGGACCGCACGTGGGCTTTTACGGCGGGATCAACTATGGATTCGGATATGGCGGAGTGGGATTTGAAGGCGGGCGCTGGGAGCATGGCAGGTTCGCGTACAACCGCTCGGTGACGAACGTGAACACCACGGTGATCAACAATACGTACAACAAGACGGTAGTGGTGAAGAATACGACCGTGAACAATGTGAGCTACAACGGCGGATCGGGCGGGGTGACAGCGAAGCCGACGGCGAGGGAAGAAACTGCGGCACGCGAGCATCACGTGGAGCCGACGGCGGCACAAACGCAGCATCAACATGCGGCGTCGTCGAACCGGGCGCAACTGGCTTCCGTGAACGGCGGGAAACCCGCGGTGGCGGCTAGCCCGAAGGCGGGCGTGTTTGCCGGTAAGGGCGTAGTGGCGGCGAAGGCTGCGAGTCCGGCACCGGCAGGGAAGGGCGGCGCGGCGGCAAGTCATGCGCAGAGCGCGGCGCGCAACGACCGGCCACCTTCGGCGACCAAAGCGGGAGCGAGCAACGCCGGCGGCGGCAATGCCAAGGTGAATGCGGCGAAGAATAATTCGGGCGGGAATGGGAACCGTCCGGCAACCATGGCGAACAAGCCCAGCAGTAATGCCAACGCTAACGGGAATGGGAATGTGAAGGCGGCGAATCGTCCGCAGAACGCGCAAAACGCGAATCGCCTGCCGGCGACGGCGAAACCGAACAACACCCACGCGCAGGCGCAGGCGCAAGCTCGGCCAGCTGCAAAGTCGCAACCTCAGAGCGCGGCACATCCGCAGAATCGGCCGGCGGAGAAGAAGCCTTCGGCTCCGCACGGGCGGTAAGGCACAGACGACGATAGCGAACGTTTCAGGATTCCGCAGGCTGCCGAGAAATTCTTCGGGGCCTGCGGGATTTTTTTTGGCGGGAGAAAAGTGGAAGAGTGAAGCAAGAGCCCACCCTCCAAAACCGAGGGTGGGGCACCCCAGAGAAGAGAACCCCAGGAGCTGAGCGCCTCCCCTATGCGGGGGCAAGCTGGAGGCGCGTCTCTACAAGGCGGGAAATTTTGCTGGTGGGTGGCGGTGATGGGTGGATTGTTCGTAGGCGTAGGCGAATTTGATGAGCAGAGGCTCGGTGAAGAGGCGGCCGAGGAAGGTTAGGCCGGCGGGGAGATCTTCGTGGGTGAAGCCCATGGGGACGGTGATGGCGGGGAAACCGGTTTGCGGGGAGAGGATTTGGCTGTTATCGCCGGCGGGTGATTTTACATCGCCGACTTTGCGCGGAGGATTGCTCCAGGTGGGATAGATGACCGCGTCGAGATGGTCTTTGTCCATGGCGGCGAGGACAATATTGCGGAATTTGATTTTTAGCGGGTGGTGGTAAAGATCGAGGCACGGGCCGGCATTTTCTCCGGTGCCGGGTTTGGGATGAAGAGATTCCTTGAGATCGTCTTCGATGTAGGGAAGATAGAGGCCGGAATCGAAGATTTCTTGCAGCGTGTGATAGGGAGCATTCTTTCCGTGCGTGGCTAGATAGGTGTTGAGGTCGGCTTGGAAGTCGCCGCACCAGATGTCGTCGGTGAGTTTCTTGAAATCGGGGATGACGACTGGGTCGACGATTTCGGCGCCTTGGGATTTAAGGTCGGCAATGGCTCTTTCGGTTAGCGCTTTGATTTGCGGATCGGTGTCGGGGGCGTCGATATATTCGCGGAAGACGCCGATGCGTGCGCCGTGGAGACCATTTTTGTCGAGGAACTGGGTATAGTCCGCTTGCGGCGGGATTTTTCCTTCGGATAATTTGGTGATGGGGTCGGCGGGATCGTAGCCGGCGAGGATGCCGAGGAGTGTGGCGGCGTCGGCGACCGAGCGCGCCATGGGACCGCCCATATCGTTGTTGAAGAATAGCGGAATGATGCCGTCGCGGCTGGTGAGGCCCATGGTGGGGCGGATGCCTACAAGGGCGTTGTGGGAAGAGGGGCCGCGGATGGAATTGCCGGTGTCCGTGCCGAGACCGATTTCGCCGAGGCTGGCGGCCACGGCTGCGGCGGTGCCGCCGCTCGAGCCTGCCGGGACGCGCGTGAGATCATAAGGATTGCGGGTGATTCCGGCTATGGAGCTCGCGGTGAGATACGGACTGAAGGCCCACTCCGCCATGTTGGATTTGGCGAGAACGATGGCGCCGGCTTCGCGGAGTTTTTTGACCATAAAGGCGTCTTCGTCCGGGAGAAAACCCTTTAGGGCGAGCGAGCCGCCGGTGGTTTGCAGGGATTTGGTGTCGTAGTTGTCTTTGACGATGACGGGGATGCCGTGGAGCGGACGGAGACGATTGGTCCGCGCGAATTCGCGATCGAGAGCGTCGGCGTCGGCGAGAGCGTTGGGATTGATGAGGACGATGGCGTTGAGGTGGGTGGCCTGATCGTAGGCTCGGATGCGGCGGAGATAGGCTTCGACGAGTTGACGGCAGGTGACGCGGTGAGTGCGGAGGGCGTCGAGGGTTTGCGCGATGGAGGTTTCGGTGACTTCGAAGCGGGAGGTTTTTCTTGCGACGCGGCGCTTATGTGTTTGGGCGTGCGCGGTTGGTTGGCTGATAGCAATCAGGAGCAGAAAGGTTACGACTAAGCGGATTAATTGCGGCATAGGATTATTTTTGGTCGCGGCAGCTCTGAGCACCGCAGGATGATAGCAAAAGACGGGCATGCCGCGGATAGTTGGAATGAATAGATTTGGGTGTCTGCGGAATCCAATCCTGCATGCGAATACGATCGATTCTGGTTTTCGTGGCAGTGTTCCAAACAGTGATGCTGGCGGTGCATTTCTTTTTGTATGAGACGTGGGTGTACTCGCCGGACGGCGCGGCCGAGACTTCGTGGGGGCTGAGGCTTGGGGCGGGCGTGCTGTCGGTGAGTTTCCTTGCGGCGTCGCTGCTGGCGTTCCGCTATTCGAATGCGCTGCTGCGAGCGTTTTACCGAGTCGCGGCAGTGTGGCTGGGAATGGTGAGCTTTTTGTTTTTCGCGGCTTGTTTGAGTTGGGTGACTTTTGGACTGGCATGGCTGGCCGGGATTGAGGTGGATGCGCATAGGGCCGTGGAGATTTTGTTCGGTATGGCAGCGGCGCTGGCGATTGCGGCGACGATCAATGCGAGCTGGACGCGGGTGCGGCGCATCGCGGTGAAATTGCGGGACCTGCCGGTGGCTTGGGTGGGGCGCAAAGCGGCGCTGATCAGCGATTTGCATTTGGGGCATGTGCGGAACGGAGGGTTTCTGCGGCGCATCGTGGCCATGGTAATGCGGGAGAAACCAGATATTGTTTTTGTGGCGGGCGACTTGTACGACGGGACGGCGATTGATGCGGCGCGAGCGGCGGAACCGTTGCGCGGGCTGCAGGCTCCGCTGGGAGCGTATTTCGTGGCGGGGAATCATGAGCAGTTTGGCGATGACACGAAATATTTGCGCGCGATTTCCGAGGCGGGCGTGCGCGTGCTGAACAATGAGAAGGTCGAAGCGGATGGGTTGCAGATTGTTGGCGTGCCGTACCGGCATGCCACGCACGATGAGCATTTTCGGTCGGTTCTCGAGGGAATCGGGGTGGATCGCGAGCGGGCCAGCGTTTTGCTGACGCATGCGCCGGACCGGCCGGGGATCGCAGAGGGCGCGGGGATTTCGCTGCAGCTTTCGGGACATACCCACGTGGGGCAGTTTTATCCGTGGACCTGGATGGCGCGGCGGATTTACCGGCAGTTTGCGTATGGATTGAGCCGAATTCGCGGGATGCAGGTGTATACATCGAGCGGAGCGGGGACTTGGGGACCGCCGTTGCGGCTGGGATCGAATCCGGAGATTGTGATGATTGAGTTTGTCTAGCCCTTGGGCCACCGAAGGTGCACTTCGCCGGTTCGAGAGATTCCAGCTACGAAAGGCGGCTTGGTCCTGGCCGACAGTCGGCGCATTTTCGGCAGTGCAAGGGCGAGCGCGGCGGCCATATCTTCTCCGGACAAGTTTCCAGAAGCAAAAACAAATTCACGTACCGCGTGTTGCTCAAGCGCCCGCTTTTCGAGCAAATTGTAACGAATGCGTTTGTCCGTCGTGAGCAACACCCAACCGTTGGAGCCAACGATAGGCAACCAAGTCTCGTCCAAGGTTCCGGACGGAAAGTGAGTAAGATGCTGTTCGAAGCGTGCGCCAAGCTTGTTTAGGGTGCCAAGTATTGCGCGGGAGTTGCAGAGATTCTCGTCGAGGTAAAGGACAAACTCGTCAGGCGGCGACTGGAAGCGCTCTCTCCCAGCGGATTGCTTCCTCGATTTGCTGCGGCGTGCAGCCATATTCGTCAGCGAGATCGGTGACGGAGTCCCGAGCGTTGAAACGCGAGGCGATTATAGCAGTAGAGATACCAGTACCAGCGATAACGGGCTTACCGAAACCGATTGCGGGATTGATTTCGATGGTCTTGGGCTCCGACGAACGAGGTTCTACGACGAACGGAAAGAATCGGAATACGCCCCTGGCATCGGTTTCGACGCGTTCCAAGTGCATGTGGTAAAAGGCCAGACTCAGTTGATCTTGGTGCCGCGAAACATTGATGGTTTGCCCCATCCGTTCAATGAAAAGATCCTTGCGATCGGTCAGGAACAGCTGGCTAACCAGGGGATGAGGTTGCGGGTATTGCTCGCTGACGATTCGCAGTGCCCGCCGAACCTTCGGGAGTTTCAGGTTGTAGATCTTGCGCATTCCGGCCAGAGCGTGGCATTCGAGAAGGTTCAAGAAAGATAGACGAATGGGGCCGGACTCTCGAGGATCGATGATTGGAGACTGCTTGCCAAATCCAGTCAGCCAATAGCGGAGAGTTGTCACGGGAACCTTGAGATAGGCCGCCGCTTCAGGGAGTCCGTAGGCAGGTGCTTCGTAGATCTTGTTATGCTGCGCTGTCATAGTGTGGACACCGCCTCGGTATCTACGGTCTCCATCTATACTACCATTTCGCTTGTTTTGCACAGCTTTGCGGTGAAGTAGTTCTGGGGAGGACAGACTTGATGATCTTGAAGTATCCCTCTGGTGAGGAAATAAGGAAGGGCGACCGCGTACTGTTCCATCGCGAACCAGGCCATTTCGAGGTAGTGGCGGTTCAGATGGGTGACCCTGAAACCGTTTGGTTCACACAGGAGTATGGCGGCGGCGTCATGATTCTGGATGGAGTTGCTGGTCGAACATTCATTCCGGCAGATCAAATTGACGAATGTGACCATTTGGAATTTGTATCCCGGGCAGAGGCCTCCAAGGTTTTGGGCGGACTACTAGCTGCGGAAGAAGTCGATGAGGAGTTCGGAGACGCGGGCGGGCTGTTCGTGCTGGAGCCAGTGGGAAGAGTCGGCGAAGGTGAAGAGTTCGGCGTTGGTGCAGTAGCGCAGGCTGGCCTGGGCCATTTCTTTGAGCAGGAAGGCGTCGCGCTCACCCCAGAGAATACGGGTGGGGACGTGCACGGTGCGGTCCGCGATTTGCGGCCGGTGGCGGAAGGCCGCGCGATACCAGTGGATCATGGAGGTGAGGGCGCCGGGTTGCGACCACGCGGCGCGATACTGCGCGAGGTCTTCTTCGGAGAAAGTGCCGGGGCGGCTGGAGCGCGCGAGAGCTGATGCGCCGAGATGAAAATTGCGGGCGCGAAAACCGGCCTCGGGCAGCCAGGGAAGCTGGAAGAAAAACATGTACCAGCTGCGGCGAAGCTGGCGGAGATTGCCGTTGAGGAAGCGGCGCATGACGGACGGGTGCGGGACGTTGAGTACGGCGAGTTTGGCGATGCGGCTGGGATGGAGCAGCGCGGCGCTCCAGGCGACGGCAGCGCCCCAATCGTGGCCAGCGAGGAAGATTTTTTCGCGGCCGAGCTGGTCGGCGATGGCGATGACGTCGGAAACGAGACTTGTGATCGCGTAGGAAGCGACGCCGGGAGGTTTGCTGCTTAAGTTGTAGCCGCGCTGGTCGGGGACGATGACGCGAAAGCCAGCCGCAGCAAGCGGCGCGATCTGGCGGTGCCAGCCGCGCCAAAATTCGGGGAAGCCGTGCAGAAGTAAGACGACGGGGCCGTGCGGCGGACCGGCGGCGACGGCATGGAGATGCACGGCGCCGTTTTGGAAGCGGATGGTTTCGAGCGTGGGGTCCACGGCGGAGAGTGTAGCGCAGGTGGGGCGAATTGCCCGCGCGCGGATTCGGCGTTGCAGGGTGGACTAGCTGTGATCGACGGCTAACTTGGTTGCCGGCGTGGCAACCACAAAAGCGGCGTCGGGCCGCCGCCCTCCAAAAAAAAGGCGCAGCGGATGCAGGCGGTGCGCTTTTTGAATGTGAGTGTGTGCTGGTGGCTAGAAGTAGAGTTTTAGCGCGAGTTGCAATTGACGCGCGTGGCTGATGGTTGAGGAGATGACGCCGAAATTGCTGTCACCGACAACGGTGTCAGGGCCCGCGAACTGCGGATGATTAAAAGTGTTGAAGGATTCGGCGCGAAATTCGAGTCGCATTCCTTCGCGCACCACAGATAGGGGGAACTCCTTGAAGATGGACATGGCAACGTCTCTGGCGCCCGGCTGGCGGACGCTGCTGATGGTTCTCGGGGCATTGCCAAGAGTGTAAGAAGGGGTGTTTTGCAGAACGCCGGGGTTCGAGAAGTAGCTAGTACCCGGGTCGGTGAAATTCTCCGGAGCACCGGAGGCGCGCTGCAACACTCCGGTGAGGGTGGGACGCTGACCGAAGGTCGGAATGGCAACCGTGTTCAAGAGGAGCGGGATGATAGGCCTGCCACTGTTGATACGCACGATGCCGTTGGTTTGCCATCCGCCGATAATGGCATTGAGGATGGGATGCATATCGTGTCCGAAGCGCCTTCCGCGCCCCACCGGGAGTTCATAAACATAACTGGCCTGGAAGACGTGGGGGATGTCGAAAACGGAGACAGCACGTTCGGCCCGCAAGTCGTAAGGGTTTTGTACGTTCAGTGTTGAGCCGCCGATGGTTCCGCCACCCAGGAAGACAAAGCTGTCGTCGCTGGCGGAAGCGTTATCGATGGACTTGGACCACGTGTAGCTGGCGAGGAACTGCAGACCCTGGAAAAACTCGCGTTCCACGCGCACCTGGAGGGCATGGTAGATGGAATTGGCGATGGGTGGCGAATCACCCTGGAATCCTGCGTATTGCGGGAAAGGCAAGAGGAGCTGGAACGCCAGGACGGTTGATTGCGAGAGAGCGCTGGTCTGATCGCAGATGAAGTGCGTGGGGTCACACGGTCCAGGATTGGGATCAAAGAACGGGTTAGGGACGGGATTATTGGCCAAGTTACTAAGCTGCGCCGCCGGCAGGAAGTGCCCGCTGCTGTCGGTGACCGCGGAGAGAGGCAGGCGATTATTTTCGCGGAAGCCGCCTAAATACAGGTGGGTGCCTTTCTTTCCGACATAGGAGGCATCAAACAGGATCCTGCCAGGCAGTTCTTTTTGGAAGCCAAGACTCCAAGCCTGCTCGTACGGGGTCTTGTTGCTGACGCTGCGGATGGGCCCCACAGCCGCGAATCCGAGGTCGTTGAACGCGCCGAGGGAGTTGCCTGGTGGCGGCGCGACGCCGCACGTAAAAGGGGCGGAGAACTGACAGGAGGTATTGCTCAGAGTGTTCCACGGGGTAGCGTGGTCGACGCCGAAAGTGGTCAGCCATGGGGGTTGCACATCGAAGCCTTGAAAACCCCAGGGGCCAGTGCCGGAAGCGCTGCTTCGCGGCGTGGAGAAATAAATGCCGTATCCGCCCCGAACGACGAATTTGTGAGGCAATTGGTAAGCCAAGCCAAAGCGCGGCTGAATTTGTTTGTAATCGATGTAGTAGTTGGAGCGATCGTTGGGGCTGGAGAAGACTTCAGTGCCGCGCAGCTTGCTGAGCGCTTGAGCCTCGCCCGGCGGAAGACCTTGGAGTTGCTGGGCAGTAAGCTGCAGAGGAGAGACGGCATTGGGATCGAGCCAATCCATCCGGTTGAAGCGCTCGGTCCGCGGGGTCGAAAGCTCGTAGCGCAGGCCGAGGTTGAGAGTCAGCTTGGGGGTTAGGCGGTAGTTATCCTGGACGAAGGCACCGTACTGAAAACTTTCGGTGCTGACGAAATTGACGAATCCGACTTGGCAGGGAGTGCAGCCGCCGCCGCCGTTAGTCGGAGGTCCGACCCCGATCAGGAAGCTCGCCAAGCCATCGCCTCCAGTTGTGGGATCAGTCGAAATCTGAGAAGTACTGCTGAAATCAAAGGCGAAATCGCCGGAGGGCCACCCGGGCTGGGTGAAATTGATCTGGTGAAGGCGCCATTCGCCACCGAATTTGAGTTCATGCTTGCCACGGACCCAACTCAGAGCGGCATCGATGTGATGAGTTACCTGACCTTCGCGAACGATGCTAAAAGTGTTGGTTCCGATGTTGTTAACAGAGCCGGCTGCGGCGTAGCCGCTGATCTGGATGGCTGGAAAGGTTTTGAAGCCGTGGTCTAGATAAGAAGGAAAGCCGACTTGAGCGAAGTCCTGGTTGACATTGGGATCGTTGCCTCCGACGCCTCCCTGGGAATCGAACGCGCGTTGGAAACCGTACGTCGCGGTCAGTACCAGTGTCGGGCTGAAGGTGTGGGTGTGGCTCATGGAAAAGATATGGCGCCGGACGACCACAGGGCCTCCGGTGCATGGGTCTGCGGAGTTCTGGAAGCAATCGAAGCTATTAGAGCTGCCGTTCTGCTGGGAGTATTTGGCGCTGAACAGGTCCGTGGAGTTGAAGCGGTGGTCGATTTTGATATCGAACTGGTTGTTAGACAACGGATTCGCTCCAGAACGAAACCAGTTGCTGTTTTGCAGAAAGCCCAAGAGGGCCGTGGGATCGGTGGGCGCGGTCTGATTGGGCATCGGAAATAACTGAAGGAACTTCGAGGCAACAGGGTTGATCAGATTGCCCATACTGGCGGGGAGGGCGAAAGGCGTTCCAGCGAGATTGGGATTGCCGGGGCTCTGATAGCTGGCGAGATTGTTGAAAGGAATGAATTTTTGCCGGATAGCCCCAACATTGGGATCGGGCTGACCAGTATACGGATCCCACAGTTGCCCGGCCGGGTTGGAGCAAAGTCCAGTTGCATCAAAGGTGCCGCCGTTTGCGCCACAAAGCACGCCAAAGTTGCCGTTCCTTTCGTCCCCAGTGGGCACGCCAGCTGTGGCCGACGTGGCGTCTCTTTCCCGCGTGCCTTCATAGTCGAAAAAGAAAAAAGTCTTGTCTTTGCGAATGGGCCCGCCGACCGTGCCGCCAAAGTTGTTGCGCTTGAGGCCGGGACGCGCGTTGCCGAACTTGTTGTTAAACCAATCGTTGGCGTTGAGCACGTCGTTGCGGAAGAATTCATAGGCACTGCCGTGGAATTGATTGGTGCCGGACCGGGTAACGACGTTGATGATCGTTCCGCCCGCGAAACCATACTCCGCCGTAAAATTGCTTTGCTGAACTTTAAACTCCTCGACGGAATCCACCGAAGGCGTGTACAGAACGTTGTTCAGTCCGCTGTTTTGATCGAAGTTGGATGCCGTCGTGCCGTCGATCAGTACATCCGCAGTGGCGTTGCGGCTACCGTTCGAATTGAAGTTGATTCCGCCTTGCGAGTTTTTTGTCCCTGGAACGTTCGTTTCAATCACGCCAGGAGCGAGATAAGCAAGATTGGTAAAGTTTCGGTCAACGAGCGGGAGATCGTTGACAAACTTGCGGTTGACCAGCTGCCCGGTGACCGCGTCTTCGGTTTGCAGATGGACCGAATCGGCGTGCACTTCCACGGATTCGACGGTAGTGCCGACTTTAAGCGCAACATCGAAGGAGAGGTTCTGGCTGACGTCCAGCCTGATGTTGTCGAGGGTCTCCTTTTGAAAATTGGCGGCCTCGATGGTGAGCTTGTAGCTGCCAGGAGGAATGGAACGGAGCAGATAGCGGCCACTCGAGTCGGTCTCCGCTTTAAAGGCGAAGCCTTTGTTCTGATCGACGAGCGTGACCTTGGCGCCGGGAACTGCCGCGCCAGAAGGGTCGGTGATCACGCCGGTGACCGAGCCGGTGTAAAGCTGTGCAGCGGCCGCCAGCGGCAGGAACAGCGCGAACAGGAGTACACGCGCAATGCGGCGGCCGGCCGAGCTCCTGAGCCGTGGCGTGCAGGTCACTCGGGCAAGACGGCGACCAAAGAGCGATGCGAAGAGTTCGAGGAAACTCATGTGAAGCCTCCCATTTTTCTGAATCGCCAGCGAGAAATGCATCGGCGAATGAATCACACCCCTGGAAAAAAACGGCTCCAAAAGCCCGAAGCCGCAGCAATCGATAGACTTTAAACGATTTAATACTGAAAATAGCCCGGCGTGTCAATAAGGAAATGCGGGAATTTGCGGCCGCCCGCTAAAAGCCGGGAGCGCCGGAGGCGGCCGGGCGCATTTCGGGAGCGTTGACGCCGAAGCGGAGATGCGCGAAGTACGTTTGGCCGAGGGACATAAAGCCGGTGTAGAGATAGCCCCACACAAAAAGCAGCAGGAACGGAACGGTGGCGTAGTTTTCGTTGACGATCGCGTAGGCCACGGTGAGCGCGAAATACAGGCCGAGGAAGATTTCAGCGAAGGGCATCCAGCCCACTTTGTTCCGGTAAGATTTTTGCACGAACGAATCTTTTTTCCCTTCGATTCTGTATTTGGGAGTGCGCGCGAATTCGCTTTTCTTGCCGAGGATCGCTTCGATCACGGCTTGCGCGTTGCGCACCGAGATGCCGATCCCGGTGGCCATCACAAAAGGCATGTACAGAAAAGTGCGCCACCAGGTCTTGGGCCGCAACTCTCTTTGCGAAACCAGATAGAAGCTGGAGATCGAGCACGTCGAGGCGAGGAATAGCGGCAGGTCGATCACCAGCATTTGGAACCAGCCTTGATAGAAACGCACGATCATCGCGGGAAGCAGCATGGTCGATAGCAGAACCATGAGCGGGTAACTGATATTCGCAGTGAGGTGAAAGAATGCTTCGGCTTTCACGTGCCAGGGAACGTCGGACGCGAACACTTTGGGCAGAATTTTCTTGGCCGTCTGCATCAGGCCTTTGGCCCAGCGCGCTTGCTGCGCCTTGAAGCCGTTCATGTCCACGGGAAGCTCGGAAGCGCATTCGATGTGCGGCAGATACAGGAACTTCCACCCTTTGAGCTGCGCGCGGTAGGAAAGATCGGTGTCTTCGGTAAGTGTGTCGTGCTGCCAGCCGCCTGCGGAATCGATGGCTTTGCGGCGCCACACGCCGGCGGTGCCGTTGAAATTGAAGAACGTGCCGCGGCGGGAGCGCGCGCCGTGCTCGACCACGAAGTGCCCGTCGAGAAGAATGGTTTCGACGTTGGTGAGCAGCGAATAGTCGCTGTTCAAGTACGTCCAGCGAGTCTGCACCATGCCGATTTTGTCACCGCCATCCGGAGTCACGAAGTACGGAATGGTGCGGCGTAGAAAATCGGGTTCCGGAAGAAAATCGGCGTCGAAGATGGCCACGAACTGGCCTTGCGAAGTCTTCAGCCCGTTTTCCAGCGCGCCGGCTTTGTACCCTTCGCGGTTGCTGCGGTGAATGTACGAGACCGGCATGCCCTGGGAAGCGTGGCGCTCCACGCAGTTGCGCGCCACCTCGCAAGTTTCGTCGGTGGAATCGTCGAGCACCTGCACGTCGAGAAGTTCGCGCGGATAATCGAAGCGCGCGATGGCGTCGACAAGTCGTTCGATGACGTAGCGTTCGTTGAAGATCGGAAGCTGCACGGTCACGCGCGGCCATAGCTGAACCGGCGGCGGCGTAGGCGGAACGTTTTTCGCGTACGCGAAGTAATCGTACACCAGCCAGTAGCGGTGCATGCCGTAAACCGCGAGGACGAACAGCACGATGAAGTAAGGAATCATCATCGCAAGATCGAACGCGTTGGCGTGGTAGATACCGACGAAGGTGCGGTCCGTGAGCTTGTGCCAGTAATGCGTGAGGCCGCTCTGCGCGGCCAAGAGCCCTGTGAAGTGAGCGGCGAAGTGCGCGCGCAAGACGACTGCCATGGTAGGGAGTATGGGCACGGTCACTTGGGCTCGCAGGCTTGTCGACGGATGGAATGTGGCGCCGCTGACGCGCTTCATTATAAGGCGCGACTGCGGCGGGAAGAAAGGCCCCTGGGAGTGAGCCAGAGTTGCGCCCACGCCGCGGCGTTGACTTGCTGGAGCGGCGAGCTGGTGCATAATCGCGCTGCGCACATGGCGGAAAAGATCATTCAGCAGCCGGAATCAGGAGCGGGAACAGGCGAAATCGCACGAGCGTTTTTGCGGCTGGGGTTCATCGCGTTTGGCGGGACGGCGGCGCACATCGCCATGATGGAAGACGAGTTTGTGCGGCGGCGCGGCTGGCTGACGCGCGAGCGGTTTCTGGATCTGGTCGGAGCGGTGAACCTGCTGCTCGGGCCGAGCTCGACGGAGCTGGCGATTTACCTAGGCCAGATTCGCGGCGGCGTTCCCGGATTGCTCGCGGCTGGTGCAGCATTTATTTTGCCTGCAGCGGCAATGGTTGCCGGCTTGGCCTGGGCGTACATGCGTTATGGTGCGCTCCCGCAGGTGGCAGGCATTTTGTTTGGCGTGAAGCCGGTGGTGGTGGTGCTCATCGCGCAGGCGGTGTGGTCGCTGGCACGCACCGCGCTGAAATTAAAAGAGCTGGCGTTTCTCGCGGCGGTGGTGGTGGTCTTGGCAGCGTTGCGCGTTTCGACCGTCGCGCTGCTGATCGGAACGGGGGTCGCCTGGATCGTGGCGCAACGGCCTGGCGGCGGCTGGCGCGTCGCGGCGGGCGCGACCGGCACAGCGGCGGCGACGGGCGCTGTCACCGGCGGCATCGTTGCCGGCAGTTCGATCCTGCTCTACTTCGTGAAGGTCGGAGCCGTGTTGGTAGGAAGCGGCTACGTTTTGCTGGCGGTGCTGCGCGCCGACCTTGTCGTGCGGCTGCATTGGCTGACGGAGGCGCAACTGCTCGACGCGGTCGCCGTGAGCCAGGTAACGCCCGGGCCGTTCTTCACCGTCGCCACGTTCATCGGCTACGTGCTAGCCGGCTGGAAAGGCGCCGCACTCGCGACCGCAGGGATATTTCTGCCCGCATTTGCGTATGTGGCAGCAACGGCGCGATTCCTGCCCAAGCTCCGGCAGTCTCCCACAGCGGCGGCATTTCTGGATGGTGTGAACGCTGCCGCAGTCGCGCTGATGGCCTTCGTGGGATTCCAGTTTGCGCGTGCCAGTTTGCTCAGCGCGCCGGCGGCAGTAATCTGCGCGATTTCAGCATTGCTGTTGTTTCGTTATCGCGTGAATTCCGCATGGCTGGTCTTATTCGGCGCCGCAGCCGGCGCCGTCTTCAAACTGCTGCGCTTGGCTTAAACCGAAAATATTACGCAAGCAGGACGATCTTGCCGGCCGCGCCAGGCTCAAGAATTTCTTTGTGCGCCCGCGGAGCTTCGGCGAGCGGCAATTCCTTGCCGACGATGGGACGCAGCGTGCCGTTTTCCAGGCCGGCGCCAATGCCCGCATAGATATCTGCAGCTTCCGTTTCGGTGATAGCCCAAAGCGTGAAACCGCGGATAGATCCGCGGCGGCTCATCAGCTCTCGCGCGTTGATGGTGACTTCACCGCGATTCCCGATGACAATGACGCGCCCGTTGGTGGCCAGAAGCTTGGTATCGGTGGCCAGATTCACATTGGCCAGCATTTCGAGAATGATGTCCACGCCCCGGCCGCCGGTGGCTTTCAAGATTTCTTCGGCGTAGCCCGCTTTGGTGTGATTGAAGACGTGATGCGCGCCTTCGCGCTTTGCCAGGTCCAGTCCCTTGTCGGTGCCCGCGGTGCCAAAGACAGTAAGGCCCATGGAGCGCGCGATCTGCGCCGCCGCCGTGCCGACGCCTCCGCTAGCGCCGTGGATCAGCACGGTTTCCGAAGCGCGCGCTTTTGCGGAATGAAAGAGACCAAAATAAGCGGTGCCGTAAGGCACCCAAACGCCCGCGCCTTGCGCGAAGCTGATCTTCGCAGGCAGCGGATGCACCTGGCTCTCGAGAGCCAGCGCGTACTCGGCGTATGCGCCGGTCACCGTTCGCGCGGTGTAAACACGGTCGCCCGGCTTGACCTTCTTCACGCCCTCGCCAACCGCTTCGACGGCGCCCGCGGCATCAGAGCCAGGCGTGTAAGGCAGCGGCGGCTTGATCGCGTAGGTTCCGGCGCGCATGTACGTGTCGTATGGATTTACGCCCGCAGCGTGCACGCGCACGAGCACCTGGCCCGGGCTAGGCTTGGGCGTAGGCACTTCTTCCAGCTTCAGAACTTCCGGACCACCGAATTCGTGTACTTGAACCGCCTTCATGTTTTTTCTCCCGAAGCAAAGTGAACGCAGCAGGAATCAGCGCGAATTTGCCGCATCGTGAAAATTTAAAAGTGATCGTCCATGATGGTGGTGGCAACGTCCTTGTCGCCGAGTCCAGACGAGCGGCCCCATGCGGTAGTCTGCCAGTTGTCTTTGCCTTTTTTCTGTGGAATCCACGGCGGCAAGGTTTGCTGCAGGTACGCCGCCAGCCCGTGGATGTACGGCTCGTACATTTGTCGGAGCCCGGCGAGCTTGGCGTCCGCCGCCGCGCCGTCGTGCAGCTTCATGCCGTGCTCCGCCAGCGTATCGCGGATGCGCCGCAAATCCTCGGGAGGAAGACGATCGCTGGGCGGCGGTGCGGGCGGCGTGCCGAAAACCTGCGAGAGATCAACAACGGCGTGGCGCGCGATGGCGAAAGTGAGCTCCGCTTGGCGTTCGCACGCTCCGTCGATCCCGACGATGACTAGCGCGCAAGTATCCAGAATGGCGGTAAGCGATGCGATCCAGGATTGGTTGTCGTGCTGCGAGCGAAAATACGCCAGCACCGGATAGGAAAGATGGCTCTCCAGCAGTTCGGCGCACCAGTGCTCCCATTCGTGGAGCAAATCGTGCAGCGCCTTTTGGCCGTGCTCGTAACTGTGCCGGCGCAGCAGCTCGCCGGCTGTCGGCGGCGTTCCGGCGCGCGAATCTAGAAGAGAAATGTTTACTTCGCGCTTCGAGAACGAACCGTAGATGAAAGGTAGATAGCCAATGACCGCCGCGAGAAACCCGAAACCAAACCCTGCTTCGGCAACCACCAGCCCGCGCGCCAGGCTCGAGCGCGGCACAACATCGCCAAGCCCTAGCGTGAAGAACGTTGTGCCGCTTAGATAGACGTCCGTCATAAAGCCGGGCTGCGCGCCGGAAACATTCACCGCCGAGCCCGCGCCGTATTGCATCAGGCCGAAGCTAAACACCAGACCGACGGCCCACACGCCGACGAGCACCAGCAGCGACAGCGGCCCGTAGAACCCGAACAGCGCTTCGCGGCTCTTGCGCGACGTCACCAACGAGGTGCTCCGCCGCCACACGAACCACGTCGAGCGGAAGAAAATCCGTGTCAGCCGGAATCGCCGCGTCACCCGCCGCGGCAGAATGATGGCTTCGAAGGCGTCCCACAACACGATGGCGAAAATCGCCACACCCGCGATGAACGCGCCCGGCGCTGTAATCATGTGCGACATTGTACTCGCTTCAGACAGCGGAACTTTAGTTACGATTCTAGACGCGCGCTGACCGTAATTTCTGCTTTGAAGAGCTTGGAAACCGGGCAGCCGGTCTCGGCGGCCTTCACGGCGGTGTCGAATTTGCTCTTGTCCGCGCCCGGGATCTTGGCGACCAAATCGAGATGGCTTTTGGTGATCGAAAAGCCGTCGCCCACCTTGTCCAGCGTGATGGTTGCCGTGGTTTCCAGCTTTTGCGCCGTCAGTCCCAGTCCGGCGAGTTGCGCGGAAAGCGCCATGGTAAAGCAGCCGGCGTGCGCTGCGGCCAGCAGTTCCTCGGGATTGGTGCCCACGCCGTTTTCGAAGCGCGTGCTGAAGCTGTACTGCGTGTTTTTCAGCGTTCCGCTGTCCGTCGAAATCGCGCCCTTGCCGCTTTTCAGATCCCCTTGCCAGACTGCCGATGCTTTGCGTTGCATGAGTTTTCCTTCCGTTCGAATCGTGCGATCGTTCTGAATCTCGTGCATTGGATTCGCTGCGCCACGATCCGGGTATATTGAATGCTGCCGCAGACCCGGAGTATGGCATGAAATCGCTGGTACAAATAACCGCGCACCGTCCCTGGCCCTTGCCGCGCGGACCGTGGATCATGGCGCAAAGCTGGCATGATTTGCTGTTCGCGCATTGGCCCGTCCCGGTGGCGCAATTGCGTGCGCTGATTCCGCCGCAACTTGCAATCGATACCTTCGAGGGCCAGGCTTGGATCGCGGTCGTGCCATTTCGCATGTCCGGGGTGCGCTTGCGATGGACTCCGCCGGTGCCTGGGCTCTCCGCCTTTCCCGAATTAAACGTGCGCACCTACGTCGTGCACGACGGAAAACCCGGCGTCTGGTTCTTCAGTCTGGACGCGGCCAATCCCATCGCTGTGGCCGTTGCCCGCGCCTGGTTTCACCTGCCCTATTTCCGCGCGAGCATGCAATGCCACACGGAAAACGCCTTCATCGCATACCAAAGTAAGCGGACGCACCGCGCAGCGCCGCCGGCGGCTTTGCGCTGCCGGTATCGTGGAACGGGCGAAATCTTTCATCCGCAGTCCGGAACCCTCGAACACTTTCTTACCGAACGCTACTGCCTCTACACTTCCGCTTCAGAAGGGAAGCTCGTTCGCGCCGAGATTCATCACCCGCCGTGGCTGCTGCAGCGAGCCGAAGCGGAAATCACCGAGAACACCATGACGCAAGCCGCCGGACTAGAGTTACCTGCTGCCAATCCGCTTCTGCACTTTGCGAAAAGGCAAGACATGTTGGCCTGGCCGCCACGAGTACTGGACCGCTAGTCGATCTATCCGTTGGAAAGAGGGCCTACCACTTGTGGAACACGAAGAAAGCCGCTACCACCATGAAAGCGAACCCTACCGCATAGTTCCATTTGAATTTCTCGCCCAGATACAAAACCGAGAAGCCAGCGAACACGGTCAGCGTGATCACTTCCTGAATCGTCTTGAGCTGTGCGGTATTGAATTCATACGAGCCGATGCGATTGGCGGGAACCTGAAAGCAGTACTCGAAAAAAGCGATTCCCCAACTCGCCAGAATCACTCTCCAAAGCGCTTCGCTGCGGTACTTCAAATGCCCGTACCACGCGAAAGTCATAAAAACGTTGGATATGAACAGCAGCACGATGGTGCGCACGATGTTCGGCTCCCGGAGAGAAATTAGAAACACGCGGCTGACAAAACTCCTCTTGCTAACGACTAACAAAATATCTGAGAACTGTTAATACAGGATTCCGCACAGCCTGCACGCTTAGGACCGCGCGCGCTCGCCAGCCCGATTATCTTAACTGTGCCATCATCGGGTCGAACGATCTAACCCGCTGCGCTCGAAAAAGGAGCCCTTTGAGAAATCGCGCCCGGCTATTTCTTGGTGTGTGCGTAACCCTGGTCGTTGCCTTAACGATGTTTGTTCCGAGCCCCGGCGTCGCTCAAAACTCCGTAATCCTCGTGGCCACAGGTTCCAGCTTACCCGAACCCCTCTACGTTGCGTGGGGAGACGAATACCACAGAGCTCATCCGGAGGTGCAGTTGCGCTACTTGCCGGAGGGCACCAGCGAGAGCGCAGCACGTATTTTGGCGGGCAGCGGCGACTTTGGCGGAGGCGACGCGCCGATTCCAGACAAGCAGCTTAAGCAAGCGTCGCGTCCGGTTGTCGAGCTGCCCTCGATCCTCATCGGGATTGCAGTGGTCTACAACCTTCCAGGTACTTCCAGTAACCTTCGCCTGTCGGGTCCGGTGCTCGCTAACATTTTCCTCGGCAAAACAACGTCGTGGCACGATCCGGAAATCGTCAAGCTCAATCCGGAGATCAAGCTTCCGAATCTCGCGATCCAGGTGGTGCATCGCACCGACGGCAAAGGCTCAAGCTACATATTCTCCGACTTCCTTTCCAAAGTAAGTCCGGAGTTTCAAAGTAAAGTCGGACGCAGCGTTTCGCCGAAGTGGCCGGTGGGCGCGAGCTTCGGGCGCACCCCGGATCTTCTGGACGCCGTGCGCAAGACGCCCGGCGCGATCGGATACACCGAGCTGAACTGGGCGGAAAAGTCGGGGTTGCCCAGCGCCGCCGTGAAAAACGCCGCCGGGGAGTTCGTCAAGCCTTCCGCCAAATCGATCGCGGAGGCCGCGTCCGCCATGGAAAACAAGATGACGGAGGATTTTCGCGTATCGCTCGCCAATGCTCCCGGCCGCGCGAGCTATGCGATTGCCAGCTTCACATGGTTCTATGTGCCGGTGAAAGCCGCGGATCCGCTGCGCGGCCGAGCCGTCAACGCCTTCCTGACCTGGGTCTACAGCTCGGGGCAAAAGCTGGCGCAAGAACGCGGCTACGCGGCGCTGCCCGATGCGGTTCTGGAGAGAGTTCGCGCAAGAGTCGCCACGCTACGCTAGATAATTCCCTGCCAAGTTTTTTTCGAGCGCTGGATCACGCAGATGTTTCTCAGACGTTGAGGGTGAGCGAGACGAGGCCTGGTGGCGTGGCTATCGGGAGTGGGGGGAGCTTGGAACGGTCCACTTTGTTGTAGAGGGTGTCGCGCTCGACGGGGATGCGGCCGGCGGCGCGGATGAGGCGTTCGAGTTCGGCGCGCGGGGTGAATTCGGAAGTTTTTGCGCCGGCGTCGTGGTAAATCTTTTCTTCGACTACCGTGCCGTCGAGGTCGTTGGCCCCGAAGCGCTGCGCGATCTGCGCGATGCTCGGCGACAGCATGATCCAGTAGGCTTTGATGTGCTCGAAATTATCGAGCAGCAGGCGCGACACTGCGATGTTGCGCAGATCGGCGTAGCCGGTGGGCTTGGGAATGTGCGAAAGCGCGGTGTTTTCCGGATGAAACGCCAGGGGGATGAAAGCTACGAAGCCGTGCGTCTCGTCCTGCAATTCGCGCAAGCGGATCAGATGATCGGCGCGCTCTTCTTCGGTTTCCACGTGGCCGTAGAGCATGGTGGCATTGGAGCGCAGGCCGGCTTCGTGGGCTTTACGCGCGGTGCTGAGCCACATTTGGCCGCTGACTTTGTGGTCGCAAATAATGCGGCGCACGCGCGGGTGAAAAATCTCGGCTCCGCCGCCGGGACACGAGTCCACGCCCGCTTGTTTCATCTTGCGCAGCGTTTCTTCCACGGAAAGCTTGGCGATGCGCGCGAAGTAGTGCACTTCGACCATCGTGAACGCTTTCAGGTGCACGTCCGGGCAGCGCTGCTTCAAGCCGCTAATCATCTCCAGAAAATACTCGAAGGGCAGATCCGGATGCAGGCCGCCGACGATGTGAAACTCTGTGGCGCCTTCGCGCATGCCTTGTTCGGCGCGCTGGTAGATTTCGTCGAGAGCGTAGTTGTAAGCGCCCGGCGCGTTGGGATCGCGGCCAAAGGCGCACAGCTTGCAATGCGCAACGCAAACGTTGGTCGGATTAATGTGGCGGTTTACGTTGTAATAGGTGACGTTGCCGTGGCGTTTTTCGCGAACGTGATTCGCCAGCCAGCCGACGGCGAGGAGATCGGGCGACCGGTACAGCGCAATGCCGTCATCCATCGAGAGGCGCTCGCCTGCGAGCACCTTCTCCGCGATGGGTTTCAGCCGCTGGTCCGTTATGGTGAGTTCAGCCAATCGATCCTCGTCGTTACCTGCAACTCGTCACTTCAAATAGGATGCCAGACAATCGCCCGGCGCTACCATTTATCGGATTTCGTAATTCCCGAACGTTTCAAACGCGCCAAAAAGCCGCTGCGGCGCCCCAGAACAGCAGGAACAACATACTAATATAGCCGTTCACCGCGAAAAACGCAGCGTCCAGCTTGCTCAAGTCGTCGGCTTTGACAAGCGAGTGCTCGTAAGCGAGCAGCGCCGCGACAACGGCGATTCCGGCCCACGCCGGCCACGGCAGGCCAAAGCTGAAGGCCAGCCAACTCAGCAGCGCGACCACCGCAACATGCATCATGCGCGAGATTCGCAGCGCGGTGGCGATGCCGAAACGCTTGGGCACGGAAAAAAGTCCGGCGCTCTGGTCGTAATCGACATCCTGGCAGGCGTACAGCACGTCGAATCCGCCGACCCACAGCGTCACGGCGGCGCACAGAATCAGCACGCGCCAATCGAGCTCGCCGGTGACCGCGATCCATGCAGCCGCGGGTGAAACGCCGAGTGCGAAGCCAAGAAACAAGTGCGACCAGTTGCTGAAACGCTTGGTAAAGGAATAGAAGAAGAGAATTGCCAGCGCGACGGGCGCCAGCTTGAACGCCAGCGGATTCAACTGCCATGCTGCCACGAAGAAGATGGCCACCGCCGCGATAGTAAAAAGCCATGCGAACTGTACGGAGAGCGCGCCAGTCGCGAGCGCACGCATTTTCGTGCGCGGATTCTCGCGGTCGTAGCGCACATCAACGATGCGGTTGATGGTCATTGCCGCGGAGCGTGCCGCCACCATAGCCACCACAATCCAGGCCAGTTGCCGGACGCTCGGCCACGCGTGATACCTCGCCCGCGCCGCCAGCAGCGCGCCGGTGAGCGCAAACGGCAGCGCAAATACGGAATGCTCGAACTTGATCATTTCGAGCACAGTACGGAGGGGGTTGGCCATGGCTAGCTTCCTGTAGTAGCGGAGGGGAGGGACGCGCTGAAGCGCGCCCCTACATAGACTCCGAGTAGCGTGCGAATGCGGCCCGCCATAGTCCTATGCCTCCGCTTTCTTGGCAGTTTGCTGGCCGGTCCAGCGATACATTTGCTCCTGCGGAAGGCCGATTTGCGCCAGGACGCGGCAAATATACTGGGTCACGAGGTCGTCGATCGTTTTTGGATGATGATAAAACGCGGGCATCGCCGGCATAATCACCGCGCCGGCTTGCTGCGCGCGCAGCATATTCTCGAGGTGAATGCGGTTGAGCGGCGTATCGCGCACGCACAGCACCAGCTTGCGTCCTTCTTTCAATGCCACATCCGCGGCGCGTGTCACCAGATCATCGGCGAGGCCATTGGCAATGGCGCCCAGCGTTCCCATCGAACACGGCACGACCAGCATGGAATCGACTTCGTAGCTGCCGGAGGCAATCGACGCACCCACATCCTTATTAGGTAGCACTTCGATTTTCGTTGCGGGACGGCCGAGAATGCGAGCTGGCAGTTGCTTGAGGTCGCCGGAAGGCAGGCCCAGCTCTTCGGCGAACAGGCGCTGGCCGGTTTCCGTCACCACGAGGTGAATGCGGGCGACGCGGGCGTCCTGCTCGAGCAATTCGAGGGTTTTTTGCGCCAAAATGGCGCCGCTCGCTCCGGTCACGCCGACCGTCACGATCTGATTTTCGCTCTGAGACATAGCTTTTGCGCGGGTGGATGCAGTCTCGCAGCCGCTAACCTCCAAGTCAAGCGCACGCCTGCCCCCCTTCTTGGATACGCGCACAGACCCTTCGATGCTCAGGGTGAACGAAGTCCGTGCTACCAGAAAGCTGGACCCCCTCCCCCGATTCTGCGTAAGTGTTCATTCTAAAGGTACTTAAAGTCCTTTGTTTTGATACACTTTTGCAAGTGTTCATTCTAAAGGACTTGCGGGCGCTTCGCGGGGTCAAAACCCGGCGAAACACGGTGTTCGTCCACAAGTGCTGAATCTACGGGAGTTAGGGGCGTTTTGGCGATTTTTGGCCTCCGAAAAGTGAAAACGCCCCGGCTGAGCCGGAGCGAATGATTGCCGGATGCTTCCCGATTACCGAAGCACTATTATAGCAGAAACGACAATAAAGTCAAGGGAAAAATGATGTGGGGAGCGAAGGCTAAGTGCCTCGAAATCAGCGGGTGACACACTCTCTCGCTCTTCGAGCGAGCAGCGAAGCCTACGAGCGGCTGGCCGGGAGACTGCTGTTTTTCGTGTGTTAGACTGCACCGGGCATCGACCTGTATGAATGCAAAAGACTTACGGCAGCTGCTGGAGGCGGTGCGGTCGGGCGAACTGTCGCCGGAGTCGGCGGTTGGCCGGCTGAAGGACTTACCCTTTGAAGATCTGGGGTTCGCCAAGGTGGACCATCACCGGGCGCTGCGGCAGGGATTTGCGGAGGTGGTGTTCGGGAAGGGCAAGACGCCGAGACAAATCGCGGAAATTGTGCGGGCTATGCTGGGCAAGAAGGGTTCGCGGAGCAACGTGCTGGTTACGCGGGCGGACGCGAAAGCGTTTGCGGCGGTGTGCAAGGTCAGCCGCGCGGCAAAATTCCACGCGCTGTCAGGAGTGATCGCCATCGAGCGAAGCTCGGAGATTACAGGTAAGGGAACGATCGTGGTCGTGTCTGCGGGCACGAGCGACATTCCGGTTGCGGAAGAAGCGCTGCTCACGGCGCGGCTGATGGGGAATCGCACCGAGCATCTTTATGACGTGGGCGTCGCGGGCATTCACCGGCTGCTGGGGCATCGCGAGGTGCTGACGCAGGCGCGCGTCATTATTTGCGTGGCGGGGATGGAGGGCGCGCTGCCGAGCGTGGTTGGCGGCTTAGTCGCGGTGCCGGTGATCGCGGTGCCGACGAGCACGGGCTACGGCGCGAGCTTCGGAGGCGTGGCCGCGCTGCTGGGCATGCTCAATAGTTGCGCGTCGAATGTTACGGTGGTGAACATCGACAACGGCTTCGGTGCAGCTTGCGTGG
>Ga0209736_1000065_pt1 | contig 35351 bp, 26 predicted proteins | sample BlaSpr_A8_Ref_M3_FD_187992 | JGI IMG/M metagenome (GOLD analysis project Ga0209736, IMG submission 187992) | Forest soil microbial communities from Thunder Bay, Ontario, Canada - Black Spruce, Ontario site 2_A8_Ref_M3 (SPAdes) (version 2) | ecosystem: Environmental > Terrestrial > Soil > Boreal...
ATTGGATTTGAACCAACGGCCTCCTGGTCCCGAACCAGGCGCGCTACCAGGCTGCGCTACGCCCCGAATGTGCAGCGGGTCAACTCTGCTAGTTTACGCTGGCTGGTATGCCTCTGCAACATCCGGTTGTAAGCGCGCTTTCGTGCGCTGCATTCCGCCCGGCTACTTGGCGTACCGCTGCACGGACAGCGCAATCGGCAGCCCCACGCACACCATGTGTGTGATCACCGCTACGATCGTTGCATCCCAGGTGAACGGGCCCCGGCGCACCGCCGACAGCGGCATCACGACCCGGTACATAACGAAATACACCGCCACGCCGTAGAGCATGCCCGAAAGCGCCGCTCGTTGCGTGAGCCACGGCAGCTTGCGGCTGGCCAGATAGAAGACCGTGGCAGCACTGAACGCAATAAAAAAGTGGAGCACCGCGCCAAGCACTTCGGTCCCTGCGCCGCCTTGAAACGCCGCCGGCCCCAGCAATCCGCTGGCGATTCCTTGCAGAACGCGATTCGGCCGGACTCCCCGCAGCCTCCAGGTCGCAAACGCCGCGGTAATATCAAGAGTCCCGGCGATCAAGCCGCCCCACAGAATTGCCGGGGCCGCTTTCGCCCAACCGAGCGAAGGTGTTTCCAAAGATGTGGTTATCGGATGCATACGCGAAATGTTGTCCGGCTACCCATGCTAGGTTTATTGCTTGAACATTCTGCATGCGCGCCCAACTCTATCTAAATCAGTTCGACGCACCGCTCACGCTAAAGTATCTCTCGAATGGAGAGCTAGTCTCGACCAGCCATCTCTGGCAACAGTCGCGTCTGCACCAGCGACGGAGACCCCAAAAGCAAGAAGGCCCGCTCGCGCGGGCCTTCCGGTATTTCAGATTGTTAGCGGCTGACCGCCGCTGCCAAACTCGGACAGGCTCTGTTCTCAGCGGACAGAATTCGTAGCACCCGCGATACGCGCCTGCTAGAAGCTCAGCCGCGCAGCGAGCTGAATGATGCGCTGCGAATCTAGCGGGTTGCTGACGATCCGTCCAAACCTCGGCGAGGCCGGGTTCGTTATCGGATTGCTGAAATAGGTGTGGTTCAAAGCATTGAAGAAGTCCCCGCGGATCTCCAACTTGAGATGTTCCGTAATTGCGGTAGTTTTGGAAATGGTCAGGTCTAGATTCGTATAGCCTGGGCCTCGGAAGAAGTTACGTGGAAGCGTACCGTAGGTGGCCAACGCGGCGTTAGCCTCGACCTGGGCACTCGTTGGGAAGCACGTCGCCGAAGGCGTAGTACAGCCCGGGATTCCAGATCCAACCTGCGCATTGGAGAACGCGGCAGGATTGAAATAGAAATTGCCCGTATGGTTTCCGGATGAGCCTCCGATCGCACCCGGAAGAGTCTGTACCCCATGTGGGTCAAAAATTGTAATAGGCTGCCCCGTAAGGTTGACGCGGACCAAGCCTGCAGCGTTGATGCCGCTGCCGTCACCCGCGCCCGAAACGGTCGGATCGGTGAACCCCCCATTTGCTTGGAGGCTCGCCAGAATGTCCAGCGGGAAACCCTGACGCCACGAAAAGATGGGGAAAAGACTCCAACCTTGCGTCAGTCGTTTCGGCCCTGAACTCCAGGCACGATCAAAAGGAAGATCCCAGCCGCCGCTAAAGGTGAACCGGTTACGAACATCAAAGTCCGAAGAGGCTCTTAGCAGGTTAGGCTGGAAGGTAGGAACCTCGCTGTTGCGATTCCGAAAGCCGGAGGCGTTATCTATGCTATGGGCATAGGTGTAACCGAGCGTGAAATAGGTCCTCCCGACGAACCGCGCATCGGTCAACTGCCTTGTAATACCTGCCTGCAAGCTATTGTAGTTCGCCCTGCCCACGTTTTTGAATTCTTCCAAATTACTAAAACTGCAATTACCCGCAGTTGCACCGCTCTCTACCGCGCATGTGGTGTTTCCCGGCAGCAAGTTGAGGATCCGGTCTTGCGTGCCCGGAATGAAGGGATTAATGTCAACCAAGGAGGTTAGGCCACGCGAAATACTACCGGCATAGGCTATCTCTACCGAGGTGTTCCGGGCCAGTTCTCGCTGCACGCTGAGACTGTATTGATAGATGCGCGGCGTGCGTAGATGCGGGTCATCTAGAAAGATAAAGGAGTTACCAAATGGGAGAAAATTGGCATTCTTAAAATTCACGTTGTGATCGACAGGTTTCGACGGAAAAGGATTCACAGTTCCCACCGAGGTAAACGGATCGGCGAAAAAGGGTGAAGGGTTAGTCTGTCCCGATGTTGGATCAGTCCCAGGAGTGCCAAGCGCGAAGAAATTATTGCTCGCTGCGGCGAAGAATGGTGGCTGGCCGTTGTCCTGGAAGTTATCCTCGGCCTTTAGGATATCGTAGAAAATCCCAAAGCCTCCACGAATGCTGGTCTTCGAACTGCCTGTCGGATCCCAGGCAAAACCGAGGCGCGGCGCCCAATTGCTTTTGTCTGGAAAATTGACGCCGCGAGGAGCGTTGGGATCTCCCGGAAACACGAGACCGCTCGGCGCATTGGGAAACACTACAGATTGCGCATGGCCGGGGATAACGTCAAACGTCTTTCCCTTCGTGTCCAGCTTCGGCGTCGCGTATTCATAGCGTACTCCAAGCGTTAGTACGAGTCTCTTGTTTACACGCCATTCGTCCTGCGCGAAGCCATTGTAAAATTTACTTCTTGCGTTAGTAGGGGCGGCTGGTGATTGCGAAAAATTCACTGGCGTACCAACGAGGAAATCGGCGAAGTCGTTGCCGGTGAAAAGGCCCGAGCTACCCTGGAAAAAGAATAGACCGCCTACGAAAAAATCGAAATTAGTGTTGAATTGATAGGCAGTGAACCCGCCGCCAAACTTGAAATTGTGACGTCCGTGTGTCCAAGAAACCGTATCGGTATAACCGAACGTGTTGTTTATGAGGGTACTCGGACCTTGTACGCTGAGCTGAGCATTCGTTCCATTGTCAAGAAATTCGATGCCTGGAGGGCCCACAGGATTGTCGCCGGTCACATTGGTGAACCCTAGAGCTGACGGGAGCGGTAGTTGCCGCGCCGGACTGTCTTGAAGCACATTTTGGCGTTGCACCGTCACGCGGAATTCACTCAAAAGGTTGGGAGAAAAAGTGTGGGTATAAGCAAAATTCGAGAAATAGTTGTGCGTAGAGTCGGTTTCCGGAAAGCCGGGGACATTCGCCGCGCCAAAGCCAAAGCCGCTGAGCCTTGGCCTTCGATCACCGCCTAAAGTGACCGCCAGCCGGTCTTTTTGCGTTATGTTGAAGTCGAATTTCAACGTCAGCTCATTATCGTTATTCGTGGCGGACGACTGAGAATTCAGCACTCCGCCAGTGGCGCTGGGAATTAGACCTGCTGCGATGTACTTCTGGGAAACCGTGTTAATCTTCGCGGGATCAATGATTCCGCAAGCAGCTTTGCTCTGAACGGATTGGAAGAAGGGGTTGGCCTGAAGAAAAGCTGCCACTCCAGCGTCCGCGTTCGGGCAGTTCCCTGCCACCCCGCCATTGGAGAAGTCGCCACCAAGTTGTGCTGGAGTGAATACGCTTATTCCGGTCTGGGATTCCTTCTGCGTCTGGCGCTGCCCCTGATAGCCGACGAAAAAGAAGAACTTATCCTTTCCGTGTACAAGATGGGGTACGGTGATCGGCCCGCCAAACGTGCCGCCGAACTGATTGCGCTTCAACACCTCGCGCGGCAGACCAGCCTTATTGTTAAAAAAAGTGTTGGCGTTGAATGCGTCATTGCGAACGAAATCAAAGGCGCTGCCATGCCAGTCATTGGTACCTGATTTTATAACTTCGGTGATGATGCCGCCGCCGTTGCGGCCGTATTCTGCCGTATAGTCGCTTTTGAGGATGCGAAATTCGGCAATCGTATCAGGATTGGGGTTGAAGACCACGCCGTTGCCCAGGTTCTCGTTATTCAAACCTCCATCCAGAAGGAAGGTGACTGAATCGGATCGGCCGCCGGCAATATTAAAGGTGCCCGCGCTCGTGTCATCCGGATTCGAGGGCGTTACACCAGGCTGTAGCAGCGCCAGGTCAAGAGCGTTACGACCGTTCAGCGGCATGTCGGTCAGAGTCCGACCTGAGACGGAGGCACCGAGCGTGGGATTTACGGTCTCAACGACGTCCGCCTGTTCGTGAACCTCAATCGATTCTGCAACACTTCCCAGTTCCAGTTTGGCGTTAATGCGGAGCACCTGGTTAATCAGTAGATTCTGGTCCTCATACGTAACCGTGCGGAAGCCATCCGCTTCCAAAGTAACTCTGTACTTTCCAATCGGAAGGTCAACGGTTTGGAAATACCCATCCTTGTTAGCCGTGGTGTCGTAATGCACTTGCGTCGAGACACTTACGACCGTCACTTTGGCATTGGGAACAGAGGAGCCGTTCGGGTCTGTAATGTTCCCCACGATCCGCGCCGCAGCACTCTGCGACTCAGTTACAACGGGAGACACCGCTACCACTATCAGGCAAACCAAAATCGACATCACGCGCACGGCTAATCCGCAAGAAAGCTTTCTCACCCGCTCACCCCTCCCATAATTAGGCTTATCCACGTCGACAACGAATGAAATCCCCACAAATGCGCAGCTACACATCCTGGCGTCACCGCTCGCTAAAATTAACTTGGCTTTCCAAAAGGCTATGGGCACCCACTGCTGAACCCCGGGAACCCACACCAGATCAATCTACTCTCTGCTCGCACGTCCGTTACCGAACACTTAGGCATTGAAACTACGCAACTTATCCCATTAATGGACATCCAGCAATCCCAAAAATGGAATATTCACATACCTGAGAATCAATATCTTAGGAGAATTTATTGTTAATTTATCTCCTGCGGGCGGGAATTTCGTCGGACGGTCACGCCTCTATGAAAAAAAACCGCTGGGAGACGTAGTCCCCCAGCGGCCACAGCTCTCGCCCAAACAATTTGCTAGAAGTACAGCTTCAACGCAAATTGAATCAGTCTCGGCCCTCGTGTCTGGCTGACCTGCCCAAACGTGGAACTGAAGCCTTGATTGTCCGGGTTCAGAAATTGCACGTGATTGAATGCGTTGAAAAACTCCGCCCGGAACTCGAGCGATCGTGCTTCCGCAAACTTGAACTTCTTCAGAAACGATATGTCCCAGTTGTTGATCCCGGGTCCGCGCATGGTATTTCGTCCCAAGCTGCCAAACGATGCCAATGATCCGATTTCGTTGTTTCCGGGCGATGCGCAGTCAAACGCCGTCGGGTCGAAGTAAAAGTTGCCTGTCAGGCTGCCCGACCATCCGGCACAAGTTGAATTATTAGCTGAGAAGGTCGTTTGATTCCGCGGATTAAATTTCTTGACGGCACCGACCAGATCGGGGCGATCCAGAAAATTCCCCTGACCGCTATTGTCGTTGTTCGAATAAATTGTGAACGGCTGGCCGCTCTGGAGAGACACGATGGTGTTCACCTGCCACCCTTCGGTCGCCTTCTTCAAGATGCGGTTGCCCCGAAACGGCCTGTCAATCGGCAACTCCCAGCTTCCGCTGAACACGAACCGGTGCGTGGCATCGAAATCCGCCAATCCATGATCGAGTCTCGGATCAAACGGATCCGTGTAGGTAGACGAGCGCGTGCGGAACCCCGACGTCAAGTCCGTCGTCTTCGCCAGCGTGTACGCCGCACGGAACGACAATCCATGCGAAAACCTCCGGTCCACCGTCAATTGGAATTGATGACTCGCCGAGAGGCCGTTGCTCTTGTTGGTGTCCAGCGTGCTGATGTTTTGAAGGGTGCTGTTCGGGTCCGTGGGATCGGCGCAGCCGGCAAACGGCCTGGCGCAGTCTTCATTCACCTTTCCAGCATTCGCAATCTGCTGCAGTTCAATGCTCGGCAGCGGTGCATTCACGTCAATCGTGCTGATCAATTTGCGCCCGAGGCTGCCCACATAGACCGCCTCGACCGCGGTGTCTTTCGTCAGTTGATACTGGAATCCATAGTTGAAGTTCTCCGAATAGGGAGTCCGGAAGTGCGGATCTGTAACGAAAGCAAACGAAATTTTCGGCGTAAAGAACTGTCCGACTCGTCCTTGAGACGCGAAAGGAAAGGGATTTGTTATTCCAATCGGCGTGAACGGATCCGCCATGAAATTCGGCGCCGAAGTCACATCCGAGGGGAAAAAATTCAGGTTTGAAACGTCCCCAAACGGCGGCTGTCCGCCGAACTGCAAGTTCAGCGCGCCGTCCTCGATGTCGTAAAAGATGCCGCCGCCACCCCGCATCACCAGCTTTGCATTACCGAACACATCCCATGCAAATCCGAAACGCGGCGCGAAGTTATTCCGGTCCGGATTTACCAGTGCCCGGTTTGGTGTTCCAGGATCCCCAGGATACAGGATTCCCGGAGGCGCGTTGGGGAATACGGTCGACTGCGCCCCTGGCCCAAAGAAGCCTATAATGTTGTTGTGCTTGTCGTATTGCGGGCTGTTGTACTCGTAGCGCAACCCGAGCGTCAGCGTCAGTCGCGGCGCCACCTTTACGGTATCCTGGAAGTAATAGTGCTGCGAAGTCGTCCGGATATTGTAAATTGCACTCGAGAATTGGAAGAAATTTGCCGGGAACCCGCCCACAAAATCCGCCGAAGCGTCGCCAGTGAAGGTACCGTTCTGCAACGGCGCGTTCGACCCGAAACCGAAGGTAAAGCTTCCGTTGTTGAAGAAATCAAAATTGAAGTTGTTCTGCACCCGGCGGATATCCGCTCCAAACTTGAATTCGTGACGCCCGTGCGGAATGGTCATGTGATCCTGCACTTGATAGGTCATGTCGTGCAGCTTCGTCGGCCCTTGCGGGGAAGGCCCGATATTAAATCCAGGTGTAAAGATCAGCGGGGGCGCCGTTCCCGCCGGATCGTCCGACTTGACGTTGGTGAACCCAAGGTCCGCTGGAGTCGTTTTATCCGTCGGCTTGGCCTGTAAATTCGCCGTGCGGTTCGCCGAAACGCGGAGCTCGTTCGTCCAGCCCCGAGCGAAATTGTGCGTCCAACCCAGCGTCAGTACCTGATTGCGGTCCGTGTCCGTGAACCCCGAGCCGATCGGCAGGTTGCCGCCCGTCGATGCCCCCTTATTGATCGCAAACGGAAACGCGTCGCGGACATCGTTAATTATGTACGTAGCAGACAACGTGTCTCTTCCCGTTAGATTGTGATCGACACGCAAAATGCCCTGATCCTCGTCGACCGACTTGGTCGCCGCAGAGATAAACCCGTTGACCGAAACCAGGCTCGGGGATGGCAAAGGCAGAAACTTCGCGATGTAGTTTGCGATTACCGGATTCACGGGGACCTGGTTGTTCATATATGGCGTGCCGGTTACCGCCGTTACCGTATTGCCTTGTGCGTCTTTGTTGGTGCATGTAACCGAGCTGGTCGTGTTCGGTACAAACAACTGTCCGCTGTCAAACGTGGGATCAGGACCAGTTGGATTTGGGCATACCGTCGATCCCGTAAACAACTCACCGAAGTTTCCGCCGCGCTCCGCCTGGCTCAACACCGTAAGCTGTGGCAACACCTGCCCTTCGCGCCGCCGGCCCCCCTGATAGGCCCCAAAAATAAATGTCTTGTCCCTGATGATCGGCGCTCCCACCGTCCCGCCAAACACATTGCGTTTGAACGCCCCCTTCGGCTGATCCACCGGCAAGAAGTAGTCCCGCGCGTTCAGCACGTCATTCCGCAAAAATTCAAATCCCGACCCGTGGACGTGATTCGTTCCCGATTTGATTACCTGATTCACGATGCCGCCCGAGGTCCGGCCGAATTCCGCATCGTAGTTGTTCGTCAGAATCTTGAACTCAGCAACCGCATCCGGGTTCGGATTCACCGCGATGTTGTTGCTCAGAAAATCCGTATTGTCCGCTCCGTCCAGCAAAAACGTCAGAGACTCCGACCGCTGCCCGCTGACGCTGAACGGATTCCCCGAGCCGTCGTCCGGGTCCGGCGCAAAAACTCCCGCCTGCAACAAGCCCAGCTGCAAAGTATCGCGGTCCACCAGCGGCAGGTCCTGAATGCGCTTGGTGTCTTCCACTTTTCCGAGCACCGCGCTGGTGGTGTCCACCTGCGGCACCTCGCCGCTCACTTCAATCGTTTCCGTCGTCTGCCCGACTTCCAACGTAACATCCAGACGCCCGTTTTGGTTGACTTCGAGCGTGATTCCGCTCTGCACACTCTTCTTGAATCCCCCGTGCTCCAGCGTTAGACGGTAAGTCCCCGGGTCAACCAGCGGGAACAAATAGTTTCCGTCTCCGTCGGTTTTCGCGGTCTTGTTGGCGTTTGTCGCTTCGTTCGTCAGCGTAACTGCCGCGCCCGCCACCGTTCCACCCGATGCATCTTTCACCGTTCCCGTCAGCCGCGCGGTCGCTTGTCCCCACGCCGAACTGCACGCGAACCCCATCACTAGAATCCACACGACCACCCGCAAACTAGTAAGCCGCATTTTGATTCCTCCTTTCACGCAATCGCGTGTTGAATAAGGACCTGACCGGGCAGCTGGGTCTGGGCAACGGAGCGGAGAAGGGCGATTTCTCGGCGTAGATGAGTGCCGAAAGAAAAATTTCGATGAGATAAGGTTCACTTCAAGAAACACCACTCGCCCCACCCGAAGACCCTATTAGATCGAATAAAACATTGGGTAGGTTTTAGACTGCCAGGAGGGCATCTGTCAAGGTGTGTTCTATTAATGGTGCGGTGAGAAAAACGTTATGGTTACTCGGGTATGCCGAATTGTCAGAGCCGCAGTAGTTTAGCTCCGGTAATCGCCGGAATCGCGCGCATCGCCTCGATCACCGCTAGCGGCACGTCGCCATCCAGGCGAATCAGCGACACTGCATCCGCGCCCTGCTGCGCATGCCGCCGCCCCAGCGTAAACGTAGCGATGTTCACGCCCAGCTTCCCCAGCGCCGTCCCCACCTGCCCGATCACCCCGGGCTCGTCCCGGTTCGATATATAAAGGATAGTGCCCTCGAGCTGCGCTTCCACGGAAATGCCTTCGATTTGCAGCACGCGCGGCGAGCCATCCACAAACACCGTGCCTTCGACGGTCAGCCCGGTCTCTCCGCTCACCGCCGGCAACACCGCTACCTCGAGCGTATTGGGAAAGCCATGCTCCCGCCTTCGCGTCTCTTCCTCGACGCTCAGCCCGCGAGCCGCCGCAATCGCAGGCGCGTTCACCACGTTCACTTTTTCATCCAGCACCGCGTTCAACACTCCGGCCAGCACCGCGCTGCGCAACAAATGCGTCCCCACCTCCGCCACTTCCCCGGCATAGCGAATCCGGATCCGCGCCGGCCGCGTTGCCGCCAATTGCGAGACCAGCGATCCCAGCCGCTCCGCCAATTCCAGATACGGCCGTACGCGCCGGTATTGATCCGGCGACAGCGCCGGCAAATTCACCGCGTTGCGAATAATCCCTTCCGCCAGATAGTCGCGAATCTGCACCGCAACCTGCGTGCCCACTTCTTCCTGCGCCTCCGCGGTCGACCCCGCCACGTGCGGCGTCGCAATCACGTTTGCCAGCGCCACGAGCGGCGAATTCTTCGGCGGCTCCTCCACAAACACGTCCAGCGCCGCCCCGGCCAGCTTCCCGGACTTCAACGCCTCCGCCAGCGCGCCTTCATCGATCAATTCCCCGCGCGCCGCATTGATAATCCGCGCGCCTGTCTTCATTTTCTTGATGCTTTCCGCGTTCACCAAATTCTGCGTCTGCGGACTCAGAGCCGTATGCAGCGAAATAAAATCGCTCTCGCCCAGCAGCGTGTCCAGCGAAACCAATTCCACGTTCAACTCGCGGGCCGCCGCCTCGCTGATGAACGGATCGTAGCCCAGCACGCGCATGTCAAACGCATCCGCCCGCACCGCCACTTCGCTGCCAATTCGCCCCAGGCCGATCAGCCCCAGCGTTTTCCCGCGCACTTCCGTTCCCGCCGCGCTCGATTTCTCCCAGCGCCCTTCATGAATCGCCTTGTCCAGCCGCGGCACCTGCCGCGCCAGCGCCAGCATCAACGCAAACGTATGCTCCGCCACGCTCACCGCGTTCCCGCCTGGCGTGCTCATCACCAACACGCCCCGCTTCGTAGCCGCCTCAAGATCGATATTGTCCACGCCAACTCCCGCCCGCCCCACCGCCCGCAGCTTCGGCGCCTTGTCCAACAACTCGGCCGTCACTTTCGTCGCGCTGCGCACAATCAGCGCATCCGCCTCCGCAATCTCCCCCTCAATCGTCTCCTTCGTAGTCACCACGACGTTCCACCCGGCCTGCTCCTTCAGCAGCTGCACCCCCCGCTCGCTAATCTTGTCCGCCACAATCACTTTCATGTTTTCCCTTATCCTACGCCGCAAATTTCCCGCGCAAACCAAGCAAACCAACTTAGCGGCCCCCAACCCACCCTGTCAAATAAGCCGCGTAGTGGCAACTGTAGAGGCCGTCCTTTTAGGGCGGCCAGCGTCAACCCTCCGCAGCGCCAGAGGCGCGCCACAAGTTAGCCCAGCGCGTAAGCGTGGGGTACGCAGAGATGCGCGCGTTTAGCGCCGTAGGCGCGGCACAAGGTCTTTCTAGACGGCCTCCACCCTGAAGCAACCCACGATCCACCGTTTTTTCGTCCAGCCTATTCTGCTACCATGCCCCCATGCTCCGACGCACCCTACTCCAATCCATCCCCGCCGCAGCCTTGCTATCCGTAACCGATCTCTCCGCCTCTTCATCCAAAAGGTCGATTCCCATGCCCACCGACACCGCCGTCTACGAACTCCGCATCTACCACACCTACGAAGGCAGACTCCCTGCCCTCCTCGCGCGCTTCCGCGACCACACCACCAAACTCTTCGAAAAACACGGCATGAAAAACGTCGCCTACTGGACCGCCACCGACGACCCGCAAAAATCCAACACCCTCGTGTATCTCCTCGCCCACCCCAGCCGCGAAGCCGCCGAGGCCAACTGGAAATCCTTCCGCGCCGACCCCGACTGGATCGCCGTCCGCGACCAATCCGAAGCCGCCGGCAAACTCGTAGAAAAAATCGACTCCACTTTCCTCACCCCCACCGACTTCTCCCCACCCCTCCGCTAGCACGCACGCGATTTCCTGCCCTTCGTGCCAGCACGCCGCGGATCCCTTCGCGCTATTCAGCCACGAAATCAATCGCCCCAACGGGGCAGACCGGAACGCACGCACCGCAGCAAATACAATTCTCCGGATCAATCGACAATTTGTCGGCCTCCGCGAAGCTCGCTTCGTCCCGCCGCGGATGTAGGCAATCAACTGGGCACACGTCAACGCACGCCATGTCTTTCACGCCAATACACGCATTTCCGATAACGTAAGGCATTTGAGTCCTCCTATCCTCCACTCGAGAATAGAAAGACTCGACGAACGCATACAATGACTTAAGTCACGCCCGCAAGAACGATCGTCGTCTGAGAGTCCCGTCAACTGCCCTCTGAGGCCTCTTTTTTCAATGCCGCGGCGTCCGGAACAGTCACCAGGCGTCCACGCATGTGAATCAGTCTTTCGCCATACAGCCGGCCCAGATTCCGCGAGATCAGCTCTCGCACCGTTCCAAGCCGCGCAGCCAGTTCCTCATTGTTCTCGTCTAAGCGAAACTCCAGCCCTTGCGCAGTCCGTGTTCCTTGCTCCTCCGCCAGCCGGAGCAGAAACGCAATCAATCGTCCTCTCACTGTTGAAAACGAAAGCTGCTCGACCAACGCGTCCAAGTGCCGCACGCGGTGCCCGAGCACCTTAATCACCTTCATCGCCACCTCAGGCCGCCGCACACAAATCTTCCGAAACTCTTCCGCCGACAGCCGCAGAAGCACCGTAGGCTCCATCGCGCTCGCCGTCACCGAATATTTCCCAGAATCGAAAACGGGCGCCTCCGCCAGCGTACTGCCCATGCGCTCGATGCTGATCAGTTGTTCCCGTCCGCTAGCCGCCGTCTTCACCAATCGCACGGTACCGGCTTCCACAATCAGCAACTCTCGGCAACTATCCCCTTCACCAAAAATAATCGCCCCGGCCTGATGCTCCCCGCGCGTAACCCGCTCCGCCACTGCCCCAAGCTCCGCCTCCGACAACTCCGCAAACAACGGCACCCGCCGTAGCATCCCTACCACCTTCGTCGCAGTCTTCCCCATACCCACAATCCTAATCGCTTCCAACGCTAATCGCGCGGGCGGTGGAAGCAAGCGCCGGTCCCGAACGCCGCGACCGCGTGGGAAAAAAGGAGCCATCGCGACATCATATGAGGGTCGAGGCGCAACGCCATAGCCAGCGCGGGAGTGAGCGCCGCCCCATGAGCGCTTGCGCCGCCCAGTGGCCGAGGTGGACGGAGAGGGCTACGCCGTGGCCGTTGAATCCGGCGAGGATGGTCACTTGAGGGAAGCGCGGATGTGGCCGGAAGATGGGCTTGGCAGCTTCGGTGAGCAGGATCGGGCCGCCCCAGCGGTGCGTGATGCGGACACTATATAGAGCGGGATGCAGCTGGCGGACGCGGCTTTCGAGCCAGGCGAGCCGTTCGGCGGCAGTGCCCGTGCGGACATCGATCTTGTGGAGATTGTGGCCGGAGGGAGGATCGACCAGGCCGGCGCCGAAAATCGCGGCGTTATTTTTCTGCAGGCGGCCCCAGAGATACGGGAGATCGACGGTGTAGAACGGTTTGCGCGAAGCGAGGCCCAGCGCCTGGATTTGCGCGCGAGTAAGCGGCGCGGTAGCGATAGCCATGGTCAGCTTGGGATGCGCGGCGGAAGCGAGATCGGCGAGAGCCAAAGATTGGGCGTTAGTCGCGAGGAGGACGCGGCCCGCGCGAATAATTCTGGTAACGGATTTGCCGCCGCGGCGAATGCGTACTTTGAGCAGCACGCCGCGCGCGACCTCGGCCTGTGTAGGGCGCCGGACAACGTGCTGGTCGCGCTCCATCGGCGCGAGTTCGAGCGAGAGGACTTCGGCATGCTCGACGATTTGCGCGCCGGCGGACTGCGCGGCGCGCGCCAGGCCAGCGACAACCTTGCCCGGGTTGACCGTGCCGCCCGGAACTTTTTTCACGGCGCGCAGCTCGCCGGAATCGCTCCAGCGAATCGGCGAGTGGCGCAGACCCGCTTTGCGCCCGAGTTCCCACACGCCGGGCAAGGCGACTTCAGCGTCGACCTTGAGCGCGCGCAGAATGCGCTTGTAGCTGCGGAGCACGTCGCCAAGTCCGGGAAGCTTGCCGGCCGCGGTTTCGGCCAGAGCCATGCCGCCGGTGCGGCCGCTCGAGCCATCGCCCAGCGTGCCGCGCTCGAGCAGGAGAACGGATTTCGCGGGAGCGAGTTTGCGCAGCCACGCCGCGGCGGAGAGGCCGCTGAAACCTCCGCCCACGACGACGAAATCCGCGTGGGCCGGAATGGGTCGCAACGCGGGACGGAACTCGATCCGCCATGGCGGAGTACCCCATTCGTGCGTGCGATGGCGCTTGTTGGGCATAGAGCTAGTTGGATGCGACGCGATGCCCTTTGTGCGCAAGGCGCCGCGAATATATGATGCAGCACGCAGCTCTGCCGCACGCAGAGAGAGCGACAGGCTGGCTGACGGCAAAGGCTTTGCCATTGACGGTGCTTGCGATTTCCGCATGGATGAGTGGCCGGCCGCGAGGGAGGTTCGGGATGAAGACGAAGACGACGATCATGGCGCTAGCCTTGGCGCTTGGCGTGACGAGTGCTGGCCGGGCGCAAAGCATGAACAGCTCGGGAGCTCCAGGGACGCAACAGTCTTGCGAGAGTTTGCAGAAAATGACGTTGAGCGGAGCGAAGATCCTGTCCGCCTCGCGCGTGGGCGCCGGTGAATTCGTCGCGCCTCCGGAAGGTACGTCGGGACGCCCGGAAGATCCGGGTTTGGCAAAAAAGCTTGCGGCGTTTTGCCGAGTCCAAGTGGTGGCCACTCCCAGCGCGGACTCTGCAATCCACATTGAAGTGTGGCTGCCGGAAAGCGGATGGAACGGAAAGTTCCGAGGGCAAGGCAACGGCGGGTTCGCAGGGCAGATCATCTACGTCGCGCTGGAAGCTGCGGCGCTAGAAGGATATGCGACCGCCAGCACAGACACGGGGCACTCCGGAACCCCGGTCGATGCACATTGGGCGCTGGGGCACCCGGAGCGAGTCACGGATTTCGGTTACCGCGGAATCCACGAAATGACGCGCATCGCCAAAGCGGCGATCGAGGCGTACTACGGAAGCAAGCCAAAGTATTCCTATTTCGCGGCATGCTCGAACGGCGGGCGCCAAGGTTTGATGGAAGCGCAGCGATTTCCAGAGGACTATGACGGAATTGTGGCGGGAGCTCCGGCGAATTATTGGTCGCGATTGCTGACCAACGCGGTGGCCAACTTACAGGCGCTGACGGCGGAAGACGGCAGCTATGTGCCCGCCAGCAAGCTGCCGGCGCTGGCAAAAGCGGTAAACGCGGCGTGCGACGCGAAAGACGGCGTTACCGATGGCGTGCTGAATGACCCTCGGGAATGCCGCTTCGATCCCGGCGTAATGCTGTGCAGGGACCGAGATTCGAGCGACTGCCTGACCGCCAAGCAGGTGGCCACGCTGAAGGCACTGTACGCCGGAGGACATGACGCAAAGGGGCACGCGATTTTCCACGGTTATGTTCCGGGCGCGGAAGACGGTCAAGCCGGGTGGATGCCGTGGATCACCGGAGTACCACAAGCCGACAAGAGCCTGATGTTTGCGTTTGGCACCGGCTATTTCTCGAATATGGTGTACGAGAAAGCAGACTGGAACTACAAACAGGTTGGCCTGGGCGAGGCGCTGAAAACCGCGGAAGAAAAAACCGGGAGGAGTCTGGACGCGGCGGACCCGAACCTGCGGCGATTCCAGGCGCGCGGCGGGAAGCTGATTATTTATCACGGATGGAATGACCCTGCTATTTCCGCCTTGAGCGCCGTCGAGTATTACGAAAGCGTTGTACAAAAGATGGGCAAGCCAAGCGCGGAAGCGTTCACGCGGTTGTATCTCGTCCCGGGAATGCAACACTGCGGCGACGGACCGGGACCCAACTCGTTTGGCCAGGGGATCGGAGCTTCAGCGGATCCGGCGCGGAATATCCGGCTGACGCTGGAGCAGTGGGTAGAGAAAGGAATTGCACCGGGCTCGATTATCGCGACGAAGTACATGAATGATGAGCCAGCAGGCGCCGTTAAGGTGACGCGTCCTCTGTGCCCTTATCCGCAAGTCGCGAAATACGTGGGAAGCGGAGACACGAATGAGGCGAAGAACTTTGTTTGCGCGGCAGCGAGCAAGTAAGTTGCCGGGTAGAATGGTTTGGAGAGTGAGGTTGACCCAATGAGTTTGTCGGAGCGGATACAGCAGGACATTGTGGCGGCGATGCGAGCCAAAGAAGAACTGCGGCTGGCCGTGCTGCGCAGCGTGAAAGCGGCGATTCAACTGAAGGAAGTCGAGAAGATGCGCAAGATGGATGAGACCGAGTCGATTGCACTACTGCAGACACTGGTCAAGCAGCGAAAAGAATCCATCGACCAGTTTGGCAAGGGCGGACGGCAGGATCTGGTCGACAAGGAGACCAAGGAACTGGCGATCCTGGAAACGTATCTGCCGGCAGGCGCCAGCGAAGCGGAGATGGACGCAGCCATCACGAAAGCGATTGCGGAAACCGGCGCGAACTCGATCAAGCAGATGGGAGCGGTGGTGAAAGCGGCAAAGTCTGCACTCGAAGGCAAAGCCGTGGATGGCAAAGCGCTAAGCGATCGCGTGCGTGAGCGGTTGACGAAGCTGGGATGATGCTGGAATCTCGCCAAGCTGGAGCGCAGCGGTGCTGCGCCCCTACGGATTCCGAGGATTATTTGTTGATGTCGGTTTTGGCTTCGAGTTTCTTCAGCAGCGGCTGCAGAAAAGTTTTGGTTTGCGCGGGTGCGCCGTCGATGGCTACCGTCATCTCTTTCGTGGCGGTGGTGTAGTCGCCGGCGTTGGAGGCAACGCGCGCGGTCGCCAGGTGGCTGATCCAGTGCTTCGGATCTTTCTTGGGCACCTGGGGGTACAGCTCGAAGGCGCGTTTGACGTTTCCCTGGCGCTGCAAACCGCGCGCGTAAACGTATAGCTGCACCGCGGTGGCTTTATCGAGAGCGGTGGTAAGCGCTTTCGCCGATTCGTCTTTCTTGCTCATCGCTTCGTAGATACGGGATTTGGTTTCCCAATTCTCGAAGCGCTCCTCGTTTTGAATCGAAGTGTCTTCCCACGTCATCGCCTGGTCGAGATTGTAATTGTTGTCCAGCAGCCATTGCGCTGCTTCGTCGTAACCGCCCCAGGTGAATCCGCCGGTGTTGCGCAACTGATTCTTGATGCTGGCCAGCACCAGGGTCTTGGTGTCGACGCCGATCTGGAAGGGCACGGCAAGCTTCTCCCAGCGCAGCGTTGCGGAAGCGGTGTCCGGCTTGATGTCGTCGAAGGTGTACGCCAGCGACTCGCGGGACTCGGCGGCACGCGGCTTGACGGTGACGCGGAGGGCATCCTCTTTTTGGTCGTAGCTGAAGCTCCCCCACGAAGTGGAGTTTTTGGAGAAGATGATGGTCCACTGATCGGCGTTGGGAATGGTGTGCAGGCCGTAGGTGCCGGCGGCGAGAGGTTGGCCTTCGATGGTGACATTATCGGTGAAAGAGATGGTGGTGTTTTCGTTGGCCCCGGCGCGCCAGACCTGGCCGTAGGGAACGATTTTGCCGAAGATTTCGCGGCCGACGACGAGGGGGGAGTGATAGGAGATGGTGACGTCGGTGAGGCCGATGCGCTGCGTGATGTTGCTGTGCTGGCTGACGCGCGGAAGAACTAATTCGGTTGGCTGCGAGCCGTTTTTGAATTGAGCGCGAGCGTGCGCGGCACAAAATGCGGCAGCGGCCGAGACGATCAGGAAGTACGCAAAGAGTCTGCGCATGAATGCACCTCTTCTTTTTCGTGATTGCGACAACGACAGGTCCCCGGTGAAATAGACGGGAGTCGCGGAGTTCGGTTAGCAGAAGGCTGATCGTGGATTGGCGATGGCGGCGAATTAGAAAGGGCCGTTTGCAGGGTGGGGTGGGCCAGAAAGAGGATGGTCACGGGAAGATGTTGGATACTATGCTGAGGGGGCCGGGATCGTGGCTTAGCGGTTAGAGCAGCGGACTTATAACTCGGGCTCTCGTCATTTCTACAAGCGAGGAAACTTGTTCCTTTTGGCACAGACACGCCACGATCGACTCAATTACTCTATGCACGGATCCTAATTCCCCAGGCACCTCAACTTTAGAATCGACATGGAATTCCTATCTAAATCGCGCGCCGTAGTGTTGTTCGTCCTTTTTGCCGCATCACCCGCACTCTTGGCTCAGAATGGCGCACCGCAGACATATCCGACCGACAAAAGCGTGCTGGATGCCCGTCAGATCGTAATCCGATCGATCGCGGCCACCGAGCGCAGTTGGCAAGCGCGCGGCCACTACATCTATATGGAGCGTGATGAGGACCGGCGCCTGAACTCGCTGGGGCAGGTGGAATCCCAGAATGTCGATGTCGCGAGAATGACTCTTGTCAACGGCGCGCGCTTCGAGCAGCTCGTGGAACACAACGGGCAGCTTCCATCGGCCAAAGACCAGCGCAAGAGCGAAGACGATCTCGAAAAGCTGAAGCATGAATCGCCAGCGGAACAAATTGCGCGTATTAGCAAAGATCAAGAAAACCGATCGTTTCTCGAGGAAATGCTGCAGGCCTTCGACTTCCGGCTGGTCGGCGAAGAAATCATCGATGGCAGGCCGGCCTATGTGCTGCTGGCCACGCCGCACCCGGGTTATCGCGCGAAAGGCAAGTACGGCAAAATGTTGACCAAGGTCGAAGGAAAACTTTGGGTGGACAAGCAGGACTTCGGCTGGATCATGGTGGATGGCCAGGTCACCCAGTCGTTTTCCATCGGACTATTCGTGGCCCGCGTACAGCGCGGCTCGCACATCCTACTACAGCAGATTTGTATCGGTGATGCGGTTTGGGTCCCGGGACGCCTCGAAATACGGGCTAGCGCCAGAATCTTCTTGTTGAAGAGTCTCGAAATGGACAAAATTCTCACTTACTCCGACTATCACCCTGCGACCGACGGCCCGTATTCTGTCAGCCGATAGCGGCACCAAAGCAACCATGTTGAGCCACATGCGGTAATCGGACAGGTGCGGTTTGCGTTGAGGAGCAGACCGAAAGGCCCGTTCGATGTACTACACTTTTGCTACAAGCGCGGGGTTGCCGCGTCCCGAATCTTCCACGCAATTATCCCAAATCATTATAAAATCGGGACGTTAGCATCCGTAGGGCCCGTAGCTCAGCGGTTAGAGCAGCGGACTCATAATGTTCCCGGCCATTTTATAGCGGCACTGTGCATGACCCTGCACGGCAATGCACTCGCGCGCTATCGGATTTTGGATGTATGACTTAACGACGAATCAGCACCATCGCCAAATTGCCTTGTGACAGCACCAAGCTGCATGGTGGCGCACCCTCTGTGGTTCTCAACTGACACCAAGACTGACACTGAGGTTTCGATAGGTGTTGGCCTGCGATTACCTTCAGCTTGAATTATTTTAGCGACTTTGGGAAAAACACTTTAAAATCTTCATCCAACGCTAAGTCGCCCAACCCATGGCCGAGGTAAAAAGAAAACTGGGTGCCGAGTCGTATCACTAGGTCCTGATCTACTTTTCCATATCCTGCTAGCTTCATGTAGAAACCTAATGATTGGTGATAGGGATAAGTATAGTCCAAGGCTTTTAAAACACTCAGCAGCTTATTCACCGATACCGTTCCGAGGGATCTTCGGAATCCGTCAAGAACTGCCGTGATTCCTCCGGCGTAAGCGGGCCTAACGGTGATGTCGATCAATGTCCGCTCAAGCGATGTAGCCTCGACTTCCTCTCCAGAAGGTGCCTTTGCTAGCTCGACTTCCAGGTTTCCTGAATTTTTTCCGTTTAGTACGGTGATTGTTGCATCGCGATATTTGTAGACTAATCTCGACTGTCTCTGTTCGCTGCGGAATGCTCTGTCAATACCTTCCTGTGTCAGCACGCTGCGGTTGGGCGGTTTTTTCGATTGCTCAACATTTATGAAGATAAGGTTTTCATCGCCGCCGATGCCATGAACCCACATTGCGGATCCGTGAGAAACGAAAGCGTTCCGTTTGATTGACAGAGCCAGCGAAACCGGAGTTGCCTTTTTGTCCCAAACATATCGAATAAGGGGCGGGTAATCGGAGGACGCCAACGTGACCTCAGACATTTTCGTTCGACGCAGTAACATTTCAATGAAGGTCTGCTTCGTCATGCTCCGTGGCAGATTCCACTCAAGGGGCGCAGCAATGAATGTGGCAAACAAATCAGCTTGCGAGAATGCCTTTTCTCTCCGACCTTGAAAAGCAGCCTCCAATCTTGAGAGGTTGATTCGGGATTTCGTCATCTCGTGCACTTTCCCTTATGAGTGTCTTGGACCTGTAATTCGGCCAATCCCAAGGAGATATCCTGTGGTGCATTGCAGAACGCGTTTTCGATCTTATTTGAATGGTAGCCGCCTAGGTATATATACCTAGGCGGCTACCATTTCAATCAGAACGTCGGGCCAGGTATATATACCTGGCCCGACGTATTGACCAAAAGCGTGCTCTGGGGCTACAATTAACATCGGCAAAAAGATCGGCAAATCTAGAGGGGTTTTGTTATATAATACTTTCAATCAATTGGACTTAAATCGGCAAAAAGATCGGCAAAATATGAGTATCCCCGATATCGATATTGCTTCCATGGAGCCCATGCTCCCCGAAGAAGCCAACCGCGATCTTGAAGACATAGCCTTCACCTTGACCGCGAGTGCCAGTTCCTTGGCAGGCCAAGTGAATCCAATCGTCACCCGGTCGATTGGCGAACTAGTTCGCTCAATGAATTGTTATTACTCCAATCTTATTGAAGGGCACGATACACATCCGCGAGATATCGATCGAGCACTGCGCAAAGACCTCTCGCAGCAACCGAAACAACGCGAGCTGCAACTTGAGGCCGTTGCACACATCGAAGTCCAAAAAGCAATCGACGAAGGAAGCGACGACCGTTCGGAGCCGCTTAGCAGCGCGTACGGCCTTTGGCTCCACCGCGAATTCTGCAAACGCCTTCCGGATGCCATGCTATGGGTGGAGGATCCCCATACTCATCGTCGGGTCCGCGTCGAGCCTGGCGTTCTGAGGGACGGCGAGGTCGAAGTTGGGAACCACCTTCCGCCCGCTGCAACAGCGTTACCCAAATTTCTATCTCGGTTTGACGAGGCGTATGATCCAAAACGTCTCTCCAAGTTGCGCCAAATCGTTGCGATTGCAGCCGCGCATCACCGTTTCCTCTGGATCCATCCTTTCTTTGACGGTAACGGCAGAGTTGCTCGGCTCATGTCCCATGCCATGCTAAACCGAATCGGCATCGGAAGCAGTCTTTGGTCTGTTGCGCGTGGGCTTGCGCGCAGCGTCGGGGAATACAAGGGGCTACTTACCGAAGCTGATCAACCTCGCCGCACAGACCTTGATGGGCGCGGAGCACTTTCACAACGCGCTCTCATCGCATTTTGTCGTTTCTTTCTCGAAAGATGTGTCGACCAAGTCTCGTATATGCGCTCTATTCTCGAACCCAGCGAGTTGGTCCGGCGAATTGAAATCTATACCGAAGACGAGGTTCGCGCTGAGCGCCTGCCAAAAGGTGCTTTTCCGCTCCTTCGAGAAGCTTTACTCTCTGGCGAGTTCGAACGCGGGAAAGCCGACTCGATAACGGGCTACGGGGAACGGACAGCTCGTTCAACGCTTTCGAGTCTTATTGAGCGAGGACTGCTAATTTCCGATTCACCCAAGACTCCAGTTCGATTGGGATTCCCACTAGAAATAGTCGAGCGTTGGTTCCCAGCCCTCTACCCCACAACGCGGAGATAGCCAACACTTTTACTTCCACATTGATCCCGGCTTGGCCAAACGCCCTACCTTTTATCGATTGTTGGAGTTAACATGGCGTTACCATGCCCGAGCAAAGGGACATTGATCTCCGAGCTGCGATCAACGCAATATCGGATGTCGTTCAAAACCGGCCTCGGCCCCTCAGAATCTTTGACCAAATTTACATGAAGGCTGGGGACATGGTTCTGCAGAGCGAACTAGTAGCCCGCTGGGCCGACGGCAAGAAATTAGCTTTCATCGGCGACGGAGATGCGATCAGTGTGTGCGTAGCTTATCTACACAAGCGGGAGATTTTCAATTACGGTCCTTCAGAAATTGTTGTGTTCGATTTTGATGAAAGAATCTGTGGTGCCGTGAAACGATTCGCGGACAGAGAACGCCTCACGCAGCTCGACGCACAACTCTATAATTGCCTAGACCCATTCCCGGCGTCGTTGATTTTCGACAGCTTTTATACAAATCCACCATGGGGCGCAAGCAACGGTGGCGAGAGTGTAAAGGCCTTTGTACAACGCGGCATGGAAGCTACCGGATACCAGGGCGAGGGTATGATAGTTATTGCGGATGATAGCGATCTGCCGTGGCCAAAGAAAGTACTTGCCAACGTGCAGCAGTTTGCAATCAGTTCAGGATTTTTCGTGCAGAAAATGATGTCACAGCTGCATCAGTATCACCTCGACGATAATCCAGATCTCCGATCTTGTAACCTGCTGATTAAGGCTCTGCCAGGTAACACTGTGCCCCCGGACAGTTTGCCGATCACCGATCCTCAACGCCTTGCGCACTTCTATGGAAGAGATAATCCTCCGAAGGTGAAGTATGTCCGAGAGCAAAAGCGGCTTGACTATGGCAAAGCGAGCGACGATGAATATTCGCTGGAATTATTCGGGTGACTTGATATGGCAATAGTATTGAAAGCAGGTCAGGGATTGCTTTACATGAAGGTTGGTACCCACGCTCAGGAACCGCTGGATTCCATCATTGCCCGCAAGACAAAGGAAATCGAGCAGGCGGGTTTTGCGCTGTGGGGGTATGGGGGCAGCACCTGTCATCCGCAAACCATGGTTCAACCATTCGTGAGGTCCTACGAGCAGCGTGGCCAAGTGATCTATCTTTGTATGCAAGAGATGGACTCAAAGCATTTTGCCGAGCAGATTCGAGCGGCAGAGTTTTCGATTAATGGAATTGATTGGGAGCCGATCCACCCTGCAATCAACGTCCTTGGTTCCCGTTATGCATTGGCAATCCGTAACCTGCGGAAGGAGGCCTTCGTTCTGCCGCTGGCGAAAACCAGAGTGGCGGTTGGCAACAGCATTGGGGCGAGCGGTGATCGCTACATCGCAGGCAGGGTTGACAAAGCGTGTTTGGAGACTATAGAGGAGATAAGTGGCACAACCGAGACCGAACCACGAGTCTCTATTGGCCTCATGGCCGAAATTGTAACGCCATACGCGGTATACGTTAGAAACGAAACGGCTAAGTAGAGAGAACGCGGCTCGCGTTCATGCGCAGCGATCCGATGTAGCTTTTCAAGCCTTCAATTACGCTCTCTGATTCAATTGAATCGCGCGTGCAGCTGAAACAAATCGCGAGTGCCTTGTCCACGTCAGCTTCCGAGCAAATTGCGATCCTAAAGGCCAAATGATCCCCTCTCAACAAAGCATCGCAAACAAGCTGCTCAAGGCATTTGACCTTGCCACAGATCGAGGTCAGTCGGTTGTCGGCATCAATCAATCTCTCCATCGCTGTGATTGCGCGCTTGTCACCCGTCAGCAAGAAGGGCAGGACCCTGCTGACAACCACTGCGCAAAGTTGACTCTCACCACTATCCAGGTTAACTCCGAGTCTTTGAGCAGTAAGTTCCAAGTCCGCCGCCATTCTCTGTTCGCCAACCGTTGGTTCAATCGCAACTGCGCGGCTCAGGAACTCAGAAAACCTAGCCAGAGCTCCCGAACTATCATGACGGAGCTTGCTCACCGCAAATCTCGGAGCAATTACAAATTTTGCTGACCCGAGCACGCCAGCTTCGGTCGTCGAACAGAGAGTTGCGACAAGATCGTTGAGGATACCGTAGCAGGAGCCTTTGAACAGTATATCGTTGTCAATAACGACCTTCATGTAGCGCTGGCTTCTCCTAAAGTAGCTCGTACAAAGGGTCGAGAGTCCTCCGGTAGGAGATCAAGGTCGAGTTGCTCCGCTGCCACGCGGTTAATTTCGGACCAGACTGGTCTTGCCGAGGAGTAAACGAGTCTTATTGCTGCATTTGTCTTTCCCCAAGACCCGGTTGAGTAGCCAAAGCAGAGTGCCAACGTGCCCGGCTCTATTCTTAGCTCGGGAGACGCGCTTAGCACGGCGTGAGCGAGTTGCGTTGAATTGAAATCTTTCGACTTGGATAGAATCTTGGGCTCTCGATATCCCGTCAGTAGTTCTAGCGCAAACCGATCAGCTTCTATTTCGTCTGGATCGTCGCCAGACGAAGCCAGTGATGAACTTTCTAGGTCCACAATCACAGGATCTTCCGTCAAGTGCCCGAGTGCGATGTGTGCCAATTCGTGGGCGAGGTGAAACGCGACCTGAGGCGGGTAAAGAGAGTCTCTACCGATGAGAATTGCATTCCGTTCGTCGACGCGCACTGACATCGCTGCCATTCGCTTGTGCCGCAGCGGAAAAACTCTAAGGTGGATTACCGGTATCCCAACGGACCAACAAAGTGACAAAAGGTCAACCAAACGTACGTATTGCTGCTGACGCAGGATCGCCCCACGCAACTCACTCGCGTTAGACTGCGGAAAAGCCATCGTCGCGGGTGTGGCCGCAATGAGAAGTCTTCCAATAGCCGTTCCGAATGAGGTGATTGCTGACTGCTCTAACACTCCTTCCCCTGAAAGGTGCTTGAACTTTGCTTCGTCTCGCCAAATAAATCGTGGTTCCTTCTTATCTTCTAGCAGTGAGTGCGGTTCAATACCCAATTTGCGAGCAAGCGAAAAACGTAATTCTGTTTGGGCAGAGGTGGAAGCATCGGCAGCATCACTCCACCACACGGGCCAAGCAGCCTTAATCGCGGCGTCGCTTAGACCGACGCTTTTTAGGCGTTTTCTTAACTGACTTGCGTTGTCCTTCAAGCTGCCTCCCTCTCTTGCGCACCGTAGCAGGCCGAAGCCCGGCCAACGCATGGATTATCTTAACAATGCTTTCGGCGTGAGCCTGCGAGCCGTCCCAAATTCTATTGAAAGCACTAGTTACCCGGCTTGGCCCGTCCTTCCGTGATCGTCCGGCAATAAACTCTCGCAAACCTGAAAGTGCAAACAACCGATGGCGTGCGTTGCTATGCCGCTGCGCTGGTCCTTGTAGCGCTCGCGAGACAGTCGGCTGACTGACTTCCGCTTGTCGCGCGAGTTGAGCCTGACTCAGCCCCTTTTCGCGCATGTATTCCCGAAGTATGTTCCTTTCATCTTGCATTGAAATAAATGATACTGCATACTAGTGAATGACCTAAAGCACAAAAAACTATGCCAATTCCTGCATGCTTTTGTTGGACTAGATTTGGAACAGAAGCGGGTCAACTCATCGAACAGATCTTTGATCGAAAGGAACAAGAGAGAGCTGCAAATCGCGGATTGTTTTTTTGGGGGATTGGAAATTCAATTGGACCATCAATCGCTGAACTTCTTATCCGTACTGAAAGGCCTGAAGTACTGTTCAGTCCCATCAAGTCAACCCCGCGTGCCGTAGATTCATCTCCTGCTGCCGTCGTTGCATGGAGCTCGGCTGAGACTCTTAGTGGCGAACCATTTCGACTTCCCGCGTCTTCCCTAATAACGAGTCGCCACGATCCGGATGCGGAAAGAGAAGCGCGGTATGCACTCGTTTGCTTTACGCCACAACCTCTCCTCAACACGGGCTGCGAAGATAAGATCGCTCCCTCGGACCTTCGGAATTTGTTAACGGGTCGTCCAGTCGGGGCCTCCCAAGTAACCGCTGTTGTGCAGAGAGCAGAAACAGCTTCTGTGGGGACACAACGGTACAGCGTCTGCATTCGGGCAAACCTTGTGTCCCCGTATTTTATTCGTCTCCGGGACCCTCTGCTGTTGGGAAAACCTGACCAAGACTCGGATTGGGGAAAAACTGTCAGGAAGGTGTGGGAAGATCGGATATCTGGGTCTTCAAGAATGTCCGTTCCCAAGAGCGCTCGTTTGTTTTAGTAACTGTCGCCGCGTCAACTTTCCTAGTCTGAACGGCCAATGTTCAGTGACCGAGCGTCCCTGGTTGTCCTTGAACCTGCGGGCTTAGTTCTTCAGGGTTGGCGATCCTGCTGAACGTCTCAGCTGTTCCTCCGGTGCCCCGTACTATCACTTTTTCGTACCCAAACAGTTATAGGCACTTCCTGGCTGAGAGTTGCTCGGCGCGATGACGGTCGGAGGCTCATACCAAACCGAAAGTATTACAAAGCCGACAACGTCAGCCGATACATGATAGGCGACGTGGCTGGTTCAGATATATCGTAAGATGCTGACTAATTAAAGGAAGCATCTGGGGAATCACGATGTGCACCAACCCAGTGCAGTCACGACACAACGCAATGCCCAGAAGTATCCGAAATTTCGCAATACCGACATTCTGTTTTTTCTACATTCTCCTTCTCTGCTTGCCCTCGTCTGCCACTTCACAGAACAAGGGATCTGCCTCTAGTGCGATGCCGCCTGAGCTTACTGCAGTCGACCCTGAGCTCCGGGCTTTACTCAATGATGAAAACATTTCCTGTAAATCGATGAATCCTAACGAGACGGTAGAAAAAATCCAAAGGGCCTTGGAAATCGCTGACAAACGCGGCCTTGTCCGGGACAGGGCGGTTGTTGAAGCTGTATTAGGTTCAGCGCTCGTTGGAGAAGGCAAGATGGAGATGGCCTTCCTCGCATTCGAGAAAGCACTGGAGGATTCGATAAATTCCAAGAACGATGTTTTAGAGGCAGACATTCTTAATGCACTCGCTTCGGAAGCTGAGCTGAAGGGAAATAATCAGAAAGCTCTTGAACTACTGGCACGAGCATTGGTTCTGTCTGAGAAGAATGGGAGCTTATACGAGAAAGCGCGTACCCTTGGTGCAATGGGAAGACTTCAGCTTTTAACAGGCAAGACGAGTGAAGCGCAAAACTCTATAGAAGAAGCCCTCAATATTGACAGGCTCAATGGCTACAGATTCGAAGCATTGCATCTTGTTTATAGAGCCTACTTTCTTGGCCTGGCCGGAAACGACGACCGCGCTATGGATTTACTGTCCCAAGCCAAAACTAAAGCCATCAAAGTAAGGGATGCCTACGCTTTCGTCTCAGCAGAAAACGCATATGCGTTCGGGTTGGTCAAGAAAGGTAAAGCAGACGAAGCGATTGGCGAGCTGGAGCTGCTGAGAAATGGTGACCTGGGAAAACTTACCCTCGGACCAGATGACCAGGACTGTCTAAGCTTTGCCCTTACTCTTCCTATTACGCGTATCTTCGTTCTTGAAGGTCTGACCAATGTCCTCGAAGCGGCCAACCAAAAAGAAAAGGAGATCGATATCTGGCGCGAACTGCTTTCCGTTAGCCACGACGCTGAACTTCATATTGGAGAAGCAGAGGCAGAGCATAAGATCGCAGATCTGGAAAATCAACTTAAGAAATATGACGATGCTTTAAAGGATTATGGCATTGCCGCTGGTTTCTACCGATCATTGCAAAACGAGAGCCAACTCAATCAGGTCGAGATCTCAGAATCACTCTTGCTTATAAAACTCGGACGCGGGATGGAAGCAGTCCCCCTGGAAGATGAGATTGCGTCGTACGCAAGAAGTCATCACTTGCGGCCTCTAGAGTTCTATACCGACGGTATACTCGGCGAGATTTATCAAACTGCTGGAGACTTGAACAAGGCCAGGGATGCCCTGGAGAAGGGAGAGTCTCTAGTTAGACCAGGTCCATTCGATGACGAGCTTAGTAATATTTCCGTTCATGAAGACTACGTAAGGCTTAGCAATGTCTACAGGGCCCTGTCGACGACTCCGAAAGAACTCATCTCAATCAACAAAGCCTACAGTGTTTCAGTTCACTTAAATGATCAAAAGGCTAAGCAAGCGGAAGTTGCATACCTAGATCAGAGGTTGAAAGAGCTGCATATTCGAGAGTTGGTGGAACAACGGCAGAAGGAAGGTCAATTAGTCGAATCGCTGGTGTACTCGTACGTTCTTTTGCTGTTTGACGGCTTTCCCGTGAAACCGACCGATGATCATTCTAATTGGCAACGCATTCTGGACCTTCCCTTTCAAATTACCCGACAGAAGGATGGAGCTGCTGCTCTACAAGGAATTCTCCACGATATTGGGCCAATGGTGGGTTTCAACAAGTTACCAATCCTGAACGCCCTAGCTCGCTATTACATTTTTGATGGAGCGAATCCGGAACTTGCTGAGAGGTACGCCCTCGAATCGGAGGCCGTTCTGCGGGACGCCAAAGGGGACATGAGCTCTCTTCAGTCCGAGGCTGCTTGCATACTCGCAGTTTCCTATTCGCGTCGAGGAAACATCATTCTTGCGAAGGCCAAGATTGACGAATGTACAAAGCTTGCGCAGAAAGCCGGAGATCAACAAACAATAAATTATTCAGACGCCGCAAATATACTCGTCCAAACCCAACTTGGAAACATCGGAGCTGCCAAATCCTCCGTGGAAAAATTGATAGCAACGGCTCCAGAAAATCCCGAATTGATTCTCGACCTTGCGATGTCGCTCGCGGGCGCCAAGCTATACGACAATGCCAACACCCAATTGGAGTTTGCGATCCACAAGCTTATTTCGACGGGCGACAAGAAATCAGCAGCAATAGCATACACACGCGTTGCGATGGCCCTCAATGGAGATTCCGGAAAAAAAGCTCAGGAGTTGCAGGGCAAATATTTGGAGTCTGCACGGCAACTGTTTCACGCCCTTGAAGCACCGGCTGAAGAAGGTGAAATTCTAGTTGTTCTCGGAGACTACTATTTAAAGTTGGTCCAAACCAAAGCCGCCATTCACAACTATGAGTGGGCTCTTGGTTTGGCCCAAAAGGCTGGGAAACCAGAGATCATTGCGGAAGGCTTCTTGGGCCTGGGAAATGCATATAAAGCCCAGAAAGATCTAAATCAGGCTGCCGAATATCATCGCAAGGCAGCGACCGCGTACCACAATTTGGTGAACGCTCCGCGTGAAGCAATTTGTCTTGGTGACTTGGCAAGAGATTACTACGAACTCGGTGATGCAGCTCGGGCGCTTTCGTCGTTAATAGAGGCGAAAAAGGCCGCCAGCAATGCAACTTTCTTTAATAGATATCTCGCAGATTACCTACTGGGAGATTTTTACAGGTCGCAGGGGCAGTTTGAAAAGGCGTTGGCCGCATACAATGAAGCAGTTGACATTACTACTGAAGCTGGCGATCAAGAACATCTCGCGTATTCACACCTTGCTATAGCTGTTCTCGACGCGGTTATCGGAGGTTGGGATGATTCCTTAAGCGAAACAACAAAAGCCCTCGACCTCTTTCAAGCAATTGGGAACAAAGAGGGACAATCGGCTTGCTGGGCTGAATTGACAGAAATATATTGTGACCGGAGTTCTTCTCTAAAGAACTTTGACAAGGCGCGAGAATGTTACGCGAAGGCACAGGAATTCAGTGACCGGAGAACGCTCGGGCTGGATCTGATGGAAATAGATCTGCAAACGGGCAAATTCTCCGAAGCTGCGAAGTTCGCCGACGAAAGTCTTCGTGAATGCCAAAAAACCAAGGATTCCGCATGTCAGGCCCATGCGCTCATTAGTCTCTCCGAAGCGAAGGGGCTTCAGGGGGACTTAAGGGACTCCCGTTCGGCGCTGAATAAGGCACGCCCGCTGACCTCACAATCCCCAGAAATCTACTTGAAGGGCCGTTTTCTTTACGCTGAATCACGACTGTTAGTTAGAGAAGGTAAATTGGATGAGGCGCTCGTTTCCTACAAACAGTTGATCTCTCTCATCGAATCGGTAAAGGGAAATCTCAGCGCACAAGAGCAGAAATCCCTCTCTGAAAACTATGGATATATTTATGACGAGCTCGTGTCGCTGCTTTATTCCATGAGCAAGAGAACACCGAGCAGCAATTTAACATTAGCAGCCGATTCTCTGAGGTACGCCGAAATCAATAAGGCTCGCCAATTTGCGGCGAGCTGGGGGCGCGTCTTTGTGAATCAAATGAGACAGACTCTTCCGCAGGCCACTCAGGAGCGTGAGCAATCATTATACTCGCGCCGCGATAGCTTATTAGGACAGATGGATGCCATCCAGAATGGCACTGGACCGAATCAAGTAGTCGAAAACAAACATCTGGAAACTGACCTCTCCTCCGTTCAGAGTGAGATCAAGGACTTCCTCAACGACCTCCGTAAACTTTCTCCGCAATACGCAGCAATTGCATATCCAGAAGAGATCCAACTGTCAACCCTGCCCCTAAGAAGGGGGGAGACACTGGTCGAGTTTAAGATGGCGGATGACGCCACGTTTGTTTGGGTTGTTCAAAATAAAGACGGGAATAAGAACGAATTGGCGAGCTTCTACAAAATTGCCCAAAAGCGCGACTGGTTTCTAGACCGGCTGTCCAAGCTTCGTGGGGGGCTCAATTCGGGACGTGCGGGGGCAGTCGATTGGAGCATTTCGGAGGAATTATTTGCAGAGTTATTTCCGCGTGACGTTTCCAAAATGCTTTCAGATTCGCAAGAACTCATCATTGTTCCAGACGATGTTCTCTTTATTCTGCCATTCGAGCTATTCTCGCCTGAAGCATCCAAAAGACACTTCGTTTTTCTAACAAAAGCGACAACATACTACCCCTCGGCCGTCTCGCTCCGACTTGCAAGATCCGCCAGTCACCAGTCCAATTGGCAAAAAGCGTTTCTGGGAATCGCGGATCCCATTACCTCTCCAGAGGATGAAAGATTCGAGGTAGCCGGCGCACTTAAATCCGCCGAGAACAGTTCTTCTAGTCAGACTCAGAATGCAAACGATGAGAAGAATCCTCCGGCTGCCGACAGGCTAAAGTCCAGAGGCTTTTCATTTGAGCGACTTCCAGGCACAGCCGTCGAAATTCAAAGCATCGCATCTCTGTTAAGAGCAAGAAATGAGACGGTTGACGTGCGTTCTGGAGCGCGTGCGACGAAGGGCGAGCTGTTAGATACCGATCTCTCGAAATTCAGGTTCGTGCATTTCGCCACTCATGGGGTATTGCCGGTGGACACAGGCATCAAGGAACCATCCCTGGTGCTCTCCTACGACGGGGTCGCTCCTTCACACATGTTTCTTTCCATGTCGGAGATCATAGGTCTCAACCTGCATTCAGAGTCGGTTGTTTTGTCCGCATGCAATACTGGGAGCGGGAAAATAAGCCGCGCCGAAGGTGTGATGAGCCTTGGTCGTGCGTTCCTTGCTGCTGGTACGTCAAGTGTGACGGTCAGCTTGTGGCAGGTCTCAGACGAATCCACTGCCGTCCTGATGAAGAGCTACTATGGAGGGTTATTGGCAGGAAAAAGGAAAAGCGTTGCCCTGGCCGAAGCTCGCTATGCTGTCTTTGCAAGTGGATCGAAAGACCCGTTTTTCTGGGCCCCATTTATAGTCATTGGCGAATAAAAACTGTCAATTCCCCTTGCCAGCCGAGACGAGGTCAGGAGAGTTTCCCGACGATTTTACGAAGATTGGCTTCCCAGACCTCGGCTTGAATGTCCACTCACCGAATCCGCCAAATGCATTGGGCTTCGAGGCCGTCAAGACATTGCCGTCTGAGGTTTCAGCAACCAGCTCAGTAGGCAAACCTTTTGCGTCGCGGACAGTGTAGGAAACAAGATCAGAGTAGACGGTTTTTATGACTGAAAAGCCATCCTTGGAACGACCCACATAAGTTTGACCTTTTTCAGTTTCGCTATGTGTTTCTGCCCCCCTGGATTTGCTTGCTAAGGAACTATTCACGAAATTCTTGATGACATCGATGGCTACAGCGTAATTGAGGTTTTGACCCTCTTCACTCATCGCGACGAGGCCAAGCATCTTTGAATCGTTGTCGAGGACCGGCCCGCCCGAGTTTCCCGGATTGATTGCCGTCTGCATCTGAAGGACCCTCGCATTGTGTTTGGATCCGTCTTCGTACTTCCAATCATAATTGTCACGAATCTGGCTAATCACACCTGTGCTGTACGACCAGAGATTGCCGTGTGGATGCCCTATGATATGGATATCTTCTGCAATTTGAATTAGAGAGAGCGCTTCAAACTGTACGGCAACCAATCCGCTGGGAGGTTTGACGATTTTAAGCAGGGCCAGATCGGCTTGTTTGTCCAAACCAACCAGTTTTACGCCGTAAGCGTTGTTCTTGTCTGGTTCTGTCCCAATTGTCGGCTTGAAAAAAACAATTGCTCCATCATAGCCTGCGACCACGTGCCAGTTGGTAAGTACATAACCAGCTGGATCGACTATGACCCCAGTTCCGAGGCCTGAGTCCGTAACCTTGTCATCCTTAAAATTTGCAGTCAAAACCAAAACAACACTCGGAGAGACCTTCCTGAAGACCGCTATGCCTGAATCTCCCCTAGTCAGGACGGGCTCATGAAAGTTCGGTAGCACGCCGAGGCCCTTCGAATAGGCTTGGCACGCATTGATGAAGTCTCGCAAATCAGCATAGCCAACAACATCGCCTTCACTCCCAGCGCTCGCGCGAGTGTAATCAACCGACTTGAGCGTCTCCAAAGGCAGCCTCGCCTCATCTTGGGCTTGGCTTCTTGCTTTCAATCCTAAACAGGCAAAAATTGTCAGGCCTAGAATGAGAACTACTGGTCGCTTCGTACTTGAAAGCATTGCCTTAAACCCTCCGCAGTAAAGACCTGTTGTAATTGCGAGGAATGTCAGCAACTTACGGTGACATACTACCCCTTTTCTTGCCGCCAGTAATGCTGCTGATGGGTATAGCGTTTCCCCAGTCCAGGACTCTATCCGTACCGGGTAATCATCCCTCGCACGTTAGAACGGCTTCGCCGTTTTTTCTTGCACACAACATGAGGTAGCCCTCTACGTTTGGACTTCGCGCGCCAAGCACGACTACGCGGTGCTGCCATGCCATCCTAATATAGGATTGCATATTACATTTTGTGTTGACAAGCCTCCAGGGAAGGATGTAATCCTTAAGGAGGATAATCTAGTCCTACAAAGGGATAGATTGGAAGGAGCAGAATCCCAATGCAAGCGACCGAGAAGGTCCTCTACACGAAACGGGAGGCGGCACATCTCTTGTCGATCTCCTTGCGTAGCCTTGACTATCTAATCTTTAGCCAGCAGCTCCCCGCCAGGCGCATCGGGCGGCGGGTTCTACTTCACCGCGATTCCATCGAGCAGTTCGCCCGACGTGACCACACGTCTATTCGCACGATGGCGTCGTCGGCTGTTTAGTCGGAGGGATGCGGTGCCTTCGGCACCGGAAGGGTTTTTGACACGTCACCCCTACCAGGGTGCTGTAAAGGAACCTGAGGTTCGCATACGCGAACTTGTTGATTCTATGAAGCCTACTGACCAAAGCGTCGTACAAAGGCCTGAACTCGAGTTCCCGTAGCGTAACTTGGTGCTCTTGGGTTGTTAAAGGGGCGATTGGAGATTTTTCGTGACCGATAAGGGGCCTTCTATGAAGCCATCATTTCGAACGCGCTCAGTTGGAACCAAAGTTACGGACGAAGAGTATGCGCATCTGGAAGCTTGCGCGACCGTCAAGGAATTATCCATTAGCGAATGGTGCCGGACGGTGCTCTTGGAACGGGCGAAAGGAAGCAATGCCAATGGAGCCGATGAAACCTTGCTGGCCGAAGTTTTGGCGCTGCGAATGATCCTCTTGAACCTGCACTTTAAGGTAGCCAAGGGACAAACAATATCGGCTGACGAGATGCAGGCGATCATCGAGCGGGCAGATCGGGAGAAGCGAAAGAAGGCGACCGAGCGGCTGGCGACAGCGGGTGAGGAGACGGGCTGACCAGAAGGTTTTTTCAGTTCGGGGGCCGCCGAGAACGGTAGAGGGGGTGCAGTGATGACGCAGAACTGGGGACGAGCGAAGTATGCCGGTGCATGGCCTGGCGATAAGCCCGTGTGGACTATCACCGCTGTGGTCTTTTCCGTCCTGATTGGAGGAGCGATCAGTTATTACCGCTATGCCCTGGCTTGGTCGCCGCTCGAAAGGTACTACACAGAGGTATACGCAAGGACTGGAGATCCCGGCGCAGTGCCTAAGGATGGCTTATATACGCTTCTAGTCGTCGCGACCCGGACGGGGAGTCGGTTGGCCGTAGATAGCGACGTGACGGAGCGCAGTGATTACTCGTTCACTCTGACCGAGCAAGCTATAAAGGCGGGCGCGGTGAAGGTGGAGTGGCAGAACCACCGCTATGAGAACTCGAAACTACATGCGTTCCTGTGTCACTCGATCTACCACGACCAGACGCTCGACGATCTAGCGAAACTGCCTCTATTTGGAGGCTTCGGCGCTTTTCTTGTCTGCCTGATGTTAGCCATCCCGAAGGACGTGGCGCGAGCAAGAGCCCGCAAGAATGGGCGACGACTCAAAGGACCGGAGTTGGTGACAGCGGCTCCATTCAACCGAAGGAATCGCTCGGATGGACTCAGCTTCGTGCAGCAACAGAGTTTGGTAGAAAAATTGACTGGTCGGAAGCGCCATATCCGTATACCGCGTGCAATCGAGTCAAGCCACATTCTAATCATGGGCGACACGGGCACCGGTAAGAGTGTCTTGACCCGCAGAATCTTGATGCAGGTCGAAGAGCGGGGCGAAACCGCGATAGTTTACGACCCGGCTCTCGAATACACACCGCAGTTCCTAAATCCATCCCGTGGTGATTTGGTGCTGAATCCCCTCGACCAGCGGATGCCTTACTGGACTCCCGGGGATGAATTGCGGCAGGACGCCGAGGCCCTGACTCTGGCCTCGTCACTCTTCCCGGATCGATATAACGAAAACCCCTTCTTTGTTGAAGGTCCGCGAAAAATCTTTGCGCATCTGCTGACTTTCCATCCGGCACCGGAGGAGCTGGTTTGGTGGATGTCGCACCCAGAAGAGATCGACCGGCGTGTAAAGGGGACGGAGTATGCGGCGATGATCGATCCGCAATCAGCTCCGCAGCGGAACGGTGTGCTCGGGTCGCTGAACATGGTGGCAGACGCGCTAAAGCTCTTACCAGCCGAAAAAGAAACGACTCAGGCTTGGAGCGCACTTGCATGGTCGAAAGACCGACGCGGATGGCTCTTCCTGACTTCGACGCCAGAGACAAGAAAGAGACTGTTACCGCTGACTAGTTTGTGGCTCGACACCCTGGTGCTACGCCTGATGAATCAGGGCCAATTGAGTTCGCCATCCGTGTGGTTCGTACTGGACGAGCTTGCGAGCTTGCAAAAATTGCCACAATTACATACAGCGGTCACGGAGAATCGGAAATCAAATAACCCGGTTGTGCTCGGCTTTCAGGGACGCAGCCAACTTGAGACCCGTTACGGGCATGAAGCGGAAGCGATGCTATCGCAGCCCGCAACGAAGATCTTCCTGCGGACGAGCGAGCCGCGAGCAGCGAAATGGATTAGTGACGCAATCGGCGAGGTGGAGATCGAGCGGCTCCGGGAAAGTCGGACAACCGGGCGCTATGCTCAGGGACGAAACTCCAAGAGCTACAACCTGGAACGTCAAGTCGAACCGTTAGTCATGGCAAGCGAGATCACTGGACTCCAACCACTGCACGGGTACATGAAAACAGGAAATCTCGTGGTGCCGTTGAGCTTCCCGTTTATCCAGCTTCCTGATAACCACCCCAAGTTCATCGAACGGACTATGAAGAGCGAGCCGAGAAAAGAACTGAAAGCAGTAGCGGCTGCAGCCGGAGCAAGCAACGGGGTGCCGGAGGACACTACCGAGCCGCAAGAAGTGAAGCAGACTCGCGAAAAACAGCTGAAGCGCACCGAACAGCAGCAGCAACGTTTTTTCGAATAGACCCACATGCTGACTATTTCCAAGCCGTTGAGTGCAGGTCAGGCGCGTGCGTACCACTCGGAGGAGTTCGGGAACGCCCGCGAGAATTACTACACGACCGCCGACCAGATTCGCGGTCAGTGGCACGGCCAGCTCGCCCGCCAGTGGGGCTTGCACGGCGAGGTCCTCGACGACCAGTTTGCACGGCTCGCTGAGGGCCAGCACCCGTCGAGCGGCGAATCCCTCGTGCGGGAAATCTCGGTACAGCGCGATGCCGCCTCA
>Ga0209736_1000066_pt1 | contig 34915 bp, 32 predicted proteins | sample BlaSpr_A8_Ref_M3_FD_187992 | JGI IMG/M metagenome (GOLD analysis project Ga0209736, IMG submission 187992) | Forest soil microbial communities from Thunder Bay, Ontario, Canada - Black Spruce, Ontario site 2_A8_Ref_M3 (SPAdes) (version 2) | ecosystem: Environmental > Terrestrial > Soil > Boreal...
CCGAGGGAGAAGAGTTGCGGTCATTTTGGCAAGCGCGGTTTTATGATTTCAATGTGTACAGTCGGGGGAAGGTGAAACAGAAACTGAATTATATGCATGCGAATCCGGTGATTCGTGGGTTGGTGAAGCATCCGAAGGATTGGCCGTGGAGCAGTTGGTCGGAGTGGATGAAGGGTGAGAAGGGGTTGATCGAGATTGATGTCGTTTTATGAGGAAGAAATAGACGAAGAAAACCCGAGAGAAGAGAACCCCAAGACCCATCCTCACAAACCGAGGTTGGGGCACCCTCCGCGTTTTTGCGCTTGGTCAGCGAAGTGAAACGTCGAGTCGTTCCGTTGAACGCGCTCGCAATAGGACTCAAGAGATCTCCGGGCCACCCGTCCGGCGTCCGGGCCACCCGTCCGGGCGCTACGGCTCGACGACGATTTGCCCTTTCATCCCGCCGTGGCCTAGGCCGCAGCGGTTGCAGCAGTGAAAGGAGTAGGTTCCCGGCTTAGTGGCGGTGAACTCCACCACGGTGGTGGCGCCCTTTTCAATCTTGAAACAATCGTCTTTTGAGGCGAGAACGAGGCCGGGGGCACCCTTGGCGTCCGCGCCATCCGCGGTGAGATTGATCTTAAAGCCGTGGGTGCGATCCAGAGAGGTGATCTTCAACTGCACTTTGACGCCTTGCTTCACATGGATCGGCGCGGGATTAAACTCATATTTCTTGGCGGTGACTTCGATGACTTGGACGTCCTGATCCGGCTGTGCTGGGAAAGCGAAGCCGCTGGCAACGGCAAAGGCGACCGGTAGAAGCAGAAAGAAAAATCGCGTGGCGATTCGCAATGAGGCTCCTCCTCAGGAAATGGACTCGCGAGCAGAGACCTGGACTCGGGCGTTTTTATTCCCGATTTCCGAGGAGTGCGAGTGGCGCCAATGCAGTGCCGCGGCGGGTGGGCCGCTCGGCAAACCGACGCAAGGCGCCTCGCTAGATCAGGAGGAGTTGATTGCTTTCGAGGGCGAGGAGTTTTTGCTTGGCGGGAAGGCCGCCGCCGAAACCGGTGAGGCTGCCGTTGCTGCCGATGACGCGATGGCACGGAATGATGATGGGGATGGGATTGGAGCCGTTGGCGAGGCCTACGGCGCGGACGGCTTTGGGATTGCCGATTTTCTCGGCGAGTTGCAGGTACGAGATGGTTCCTCCGTACGGGATGGTGCGCAGACTGCGCCACACGCTCAACTGAAAGGCCGTGCCTTCGAGCAGCAGCGGGAGGTCGAAATCCTTGAGCTCGGCGGCGAAATAGGCGTCGAGTTGGCGAATGGCTTCGCGGAACGGCGCGGCGTCCTGCTGCCAATCGGGATCCGCGCGCTGAGGGCGGCGGCCTGCGACGAAACGGATCTCGCGCAAGCCGCGTGCATCGCCCGCGAGGAGCAACGGACCGACCGGGCTGGCGATCTGGGTGCAGAAGACGGTGTTCATGTGGCGCGCCATTCTAAGGGAGGCAGGCGAGCTAGGCCGAAGAAGCGGCGGCCTGCGATGCAATAACGTACGACGACGTGAGCTGTATGACGTTGTGCAAAGTGCGATAGAGCGGGCAATTCATGGCGTAGAGTCCGTGGACGCGCTCGATGGTCTGCTGCATCTCTGGGGTTTCCTGGGCCACCAGGCGCATGGCTACGTGTATGCGGCGGATCACCAGAACGCCGTCTTCGGTTTCCACTTCTCCGGTGACATCGGCGGTGAGCTTTCCATTGCTGGCATCGATTTGGCGCGCTTCCAGCGCACCTCCAAAGGTGCCCATCATTCAACCGGCGGTAGCGGAAATGACGTAGTCGATGGTGGCGGCGTGGGGCTCCTTTAGCTTGGAGGGGTCCATCTTGTAGTGCGCGGCAATGGCGCCGTGGACGCTGTAGATGACGGGATTGGGTTCGCCGGGGAGGTGGGCGATGCGGAGGGGGCCCTGCTTGCGTTCGAGACGCGATTTCGAGATGTAAACGACTGCGCTCATCGGTTGCTCCTTGCGTAGTTGCGATGCGATGGGCCTACGATGGGCCTACAAAGGTCGCAGAAGGATTATGCTCCACCATGGCGATGAGAAACCAAAAAAAGGCGCAGACGCAGAGGCCGGTTGAGGGCGCCAAAACGGCCGGGTTGCGACAGATCGCAAAGCGGACTGCCTCCCCCTATCTCGGGGCGAGCAGACGGTGATCCGTACCACGAGTGGGGTCATAATTCGTACTAGGCTTACCTATCCGGGAGTACGTGTGGTACCCACTAGCGGAGCACGCGATTTCAGTATAAATTCAGGTTTCCGCGGTAGGCAGTCCCCCCGACCGTATGACCGCCGCAGCGGTCCACAGGAGGTGCGCTGTGCCCAGCTTGGCGCACTACATGGCGCAATACGATCACGAGCACACGTCCGCATGGAATAAGGTTCTCCACGGCGTGGGGATTCCCATGATCTTCGCAGGTTTGCTCCTTCTGGTTCTCACCAAGTGGCTCTGGGGAATTGGTTTTTTCCTGGGAGGCTGGGTTTTTCTGTTTCTAGGGCACCGGATCGAAGGAAACCGTCCGGCATTTTTCCAAGGCGCGGTTTATTTGCTGGTTGGGCCCATCTGGGTGGCGAAAGAAGTGTGGACGGTCCTGACGGGAACCCATCGTTCGCGGGCCCCGGAAAGCGCTCCGGATGAACAGTCGCATTAGCGCATCGCTCGCATGAACTCGGGCGAATGAACTTGGCCGAATGAACCTGGGACGTATACGAAGAAACGGCGGCGGTCTTCAATGAATGATTCGGGCGGCAATCTTGCCGATGGGACGACAGAGGTGTCAGACAACGCCGTGAGCCCGAGCACCGAGCTGCGCAAGCGGCGCAGTACGCGCATCGTGCAGGCGGTGCCGCTTTCGGTGACCGGCGTGGATGCGCTGGGGCGGCCGTTTACGGAGCGCACCTCGACGCTGATTATCAATTGCCATGGGTGCCGCTACCAGTCGAAACACTACGTGTTGAAAAATATGTGGGTGTCGCTCGAAGTGCCGCATTCGGAAACGGGACAGCCGCCGCGCACGGTGCGTGGCCGCGTGGCGTGGATTCAGCGTCCGCGAACGGTGCGGCAGCTTTTTCAGGTGGCGCTGGAGTTGGAAATTCCCGGCAATGCCTGGAGCATCGCGTTTCCGCCGGAAGATTGGTTTTCGTTCCCCGATCCCTCCAGCCACGTAATGGGAGCCGCCGCGAATGGGCCGGAGGCGCCTGCCTCATCCGAGACGGCTGCTTCGGAACTCGAATTCTCGCTGCCGCTTGCGGACGCTGAATTGCCGCCGGCGATGGGCGCGGACAATCTGCGCGTGATGCCCGCTCCGGGAAGCACTACGGACGCCTCACTGCAACTGGCGAGGCAAGTGGCGCGTTTGCTGGCGGACGCCAAGCAACAGATTCAGGCCGCGGCGCGCGAAGCGGCGACGCATGCGGTGTCCGCGGAAAGCCGCGCGTCGTTCGATCAATGGGAACAGAAGTTTGCGGCCGCGCGCGCGGAAGTGGCCAACGAAGCATCACGCGCGATCGAACGAATCCGCCGCGAGGCCGACGAGCGATCGCGCGACGCCAACGCTGCGGCCGCGGAAGTTTTGCGCGATGAGCTGCCCCGCTGGCTGGCGCCGCAACTCGAACAACTGACGCGCGATTTGACCGCGCACCTTTCCCAGGAAGGCGCGACACAACGCAGCGAACACGCACTGCAACTGGCCAGCGCGGCCGGGAGCTTGCAATCCATCTGCGGGCAAGCGGAAGAAACCGCGGCGCGGCTGAAAGCGCAAGCGGCGGAGATGGAAGCGCGAGCCGCGGCGGAGCGCGAAGCAGGCGCGCGCGCTCAAGAAGAATCCACGAGGCAGCGCGAAGAAACAGCGGCCGCCGAACGAGAAGCCTTGCAAGTTGCTGCGCGGCAGGCGCAAGAACAACTTGGCTCCGCGGTTGAAACCGTGAAGGCCAACTGGCAGAGCCATCTGGCGAGTGAACTGGACGCCGCGCATGCGCGCTTGCAGGCCGTGCTGGAGGCCGGGTTTGGCGCGGCGCGGGAGCAGGCCGCCGCATCGCTGACGGAACATTCGCGCGATCTGATGTCGCGGGTCCAGGAAGACAGCGCGAACCATTTCACGATGCTGCGCGAGAACGCCGCGAGCAACTCCGCAGAAGTCGAGCAACGCCTGGCTGCGCTGAAAGAGGCGCTGCAGGGACAGACGCAGCGGCTCGACGGCGTGCTGGCGCGGGCGCAGGAAGCCATCCTGCAACTCGAGCACTTCTCCTCGCGCGTGGAAACCGTGCAGCTGCAGGCCATCGGCGGATTTCAATCGCAGCTGGATGACGTGCTGATCCTGCACCGCAACGAACTGCATCGTCGCTCGGAATCGCTGTTCGAAGAAATCAATGCGCGTATTCGCTCGACGTTCGAGGATGCCAGCCATCAAGCCGTCGCGCACTTCGACGAGCAAATTCAGGCAAAGGTTGAGCCACATATTTCGCGCGCGGACGAAGCTATGCACCGCCTCGCCGGCGGCCGTTCGCTTCTGGACGCCGCGCTTACTTTGCAACAAGACCGCATTCGCGCTTCCGCCGACGAAGCTTTCGCCGAATCGCTCGGACGCTTCCGGGAAAATCTGGGCAGCGTCGAGCAACTGCTGCAGGAAACCGCGCAGTCGGTGAACAGCCGCAACCTGCAGGAACTCGAGGCGCGCATCAACGAGCTCAAGCACCAGGCGGTCGAAGACATCTTCAAGTCCTCCGAGTGGTACGAGAAGAGAGCGCAGACGCAGATTCAGGCCGGCGCGGAGAAAGCGCTGGAACAAACAGCCCAGAACTTCCGCGAAAAAGCCGGCGAAGTTTCCGCTGTGTTTGCCAGCGAGCTGGATCATTCGAGCCGCAGCTTCGTCGCACATACGCGCACGCAAATCGATGACGTGGTGCGCGAAGGCTTCGACCGCGCGCGCGCGCTGTTCGCTGAAGCCGCGGATACCACTTCTGCCGCTTTCACTGACGAAATCCAGCGCAACGCGCGGACCGAGCTTGACGGTTTTGTCGAGGAAGTGCACAAGTCCGCTGCCGAAACGCGCATCGAGCTCGACACCACGCGCGCGGCCATCGCGCTTCGCGTCTCCGGCGAACAGGAAGATTTTCTGCGCCGCTTCCAGGGCGCGCTCGGCAGAGTGCTGGAATCCAGCGTGCTGGAAGCGCAGCAGCGCGTTCAGCAAGGTTTCGCCCCGGTGCTTGATTCCTGGAAGTCGCTGATCACCGGACATCAAGTGGAGCTCGGACAGCTTTTCTCGCGGCTCGCGGAAGATGCCGCCGAGCAACACCGTCATCGGCTGGAAGGCGTTTCGACACAATGGATGCTCGCGACGGTGGCCAACCTGGATCATCAGTCTCGCGAAATCATCGCCAGCATTAGCTCGACCGCCGAAGAAAAACTGCGCGCGACGTTCACCGAAGTTTTTTCTGAGATGGCCGGCACGCTCAGCGACCGCCTGCATCAGATCGCCTCCAATATGGAAACGCCCTCGAGCGACCTCAAAAGTAAAGCGCAAACCGCTTCAGGTCAATCCTGACGAGAGCGGCTCGCCCGGCGCGACTTTCAACTTTTCCCGCGCGACGGTAAACTTATTCTTCCATGGCCAACCGGGCTTACCTCCGCTTTTGGACGCGAGACTTTTCCGAATCCACGATGATTCATGAGTTCGCGCGCTTTCTCACCACCGCGCCGCGCTCTGAATCCCATCCGGAGTTCGACGAACTGCTCGTGCAGGCCGTGGAACCCACGGAGCCTCTGGCTGCCGAATGGGATATCCACGGGCTGGGCTACGGCCCCGCGGAAGTCGCCGCGCTGGCCGTGCAACATTTCCATGCGGACTCCGCTTACATCGCATCCGCGCGCTGGGATTTGTGGAGCTTCGACATCGAAACGCTGAAATGGCAACGCAAGCCGGAACCGTTGGTGCTGACGTGCCATGGCCCGCAGTACGATGACGGCGTCGCCGCCACCGCCGGCCATTTCACCGCCGATCTGGGCTTCGAGCATTTTTTCACCGGCCACGGCGGCATCCTCGCACCCGGTGCGGCATCGAATCCTTTTTCGACGTCCGATCACCCGGTCGAGCACACCTTCCGCCAATGGATGACCGTCTCCAACAACGCCAGGGAATATCACGCAAAGACGCGAGAGAACATCCAACAATTGATGAATTGGCTCGATGGGATCGAGCGCGCACTTCCGGTTGAGCGCAGCGAATTGTGGTCTGAAGGTGAGGAAAATTTTGAAGCTCGCATTGACGCCATTCTGGCTCAGCGTTAGCGCGGTTCGTACGGTCGCGGTGCTGGCTGTCGCGGGCTCGCTGTGCGCGCAGCAGTTGGGCGCACAAGCAGCGCGCCGTAACGAGCTCACCTTAGGCAGACTGCGCCCGGGCAAGCACTCCATTGAACAAGCAAAAGCGCTCTACAAAGACGGCAGCGCTGGGAAAGACCCGCTTCCCGATCCGCTGATTTGGGAGGCGGCGTCGGCGCAAACGGACACGCGATTGAGATTCGAGGGCGATGCGCGGCACATACTCCAGGAAATTGTGGCATCACGTCCGCGCGCGATGCTGGAAGCCAGTCGCCAAGCCAATCGCATTGCGGTAACGTTCGCCACGGATCGTCGCCCAGCCAAGGCCGAAAGTCCGCTATGGAAGACCGGCTTAGGACTTGGGCTCGGCGACGCGTGTGGAAAGGCCGTGAAGCTGTACGGCAACCCCGATTCGCGGAGTCCTTCCACGAAAGACGGGCAGCCATTACAATTGCTGTATTACGCTTTTGACTGGGCCGGACCCGACGTGCCACAGGTTATGCAGGTAGTGTGCACACCGGAACAAGATGGCCAAGCGGGACGCGTGGTGGAAATTACTTTGGCGGCTTCCAGCCTCTAATGAAAACGGCGATATCAAATCTCTGCCGGCATGCTCACGATGGCGGCTGCTTTCCGTCTTCCAGTAGTGAGCATCCACACGCTCGCTCCATGCCCGATCACTTGACATTTTTCGCCGCGGCACGGCGCGCTGCGTCTCGTTTCGGCCAGGCTTCGCTGGGCGCTTTCTTCCTGGGCTGTTGTCTTTGCTTGGCTGCGTGCGACTCCGCTCCCACCAAGCCTGCTGCGGCCGCAGCTGAACCCGCCAAGCCGGCCATGCCCGAAGACATGCAAGCCGTCGCAACGACTATTCTCGGACGCGAAGCGCAGGTTCTCGCTTACGGCGATCTGGCTAAAACCGGCAAGCAGCAGGTCCTGGCCGCGAACGTCGTGCCCAAAACACCGCAAAACACCATTCCCGGCACCGTGGTCACGCGCGCCGTCATTGCCGAGAATGACGACGGCAAGTGGACCGAGATTCTGCGCGCCGACGAACACTTAAAAAATACGCAGGGCTTCCTGGCGCTCTCTCCGATCGATCCCATCAGCGGCTGGCGCCTGCAATGGGAACAAAACACCGAGACGGGCTTGCAGCTTTATTTCACGCCGGTCAAAGGCAATAGCGACCCGCACGTGCTGCCTGTCGGCGTACGCTGGAATCCGAAAACGAAGCGTTACCAGTCGCTGGACCGCTCCTACGAACATTTTCTGCTCGAATCTCCATCTCTTGGCGAAGCGAGGTCGACTCTGCGATGAGCGCCGCGGCTTCCACTCTGCCCAACGCAAGCGCCGGCGCGAAAAAAGCTGCGCCGCCCGCTGGTAAAGGTCTCACCGGGCTCTTGCCGTACTTGCGGCGCTACGTGCGCGGAATCGTCTTCGGGCTGCTCGTCGTCGCGTTGATGGGTATCGTCGGCAACGTCATTCCGCTGGCCACGGGCGTGATGACGGACGTCCTCGCCGGCAATCCACTCCCGTTTGAGCACTCGTCCGGCCCTGCGGCGAATCCGATTTTGAGGGCCTCGCAACTCGCGCGCCATATTCCCTTCTACGCGCCGAGCAGCCGCCACGCTCTTCTGATTTATTGCCTCATCGTGGTGCTGTGCGTCGCGGTGAAGGGCATTCTCTCCTTCAGCGCGCGCTGGATCTTGATCGGCGTTTCCCGCGATATCGAGTTCGACATTCGCAACGACTTGCTCGACCGCTTGCTCATCCTCGAACCCGAATTCTACGTGCGTAATCGTACCGGCGAACTGATGTCCCGCGCCACCAACGATCTCAACGCCGTGCGCATGGTCCTTGGCCCCGGCATCATGTACAGCGCGACTACCATCGTCACGATGCTGCTGGCGATCGTCGTCATGCTTATGCTCTCGCCTTCGCTCACGCTCTGGGTGCTGATTCCCGTTCCCGTCGTGGCTCTCGCCGTGCGCCACTTCGGAAAAGTGATTCACGATCTCTACGAATCCATTCAGGCGGCTCTTGCCACGCTCACCGCGCGCGTTCAGGAGAATCTTTCCGGTGTGCGCGTGGTTCGCGCTTACGCGCAGGAAGACGCGGAGACTCGCGGCTTCGACGAACCCAACCGCGAATACGTGGCGCGCAACGTCAAGCTCATCCGCACCTGGAGCATGTTCATGCCTTCGCTTCAGGCGCTGATCGGCGTCACATTTCTCATCGTTCTCTGGCAGGGCGGCCACCAGTTGCTGCGCGGCCAAATCTCCCTGGGCGCGCTGATCGCCTTCAACGCCTATCTCACGCAACTCGTTTGGCCGATGATCGCGCTCGGCTGGGTCACCAACATTTTTCAGCGCGGATTGGCTTCCATGGGCCGGCTCAACTACATTCTCGCCGCCGAACCGCAAATCGACGACCGCCACGCGAAGATTGCCACGGACCAGAAGCCACGGGGCGAAATCGAATTCCGCAACCTCACGTTCGCCTATCCAACGACCATGTCCGGCGCGGGTTCGAACGGCGGAGGGAAAATCAAGGGCGGTACCGCGCATACCGTTTTGCACGACATCAATCTGAAAATCCCCGCAGGCTCTACGCTCGCCGTCATCGGCCCGACCGGAAGCGGCAAGACCACCCTCGCCGCTTTGATCGCGCGCCTCTGGGAAGCGCCCGGTGATGAAGTGCTGATCGACGGCCGGCCCATCCGCGAATGGCCACTCGAAACCTTGCGCCGCAGCATCGGTTTCGTTCCGCAGGACACTTATCTCTTCGGCGAAACCATCGGCGGCAATATCGCTTTCGGCTTGCCGGAGTATGAGCCCGAGCGCGCGCGCGAAGCCGCGGAAATCGCCAGCCTGCACGGCGACGTCGAAGACTTCGCCGCCAAATACGAAACTATGGTCGGCGAGCGCGGCATCACGCTCTCCGGCGGACAGAAGCAGCGCACCGCCATCGCCCGCGCCGTCATTCGCGATCCGCGCATCCTGATCCTCGACGATTCCCTTTCCGCCGTCGACACGCAAACCGAGGAAAAAATCCTTACCGGCTTGCGCGGCATGATGCACGGCCGCACCACCGTCCTGATTTCGCATCGCACTTCCACCGTGCAGAACGCCGATCAGATCATCGTTCTTCGCGATGGGCGCATCATTGAGCGCGGCACGCACGACGAACTGCTGGAAGGCAGCGGCTACTACGCGGACTTATATCAAAAGCAATTACTCGAGGAAGAACTCGAAAACGCATGAGCACGCAGCACGAAGAAGAAGCACTCGGCAAAGCGTACGATTCGCGCTTGATGAAGCGGCTGCTGCAGTACATGCGGCCGTATCGCTGGCAGGTGTTTTTCGCGCTCGCGCTGGTTGCCATCGTCACGCCGCTGGAACTCGCGCCGCCCTGGCTGTTCCGCTCGGCCATCGATCGCTACTTCGTCCCCGCGCTGAACCACAGCCTGGCGGAGAACACCGCTTGGCGCGGCGTCGAAATCATCAGCGCCGCTTTTCTGCTCGTGCTGATTTTCGATTTTCTCGCCCAATACATCCAGATTCGCATCATGCAGCGCGTCGGCCAGCAGACCATGTACGACATGCGCCGGGAGATTTTCGCGCACATGCAGCGCCTGCCGATGAGTTATTTCGACCGCAACCCGGTCGGCCGCCTGGTCACCCGCGTCACCACGGACGTCGACGCGCTCAACGATCTCTTCGCCGCCGGCGTGGTTACCATGATCAACGATTTTTTCCTCCTGGTGGTCATGGCCGGCCTGCTCTTCAGCATCGATCGCCGCCTCGCTCTGGACGCTCTGGCCGTTCTCCCTGGCATTCTCATCGTCACCCTGATCTTCCGCAAGTTCGTGCGCGACGCCAATCGCCGCATCCGCACCGCCATCGCGCGCATCAACTCCTTCCTGCAGGAATACATCTCCGGCATGGCCGTGGTGCAGCTTTTTAATCGCGAAATCAAGGCGCGCGCCGAGTTCAGCAAGCGCAATCGTGAAAATATGCTTGCCTGGCGCGATGCCATTCTCGCCTACGCGCTCTTTTACCCCGCGGTCGAGTTCATGAGTTTCGCCACCATCGCGCTCATCTACTGGTCCGGCGGCAATCGCATTCTCAATCACGGGCTGAGCCTCGGCGTGCTTACCGCCTTCACCATGTATGCCCAGCGCTTCTTCCGCCCGATTCAGGATCTCAGCGAAAAATTCAACATTCTGCAATCCGCCATGGCCGCTTCCGAGCGCATCTTCAAGCTGCTCGATGAACCCGTAACCATCACTTCCGATCCCAACGCCATTCCGCTCAAGAATCCTCGCGGCGAAATCGAATTCCGCAACGTTTGGTTCGCTTATCGCAACGCCACCAATCCCACGGAAGAAGACTGGGTGCTCCGCGATGTCTCCTTCCTCGTGCCGCCCGGCGAATCCTTCGCCATCGTCGGACACACCGGAGCGGGCAAGACTACGCTCATTTCCCTGCTCCTTCGCTTCTACGACATTCAGCGGGGCCAGATTCTGCTCGACGGCGTCGATATCCGCGCCATCAATCTCCAGGACTTGCGCCGCCAATTCGGTATCGTGCTCCAGGATCCCTTTCTCTTCACCGGTACCATCGAATCCAACATTCGCCTCGGGACTCCCGGCATCGATCGCCCGACTGTCGAGCACGCCGTCCAGGAAATCGGCCTCGGCGATTTCGTGCGTTCGCTTCCCGAAGGAGTGGTCACCGAAGTCAACGAGCGCGGCTCGACTCTTTCCGTCGGCCAGCGCCAGCTCATCAATTTCGCCCGTGCTCTCGCGCACAATCCGCGTTTCCTTATTCTCGATGAAGCTACCTCCAGCGTCGATACAAAGACCGAGTTGCAAATTCGCGAAGCGCTCGACCGCTTGCTCTGCGGCCGCACCGCGCTGGTCATCGCGCACCGCCTCAGCACCATTCAACACGCCGACCGCATCCTCGTCTTCCACAAGGGCCGTCTCCGCGAGCAGGGCGCGCACCAGCAGCTCCTGGCCCAGCGCGGCATCTACTACCGCCTCTACCAGCTCCAATACAAAGAGCAGGAACTCGGCATCCCCACCAACGGCCACGCCACCGGCAGCGGGTCCGCCTCCGAAATCGCGCCTGTCCCAACTCCCCTGCCCGCGAATGACTAAAGCGGTGACCGTGTTGCCCGTCTTTGTAGTGGCGCAGCATGCTGCGCCAGCCCAATCCGACGTTCGATGCGCTAAGCTAAACTCGCCCTGCGCATGACCCCCAACCCCATCCCCATCCTCCTTTCCGCCGGCGAAGCCTCCGGCGACATGTACGCCGCCCGCCTAGCCACCGCCCTCCAACAACGCCTGAACGTAAAAATATTCGGCCTGGGCGGCGACCAAATGCGCGCCGCTGGCGTCGACATCATCGCCGACTACCACGAAGTCTCCGTCGTGGGCATCACCGAAATCCTCAGCCATCTTCCCTCGCTAATCCGCGCCATGCGCAAACTCGTCGCCGCCGCCCGTCAACGAAAGCCCGCACTCGCCATCCTCACGGACTTCCCCGGCTTTCATCTCCGCCTCGCCCGCAAACTCCTCCCGCTCGGCGTCCGCAACGTCTATTACATTTGCCCGCAGTTCTGGGCCTGGCGTCCGTGGCGCGCCAATCTCGTGCGCCGCCGCTTCGTTCAAGCGCTCTGCATTTTTCCGTTCGAAGAGGATTTCTTCCGCGAGCGCAGCGTGAACGCCAAATTCATCGGCCATCCGCTTGTCGGCACCGTCCAGCCAACTCTCTCCCGCGAACAATTCGCCGCCAAGCACAACCTCGATCCGCGGAATCCCATCATCACCCTTCTCCCCGGCAGCCGCTGGGGCGAAATCTCCCGCCACTTTCCGACCATGCTCGAATCCTGCCGCGAACTCGAACGCCTGGCCCCCGCCGCTTACAATTTTGTCCTAGCCGTAGCGCCGGGCATCGATCTCGCCCGCCTACGCACACTAATCGCGCCGGACCGCCATCCCACCATCGTGCAAAACGAAACCTACAACGCTCTGGCCTCCGCCGACGCCGCCCTAGTCTGCAGCGGCACCGCCACCGTCGAAGCCGCCCTCCTCGACACGCCCATGGCTGTGGTCTATCGCGTAACGCCCATAACCGCTCTCCTAGCCAAGCCGCTCGTACGCACCAAATTCTTCAGCATGGTCAATCTCATCGCTGGCCGCGCCGTCGTTCCCGAGCTCATCCAGGGCGATTTCACCGCCCCACGCGCCGCCGCCGAACTCCGCCGCCTCCTCGATCCCGCCTTCTCCTCCGAACTCCGCCGCGGCCTCGCCGAAGTCCGCGCCCGCCTAGGTCCCCCCGGCGCCATCGACCGCGCCGCCGACGCCATCGCCGCCCTCTTACAGCGTGCAGCCCACTAGCCTCCGCTCCTGTACTTCCTCAACCTCATTTATCTCCTTTACCTCCTCTCCCAGCCATCCCGCGGAGCAACGATTACCTCTCATTTGCTATCCTATATATGGGTTCCGAAGTGCATTCCGTGAAAGGGGTCCGATGGCCCTCCGTAGAACGTCTCTGATTTGCTTATTTCTGCTCCCGCTATTAGCGCTGGCCTGTGCCGCGCCCGCGCTTCGTGCGCAAGCTCCCCGCCCCTCCAATTTTCTCGCCGAGCATTATGACGTCAGCGCCACCATCGACACCGGCGGCCAAAGCCTTTCCGCCGTCGCCAAAGTCGATCTACGTCCCGCCGAAGCTTCCAGCAACGTCCGTGTAGAACTTCACCCCAATCTCGAACTCCGCGAAGTCAAAGGCGCCGACGGCAAGCCGCTCACCTTCCAGCGCGACAACGAGAATCATCTCTTCGTCCTCATCTCGCTTCCCGGCCAGGTCGCCGCCGGCAGCAAAGTCTCGCTCACCTTCACTTACGGCGGCATTCTCGCCAACGCCGAAAACAGCCCCATTCCCGGCATCCGCGCCGCCTTCATCAACAAAGATGGCGCCTACCTCCTTCTTCCCGCGCGCTGGTTTCCGCTCACCAATTTTCCCTCGAATCGCTACACCGGAACTTTTCGTCTCAATGTTCCCGACACGCTCGCCGTCGCCGGCACCGGCAAAGCTTCCAATCCCACTCCTCTCGCCGGCGGCCGCCTGCTCTATACTTTCGAATGCAACCGCTCCGCCCCCAACGGTACTTTTGTCGCCGGCGCTCTGCAATTCAATCCTAAGCAAGCCGAAGGCATCAACGTAGCGGTCTACGGCCCGCCAGCCGCCGCAAAAAGCGCGCAGGATTTCGCCAACAGCGTCGCGCGCTCGGTCACCGAATTCTCAGACATGTTCGGCCCGCTACCCGATCCCAGCATGGCCGTCATTCAGTTGCCCGATGGCACGCTGCGCGATTTCGCCGCTCCCGGCGTGCTCCTGCTCAGCGCGCATCTCTGGAATCCCAAATCTTCCGATCGCATCCTCGCGCGTCTCGTCGCTTCGCAATGGTGGGGCAATCAGGTTTTGCCGGCCACTCCCGCGGACGTCTGGATCAGCGATGGCCTTGCGCGCTACTCCGAAGCGCTTTATCTCGAGCAGAACAACGGCAAAGAAGCCGGCCTTCGTGCGGTCGACGAATTCGCCGTCGGCGCGCTCATGTACGAAGACGCCGCTCCCGTCTCGCAAGCCGCGCGCCTCGCTCCGTATTCTCCTGACTATCGCTCCGTGGTCATGAACAAGGGCGCAATGATTTTTCACATGCTCCGCGCACAAATGGGCGATGCCAACTTCAAGTCCCTGCTCCACGATTTCTATTTTCGTTTCGCGGAAAAAAGCGCCAGCATCGAAGATTTTGAGAAGCTCGCCGAGTTGCGCGCTCGCGCTTCCACGAAAGCCGGCGAGACTCCGCCGAACTTGCGCGGCTTCTTCACCCAGTGGCTCAGCTCTACCGGCGTTCCGGAGTTCGCCGTCAGCTACGTCGTCTACCGCACGCCCAAGGGTTTTCGCATCGTCGGCAAGGTCAAGCAGCCGCTCGACACCTTCCTGATGCCGCTCGACCTGCGCATCGACACCGAAGGCAATCCAGAAACCAAAACCATCGAAGTCGTCGGCACCGACACCGACTTCACCGTCGAAACTTTTGGCCGCCCCAAATCCGGCGGCATTCGCGTCGATCCCAACAACGTCATTCTAAAAGGCAGCACCGGTTTGCGTTCGCGCGCTGCCATCGCCCGGGGCGAAGAACTCGCCGAAGTCGGCCGATACTACGATGCCGTCGCGCAATACCAAAAAGCGCTGGCCATTCAGCCCAACCGCCCGCTCGCCAATTTCCGCATGGGCGAAGCTTTCTTCTTCGAGAAGAATTATCAGGCTGCCGCGAATGCCTTCCGCGAAGCGCTGCAAACCGTCCCCGAGCCCTCCGAAAAATGGACCGAAGTCTGGAGCCACATCTATCTCGGCAAGATTTTCGATTTATTGGGCCAGCGCGAGCGCGCCGTCAACGAATACAGCAAAGCCAAGCAGACCAACGACGATACCGGCACCGCCCAGCAAGTAGCCGAATCGTTCCTGAAAAAGCCGTACTCAGAAGAAGGCACTTCCGCCGCCGCTCCTGCCACCGGCGCGGATAATCCCGCCGTCCCTGCCGCTCCAAAAAAGGACGACCGGCCGGTCCTGAAAAAGCCCTCTCGGTTTACAGACTCGAATTCGCTTGTAGCTTTTTCCACTCCCGCGCAAAAACCTCTTTAGCCGCGGCATCGAACAACACAAAATAGATTTTCTCGATCGAACTCCCCTTCTTCAAATGCTCGATGGCTTCGTCGAGCATAATCTCCGCACACTCCTCCATCGGAAATCCGGAAACCCCCGTGCCAATCGCCGGAAACGCCATCGTCTGCAATCCCCGCTCCGCCGCCAGCCGCAGCGCATGCGCCGTCGAAGTCCGCAGCGACTTGGCGGTAGTCCGCTCGCCGCCCAGTCCCATGCTCGCCGCGTGAATCACGTAACGCGCCTTCAGCTTTCCGCCGCCCGTAATCGCGGCATACCCGACCGGAATGCTTCCTATCGCGTCGCACTCCTCCTGAATCGTCTCGCCGCCTTTGCGATGGATCGCTCCCGCCACGCCCGCGCCCAGCACCAGATCGTTGTTCGCCGCGTTTACAATCGCATCCGTCTCCATCTCTGTGATGTCGCCCTGCTGAATTACAATTCCCTCTGCGGAAACATTCATGGCGCCGCCTCGCCCCGGCCGGCGCCAATCCCCGCCGACTCCCGAATCACCACCGCTCCCTTCCTCATGCGGTGCGCCACTTCCCGGCACGCCGCCACCGTCTCCTCCGAAGTAAACGCCGTCCTCACCACTTCCATCGACCTCGTCTGCGGCACCGGATCAAAAAGCCGCAGCCCCACGCAGCGCTCCCGGTGCACCGTAACGTCGCTAATCTCCGCAATCGAGAGCGTCCGCGTGCTGCTCGCAAAAATCGCCCCCGGCTTCGCAAACTTGTCGAAAATCGTGAACAGTTCCAGCTTCATCTCCATCTCGTCCGCCACCGCTTCGACAATCAAATCCGCTTCGCGAATCGCATCTTCCACCCGCATAGCGGTGGAAATCAGCAAAAGCGCCCGATCGCGCACCACGGCGTCCACTATGCCGCCCTGCACGCCCTCATCAAACGCCCGCTTGATCCACTCAACCGCGGCATCCAGCGCTTCGCGCGAAATATCCTCCACCACCGTCCGGTAACCGCCAAACGCCGCCGCGTAAGCGACCCCGCGCCCCACCGTCCCCGCCCCAATCACCGCAATCGTTTTCACCTCCACCCGCCACTCCCTCTTTGTAGTGACGCAGCTCGCCGCGCCAGTGTGCCCGATCCAAAACCACTATCGCCGAATCCCAGCCCGTTTCCTCTGCGTCTCTGCGTCAATCTCCGTCTTCTCTTCGTCCTCTCTTAATACCTCGGCACGCTCCCGTCAATCTCCGCCGACCACCGCTCAATCCCCCCAGCCAACGATCTCGCGCTCCGCACGCCCTGCCCCCGCAACCACACCGCCACATCCATACTCCGCATCCCGTGGTGACAATAACAAATCACTTCATCCTCCGTATCCAGCTCCTGCAAATGCGCCGGTATCGTTCCCATCGGAATCAGCTTCGCTCCCGCAATCCGGCAAATCTCGTACTCCCAAGCCTCCCGCACATCCACAAGCAACACACCCTTCTCCTTCTTCAAAACTTCCGCCGCCTCCCGCGGACTAATCTCCAACGGCAGCTCCGCCTCGCCGGTCTCCATTTTCTTCGCATCCATAATCTCACCTCAACCAGCGACACCATTTGGACTGCGGCAGCCCAGCTGCCGCTTTTCCGCCAGGCAAGCCTTCAGCCAGGCTAACCGACACGCTAAATCATTTCCCCTGGAATTTCGGCGCCCGCTTCTCGAAGAACGCTGTGATGCCTTCCGCGCAATCCTCAGACCGGAAGCATTCCAGCTGGTACTGCACTTCCTCTTCCAGCGCCTGCTCAAGCTGCGCGCGTTTGCTGGCAAAAAGAGCTGCTTTCGCCGCGCGAATAGCGATCGGCGGCCCTTGCGCAATCTTCAGCGCCACGGTGCGAACTTCCGCTTCCAGCTGCGCCACCGGCACCACGCGATTCACCAGCCCCAGCCGCTCCGCCGTACGCGCGTCAATCATGTCGCCGGTGTAAAACATTTCCGCGGCTTTCGACGGACCCACCAGCTCCGGCAGAAAAAATGTTCCGCCATAGTCCGGATACAAACCCACCTTAGCAAAGTTCTGTCCGAAAGACGCTTCTTCCGCAGCGATTCGTATATCCGCCGCCAGCGCGATGTTCGCGCCAGCTCCTGCCGCCGCTCCGTTGACCGCGGCGATCACCGGCTGCGGCATGGTGCGCATTTTCAGCACAATTTGCATTCCCGCGCGGAGCACCGGCTCGAGTCCCGCGACGTCCCCGCTCTGCCGGCCTTTGCCTATCAGCCCGAGATCCCCGCCCGCGCAAAACGCCCGCCCCGCACCCGTCAAAACCACAACGCGAACGGCAGGATTTCCCGCCGCCCGCCCCAGCGCCTCGCTCAACGCCACGGCCAGCTCGCTGTTCAGCGAGTTCAGCCGCTCCGGCCGGTTCATCACCAGCAGCGCTATGCCGTCATGCACCGACTCCAGCACGAGGGAACTCGACGGAATCGCCTGCGGCGCATTGCTCATAAAGCCTCCACTTGAAGGACTGAAATTCTAACGCACTGCCGCAGTGTGCGTACAGGAATCGCGTAGACCAATGAGGAAACGAAAAGAAGCCAAAACCTTCGACGGGACTACGAAGCTACAGGATTTGCTGGCCCGGCTTCGCGGCCCTTTTCCGTCTTCGCTACCAGCAGCGCCAGCTTCCGGAAATGCCGCAACTTCTCCGGTTTGCCTTTGCCTTCCGCGCCCCCGGTCAGCGGCAGTACATACACGCGCGCCCCATACAACAATTCCTTCTGCAATCCGTATTTGCATTTGCGCTGCGAAAACAACTCGTAAGCCTGCCGCCCATTGAACGCCACGACGTGCGGCGCGAACTCTTCCAGCTTCTGCGAAAGCACGATGCGCCCCTCGGCAAAATCCTGCCGCGAAAGTTCGTCGGGCGATTTCGTCGGCTTCTTCACCAGATCCGTCAGCCCGATCCCGAATTCGATGATTCGCTTGTCATCGTGATAATCGAAAGGCTCCGGAATCACCCGCCCGCTGAAGAGCATCGGCCAGAATTCGTTGCCGCGCCCCGCGTAGTAGTGCCCCACGCGCACGGCAGACTCCGTGGGATTGCACCCCACAATCACCAGCTTCATTCCTTTGCGCAGGAGGTCTGGAAGTGTTTTCACGGGCGTGTGGCCGCTCGCGGATGGAGTGTGGTCGGGCAGGCTGGCAGGTTGGCTGGCATGGGCTTGCGTCTGTCTGGGAAGACTCTATTTGCAGCGATGCGGCCCGTCAAGTGGGGTGCACTTAAGAGTGCGGTAATGGTTCACAAGCTGAATCGACAGCCATGGCTGGTTCATCCAAAAGGTGCATGGAAATGGCGTGCTCCGGCCCGCACGGCCGGATGCCCGCTAGCTCGAGAATAGCGATGAGAGAGGTTGCCGTGGGCTGTGCTATTTTAGGTGCTGGGAGATACGCAGGGCCGTTTGCCAGCCCGGACCTTCATTCCATTGACCGCACCAAATCCACACAAATTGCCTTCGCGCATCGCGAAGGACGACGAACACCTGCTGGTCGCCGCGGCCAAGAAGGGCGATATTAGTGCGTTTGAAGAGCTGGTGAACCGCTATGAAAAGAAGATTTTTCGCGTGACCATGAACATCACGCGCAATCAGGAAGACGCCGAGGACGCCATGCAGGATGCGTTCATGAAAGCGTATTCGCACCTCAAGGACTTCAGCGGCGATTCCAGGTTCTACACCTGGCTGGTGCGCATCGCCGCCAACGAAGCGCTGATGCGGCTGCGCAAGCGCCGGCCGAATGTCATGTCGCTCGATGAGCCGGTCGAAGGCGAAGAAGATTTGATGCCTCGCGAACTGCAGGACTGGGGTCCCAGCCCGTTGCAGCGCTTTGCGCAGACGGAAATGAAGGAAATCCTGACCACCGCGATCGACGCGCTGGAACCGGATTTTCGCACCGTATTTGTGCTGCGCGACGTCGAGGAACTTTCCACCGAAGAAACCTCGAAAGCACTGGGTATCTCCGTGCCTGCGGTGAAGTCTCGCCTGCTGCGCGCGCGGTTGAAATTGCGGGAAAAACTGGACCGCTATTTCCGGCAAGGCGGTCAGAATTGAATTGCAGAGATGTAGTGAAGAAACTCTCGGATTATCTGGACGGCGAGCTGGAGCCGGCGGTTGCGCTGGATCTGGATCGGCATTTGAGCGGGTGCAAGGAATGCACGCTGATCGTGAACCAGACCAAGCTCACGGTGGAAATTTTCTGCAATGCGGAAATGGTGGAATTGCCGGAGCCAGTGCGCGCTCGGCTGCATGAAGCGTTGCGCCGAAAACTAGGACTCGGCTCTCAAGCCTGAAGCTGTTCAGCGAGCCAAGAACAACGGACGAGTTACGCGGTCTCGGTCCACAGCGGAAGCTGGCGGCCGAGGCCTTTTTCTTTTGCCATGGCGTAAACCTTCATCGCCACCGCCAAATCCCACGAAGCAATGCCATTCGACTTGAAGAGCGTGACTTCCGAGTCGCTGCTGCGGCCGGTGGCTTTGCCGGCCACCACGTCGGAAATTTTTTTCACGCCCGTCCAGCAGATTTCATCGCCGTGAAACGCGATGATCAGGTCGCCAGCCTCCTGGCGGGATTGCTCCACGGAATCAACCACGATCACGTCCGCGCTGGCGACCGCTTCGGCGTCGAGCTCGCTCTTGTGCGCATGATTCGCGCCGATGGCGTTGATATGCACGCCGGGCGCAATGTCAGAGCCGCTGACGACGGGAACCGCCGCCGTAGTGGCGGTGCAAACAATGTCCGTGTCGCGTACGGCTTCGGAAGCGGAACCCACGGCGCGCACCGGAACTCCGATGCGCTCAGTCATTTCCCGTGCGAAGGATTCGCGTTTGCCCGCGTCGCGGCTGAAAACGCGAACATCGGTAAGTGTGCGAACGTTGGCAATTGCTTCCAGCTGCGTCTTGGCCTGCCCGCCGCTCCCGACGATGCCCGCGACTTTCGCGTTTTTGCGCGCGAGATATTTTGTGGCCACGCCGGAAGCAGCGCCCGTGCGCAGTTGCCCCATGTAATCCGCTTCGATCATGGCGACGAGTTCGCCGCTCGCCATTTCGTAGAGCGGCACGATGAAGCGCAGCGTCCCGCGCACATAGGTGTACTGCTTCATCGCCAAAAACCCGGCGGCATAGTCCGCAGCGGCCATATAGTGAAAGAATCCATTGCCCGGCAGCTCGAACCGCCGCCGTGGATGCACCACCACTTCACCTGTAGCCTGCTTCCGCGAAATCTCCTCCACCGCCTGAATCGCCACACCCATCGTAAGCGTAGCGCGCACTTCTGCTTCACTAATGTGTAAGGTCATTCGAGTTGGGCCTCTTTGTTCGACAGAAAATCCGCAGGAACCGTGATTCGCATCTTCATCGTTTGGCGGCCGGTTTCTTGCTGGCGGCGGAGTGCGCCCGTGAAGTTCCATCGTCTTCGCGGATGCGGCGGACGACGGTTTGCATCATGCGATAAACGCGTTCATCCTTTTTGACGCCCATTTCGCGGAAGCGGAATTCGGGTTCGCCCTTCGCACTTTTCGCGAGACGCACCGGCAACTGGCCGCAAAGATTGTTTTCGATGTATGCGGTTTCGTAGCGCGATTTTTTGACGTGCCAGGTGAAAACGCGCAGCGTCGTGAAATCGCACAGCTGCCCTTCCGCGCCGCGAACCCCCGCCACCAGGTATTGCGGCTTGTCTCCGGAAGGATCAGCCACGCGATTGATCTCGAACCACGCGATCGGCCGGATGCCCGCGGAAGCTGTCCCTTCACGGACCTGGTCAGGTAGGTCGAGCTCGATAAAGCGACCCACCACCCACCCAGCGATCGGGTTGGCGCCGGCGTCTCCCGGCGGCGTGGTGTTGGAGGTTTCCGCGGTGCGCGCGGCGGCTTCGCCGGGCGGGCGGGTGGCCACGCCGCGGACCAGGAACCAGTCTTCCTTCTTGGCGGGTTCGGAATCGCTGGCGGAATCTTTCTCGTCGGTCACTTGCGCCCAATCAGCAACCGCGCGCCCCACAATCTCCAGCGGGACGTTGCGGCCGAATTGGTAGATACGCTGCGCGGTGCGGCCAGGCTCGACGCGAAGGTTGGTGGCGACTTTGGTGCGTCCGCGCGCCTGCACCGGCATGGCGCGCACCTGCTCGAGCAGCTTGATGCTGCGCTGCCAGAACGCCGGCTCCATCAGCAGGCGGCCGTCGAGCCAGCCGACTTGTCCGGCGGCGGTGCGCACTTTCACGCTGTCGTTGCGCCGGCTGACCACGTCGACCCGGTCGCCGTAGTGCAGCACCACTAAAGCTTCGCGGACTTGCGCGACGCTGCTCCACAGTGTGACGCTGCGCTCGCTGACGAAGGCTTCGCCAAGCTTTTCGTGCCTGGGGCGCAGCAACCATGCAATCAGCGCCACGAGGCATAGCAGCGGAACTGCGATCAGAATCTTGCGCTTCATAGCGCACTCTCAGCGAAGGAACGCACACTTCCGCGCGCAATTCTTGAGTTGGCTGGGGGTTTCATAGCCGTCAAAGTATCGCTAAAGATTGTACCCGAAAGCGGCCCGCGCCAAGAACGCAGCAACGCCGCGCGGTGATGCAGGAAGCAAACGCGAGCGGCGCTGCACGAAGCTTGGGCAGGCGGCGATCTAGGAAGGAAAAGCGGGCGGGGAATGCGCGGTTTGCTTTTCTGCTAAGATGCGCCGGGTCAGTATTTTTGTTTCAGGATATTTTTCGCGGAGGATTGTTCATGAAAGCTTTGCGTGCGCTGCAGCCGCTGGGATTGTTGCTTTTGCGGCTGGCGCTGGGAATTATTTTTATTTACAACGGGTACCCAAAGCTCCTGCATCAGGGGGCGGGGATGCAGGGATTTTTCACGCAACACGGCCTGCCGGGGTACTTCCTGTATATCGCGGGAATCCTGGAAGCGTTTGGCGGCGGGCTGCTAATCCTGGGACTGTTTGCGCGGGCGGCCGGCCTGCTGCTGGCGGGGGAGATGGCCGTGGCGATCTGGAAAGTGCACAGCGGCGGCGGCGTTATGGACGTGCACAACTACCAGTTTCCGCTGATGATGGCGACGGCGTGCTTTGCGATCGTGACGACGGGAGCGGGAATGATTTCGCTGGATTGGCCGCTCTTTGAGAGCGGCGGCGGACGCAGCCGCGCACCGAAACCGCCTAAGAGCAAAAACAAGAACTGATTGCAATTTAGCAGGCCGAGGTTAGCGGTAGGGGACGCCCTGAGTGGTCTGGGCGTTTTGCGCGACTCCGGTGTAGCCCTCGGGGAAGAGGATCCAGCACACGAAGTAGGCCAGCACGCCGGTTCCGGCACAGAAGACCAGCAAAAGCCACAGGATGCGCACGAGCATGGGATCGAGATCGAAATAGTCGGCTACGCCGGCGCACACACCGGCGAGTTTGCGGTCGTTAATGGAGCGAACGATGCACCGGCGGGGAGCCGCATAGGCCGAGTACGGCGGCGCGGAGTAGGCAGGCTGAGATGCGTCGGGCTGCTTGGTGCCGCAGTTACAGCAGAAGTTCGATCCGGCTGGGATATCTTTCTGGCAATTTGGGCACAGCATGGTGACACCCCCACAGGCAAGCGATGTTGTGTTTCTATAGCAGAATACGGGGGCCGGGGTCAAAAAGTTTCCTTCAGCTTGCAGGTGACCCGCGGTCCGATCGGTGTCCCGTTTGGGCTACAAGTCCGGCTAGGATCTTCCTGCGAAAGAGCGCAGCAAGCGCGTGTAACGGCATGATTTATAAGGAGTTAGGTTTTCGCTCTTTCTCCAGGGGCGCCAGATGAGCGTGGTCAGGGGGGTGCGACAGGCACTGCGGCCGGAGCTAACGGGTGTGCAGGACGTCGTGGACCGCGCTGGTTAGCGCGGACAGGTCCGACGGCTCGATTATCAGGGGCGGGGTTAGATAGAGGATGTCGCCAAATGGTTTAATCCAGACGCCCTTCTCGACGAAGTGCGCTCGCAAGGCGGTGGCGTCCACGGGGCGGTCCATCTGAACTACACCTACCGCGCCCCTTACGCGAACGTCGGCGACGCCGGGCGCACGGCGGCAAGGCGCGAGTTCCTCGCGAAGCTGCGTTTCGATGGCGGCAGCTTGCGCGAGGCGGGGCTCAGAGGCGAACAAGTCGAGCGAAGCGTTGGCGGCGGCGCAGCCGAGTGGGTAGGCCATGTAAGTTGGTCCATGCATGAGGGCGGCTTCTGAATCATCGGAAAGAAAGGCGTCGAAGATTTTGGACGTGGTGACGGTGGCGGCGAGCGGCATCGTCCCTCCTGTGAGCGCCTTGGAAAGGCAAATGATGTCCGGGACTACAGCGGCTCGTTCGCAGGCAAAGAGTGTTCCGGTGCGACCGAAGGCGGTGAAGATTTCGTCGAAAATCAGGAGCAGGCCGTGGCGGTCGCAGAGAATTCGCAAATCGCGCAAAACGACGGGATCGTGGAACTTCATGCCGCCCGCGCCTTGGATTAGCGGCTCGATGATCACGGCGGCAATTTGATTTTTGTTTTCGTTGAGAAAGCGGTCCAACTGCGCGCGTTTCTCGGCGGTGTCCGGGATTTCCAGGACGAATTGTTCCGGCAAAACTCCGCGGAAGAGTTTGTGCATGCCTTCTTCGGGATCGCAGACGGCCATGGTGGCGAAGGTATCGCCGTGATAAGCGTTGCGGAAGCTGACGAATTTGGTGCGGCGCTCGCGCTGGCCCTGGTTCCGCCAGAACTGCACGGCCATCTTGAGGGCTACTTCGACGGAGACAGATCCGGACTCGGAGAAGAACACGTGGTTGAGATCGCCGGGCAAGAGTGCGGCTAGGCGCGCTGCCAGGCGATAGGCGGGTTCATGGGCCAGGCCGCCGAACATGACGTGAGGCATCTTTTCTAGTTGCTCGGCAACGCACTTCAGGATGTGCGGGTGGGCGTAGCCATGGCAGGCGGTCCACCAACTGGCGACTCCGTCGATCAATTCGCGCCCGTCGGCAAGCTTTAGGCGGACGCCTTGGGCGGAAACGACTGGGACGGGCAGCTCTGTAGTTTTCATTTGCGTGTAGGGCAGCCATACGTGATCGAGAGTGAGCCAGTCGGGAGTGCGCATATCGACGGATGGAATTATAGGCTTGATTTGGAGTAGCACAGGCACTCCTGCCTGTGCGGCTGCGGCCTGGCGACAGACTTGACGAGCCAGGACTTGCGTGCGCCTCCGTCGGAGTTGAAGCTGACGCTACACAGGCCCTTCGAAGCTCAGGGTAAACAGCAGTGCCAGTGCTACTACTGGGCGAAGGCGGCGCGGTCGAAGTGATTCATGAAGGTTTGCATCAGCGCGGTGCGATGGAGATTGGGAAGCTTGGGAATTTCGCCGATGACGCGGACGTGGCCAAAGCGCTCGATGGTTTCGCGATTCTCGCGGTTCTGATCGCCGATTAAGACGACGCCGTGCACTGGCAATTCCGCGGCATGTAGGGCCGCAAGGGTGAGCAAGGTGTGGTTGATGGTGCCGACGCCGCTGCGGGCGGCCAGAATTACCGGGAGCTTCAGCTTGACCATCATATCCAACACAAACTGTCGCTGATTGATGGGCACGAGCACGCCGCCTACGCCTTCCACCACGAGCCAGTCATTCGCCAGGCTGGCCGGCAGATTGACGCGAGCCAGATCGATCTCGGTACCCGCCCAGCGGGCCGCCAGATCGGGCGAAACGGGCGGAACAAATTTGTAAACCTCATCAAGCGTGCGGTCGGTGCCGATGCCGGCCAAGCGCATGACCGTGACGCGATCGGAGCCTTCGAGCGTGCCAGTCTGGATCGGCTTCCAGTACACGGCGTCGAGCGCGGCGCACAAAAGGGCGGAGAGGGTGGTCTTGCCCACGCCAGTGTCGGTTCCGGTGACGAAGAAATGGTGCCTCATGCGCACCCTGCCGCGGCGCTCCGGCACTCGCTGGCACTCCAGGCTGCGAGGACTTCGCGGAGCCGTTCGAGCTCACGTTCCGGGGTGGCCGCTGTGAGCGAAAAGCGCAAGCGTGATCGGCCTTCGGGCACGGTGGGCGGGCGAATGGCGCGTACGGCAAATCCTTCGCGCTGCAAAAAGTCTGCGGCGGCCAGGGCTTCGTCGTTTCCGCCGGTGATGGCTGGAACGATCTGGGTGGCGCTGCCAGCGGTATCCCAACCGTCGGCTGCGAGAGCCGCAGCAAAGCGCCGCGACTTTTCGCGCAGGTGGTCGCGCTGCACGTCCATGCCCTGCGCCAGGCGCAGAGCTGCTTGAATCTGGCGGGCCATATACGGCGGCATGGCCGTGCTAAAGATAAATGTGCGCGCGTGATTGATGAGGTGCTCTTTAAGGAGCGAAGAGCCGCACACAAATGCGCCTGCGCTGGCCAAGGCCTTGCCGCAAGTGTGCACGACGGCGACGACGTGCTGCAGCAAATCCGCTTGCGCAGCCATTCCGCGTCCTGCCGGGCCGTGGACGACCGTGGCATGCGCCTCGTCGAGAATCACGCCGGCGCCATAACGGTCGGCGAGCGCGAAAATTTCCGCGAGTGGCGCAACGTCGCCATCCATGCTGAAAACGGTCTCGGTAACGATGAGTTTCCGGCACGAAATAGCGGAACGCGCGCGCAGAGCATCTTCCAGGGCGTTCAGGTCGAGATGGGGGTAGATCTCGCGGCTCGCGCCGGAGAGACGCATTCCGTCGATCAAGCTGGCGTGATTGAGAGCGTCGGAGAAAACGAGGTCGCTCTTGCGCAAGAGTGAAGTGAGCAGGCCGAGATTGGCGGAGTAGCCGCTGCCAAAATACAGCGCGTCTTCGGTGCCGGCGAAGCGCGCGAACTCGCTCTCGAGTTCTTCCCAGACGATTGCGTGGCCGGAGAGCAAGCGCGAGCCCGTTCCGCTCATACGGGGAGCTTCGCTGACCGCTTCGAGAACGGCTTCCTTCAGCGCGGGATGCTCCGCGAGCCCCAGATAGTCGTTGGAGCAGAGATTCACGCCGGCCGTTTCCGCGAGGAAGCGGCTCTGGCTGCGCTGGGCGAGATGCCGCTGCGCGTTCTGCAGTTCGCATTGCAGCTTGGAGTGAAATTCAGTTGGCATGCGCTTCGAGTGGTTTGAGTCCTAGTGTTTCGAGCAATTGCTGGTCTTCATCCGGTCCGGGATTTGGAGTAGTCAGCAGTTTTTCTCCGACGAAAATGGAATTGGCTCCGGCGACAAAACAAAGCGCTACCGCTTCCGGAGACAATTGTTTGCGGCCGGCGGCCAGGCGGACGCGCGACGCGGGCATCAGAATGCGCGCCGTGGCGATGGCCCGGACCATCTCGAGCGGATCGAGCGGAGGCATGGAGGCCATCGGCGTCCCTGCAACGCGGACGAGCATGTTGATCGGCACGCTTTCCGGATGCGGCTCGAGCGTGGCCAACTGCTGCAGCAAGCCGATACGGTCGGTGTCCCGCTCACCCATTCCCAGGATTCCTCCACAGCACACGGTAATGCCCGCCTTGCGAACCGCGGCGAGCGTCTTCAAACGCTCATCATAGACGCGGGTGGTGATAATCGACCCATAAAATTCCGGCGATGTATCTAAATTGTGATTGTACGCGCTCAGCCCCGCCTCTTTGAGCTGGAGGGCCTGCCATTCCGTAAGCATCCCGAGAGTGCAGCAGACCTCAATGCCGAGCGCGGAAACGCCGCGCACCATCTTCAACACGCTCTCGAATTCCCTGCCCTCCGGCGCCTGACGCCACGCCGCACCCATGCAGAAGCGCGTGACACCGCGCGCGGCCGCTTCGCGGGCCACGCTGATGACGTGGTCGGGATCGAGCAGGCCCTGGCGGTCTACTTCGGTGTCGTAATGCGCGCTCTGCGGGCAGTACGCGCAATCCTCGGGGCATCCGCCGGTTTTGATGGAAATGAGCTGGCAGGTTTGTACGCGGTCCTGGGGATGGTAGTTGCGGTGGATGGTTTGCGCGCGAAAAAGAAGTTCGGTCAGCGGAGCATGATAAATTTCGGCGACTTCGGCTTTGCTCCAATCGTGGTGTAAATGGTCGCGGCGCAAAGGATCGTGGCGCACCGGGCTGGCTTCGGCGGCGCGCGCCGCCGCACTCGAGGTAACTGGTGAATTCATGAATCTCCGTCCGCCCGTTTGGCCCCACCGGCAGGATGGTGGGATATTACCATCGCTTGGCAAGCGCGTCGCGCCGGGGAAATGGTACGGATACCTGATTAGGCACCGGACAGCCCGTTCGGCGGAACACCTTCTGAGATCGCCATCGCAGCATAGGCAGCGGTTTGACCGGGCATTAGCGAAATGTTATAAAACATGGTTTCACAAGAGGGTCGCGGGCGAAGCTAGCAGGTTGCTGCCTTTGGAACCGGGGTGGAGGCAGACTGCGCCGCGGCAAACCTTTTCCTGTCCTGTCTTGGAAGTGGGAGCCAGTAAGAATCCGGCGATGTGCTCCCCCGTGCGTTCGTTTGCTGAGCGTAAGGCCGAAGTGGTGTGCCGGAAGCGAGTGGGAGATGAAGTGCAGCGCCTGATGCGAGTCCCCGCAAGGGATTCGGCAGGCGAGGCGGCTCACCCCGAAAACGATTTCTAGATGGAGGATGCTCGATGGGCACCTGGCTGACAAATGCCTGGTCACACGGTTGTGGAAGCGTCGCGCGATTTGGCGCGGGGAGATTTGGCGTCGCGGCGTTAGTGGCGCTGCTAGGCTCGGCGGCTGCGCGAGCGCAAGAAAGCGGCGAAGCGAACCTGAAGCTGCCGGATCTTTCGTCGGTGAACTTTCTGGGGATCGACGGGCACAAGCTCCTGCTCTTCGGGATCGTGATTTGCGTGTTCGGCTTGCTCTTTGGACTGGCGATTTACAGCCGGCTGAAGAATTTGCCGGTGCATAAGTCGATGCTGGACGTTTCCGAGCTGATCTACGAAACCTGCAAAACGTATCTGATCACCCAGGGCAAGTTCCTGATGATTCTGTGGGTCTTCATCGCGGTGGTCATCGTGATGTACTTCGGCTGGCTGGCGCCGGTGCATCCGGTGGCGGTTACGCTGCCGATTATTCTGATCTTCAGCCTGGTGGGAATTGCGGGGAGCTACGGAGTGGCGTGGTTCGGGATTCGCGTGAACACCTTTGCGAATTCGCGCACCGCGTTTGCTTCGCTGCGCGGGAAGCCGTATCCGATTTATCACACGCCGCTCGAAGCCGGTATGAGCATCGGGATGATGCTGATCAGCGTCGAGCTGCTGATGATGCTGTTCATCCTGCTGTTTGTTCCGGGCGACTACGCGGGACCGTGTTTTATCGGATTCGCGATCGGTGAATCGCTGGGTGCCGCCGCGCTGCGTATTGCGGGCGGCATCTTTACCAAGATTGCGGACATCGGCTCGGACTTGATGAAAATCGTTTTCAAGATCAAGGAAGACGATGCGCGCAACCCGGGCGTGATCGCGGATTGCACCGGCGATAATGCCGGCGATTCGGTGGGCCCGAGCGCGGACGGATTCGAGACCTACGGCGTGACCGGCGTGGCGCTGATCACGTTTATTTTGCTGGCGGTGAAGAGTCCGACGGTGCAGGTGCAACTGCTGGTATGGATTTTCGTGATGCGCATCGTGATGCTCATCGCCAGCGCGGCGGCGTACTTCATCAATGGAGCTATCGCCAAAGCGCGCTTCGCCAACGTGGACAAAATGAATTACGAAGCGCCGCTGACTTCCCTGGTGTGGATCACCTCGCTGGTCTCGATTGCACTAACCTACGTGGTTTCCTCGCTGATTATTCCGGACCTGGGCGGCGACACGACGCAATGGTGGAAGCTGGCCACGATTATTTCCTGCGGGACGCTGGCTGGCGCGATTATTCCGGAGCTGGTGAAAGTGTTTACTTCGACGGAATCGCGGCACGTGCGCGAAGTGGTGGCGTCGGCGCAGGAAGGCGGAGCTTCGCTGGGGATTCTTTCTGGGTTCGTAGCTGGAAATTTCTCGGCGTACTATCTGGGGCTGGCGATGGTGGCGCTGATGACGGCGGGGTATCTGATCACGTCGCTCGGACTGGCGGGATTGATGCTGGCGCCGGCAGTGTTTGCGTTTGGCTTGGTGGCGTTCGGTTTCTTAGGCATGGGGCCGGTGACGATTGCGGTGGATTCGTACGGACCGGTGACCGACAACGCGCAGTCGGTATACGAACTTTCGCTGATCGAGCAGATACCCGGAATCGCGGGGGAGCTGAAGAAGGATTACAACATCGACGTCAACTTCGAGCGCGCCAAGGAAATGCTGGAAGAGAACGACGGAGCGGGCAATACGTTCAAGGCCACAGCGAAGCCGGTGCTGATCGGCACGGCGGTGGTGGGCGCTACGACCATGATTTTTTCGATCATCATGGCGCTGACGCACGGGCTGACGGAAAACGTGAATCATTTGTCGCTGCTGCATGCGCCGTTCGTGCTCGGCCTGATTACCGGCGGGGCGATGATTTACTGGTTTACTGGCGCTTCGACGCAGGCGGTGACTACCGGCGCCTATCGCGCGGTGGAATTCATCAAGGCGAATATCAAGCTGGATGGAGCGGCTTCGGCGAGCATCGCGGACAGCAAGAAAGTCGTTGAGATCTGCACGAAATACGCGCAGAAAGGCATGCTCAACATTTTCATCGCGGTATTCTTTGCGACGCTGGCGTTTGCCTTCATCGAGCCGTTCTTCTTCATCGGCTATCTTTTCTCCATCGCGATTTTCGGCTTGTATCAGGCGATTTTCATGGCCAACGCCGGCGGCGCCTGGGACAACGCCAAGAAAATCGTGGAAGTGGAGCTGAAGCAAAAAGGCACGCCGCTGCATGATGCTACGGTGGTCGGCGATACGGTGGGCGATCCCTTCAAGGATACGTCTTCGGTGGCGCTGAATCCGGTGATCAAGTTCACCACCCTGTTCGGCTTGCTGGCAGTCGAGCTGGCCGTGCAATTGACCGCCACGCAAGGCAGCAACTTGACGCACTTTATGGCGGGCGCGTTCTTCGTGGTTTCCTTCTTCTTCGTGTACCGCTCGTTTTACGGCATGCGCATTCGCGAAGGCGGAGCGCACTGACGACGGTTTCTTAGAGGGTTGTAATTCTCGGCGTAACAAAAAGAGGGCGGCTCCGGCTGCCCTTTTTCCTTAGAGCATGGAGGCATGAATCATGAAACGAATCATCGGCCGCCTATCGATTCTCTTTGCCGCTTTGGCGTTCGCGGCAACCGCATCCCGCCCTGCTGACGTTCCGGGATTAGCTGCGCTGAAATTCCTGGAAGGAAAATGGGTGGGCGAGGGATCGAGCGAAGTCGGGCGCGGAGGCGGATACGCAAGTTTTGAGCAAGACTTGCAGGGGAAAGCGATTGTACGAAGGAACCACGCGGAGTATCCGGCCACGCAAGACCGGCCTGTCTATAGACACGACGACCTTATGGTGATTTACGTGGACCCGAGTTCAAAGGGATTGCGAGCGTTTTACACGGACAATGAAGGCCACGTGATTCAGTACGCCGTGAGCGTCTCCGCCGGTGGCGATACGATCACTTTTCTGGCGGACCGGGAGGCGGGCGCGCAGCAATACCGGCTCACGTACTCACGGCTCGAGGAAAACAAGATGACGATTCTGCTGGAGGCGCGGGGAGCCAATCAGGACGGCCAATTCCAGAAGGTCGTTGAAGGCCGAATGCAGCGCGTGACCGCCACGAAATGAGCTGCGCTCCTGGCCTTGCCAGCAGCGGCACCGAAGATGGCCTGCTCAGGCGCGAATCAAGCCGGGGAATTTGCGCGGGTTGTTGTCGAAGCCGGGAAAGACCGGCTTGAGATCTTTTACGCCGATGTGCTTGGCAAGGATTTCGCCGACAACATAGCGGAAGTCGCTGGTAAGCGCCAGGTCGCGGCCTTCGTTGAGCTGATGATTTTCCAGGCCGGGCCAGCGGCCGTAGACCTGTCCGCCTTTGACGTCGCCGCCCATGACGAACATGCAGTTGGCGTGGCCGTGGTCGGTGCCGCGATTGCCGTTTTCTTTTGCGGTGCGGCCGAATTCGCTCATGGTGACGACCACGACGTCTTGCATGCGGTCGCCCATGTCCTGATGGAACGCCGCGAGACCGCTGCCGAGATCCTTGAGCAGGTTCGAGAGCTGGCCTTGCGCGCCGCCTTCGTTGACGTGATTGTCCCAGCCGCCGCAATCCACGAATAAAACTTCCACCCCGATATTCGATTTCAGTAGCTGGCCGATTTGCTGCAAGCTCTGGCCCAGGCGGCTGGCGGGATACTGCGCGCCGTTTTCCGGCTGATACTTTGCGGGATCCGCTTTGCGGAGCAGATCGATAGCTTCGAAAGTTTCCGTGCCAGTGCCCTGGAGTGCGCGATCAACGGTCTGAGAATACAGCGCTTCGAAGCCGCCTTGCACGACCTGGCCCATGGCCGGCGATTGCGTCATCACTTTGAATTGCTTGAGGTCCGGCAGCGCGATCGCCCCGGTGCTGCCGCGCAACATTCGCGGAAGATTCGGACCCATGGCTACGGCGCGGAAGGGTGAAGCGTTTTCTTCGGGAACCGATTGCAGGACGCGGTCGAGCCAGCCGTCATCGGTGGATTTCAGGCCCGGAGTGCCGGACTCCATGAAATCTTGCGCGTCAAAATGCGAGCGCGTGGGATCGGGCGAGCCTGCGGCGTGAACGATGGCGAGTTGATTTTTGTGAAAAAGCGGTTCGAGCGGAGCGAGGCTCGGATGCAAGCCAAAGTAGCCGTCGAGATCGACAACGGTGTCGCCGCCGCTGCGCTTGGGCTGCGGAATGGCGATGGTGGGGCGGAGGCGATAGTAATTCGGCTCGCTGAAAGGCACGACGATGTTGAGCCCGTCGGCAGCGCCGCGCTGGAACAGCACGACGAGCTGCTTCTTGTTGGGCATGGGCGTGGCGGCAACGGCGCGCTGCAGGAAGGCCGGCATGGCGCTGAGGCCGACGAGGGAAACGCCGCCTTTCCTAAGAAAGTAGCGGCGGGAGAACGTGAGGCCGCGAACACCTTCGCAGCAGTCGTAGGTTGGATTTGTGTCGCTCATTTGATTCTCCAGTTCGCTAAAGCCTCGGTAGTAAGAAAAGCGGGAGCTGCGCTCCCGCACTCCACAATTATCTGCGCTGGAATTCGGGAGCGCCCAGGACCAGGCCGGTTACTACGCCCAAGTCGACTTGTTTCACGGGATCGTCGAGCTTGGCGTTGAGCACTTGCGGCGAGTCCAGCTGCTTTTGCAGCGTCTCCACAGTGCCTGCAGCAACCTGGCCGCCCAGGAACACCAGCACGGCGCGATCGAGCGCCGACTTCGGATCGGCGGCGGATTCCGCGCCGAGCACCGCGGCAACATCGCTGCGCGAGCCGCGCACTTTGTTCCCGGCAAGCGCCAGCGAGAAATTCAAGCGGTTCAGCAGCGCCCCAGTGTTGACCCAGGCGTCGGACTTATCGGAATACCCGGTAGGCGGCTGGCATTGATAGAGCGGCTCGCCGATGCGGCCCACCCATTGCACCAGCGGCATAGGCGTATCGACATCGGTGCCCAGAGCGCGCACGGCGGAAACCACCAGTTCGAAAGGAGTCTTGATCTTGGCGCGGTAAGCGTCGCGCGTCCAGAATTCCGGCGAGTAGATCATGGTGTGCATCACGGCGCGGATGTCGCCGCTGCTGGACTGAAAGGTTTGCGCCATGCGCCGCACCAGCGCGTCCGGAGGAGTGTCCGACACGAACCGGCGCGCCAGCTTGCTGGAAACAAACTTGGCGGTGGCCGCCTGATGCGCGAGAAGATCGATCACTTCCTCTCCGTCCTTCATTCCGCCGGCGTGAATCTTTTTGCCGAGAACGATTTTCGGATCGGGATCGTGCAGCCGCTCATCAAACTTGAATTCCGGATGCTCGCGAGGCTTTTCGATAGTCCACCCGGTGAAGCAGCGCGCGACTTCGGTGACATCTTTCTGCGTGTAACCGCCATCCACGCCGAGGGTGTGCAGCTCCATTAATTCACGGCCGTAGTTTTCGTTGAGTCCGCGCTCCTGCTTTTTATTGTGCTGCGCGTTGGGCGGAGGCTGCGGACGCCCCATGCCATAACGCCCGCGGCGCATCTGCTGGCGCATAGCCTTTTCCTGCGCGATGCGTTGCGCGGCGCGCGGATCGGCGCTCAGAAAATTATCTAGATAGAAGAGCATCGCCGGGCTCTTGGCGGTGGCGGTCAGCAGGTCCTTGAATTTACCGAGAGCATGCGGCTGGATGACGTCGCGCTCGTACGAAGTGAGATACCACTTGTCCTCGCCCTTGGGCGCGTAAACATTGAAGTGGTTGAACCAGAAATCATCCATGACTTGCTGCAACTGCCGGTCACTGTAAATCGCGCGCGTGACCTTGGCCATGGCCAGCTCTTCGACGACACGTTGCGGACGCTTGCTGTCATCGGCGATGGCGCGCGGCACGGCGTTGGGATCGCCGCCGCCGAGAACGTCGCGCTTGCCGCCGCGCGTGGCGACGTTGGCGCTGTCGTTCACCAGATTCGGATCTTCCTTCATCGACGCCGGGCGTGTGCTGTTCTCGGAAACTGGCTGCGGATCACTCGGCTCGGTAGCCGACGAGGGAGGCCGATTCTTCTCCGCGCCCATGTCGCTGGCAACGACGGCAGCCGCAGCGTCTCCGCGGGTCTGGTTGGCTTGCTGTTGCTGCTGCTTGGCTTCCAGCTTCGCCGCTTGCTTCGGCTGAGGATAGTCGGCAATGAGGTTCGCCGACGACATGCGCAGCGTAGGATAGTTTTCGAGTCGCGCTTCCAGCGCCCGGTCATCGATGGAATTCGGATTGAGCTGCTGATCGATCCATTTGGCCAGCCCAATTTGCTTGATGCGCTCAACGTCGCCAGGCCGCGGGCCGTAGGCCAGCCGATTCAGCGCGTGGACGATGGCCTCATCAACACTCAAATCAGCGATAGGCAGTCCCTTGAGCGCGGGATCCAGCTTGGGCTTTTTGTCGGCAGCGGGAAGGGCTGCAAGAGCGGGCAAATCGACTCCCAGCGAAAAGCAGCAAGAGAATGAGAGAACCGCGGCGAGCAGGGATTTCGCTGTCGTGAAAAAGTGCAAGTGGCGCGTCTCAACGCGCGGCCTCTGATTCATCAGCTCGCTCCCGGACCGGCCTCGGCTGCGATTCGGCGTTCCATGCGAGTTTAACCCTAACAGCAGGAAGAAGTTGCAGCGTGAGCTCGCGGGTGTCGAAACGCTACTTCAGGCGCAAGCCCGGTGGCCGCAATGTCTTAGGGCTCCACTGTAGAGGCCGTCCTTTTAGGGCGGCCCTACCATTGTGTACCTGGGACCGGCACCCAAGACCGTTCGCGGGGACACTCACCCGTACTCCTGCGACACGGCCTTGCCCGGCGGAAAAGCGGCTGCTTGCCTCCCGCACTCCAAATGCAACTTGCGCTACTCGGTCAAATCGAAATCGATGCTGCGGTTGGGCGCTTTGTTGTGCGCCCCGTCAATCGCCTGCATGACCAGAGTATACGGACCGGGTTTCAGGTCCTTCACCATGACCATCAGTCCAATGGGAATGACCGGATTCCCTTTTTGAATGTAGTCCTCGGCCGGAATCACGTTGCTGAAGAAAATCTCCTTGCCGGTGCCACGCTCCAGCAAGCGATAACCAACGCCGACTTTGGGCGGATTCTCCGAAGTGAGCAACGGCTCATAGACTTCCGTGTAAACGACAACTCTGTCGGTCTTCTTGAAATGATTGCTGGCCGACGGGAAGATCTGCATGCCCTTGACGACCAGCGGCGTACGGTCCTCGGTCAGCGCCTGCTCCACGCTGGTAGGAATATCGGTCAGCTTTTGCGCGGAGTTGCTTAGCGTCACGCCGCC
>Ga0209736_1000067_pt1 | contig 34516 bp, 41 predicted proteins | sample BlaSpr_A8_Ref_M3_FD_187992 | JGI IMG/M metagenome (GOLD analysis project Ga0209736, IMG submission 187992) | Forest soil microbial communities from Thunder Bay, Ontario, Canada - Black Spruce, Ontario site 2_A8_Ref_M3 (SPAdes) (version 2) | ecosystem: Environmental > Terrestrial > Soil > Boreal...
CTACATTGGGTTGACTGGTGCTGGGTCTACCACCCTTCAATATAAGGTCCCACTAGTCGCCCAACCTACGGTCATTGGAGCTTACCCGCTGGCAAACGGGGTATGTACCCTAACCACCGTGGAACTAGTGACCCCAGCCTGTGCAGTGGCTAACACTACGTTCAACCAAGTAGGCGCAACGGCTACGGTCACTGCAATTACTCTTAGCACTTCGCCTATCTCACCCTACGTCACCACCACCTCTACCACCTCAATCTATGTGCCTAATCCGGGTGGGCGTACCACTTACACTTACACCCCGACTGCTGGCCTTGGCGCTCCTGGTGGTATGCCGTCTGCTTGGCTGCCATTCACCATTGGTGCCGCTGCTGCTACTTTGGTCCCCAACGTGGTAGCCACCGTCAACCTGCCCCCGCAGTTTGCTAATATCCTTGGCCGTAAGTTCCAAATCTGTGGGGACCTTACAACTACAGCATCCGTCGCCACTATCATTGACATTCAATTCCAGTGGGATTCAATGGGTCAAGATACCGCTGGAAAGGGTGTCCTTGTCGGGGACATGACGGGTGTTGTCACTACGGCACTCGTTACCGCAGGTCACGCAACGTTCTGTCAGGACTTTATGACAACCGTTGCGGGAGCAGCGGCTACTGCTGGGTCAATCAATCATACCAACAGTTACGGTGGGATTGGTGGATTGACGATTGCCCCGTCTGGTGTGCTGGCAGACTGCATGACTGGGGCTACCAATGGCGGCACGGCCCTGCTCAATCTGTCAGTAGACAGCCGCATCAATATCATCTACCTGCATACGTCTGGTACGGACGGTGCAGGATGGACGATGCAGCACCTCACCATCAAGCAAATCTAATGCCCTGGAAGTCTACACAGCAAGCCCGTTGGGGTCACAGCTCTGCGGGCAAGAAAGCCCTTGGGGGAGCATCTAAGGTTAGTGAGTGGGATTCTGCCACGCCTAAAGGCTCCCTGAAGGGTACTAAGGGCAGCAAGAAGACTTGGGTTAGTGTGGCACGGGGTAAAAAGTGAATGAAAGCCAAAAGAGAGATCACACAGAAGTTAACTATGAAGCAAAGAGTACTCATGGAGAGGAACGATGTAAGGGCTGCCAACACTTTCTCCCTCCTTCCCATTGTACAGGCGTTCAGGCTCCGATTGCTCCTGGCGGGTGGTGCAAGCGGTATAAAAGGAAGACGTGGGTAGGAATAGCTGCCCGCTGAATGTAATCATTACACTTTGAAAAAGGAGATAAACATGAGTGATGTGGTAGAAATATCCAAGTCCCCTCAACAGCTTGCTTTGGAAGCTAAGGCTGCTGAAGAGGCTCGCTTAGCTGCCCAAGTCCCCTTTGACTCCAAGCTGCATGGGGTTGGAGTCCACCCGGCAATGGGTCCGCAGAGCGTAGCAGAACTGACCAACTTTGTGATGGAATTGGCTCAGAGGGTTGCCGTTCTTGAACAGAGGCCAGCACCATCATCTTTGAAGGGGGCAGTAAAGTAATAGCACTAACAATCTTGAAGTGAAGGGAAAGGTATAACAGAATGCCACAAACAGCAAGTCAGATTCTCAGTCTCAATGTTGCAGCGGCGGCAGCTCTTACCATTACCACCGCAGCTCTCCCTGATGCAGTAGAATTCCAACCGTACTCTCAGCAACTTGCGGTATCAGGTGGTACGGCCCCCTATCACTGGACAATAAAGTCTGGTGCTCTGCCTGCGGGCCTTACCTTATCGGATACGGGGTTGCTGTCCGGTACTCCAACAGCTTCCAGTGCCCCCGGTGCCCCATTCGCTTTTGAGGTTGCGGTTACAGATTCAGGCGCGTAGAATGCCGCAGACAGCGACACGCGCTTTTACTTTGAATGTTCAGAAAGGGAAAACTATGTCACAAGTAACACTCGTTTGGAATGCTAATGCAGACCCAAACGTGTCGTACTCTGTTTTCCGGGGTACTTCATCTGATGATGAAGGCCCCTTGCCGCTGAACTCTACACCCCTTGTATTTGGTCCTGGCGTGCAGCCTACGTTTACTGACGCTACGGTACTCGTTGGCAACACGTACTTCTACAGGGTTGCAGCGTTCAAGAGTGGGCTTGAAAGCCCCTTCTCGAATGAAGTGGAGACAATCTCCATTCCGTTCCCTCCTGGTGTACCCAATACCCCGCTTGGCCGCGCTTCTGGCTTTGGCGTCCTTGCGGCAACAACTATTACCAACACTGGTGCGTCTGAAGTCCGTGGGGACATCGGTGTTGCTCCTGGCACGTCGATTGTGGGCTTTGACACTCCTGGTGGACCCGGCTTCTACAGCGGTAGTGAACACATCGACGATTTCGTTTCGCTCGCGGCCCAAGCCGATGCTCTAGCAGCCTTCAATGCTGCTATGGCACTAACGAATGTGGGGGGTGTAGCAGCAACGAATCTCGGTACTGCCGTGAACATCGGTGGAAAGACGCTTGCTCCTGGCGTCTACTCTGCTCCTGATTCACTCGGCATCACTGGGGATGTCATCCTTGATGCTAGCGGCAATGCTGATGCGGTTTGGGTATTCCAAATCGGCACCACGCTTACGATGGCAGGGAATATCCTTCTCGCAGGTGGGGCACAGGCAGCTAACGTCTATTGGCTGGTTGGCAGCTCTGCGACTATCGGGACAGGCTCCCTGTTCAATGGCATCCTCATTGCAAAAGTCTCCATTACGCTCGTTACCGGGGCGAGTGTTGACGGCCAGTTGCTTGCACTTACTGGTGCGGTAACACTGGATGATAACAACGTTGCGATGTTCATTCCCATCACGCTCATCATCAATGGCCGTGGGATACCCGTCGCAATCGGGGATGTTTTCTTCGATTGCGCTACCGGGACCTACCAAGAAGCCATTGTTGGTGGAGTCACAGCTCTGACTGCGGTTGCTTACAACCCGGTCATTGGTGGGACTACACAGGATGGCACTGTGACGTGGCAGACCCTTGACCCACCTGTAGGTTCACCGTTGGGCTTGCCTCCGTCTCAACCTGTACCTCCGCCAACAGCACCACTGGCTCCGACGGGGCTAGCAATCAAGTCCGAGAACTAAACCATGCAGACAGTAGACGTAGCGGGTGAAAGACTTAATCCGAAACTGTTCATCAAAGTGTTTCGGGACGTAATTAAGGTTTCACCCGCTCGTTTCCTGACCCTCCGTATTCACCCTGACCGCTACAAAGAGCTGTACGCTCTCGCAGACGTACCAGAGACAATTCTGTTGGGGTCTGTACCCGCCATGCTTGGCCGAATGGTCCTGAAGGTGAACTGCATCAAACCGCCATCAAATGTTGGAGATGGCATCACCATTTCCCAAGACAAAGATACCCCCCCAGACCAACTAGTATTCCTAATCCACGGGATACCTGAGATGGTAGTTAAGGGGTTGGCAACTTAAAATGAGGACAAATTCCATTACTACCCTTTTTGCCTCTTCCGTGATTGCAATTCATACAAAGGGTTTGAAACTCTGGGGGGAAGTTGTTATTTATTATCCAATAGTAGAAAGAGCCACTGTTCCCAAGGCTTTTTCTATGTCGCTTACCGCCTCCCTCTAGGTGGTCAAGAGTCTCAGTCCCAAGTCAATACAGATTCTAGTCGATATTAAGAAAGAGCTGCTTTCCAAAAGTGTAATGATTACATCGGCCACTTCCAACATCAGTACTTCTGGTACTCCTAGTACACTCAGTACCCCTGCCAAGATGCCCCTCAAGGCCGATGTAATGATTACACATAAGAGCACTCAGGTTATGCGCCATGCCCGCACTAGGGGTTGGGCTGTCCAGCGTATATATCAAAGAGGTGAGTTGTAGTGTCCACTACTGCTGTATTACCGGGTGAGCTGCCTGACGATTCGGAGCAGCCGCCATTGGCTGAAGACCCCACTCAGGATGAGCAAGCTCCTGAAAAAGAGGACTTTGGTCCCTGGAACGAAAACTTACCGGATGAGCTGAAGGATTGTATTGTCAAGTTGGCTGCCCACTACTGTGATGAGTTCCGCTATCCTAGAAGACTGGAGGTGATGAAGGCTTGGCAGGCCCGGTCTTTCTGGCGCGAGATGCAACATCTTAACTGGAACTGGGAAGGCGAATGTTGGGATGTTCTCGGGCCTGCTGGAGCTAAAACTTCTAGTGACGCTAACAAGTATGATAGCGCCGTCATGTATACCACCAACACCTACCAAGGGTTTGGTGAGTCTTTCATAGCCATCATCACCCAGACTGTCCCCAGCCTGCGGTTTGAGCCTGAAGACCCAGAGGATGCTGCCGATATAGAGACGGCTAAGGCCGCAGAGCCTATGCGCCGTCTCGTCCAGCATGAGAATGACCCTATCAAGTTGATGACCAAAGCGGCCTACTATGGCTGGACAGATGGCCGGATTCATGGATGGACCCGCTGGGAGTTGGATAAGCGGACTGGAGTTCCCCGTGAGATGCAATCCGTTGAGGGCAGTATGGAGGTTAAGGTCCCGGTCATCTATGAGGAGCTGTGTGATTACCCTTATCTCCAATACTCCACTGAGTATCATGTATCTACGGTGCGGGATAAGGTTAAGAAACGGGCATTCACAGACTCCAACTACTACAAGAAGATTAAGGGTGGTAGTCACGGCAATGGACAAGATGTCTACGAGAGAACTGCCCGTATATCTGTCAAACAAGGCATTTCCATGCGTTCGGCTGGTGGGGATGCCTATGCTCACTTAGTCACCACTCAGAGAACATGGATGCGGCCTACCGTGTTCCTTGAGGATGATGTGGATGAGAAGTACAGGGACCAACTGACTGCCCTATTCCTCAAGGGTCTGTATGTAGAGGTTGACAACGGGACATATACCGGGTCCCGCGATGCCACGATGGATGATGAGTGGACCGTTGAGAACTTGATGGAGGGTGATGGGTCCTTCCGTAATGGTAAGGGGACCTGTCTTGTCTCTGTCCAAGAGCGCACCAACGATATTATCAACATCACCCAGGATGTGTACGAGAAGACCCAGCCTGCTTCCCACTGGGATGATAAGCTATTCGACCTAGATGGGATGAAGCGGCAACGGTCCATGCCGGGGGCTAGGTATGGTATCAATCAAGGTGAACTACCCCAAGGGGACCAAGTAGCTGGGCATGTGTTCTTTGAGCCTGCTGCTACAGTCAGCCCTGACATGCTCCAATATCTCAAGGAGCTGATGACGGACATCCCAGAGTTCCTGACTGGTATCTCTGCTATCCTCTTCGGGTCAGACGGCGGCAGTGGAGATAAGAGTGGTAAAGCCCTATCCATCCAACAGTCAGCCGCTATGGGCAGGATTGGCCTGCCATTCCGGGTACTCAAGAGGTTCTATGCCAGCATGATGGAGCAGGCTATCCGGTGTGGGGCACGTAACCGCAAGGAAGACTACGTGCGGGGTATCCCTGACCAAAATGGGGAGATAGAGACGGTTGCCGTCCGAGTTGGTGACTTGGCTGGTAAGGTTCGCGTCTACTCTGATAAGGATGAGAACTATCCAGAGGGTTGGGTGTCCAAGCGGGCTACCTACATGCAGCTCCTTCAGGAAGGCAATACAGACCCGGTTATGAAGGCTATCCTAGCCAGCCCTGAGAATCAGATGCTGGCTAAGAGACTGATTGGATTGGCTGAGTTAACTATACCGGATGCGGCCAGTTGGGAAAAGCAGACAGCTGAGATTGCATTCATGTTGCAGGAACCTCCTACTCCCCCGCAACAGCAGCCCCCTATACAGGTTCCTAACCCGCTACAGCCTCAGACTATTGAGACTATCCAGCCCCCACCCACCCCGCCACAGAGCACCGTGCCGATTGACCCAGACTATGACAACCATATGGCTGAGTTCCTGACTGTCACCCTTTGGGTTAATGGGAAGAAGGGGCAGGTTGCTAAGGTTAAGAATCCTGCTGGGTTTATGAATATCAGATTGCATGGGCTGGCCCATAAAGCCGAGATAATGAAGGCTATGGCACAGCAAGCGGCAGCCCAAGCGCCTCCCATGCATCCACCTCCACCCCCGGCACATCCGGGCGGTGCGACTGCCCCACATCATGGGGCACCCGCTGCTGGGGCACCCCCGCCACATGGCGCTAGTGCCCCCCCAGCACCTCCCGCACCTGCGGGATAATGTAATCATTACACTTTGACCTTATGAGCTATCCGGGAACGGAACCCGGCCTGTTAAACAGGGAAGCCGAAGCTCACAGGAGGCAGTAAATGTCAGTCACAGGAGCAACCTCATTAGGTGGTGGAGGCTCAAGCATCACGGAGGAGCCGATAATACCATCAACTGAGCTGGAATCTGGGGATACTCCAACCACAGAAGTCCAGGAAGGAGATGTAACCACTACTGAGACTGTTGAAGGTGAGCAGCCTGAGGGTGGTAGGCCAGGGGAAGGGGAAGTACGGGAAGACGGGCGGCACATTCCGAAATGGATGAAGGAGCTTCAGACAAGTAATCCTGAGGCTTACAAGAAAGCCAAGACGGATTTGTTTGAGTTGCAGGGCCGCCGTTCTGTACATCCCACTGTTCAAGCAGCCCGTGAAGAACATGATTTGGTACAGTCTCTAGGTGGGAAGGAAGGGGTTGGTAAGCTCCGGGAGCAGTCCAGTTTCTACTCGGAAGCTGCTAACCAGTTCCTTAAAGGTGATCCAGCATTCGTCAAAGACCTGTGGGAAGAGGATAAGATTGCCGCTGCCCTGCATGTCCAGCCGATGCTCGATGCCTTTCGCACCAATGACTTTGAGGGGTACCGGACCACAATCGCACGGTTGCAGGATCAGGAACTACAAGCCGTAGGGTTTGGGCCTGCCTTGAAGAATCTCATTGATGCTGTTGAGAAAGGGGATAAGGAAACTGCCCTCAACATCCTGGTAAAAGGCCGGGATACACAGGGTAATGCTTCTAACTTTGTCTCTTGGTTCAACAGTGTTGGTGAGATTGCAAGGAAGGCAGAAGACCCACGGGTTAAGTCTCTCCTGGCTGAACGGGCCAAAGCGCGAGACACTGAGCAGCAAACGCAGACCAATGAGTTCCTGAAGGGTTACAGAGGGGAAGCCATCAACTCTGTGATTGGTGAAGCCGAGAAGGTGTTTGACAGCTTCTTTAAGGGCCGCAAGTTGGACCCTGAGGACCGGATGGACTTGCTCCGGGATGCTGTCAAACTAGCCAATCAGAAGGTTGAAGCTGACAAGGCTTTCATGGAGCAACGTGAAGGCCACCTCACCAATAAGGACTCACACTCTGCCTTGCAGCTCACCAAAGCGCGGTTTGCCCGTGAATTGCCGGATGCTGTCAAGCGCATAGCAAGGCGCTATGGCATGACTTCCGGCACTCCTGCTAACGGGAATCAGCAACGCCAACAGCAGCAACCGGATGGTGGTGGACAACCAGCAGCCGGGTTTGTGGCTGTTAATGCACGGCCAGATGGAATGGACATCGACCGTAGCAGAACGTCCAATGAGATGATCCTCTCGAAGAGGGCCATTCTCAAAGACGGTAAAAAGGTGGATTGGTCTAAGCTCAAAGTGTAATCATTACATTCTGGCTTGGGTCAGAAAGGACTATAAGTGGCTCCTGGAATTAACAACAATGCGATTGCCTTGCAGATTGAGGCAGTCAGGCCCGAAGTCCCTCTTCTTTACCAGTTGGATAAGACCCTCCTGGGAATGATTAAGAAGAAGGCCAAAGGTCTACAGACAGTCTCCTCCCGCGCTTACCGCGCCCCGGTTGAGATTACAGCAGGTGGAGCAATCAACCAGTTCAACCCAGACGGTGGGAACCTGGGACGTGGTTCTGCCCTCAAGACCGAAGTCATGCTCCTCAATCAGTTCTATTTCAACTTTGCGGTAGAGTATACCGCACTGGCTGAGATTGCGACTGACGACAAGGAGAAAGCGGTTGAGAACTATGTCACCCGCCAGATGACCCGGATGATGGAGCAGTTCAACGCTGGCATCGAAGCAATCTTGGCGTATGGAGACAGTTCCGGCACCCTGGACACGGTAGTTAGCGTGGCTGGGCAGGTCGTAACCGTCACCAATGCCAACCAGTTCTTCGATAACCAGATTGTCCAAGTGTTCACCGCTGCTGGTGTCCTGCTTGGTATCTTCCAAGTCCTCACTGCGGACGCACTAGCCAACACTCTGACGGCAGACCCCAGCACGCCTCTCCCCTTGGGGATGGCTGCTGGTAACTTCCTCTCCGTCAACGGTTGTGTAGGGCCGTCCGTGGCTTCCTCTTCCCTGAATGGAGTCAACACCCTCCAGCTCAGTTCCAGCGTTGGTAACTACTTGGGTATCCAGCGGTCAGCTTACCCTGGCCGTCTGTCCACCCCCTTCATTGCTGGGAACAACTCCTTTATCACCCCCCAGCGTGGCCGTGCTCTCATCAACTTGGTCCGTACCGCAATGGGTATTGAGTCTCCCGATGCGTCCAAGTTTGTGTGGCACATGAACGTTGACCAAGAAGCCGCTATTGAGAATATCGGCCTCATCGTGTCCAGCATCATCCAGAACCAGCTTAAGGGTGATGAGTCAGTGGACATGCTGAAGAAGATGCCTCCCAAGACCTTTGGTGGGCGTCCCATCTTTGCCAACATCCACGCTCAACCGGGCCGCATTGACGGGCTTCCGCTTGAACACTGGTTCAGGGCTGAGATTCAGCCTTTGGACTTCTATGAGGTTAACGGACAGACCCTTTTTCCCATCTACGGCAATGACGGCGGCTTGGCTGCCAGCTTCATCACCTACCTTTGGTGGGGATGGAACTTGGCATCTGAGAACCTCCGTGCTGGAGTCTACTCGACGGGGAATGGCATCCCGACTGGGTACTTCGGACGATAATCCGCTGGAGGGGGGTTGACAGCCCCCCTCTTCAGTGTAATCATTACACTTTATGCCTGATACAATCATCGAAAAACGAGAAGTCCCCGCTTGGGTAGAGCACATCATCACCCGTGCTGGTGGATTGAACCCATTTGGTAAACCTCTGTTCAGGGTCATATGGGGCGGGAATCGCACGTACTTAGTGGGCGGGATATTTAAGGATGTTACCCGATTCAAGGACTCTGAGGGTAGAGAGCGTGCTGTAGTGGTGGAGGTTCCTGACCTACGGACTATGCTCAGATATTCGCCGCACCGCTGGCACTTGGAAAAGTGGTGTGGTCCTGAGCTGTATGGAACTGAGGAAGAGTGGTACACTAACACCCTTGACCAAGAGGTATTGGAACGGTTTGGGCAGAGGCTTCACACGATGGGGCCGTGGCCTGGGGCTGAGGGTGACTATGAGCATGTCTTCTACCTCGCCCAATGTTCCCACATGAAGCCTGAAGACACTGACTGGTGTATGCACTGTCAAGTGGGTATGGGCGAGTACATACCCCTAGAAGAAAATGTTCATATCCTTGAGCGCCAGATATGGGCACTCTTGAAGTCCCAAGACATATCAAAGAGTGCTGAGATGGCTTCCCTGTTCATGCGGGAACATATCAAGCGCAACATCCGTAACAAGGTTGTGGGTGAGCGGGTCCGGGGGGCTATGCGGCCCAAGATTGCCACTCAGCCTACCTCTTGGCAGGATGGCACCCGCTGCTCTGTGCCAGAGCCAAAGGGTCATAAGATTTTACGGGTTCCCCGTAAAGATGTAAGACCGGGATTCAATCAATTAGGTGGAGCACCAATCAAGGAAGAGGAGAACTAGCATGAAGCCGATTAGTCCAGTAGTGGTAGGGTTTGAGGATTTGGAAGTGGTGTATGCCAAGGACCAACCTCAATATATCCCCCTCCCTGCATTGCCAATCGACAATGGGAATGGTCTTGTGACCCATTGGAGATTGGATTGGAGAGAGAGGCTGCGGGCACTGTTCTTTGGGGACTTGTACCTGAGAGTTCTCACCTTCAAGCAGCCCCTACAACCAATTTCTCTCAGTTTATCCAAACCTGAACTGAGCCGGATGTAATCATTACACTTTAGAGGAGAGCAAAATGCCATCAAAGAATGAAATTGCTGCAACCATGTCCCGCAGTGAAGCTGCTAGGGCTGGCATCATTGATGCCAACCAAGCAGTGGAAAAGATTACCACCAACTCGAAGAGGATGTACGGGTTCACTCGCAAGATGATCCCTACAGACTTCCCCACTGAACCCAAGCTGTACATCTACAGCATCTCTCAGTACGGGGAACTGGTGAACCTGGGTCCAGGGTTCCAGCTCTATGAGGTGTTCGCCTGCCCCGAAGACAGGCAGTATGGTCCCCCCTGTGTTGTCCTCCCGTTCAACTTCTTTGAGGAAGCCAAGGTTGACGTGACGGAGCATACCTTTACGAGCGGTAAACAGATCGTGGAGGCTATCCTGAAGGTTGGCCCTGGCATGGCGGGTAGCATGGATAAGCGCCGTCTCGGGTGGTTTGTGTCTGACACCAATCCCCCGGCTGAGGATGAAGTGGAACATGCCAAGAATCTGTACACAGCCGAATGCAAGCGGCTGTTCCAGGAAGGCAATCGCTACGCCTCAGCCAACCAGCTCAACGAGATTAACGAGACTCACCGTAGGGCTGCATCATGGCTAGGTCAGTCAGTTACCTGGGACAAGCCACAGGAAAAAATGGTCCCGTGCCCCGGCTGCAAGGAAATGGTGCGAGAGGGTGCCGCTGTCCACGCCACTCCGTACTGTGGATTTGTGTTTGACTGGAAGATGGCAGTAGCGAATGGCCTGAGAACCAAGAAGCAGATGGCTGAAGCTCTTGAAACGGAGTAACCATGCCAGTTCTTCAGTCCAGCGCCTATGTCTCGGTTGAGAGTGTAACCACTCTCATCCGGGCCATAGCTAATGACATGATCTTTAGCTCTGCGGGTGAAATACTCACAGACAACGCTAATTTCATGTTGCCGCTTCTCAACGATGCTTTAGACTGGTTCCAGTCGGAATTGGCGAATCATGGTTTTGGAACTTTCACCAAAGAGACAATCATCACCCCCCTCTCTGTTACACAAGTACCAACTGATCCCGGAGTTCAGGTTAATATCAGTGACTCCGGTTATTGGGATGGAGTACTTCTTAACACTAACCCTCAACAGTTTGTCCCCCCCGACCTTCTGGTGCCACTATTCTTGTGGGAGCGGCAGACAAGTACGAATGAGGATTGGATAGAGATGGTGGAAAGGCCGGATGGTCTACCATCTGTTATGCCATCCAGCAGGTTCAGGATATGGGAATGGAGGCAGGATGCCATCTACATGCCGGGAGCTTTACAGTCCAATGACATACGGCTGAGGTACACCGGGTCACTGGCACAGTTTGTGTCAGTCAACGATACCCTGTACTTCCGGGGAGCTACCGGGGCTATAGCCTACTACATGGTGAGCACCTACCTGATGAGCAAGAACCCGCAGGCGGCTACTCAGGCTGAGAGCAGGGCCAATGAGCGCATGAACCAGATATGTACTAGGTCTGCTCGCATGAAACAGCGTGAACCGATCACTAGACGGTCTTACGGGAATCCCAGTGGGGGAAATAGCTTCATACCGCCCCGGAATCCATAGTCTTAGATGTAATGATTACACTTTGACAGGAGGCAATTTATGGCAATAACAGTTTTGGGTGCAGACGGAAATCCTTTCGACCAAAACAGCATCATGGCGGTAGGGGACCGCTTCATCAAGTATATATGCCGCTTGGTGCTCTCCGGTAACTATGTTACGGGAGGAGATACGCTCGACTTCACTAATGCCGGAGGCAGTCCAGCAGCCCCCACTGCTGTTCCCCCTGCCCAAACTAGGGGTATCGTATCTATTGATATACGACCCATTAGTAAACTGACCTCTAGCTTTGCTGCCGCTGCCGGGCAATACGAGATTATAGCCCCTGGTGGTGTGGTTCCTGTTCCCCTAACGGCAGTCAATGCTCTGAAGCTGAAACTCATGCTTGACATAGCTGTGGAGTATGCTGCTGGTGCCTATGGAGCGGACGCTTTAGGGGACTTCATCCAAGCTGAAATCTACTGGCTGAGGTAGTCAGCCATCCAGTACTACTAGTACTCACCTGCCAAAGTGTAATCATTACATGAGAGGAGGTCGAAATGGCATCCCCCGATGCTAGTAGCGTAGATTTGCCAATTTTGACCTTCGGTGGCAGGGTCACTCAATACTCGCCTCAAGCCTTACCTACAGGAGCTTCGCCATTTTGTCAGGATGTTGTGTTTTCAGGGATAGACCCGTCAGGGGAACCCATAGTAGGTGGAGTTGCTACAAGACCCGGAATGGGTGTAGGCTTCTATGCAGCCCCGTTCGCAGGAAACCCAACTGTGAACTACTTACGCACATTCGTTGACCTACAGGATATCATCCACCTCCTGTCAATGGACAGTTTGGGTAATGTCTGGGATGAGTCTCCCTGCCCTACCGTCCCCGGTGTACCTACTGTCATAGGGACTATCCTAGCAGCCTCCTTGATGCAATCCGATTCCCTGCTAGGCCGGGAGTGGATGGCTATATCTGACGTTGCTGACGGGTTTGGGATTGATATACCCCGGCAATGGAATGGGCAATGGTTCGACCGGGTTAGCCAAGTAGGACCTGGAGCACCCCCCATAGCCACTAACTACCTTCCCCTTCCTGCTGCTGTGAATGGGTCTGGGGCTGGTGCTCCTCTTACAATAGCAGCTGCCCCCAATGGGGCTGTAACCACAGACCTTATCACTGTCACTTATCCGCCACCTCCACCGCCTCCTCCCCCTGGACCTAAAGGGAAGACCTATTACTGATGGCTACTTACTACAGCACAGCCACAATCACTACCACGACCCCGCATGGCCTAGTTGTGGGTCAGCTTGTCACCATTGCAGGGGTAGGGAATGCCATATTCAATGGGGCTAACCTACAGGTTATAGCCGTACCCACTACTACTACATTCAAATATGCTCTTATCTCTAACGTTCTAGTGCAGAGTGGAGGAGGCACAGCTACTCCCGCAGTTCCGTCTCTGAGTCGTACCAATAACACTGTGACTGCTAATACCTCAGCCCCTCACGCCTTTCAAGTTGGATGGTCTGTAGTTATAGGGGGATTCGCTGATGTGGCTGTAGGTGGGGCCATCGTGACTGCCACTCAGCAGGATGATGTTATCCTTATCACTACCACTACAGCTCACGGGTTAAGTCCGGGTACCCGAATAATCGTGGCTGGAGTGGCTGATGATACCTACAACACGCCTAACGGTATTTTGGTAGCGTCAGCTCCAACCCCCACCACCTACACCTACATCTTGCCCAACGGTACGGCCACTGCTGCATCGTCTGGGGGAACGACTGTAGTTCCTTGGAATGGCACATTCTCAATCAGAACTATCCCTACTCCATCCAGCTTCACCTATACTCAGGTAGGCCCCAACAATCAGACTGCGGCTGCCGGGACTGCTACGATTGTGGGGAATATAACTCCCGGCCCCCATCAAGTAGCTGTGTGCTTCATCACTAGGGAGAATTACATAACCAAACCGTCTCCCGGAAGCACATTCATTGCGAATGGGGGTCAACTCATACAGTTGACAGGTGTAGCCACCAGTCTCGCCCCTAACATCATAGGCCGAATACTGATATTCACCCCTGCTATTACCCCACCCGCTACCTCCGGTCCTTTCTTCTACTTTGATGGCCCCGTGGAGACTCCTACAGATGGTACCTTTGCTTCAATGGTCATCAATGATAACGTTACCACCTCTATCATTCTTGACTTCCTGGATTCCACTTTAGAGAATGCTGTCCCCGCTACTAACCTATTCAATCTGTTAGAACTTGGAGAAGTCGCCTGTGTTGCCGCCTACAATGAAAGGCTATTCGCCTGTGGGGAGAGAAACAAGGTAACTAACTTTACCAACACTACCTTTGATGGTGGGTTTGATGTCACTAATACCTTTCCTCTAGGATGGGTATTGGACCCTGTGAATGGGGCTGGGGCTGGGTCTGCCTTAGCTCAAGGGCAGCCTGTTTACTATGGAGACGCTTATGCTATCTTAGGGGATGGGGTCACAAACGTCCGGGGACAAATCACCCAGACTGCCTTCCAGGATTGGCTTGGTGTCCCTATCCTGGACATTAACACAGACTACAGTATAAGGTTCAGGGCTAGATACGGGGCTACGGGGGGTGGGACATCCGGTAGTTTGATAGTGCAGATAACTAGCCCATCAATAGGTAATTTCGGGACGGTTATTGTCCCACACAACCTACTGACAGGTACTTATCAAGAGTTCATCCAACACATAATGCTACCTCAGGCTGTGATTCCTCAAGATTTGGTAATACAGGTCTATGGTACTGGGACAGTAACCAATGGTGTGTTCTTCTTGGTAGAGAACATAGAGCTATTCCCTACTCTCCAGCCATTCACCAACACTACTGTCCGTGGGTCCTATGCTCTAGACCCAGAGAGCTTCGACCAGTCTACAGGGTTTCAGATTGTGGGGGCTGATGATGGCTTCCCAGTGCGGTCCATGTTCAACCTGTTGGATGGTAAGCTGTACTATGTCCGGGAGCTGGGACTGTACGCTACACAGGATGATGGACAGAATGAACCCGACCTGTGGCCTGTAGTAGAAATATCAGCCACTATGGGCACAGGGTCAGCTAAGGGTGTAGGAGTAGGTGAGAGCTGGGCCATCATAGCCCATAAGACTGGGGCCTATATCTTCTGGGGTAGCGAGCCAGTCAAGATTACCCAGGAGATACAGCCGGATTGGGACACTATCAACTGGGCTTTTGACCATACCATCTATGTCGTGGTGGACACTACTAACAAGCGGATTCATATTGGTGCTCCAGTTAACGGGAGCACTGTGCCTAACGTGGAGTTTGTTTGTGATTATGCTCAGTTAGCAAACTCCGAAGGGCAGACTAGTGCACAGGACATTGCTTCCCACCCGCAAGCCTACTACTCAGTCTACAACCCAACTAAGGTAGTGGCCCCCGGCAAGGCCCGCAAATGGACCCTGTGGAACATCTCCATGAACTGTGCTACTCAGGCTATCAGGAGTGATGGGTCTTACCACCTTCTCCGGGGCAATGCTGTAGGGAATGGTAAGGTCTATGACCAGATTTACACCCAGACATCTGATGATGGAGTGGCTATCAACTGCCCATATCAGACAGCATTCATGCCCCAGATAGATGATGAGCAGGCTCTACAGCTTGGGGCACACAGGAAGCTGTTCAAGTACCTTACCGGGTATGCTACAGGTTCGGGGCAGCTAATCAGATACATGATGGGGCCACAGGGTATGAGGATGGTACAGCTAGTCTCCCTACCACTAGAGAACCCTGCCCCTTATGACTTTGAGAGCAATACGAATTGGGTGGGGGAGCGGGTATCCTATCAGTTCGGGACCAATGCTGTAGGTAGTTGGTTCCATGTTACCAAATGGATACCCACTCTCCAGAGAGAGATTGTGACCCCAATTAGAGGGTCCAGTTAGTGTAATGATTACATTCTGTTCTTGGCGGTATGTGCTTCCAGCTTCCTGTACCACCGGAGCTGGCGCTCCGCGTCCTGACTACCGTTTCTGTGTGTCTTGAGTTGCTGCTCAAGCACATTGATTTGGCTTGTGATCCAAGATGGCGTCTGTACTGTTTCCATATAACCCCCTCCTCTGAGGGTAGATGGATTGTACAGAAAGTCAAAAAGGCTGTCTGTTCAATATTGCACACTGTCAATAATAATTCCAAAGTGTAATGATTACATTTCGTAGGGGTAGAAAATGGCTACAACGACCAATTCCAAACAGGTACTTCTACACATTGAACAGATTACGGCTATCAGGACAAATCATAGTCCCACCGCCGATGCGATTACCCAGATCGTGAACTACATAAATGCCCATGTCACGCCGAAGCAGGGGACAAAGGTGCAACCTAAGTGATAATCCGTGAATATGCTGAATCTGACTTGAGTTGTATCCAAGACCTTCACAAGCGGTCTGGATTCAAGTACCCATTCCCTAACATGGATGACTTCTTCTCTCGCCGTGTAGTGGAGAGCGGAGACAGTGTGGGGATGGTTAGCCTACTCAAGCTCACAGCAGAAGCCTACCTTATCTGTGACCCAGAGTGGCGCACCCCGGCTTGGCGTATGGAAGCCCTGCGGCAGATACAAGATGTGGCTAATGATGATGCCAAGCAGAGAGGGGTGGTAGAGGCTGTAGCCTTCATACCCCCCGGTATCGAGAAAACATTCAGACGGCGACTAGAGCGTATGGGTTGGAATCGTAATAAACCGTCCTGGAAATCGTATTGGAAGGCCGTGATATAAATGTCAAGGTCAGCCACTAATGAAGCCAAAAATGCGCAGTCTACAGCGGGAACTAATGCTGCCCAGTATGGGGCTAGTGCGGCAGGTGAGCTAGGTCCTCTTAGTGCTCAAGCTGGTAGCCTTATCAACTCCCAAGGGTATGACCCTCAGACCTTATCAGCTATCACCAATGCTGGTATGGGTGGGGTCAATGCTGCCTTTGGTGGGGCCAGTGGGCAGATTAACAGGCAGGCTGCCCGCACAGGAGCTACAGCGGGCACGGCTGGACAGCTAGATACTCTAGCCATGAATAAGGGTATTGCTGGTGGGCAAGAGGCTGGGAACATTGAGACTGGCAATGCCGCCTTCGCCAACCAACAGAGGATGTCTGGACTTAACCTACTGAGCAGCCTGTACGGGATGAACACTGGTGCTCAGACGGCTAATGAGGGTATCCAGACTGGGGACATTAATGCTCAGACACAGGCTGGCCCTGGGTGGATGCAGAACCTTACAGGGCTGCTGGGGGCTGCTAGCCAGGGTGCTGGGGCTGCTGTTGGGGCTGCTAAAGGCTGCTGGATAGCCGCTAAGTTGTGGGGATGGTTCGACCCGCGTACAGCACTAGTCCGAGAGTGGATATACTCCCATCATCCGAATCTGGGATGGCTCTATACTAAGATGGGTAGGAGACTGTCTCACAATGAGACGGCTGTGCGTTTGCTGCGGCCCCTGTTCGAGATGATACTGAGGAAGGCTCAACATGGCCTATGAAGATGATGATGAAGAGTTGGATGAGCAGGGTAATCCTAAACCCAAGCCTCAAGCTCCTCCACAGGCTATAGGGACTCCCATACAGCCCACTACGGGTGTGGGTGGTCCTGCTCCCACTCCTGGTAAGTTCCAGGATGTTAGCCCTATCATGCCTCAGAAGCAGGCTCCCACTCCTGCTATATCCCCCACTTCGCCCGATGCTGCCCCTCAAGCCCCCGCTGGGGCTGGGTCCATAGGTTCACCTATCAGTCCCTATGTCCCGGCCCCCCGACCTGCGGCTGACAGGGCCGCATCCTTAGCGGCCAATCCCCCGGAGTATCACGGGTTCAATAAGTTCCTTGACACTCTGGGTAGAGTCACTAATGTTGGCCGCGCTGTTGAGACTCTAGGTGGGTACGGCACACTGGGTTATGGTAGCAGGCTCGATAGGGCTGATACGCAGGCCCAAGCTGAAGAGAGACAGATTGAGGGTGGGGAAAGGGAGCGCCAAGCCAAGGCTACCCTAGAGGAGACACAAGCCCGCACAGGTAAGGAAGAACAGCAGACAGAAGCCTCAAAAGCCGGGATGACAAATGTAATGATTACACTTCCTGATGGGCGGCAAGTGTCAGTTCCACAGGCTCAACTAGGTCCAGACATCAGGGCTATGATAACAGAGCAGGGGGCAGGCCAGAGGACAGCAGCCACCAATACCAGCCATGAGGGTATAGCGGATGCTGGTAATGAGTCCAGAGAGACTATAGCCGGGGCCAAGCCTCAGCCTCACATCATCACTATGCAGAACGGTAAGCCTCACGTCATGGAGAGGAACCCACAGACTAAGGAGTACTCTATTGATCGTGGGGAAGCTCCCCCCAACTATGCTGCCACTGGGCCGCAGACCCACACTGTAGAACTATTAGGGCAGGATAATGTGATGCACAGGTTTCAGTACAATGCCCAGACCCAACAGTTTGATAAGGATATGGGACCTGCCCCTACCGGACAGGCTGCCCATCAAATCTTTCAAGCTGGAGCTATCGAGAACCTAGTCCCCCAGATCATCCAAGATATTAACGACAACCGGGAAGTGCTGGGTAAGCTGTCATCCTACTATAAGGAATGGCTGGCTGGCACTCCCATTAGTGACCCGAAGGCTGCCAAGATGATGGGTGAGCTAATGAGTTTGGCGGCTATGCAGCCTGCCCTACATGCCTTCCGTTCCACTAATGCTATGCAGGGATTTGAGAATATGATAGGCGGATTGGCAAAGGACCCTGATGCTACCATAGCCACTATTAACGGGTTGATGAAGACTCCCCAAGCCTTCACCAATCTGCCTCAAGGTGGGCCACATGCAGGTGGGGCTGGAGGTGGTGGAGAGCAGCACGATGAGGGCACTATCCGTACCAATAAACGCACTGGTGAAGTGCAGACTTGGAAGGAGGGTAAATGGCAACAGACGCAGCCGCCCCGTCAGTAACAGATGATGAGTGGGAAGTAAAGCCTCCCCCTAAGCAAGCCGGGGAGAATAGCGAGTGGAGTGTGTCTGCTCCACCGTCTAGGGAAGCTGCATTAGCTTCGGCTCTAGGTCCGTCCACTATAGCAGCCTCCCATGCTCAGACGATGGCCCCATTGACTACTGCTGAACCTGGGGCTTTACCTGGGACCTATGCCCATGCTGTCAAACATGGATACCAAGAACCCGCAGAGGAACCTGAGTCTCAGGTAGAGGGGTCTGAGATAGGTGGGTACATGGGGGCACTTGGGGGGGTGGGTGGTGGAATAAGGAGCATAGCCGATAAGGGAATAAGGGCTGCCGCTGGCCCAATCATTAAGGGTGTCACTGGTGCTGTAGCTGGTAGTGCAGCCGGGGGATATGGTGGTAGGCAGATAGGCAATATAATTAGCCCAAAGGCGGGGGAGACGGGTGCACGAATAGGGGCAACTGTTGGTGGACTTGGTGGTGGATTGTATGGGGGGATGGGGCTGAATGAACCTACTGAAGCCCCCCCGTTCTCAAAAGTGTCTGAGTCTTCTGGTCCTTATAGGGGGCCATCCTCTGTCCAGTCTCCATTTGAGGTTCCTGCCAGCTCATCTGTAGTACCTGAACCACGTATAGCTCCAGGGCCAGCACTACCCAAGGGAGGACTCCCCGCTGCTGGACCTACCACATTCCAAGGTGGGGGTGCAGGTGGGGAGACAGTAGCCAAACCTTCTCGCACTATGATCCTAACCCCTAGTGAAGCCCGCAGTGAAGCACAGATGCAGCAACTAGCCACTAGGCGAGCTAGTGAGCGGGGTATGCAATTTGCTGGTGGGATGGTCCCCCGTGAAGGTAGGGGAGTCCCACGTACACCTACTGTTGTAGGTCCAGTAGAGGAGTATGGAGGGCCACGCCCCACAGCTCCAGCAATAGCACCCATTACTGAGAATCGGCGTGTAGCTGCTCCAGGGCCACCCCCATCAGGGATAGAACGTAGAAGGCCCATTCTGGGTCCAGCCCTTCCCCATCAAGTGGGGGATGAAGAGGAGTTAGCTAGGTTACAGCAACAGCTCAAGACTCACCCGCAAGATGCAGCCAAGATTCAGCGAGCTATTGACGATTTGAGAAACCATTAGTCAATAATAATGCTTGACAAGCCTGTTTTTTAGTTCTACAATCAATCTGTTGGCGAGAGAGGAAAACGGCATGGCCCCGACAAACTGGCCTCCCGCTGTTCTTCAGTTGGCTAAGGCAATCTCTGTAGCTGAAGGCTCGAATCCTAGTTGGAATAATCCAGGTGACATGACCTATGCCCACGGGCACCCTACCAAAGGTACCGTCAATGCAGATGGAGTCCTCTGGTTTGAGTCCACTGAGGATGGGTGGGAAGCCCTCTACCATGAGGTTTCCCTTATGCTAGCTGGCCGATCCCACGTCTACTCCCTCACAGACACTCTCATAACTGTGGGGTTCAAGTACTCCAATGGTGACAGAAATTGGGCCTTGAATGTTGCCAACTATCTAGGAGTATCCGAGGACACCACCTTGCAAGAATTGGCCTCACAGCAAGTGTAATCATTACACTTTGACAGGAGGAGAAAAGTGGTAATCAGCCCAAAAGTTAAGACATTCCTGGTCATCACAGGGAAGCACCTCGTTCTGGGGGCCTTCGCTAATACAGCTATGTGGGCCTTACTGCCACAGGAATTTAACCTGCACAACTGGCATGGGATAGGCCACATCCTATACCTGATTACCGTTCAGGTTGTTGGCCGTGAGGTGGTGCAGGTATGGCTCCCGGAGCTATTGATCTGGGCTAAGAGTACGACAATAGCCCCAGTGAAGGGGAACTAATGTGCAATGGGATAAGGAACACGAAGAGATTGTTAAGCTCCGCGAGAGGGCGGCGACCCTCGAAGCTAACCGTGTTAACGATCAGGAAGCTATTAAGATTCTCCGCGAAGGGAAGCAAGACAACACGGCAACTTGGCTTGCACTCGCGGCTCTTGTCGGGGTTACAGTTGTTGGGGGATTGGGACTCCTACTTACGGCGATTAGCATTGCTTGGCAAATGAAGGGGCATTAGATGCGTAGGTTCCTCTACATACTGGCAGCGGTATTATTTATAGCCCTTGTCTTACTCATCCTAGCCTCCATCGCCCTATACATAGCCGGGTGTGCCCCGCATATTCCATTGCGGGTATCTATACCCAGAGAATGTATTGATCGAGTAGAGCTGACTCCGAAGACAAACTGCACAGAACAGAAGGACGGTTCACTCCGCTGTGGAAATTTGTTGCTCACGTTCAGAAAAGGTTGTGAAGTAGTAAAAATCAAATAAGAGGAGATGTAATGATTACACGTAAAGGAATCAAGGAACTAGTAGTACTAGCAGTACTGGCAGTGTTGCTGTTTCTGCCTGTTCTATCTCATGCTCAGACAACTACGCCTACACCGTTACCCGCTTCGCCACCTATCTCACATATCGTGCTGACGGCTAGCGCAAGCGGCTTCAAAGACGGTACTGGATCACACCCTGCTTCGATTGCATTTGCTGGGCTTCAGTTGACTAAGACCATATCGCTCGGCTATGAGCAGCTCACGGTATCCGGTGAGCCTGTTCGCGGGCAGTTCGGCATCGTCACCTACAGCAACACGCTTGACAAATTCGTTGGTGCGAAGGCTACTTCTCATTTCGTCTTCGACGCTACGAATATCGTTGTGACTGTTGGTGGTGGTGGTGGGAAGTGGCTAACCCCAGCAAAGAACAGCATCGCGGAAACGTTTCACGCTTCATTGACTTATCCGCTTGCTACTCACGTTGGTTGGCAACTGTTTGGCTATCAGTTGTTTCACTCAACCAACACCACCGTTCATGCCAACTACACACAGACGCTCTCGACCGGGCCAGTCTTCTACTTCTAAATGAAGCCTAACCGCATCGGTAACTTCCTATACAATCTCGACCGGACTATTGCTAGTCTCATCTGGGGTACATCCCAAGAGACAATCAGTAGTGAGGTGGGGAGGATTGCAAAGGGCGCGGGGCAACCAGATGGCTGGACTCCGCGTTGGCAGTTTGAGATTGTATGGGCAAAGTCGCTCGCTCATTGGCTCGACTCGACATCTCGTATCTGGGGTGTAGATCATACAGCTAAAGCAATCGTCCATGCGGACCTGCTTGATGCTGTAGACAATGGGAAAGAGCAATAAGGGTTCCCATCCGGTTAGTACTCCTCGCCGCGCATGGGTTATGGGCTGGACTTCCCTCCGGGGTCCAGCCCATTCTTAGTACTTGACAGGTTTCACTACCTGTTATATCCTCTTTGAGTGCCACGCAGCCAATACTACCGATCACCAACCAGATGCCTGGAGAATAAGCCCACTCCTCAGTCTGTTCTCTTCTGTGATAAGTTTATCAACCTCAGTATCGTAGCCCTCCGTACTGGTATCAGTACATCCCACCTATCCATGCTGTTCTCTGGTAAGAGACAGCCATCCCTAAAGACAGCCAAGCTGATAGCCCTAGCTCTGCATATGAGCTTACAGACATTTGTGTCTCAACTTGAGATTCATGCAGGTATGGAGAAAACACACCTCAAGAACCCAAGACCCTACCGAAGAAAAGTGAAAATACCTCTTGACACCGTTCCGGCCACGTAGTAAGGTTTCACTCATAGCGAATCCATGAAAATACCAACTCCAATGGAATGTGGGCTTAACAGCAAGTTCTCCTCTTGGAGAACCAATCAGGAGACGATGATTGATGTAATGATTACATCTCAGCATCGGTTCACGGCCCTATCTGCCCCCACGGGCAGTGGCAAGAGTCCCGCCTATGTAGCCTATGCCCTTCTCAGCAAGAAACCCACTTGTTTTGTGACCAACTCTAAGGGACTCCAAAGCCAGTTAATGACTGACTTCGCTGACTGTGGGATGGTGGACATACGGGGACGGTCCAATTACCCGTGTGGTCTACGGGATGACTACTCCTGCAATGAGGGCTACGCTACCCGCTGCCCATTCCGGGGGTCTATAGCCTGCCCATCCAGTCAAGCAGAGATGCGGGCTGCTGGGTCCATGCTCTGTGTCACCAACTATGACAAGTGGATTACCTCCAGCCCCATGAGGGAAGACAACTGGATGAACCACTTCGAGCAGGTAGTGTTCGATGAGGGCCACGATGCCCCAGACGCTATCTCCAGGGCCATGCAGTTTGTCATTACCTGTGATGATGTGGAACGGGTATTGGAGCTTCCCTATCCTATGCACACGATAGAGTTTGGGTCCTGGAAGGGCTGGGCCTGCAATGCCAAGATGGTAGCAGAGGAGAGACTGCTAGAGCTGAAGCACAGGTTAGATACAGAGACTAACCCTAAACCCTCTTGGATCAAGGAAATGCTCCACGTCAAGAGACTGGTTAAGCGTCTATCCGCTATCGCCACAGCACGGCCTAATAACTGGGTAGTAGAGGAAGTGGATAGGGGATTCCAGTTTGATCCTATCTGGCTGGGCCAGTATGCTGAGGGCACCCTGTTCCTTAATAAGAAGAGGGTAGTCATTGTCAGTGCAACACTTAGGCCCAAGACAATGGCTATGTTGGGACTCAGCAAGGATAGATATGACTTCCATGAGTTCGATAGTGACTTTGACCGGACCCGCTGCCCTATCTACTACATCCCCACCATGCGGGTGGATGTGAAGGCTAAGGACCTGGGGATGCTGTGGGTTAGGCTAGACCAAATCATGTCCAGGAGAGCTGACCGTAAGGGTATCATAGACCCTATCAGCTTTGCCCGCAGAGATGAAGTGCTGAAGATGAGTCGCCATTCTGGGCGAATGATGACCAACCAGAGGGGCGAGAATATCATAGCCGTGCTGGAGGCTTTCCGGGCAGCAGGGCCAGGGACAGTGTTGGTTAGTCCTAGCGTGGGCACGGGGTTCGATTTTCCCGGTAAGCAGGCTGAATGGCAGTTCATCTGCAAGATTCCATTTCCAGACGGTAGGGCTAAGATACACCAAGCCCGACAATTCCAGGATAAAGAGTACGGTGCATACAATGCTATGCAATCGCTGGTTCAATTTTTCGGCAGGAGTATGAGAAGTAAGGACGACCGCAGTGAGGGGTTTATTTGTGATGGGCATATGGAATGGTTCTTACCAAGGTATAGACACTTAGCTCCAAGGAGCTTCCATTCACATTTCCGAATGATTTCTACAGTACCTCCTCCACCGGAGGCTTTATGACTGCGAATGCGTCCATCGCACTCAATGGGGTGCTATAGGGTTCCCAGAAGTAAAATCTAATAAGAGGAGAATCAGAGAATGGCACCACAAGCAATGAGAAAGGCAACACCCCCAACAGGGGGATTCAACTTCGGAGATATGTCAGCTTATAGCTCCGGGGGCGTTTTACCCGAAGGCGATTACTGTTGGACGGAACTTACCGTTGAGATGTTTCAACCCACCAAGCAGACGGGTGAGAAGGTTGGCCCGGCCAAACTCGCAGTGAAGATCACCCTTGTTCCACTCGCAGGTGGGGAAGCCAGAGAGCAGCACTATTCTCTGGGCACCAATGCCCACCAATCATGGCAGCCTAACCCGGAGACAGGCAAAGGGTTGGTTGCTGTTCCTGGAGGGCCGGGTACTCCCCCTAATGCGTCAACCAACTGGGCTTTCCTCATCAAGTCCCTGTATGACAGCGGACTCCCCAATGGTATCCTCAACGATGATTTGTCTGTCCTTGAGGGTATCCACGTTCATATGGCTAACGTACCAGAGCCAGAGGAACGCAAGGGGTTCATGTCCAAGACCGGGGAAGCTGGGGAGACTCAGGGTCCCAAGACCATAGCCGTTGTCACCGAGATTAAGGATGACGGCAAGCCGTGGGAAGGTACGGGTGGTATCGTTGAAGCAGCCGCCCCAAAGCCCAATGGCAAGGGGACCGCTGCCCAACATGCCGCCACTCCCCCCGCAGCGTCGCGTACTGCGCCTGCACAGAAAGCGGCTGCCCCTGCCGCCAATGATGATGTGGAGACGGCGGCTATCACTGGCATCTCCTCTGTATTGGAGCTGCCCAACTATGCCAAAGGTGTGGGGAAGCTCATTCTCCGTACCAGCACCTTCAAGTCCGTGAGTGGTGCGAACGGGCAGGAAGTAGCACAGAAGGTCATCAACACCTACTTCTCATCCGATGACACACTCAACTCAATCCTCAACTCCCTGGGATACAAAGTCTCAGGGACGCAAGTCGTTCCTGCCTAGCAGGGAAAGGGGGATGAGATGAAAGCAACATCACCAAAAGATGTCACGTTAGTACTCCCATCCCCATCAACTCCCCGAAGTCCGGGCACCCACGTTAGCGGCATCATCCGGGCCATTGCCATGCAGACTGGGATACTCAAGGCTGAAGGGGTAGATGAGCCTAGCATGGCAGACGTAAGAGTGATAACTGACCCTGTAGCCATCCTCCGTATCCTGATTGGCTTGGCTTGGGAGGAGTACTATCTAGGGACAGTACTACAAGGTAAAGTCAAGAAGCATCCAGGTGAGACATGCCTTGACGGTGTGTTTATGAGTCCAGACGGCATATCTAGAGATTGGGACCCTGCTCGACGTGTAATGATTACACGGGTCCATGAGGTAAAAGCCACCTACAAGAGCATTAACACGGTGGGGGACTTGAGCAAGCAATGGTTGTGGCTCACCCAGGTAAAAGCCTACTGCAAAGGGCTGAAGACTACCCACGCCAAGCTCCACGTCCTGTTTATTTGCGGGGACTATAAGATGCCCATTCAGCCACAGGCTAAGGAGTACCCGTTAGAGTTTACCCAAAGAGAGATTGATGAGAATTGGTCGATGCTCAAGGAGTACAGGGATTGGAGGGAAGACTAATGTTCCTATCAGACTTGATAAGTGCTAGTGACTTAATACGGTTTCGGCACACCCAACCATCCGCTGAGTTTATCAAGGATCAGGACAAGAGACTTGAGCAGGTGTATGTGGAGTATACCAAGTTACTAGTCATAGAGTTGGAGAGGGCTGGGTATGGTGATAAGTCTGCTGAAGCTATCCCACATGCTCTAATAGCCATAGCCTCTATAGACTACCTAATCTCCAAGGCTACGGAAGGACCCACTCAATGACTGCAATTCTCAGTGAGGACCGTGTGTACCGCTATACCCTGGTGCGTGATTGGCCCATGCTAGATGGGGAGGAACGCCAAGGTTTTGGTAGGAGCAGGGCTTATGCAATGGTTGTCGGCTTGAATCCTTCTGTTGCTGATGAAGTTAAGGATGACCCTACCATTCGGCGCATTATGGCATTTGTCAAATCTTGGGGATATGGTATGCTGGTTATGGTAAATCTGTTCTCTTTCCGGGCTACTAACCCCAAGCATATGATGGATGCGAAAGACCCTATAGGGCCAGATAATGACTACTGGATAGAGCAAATGTCGAAAGACGCCTGCGTCATTGTTGCAGCATGGGGAAAGTACGGCTCTTTTATGAATCGAGATGCTGAGATTATCCACCGGTACTCAGGTTTGAAATGCTTTGGTAAAAACAAGGATGGTTCCCCCCGTCATCCCCTGTATTTACGAAAGGATACGAAACTGGTGAACCTGACATGACCCTCCCCGCGAGCTTCGCACGGGATGGGTTCCTACCCATCAACCAAGTGAGGAGCAAACAGCGCCACATCCTCATCGGTACTGACGGGTGGAGCAACACTGGCAAGACTGAGTTTGCCCTATCCGCCCCCGGCCCCGGTATCGTCATATGCCTAGACCGTGGGTTTGATGGCGTATTCGATAACCCTAACCCACCCATCACTCGCCGGGATGACTACGCTTTCAAGGTTATCCATATCCCGCTGGCTACCCAAGTGGCACAGCCTGAGTACCTGGAGTACTGGCGGGCCTTCTACGCTGAGTATAAGAAGGCTCTGGCTAACGTGGACTGCCGCACAGTGGTATTGGACGGAGACTCAGACTCATGGGAGCTACAGCGCCTAGCTGAGTTTGGCAAGTTAGAGCAGATACCAGCCATCCGCTACACTGCGGTCAATGCATCTAGGCGGGCCATGATAGCCCGCGCATTCGACTCGGGGAAGATCGTCATTAGCACTAACAAGCTCAAGGATGAGTACGAGAATTCTGCTGATGACAAGAACAAACAGGTCAAGACTGGCAAGGCCAAGCGGCAAGGGTTTGCAGACCAAGACTACCTGTACCAGCTACAGCTAAGGCACCTACACAACCAGGAGACTAACAAGTTTGGGGTGAGGATACTCCGGTGCAAGAGTGATACCAGTTTACAGGGGTTGGAGCTGTGGGACGGGGATTGCAACTTCAGGTCACTCATGGAGACAATCTACCCACATATCCCGGCTAAGGAGTGGGGCTATGCTTGATGACTTGATGAAGTACGGCTATATCGAGACTGAGGACCGTAACAAGGTTGTACTGTTACGGGACATCTACACAGACCTACGGCACAAGGGCCACGCTCTCCACTTCGCAGAGGAGATTAAGGATGGGCAGGTAACTAAGCTGGCTGTCTATCACTATAGGTCTTGTGTGGTATGTTCTCCCATTAGGGGGCTGCCATGATATTGCTCGACAACAGGGTTGGGAGTAAGGAGCTGCTACCTTATATCCAAAGGTTGGGTACTAAGGTAGAGCTAGGCCATCTCGAATATGGGGACGCGGCCTTTGAAGGGCACGGCCCTACCGGGACTATAGCGGTGGGGGTAGAGCGCAAGACTCTCTCTGATCTTTTGAACTGCGTGGACGATGCCCGCTATTCAGCCCACCAGAGGCCAGGAATGCTGGCTATGTATCAGTTCAACATCCTCATGGTTGAGGGGATATGGAAGCCAGATTCGACCACGGGGTATTTAATGGAGTGCATACGCACCCTTGAGTGGCGTCCTTTTAGGTACAGAACCCAGATGGTCAGGTACTCCAAGGCTTTCAGGTACCTTTTGACGCTACAGATAGCAGGCACACCTGTAATCATTACACGGGACCTAGAGCACACAGCCTACAATATCTGTGAATGCTTCGCTTACCTACAGAAGCGGTGGGAAGACCATACTAGTTTACTCGAAACACAGAAACTCAACATGCCATCACTCAATGGCAGACCGTCTCTGGTGAGAAGGTGGGCATCAGAGCTGGATGGGATAGGCGTGAAGCATGGGATGGAAGCAGAACGGTTGTTTCGCACCCCTTACGAGTTGGCGTCCTCTGATGAAGGGGACTGGATTAAGATACCGGGGGTAGGGGCCAAGTTAGCACGCTCAGTGATAAAACAGATTCACGAAACGGAGTGACACATGCCTAGTTCTGGACTACCTATAACAAATCTAATTCCGAAGGGGACAGAGAATGATGAGATGGGCCGCATATATCAGAGGATCACTGAAGATGCTGCCTATGCTATGAAGTTAGGACTCTTCACAGAGTGGTTAGAGTCATTCATTGGTGCGTGGAACAAGACACATGACCCTTTCATATCATCTACTGCTGGCCTTATAGAATGGGATATGTGAAGTGGACCGTTGCGCCCTATGTCCGGGTAAGTTCAATGTGGTGCCCCCATCGGGGCCGGAGGATAGTGATGTTGTATTTATTGGTGAAGCTCCTGGTAAGGATGAAGATCGTCAAATCATTCCCTTTGTTGGAAAGACAGGAAGGGAACTCAATGAGCACTATCTCCCTCTCTGCGGACTTAGGAGAGATGCCGTTCGCATTGGTAACTCGATACGGTGCCTCCCTGATAGACCCCAAGGGAGACTTGACATCAGTAGGGATAAGGATAGAGAACTCCTGGAGTCGTGTTCAGCGGAACCAGGAGGAATTCTTGCAGAGCTTGAGAAAGCACGCCCAAGACTAATAGTGCCTATGGGAGTCCTAGCCTGCTACGCGCTAGACCCCGACATCAACCTAGAGCTACAGCACGGCATCCCCCTGGAGACTAGCTGGGGCACAGTGTTCCCCATGTACCACCCAGCCGGGGGACTCCATGAGCCAAAGAAGATGTTGATGATCCGCAATGACTGGGTACGATTGGGTAAGTATCTAAAGGGTAAACTCAAGCTGTCAGTAGACCCCTACCCTGATACAGACTATCGAGAAGCCCTACCTGATGAACTTCTAGAGTTCCCTGCATGTAATGATTACACTTTCCCATTGGCCTGTGATACGGAAAGTAACCGTAAACGGGAACCATTCTGCCTGAGTTATTCCTTCTGTCCTGGCACAGGGCGATTGATACGGGCTGAAGACACAGAGACATTGAGTATGTTTCAGGCTATGCTAGACCACTGGGAAGGACCTATACTATTCCATAACTGGATGTATGACTCTCACGTAGTAGAACGGATGGGATTAAGGTTCCCACACAAGAGGATAGTGGATACAATGGTCCGGGCCTATCACTTAGGTAACTTGGCACAGGGCTTGAAAGCACTTGCGTACCGCTTGCTGGGGATGCGTATGAGTGACTTCGATGATGTCGTCACCCCCTACTCCACCCCCCTCTGCCTGAGTTACCTGCGGGAAGCCGTCAACCATGAGTGGCCTAAGCCAGATGAGCAGACCGTGCGTGACCCACAGGGCCAGTGGAAGCTATACAAGCCCCAGAGTATGGGGACCAAGCTCAAACGGTTCCTCACCGATTACTCCAAACACCCCGACAAGGACGTGTTCCAAGCGTGGGATAACTGGGAGGATGACCATGCACAGATTGAGATGGTGTGTGGTGAGTGGCCGGGTAAGAGTATAGAGCATGTGCCGATGGATAAGACTATCCACTACGCATGTCGGGACGCAGATGCTACCCTGAGGCTGTGGCCTGTATTGCAAGGGATGACCAGACAGGTTAGACGGAAGCTGAGTGAGCATTGGGAGGATTGATTGAATGAGCTGGCACTTTTCGCGGGTGCAGGTGGAGGAGTTCTCGCAAGTCAACTCCTTGGGCATAGAATCGTTTGCGCCGTCGAGAACGATGCTTACGCCACAGGGGTATTGTTGCAGCGCCAAAATGATAAAATCCTTGCCCCGTTCCCGATATGGGATGACGTTAGAACATTTGATGGAAGAGAGTGGCGAGGTATTATTAACTTGGTTTCGGGAGGATTCCCTTGCCAAAGTATCTCCTCTGCCGGCAAAGGGGCAGGGATACAAGAGGGAACAAGGTCAGGACTGTGGTTTGAGTTTTCAAGGATTATTGGAGAAGTCCAAGCAGAGTGGGTTTGGATTGAAAACTCTCCCGTCATTGTCAGACGGGGAATGGGTATTGTCCTCTCTCACCTTTCCGAAATGGGGTACGATGCGGAATGGGGTGTATTGGGAAGTGGAGACATTGGAGGGCCAAGCGTCAGAAAGAGAATGTGGATTCTTGCCCACTCCAACCTCTACCGATTGGAAGAGAACACCCATGAAAACAAACTACGCCTACCGCCCGATGACAAGAGGTACATCAGACACCTTGGCTCAATGGGCAGTGCGGGAGTCTGGTCTACCCCACGCCCGATTGGTGCCCGACCTATGGGAGTGGGTCCTGTCGTGGCCTCTGATGTGGACAGGCTTAGAACCATTGGTAATGGTCAAGTACCTATCGTGGCGGCTGCGGCATTTAAGGTGCTTATGAGCAGATTCTGTGCCGACTAGACTCTACAATGGCGTGCGGTTACTAGGCAATGGCCCCAGTGTTGCCAATGTCCAGAAGATAGACCTTGGCGCTCTACCCATGATACTGGCTATGGCTAAGACCGGGCTACAGGTTGACCTAGACCACTTCGCCAAGATGGAGACAGCTCTAGTAGAGGATATGGACCGTATCACAGAAGAGGTTCATACCCTTACCGGGCACTACATCAATCTAGATTCAGGGGACCAAGTAAGTGACCTATTGTTTAAGAAGCTCAAGCTCAAGCAAGCTCGATTCAAACTCACACGGTCAGGGGACCGAGAAAGCGTGGAGGATGAAGTCCTTACGGCTATACAGCACGATCATAAAGTGGTGCCGCTCATTCTTTCGTATAAAGAGTACAGCAAGCTCCTTGGAACTTATGTACTTCCTATCCCCAAGCTCGCACGGCGTTCCTCAGATAATGGCGTGTGGCGTATGTATCCAAACCTGTCAACAACCCGCGTTCCATCTGGTAGACTCGCGTGTAAACAACCTAACCTATTGGCTATGCCCACACGTACTAGCAGAGGTAAGGACATACGTAAGGGTTTCACCACTTGTCAAGGTTGGACATTGGCATCCGTTGATGAGTCCCAGATTGAGGTCAGACTTGCAGCACACAGCTCCGGTGATAAAGCCCTAATCCGAGTCTATGATAATGAAGAGGACATCTATAGTGACTTCGCCATCACAGCATTCAAGCTGAAGGATAGCCGCTATCGAGATGAGACAGGCTGGCACTACCCTGGTGTAGACAGGATGCTCCACCGCTACCCGGCCAAGACTTGCATACTGGCATCCATCTATGACGTATCGGCTAAGGGCCTACTGGAACAGATGCCCCCCGGCTATGGCTGGACAGAGGACAAGTGTCAGGACCTTATCAATGCTTTCTACATGAAGTACCCCGGTGTGCTAGAGGATCGCAGACGCTACCACAGAATAGCCCGCAGGCTAGGGTACTGCTATGATATGTGGGGCCGCATCCTACACGTAGCGGCTGTGCGGAGTGTACACCCGTGGGTAGTGGGGGCCGCGCTTCGAGAGGTAGGCAACTTCCCGTATCAGGCTGGGGCACAGGGGACCATTAAGATTACGATGGCAGCGGTATGGGATGACTTAGAGCAGAGTAACATGCTGGACGTGATACACCCACTCCTTCAGGTCCATGATGAGCTGCTATTCGAGTGCAGGGAAGACGTAGCCGATGAGCTGATAGAGGCAGTCAAATACAGGTTTGAGACTTGTGCTCCATTGAGAGTACCCTTGGTAGCATCTGGGGCTAAGGCAGAAAACTGGGGGACCCTGGAGAAGACATGAGCGAAATAAAGCGTAAGAAAGCAAAGTATCAGAGGACATGGTTTAATCGACAGACCCCTGAGAAAAAAGCTGAGATGTACAGGATTGTAAAAGATTGGCACGATGCTCATGCTAAGGAGATGAAAGAGTATAAGGACAAGTGGTATAGGGATAATAAGGAGAGGCAGCTAGCAAAAGGCCGCATCAGGAGAGCAGAAATAAAGGCAGACCCAAGGCTCAACAAGATAAGACTAGAGAAACAGAAGATAAGGCGCAAGAGAGCTAAGGCTAAGGTCAGGATGCTCAAGCACGGTAACACTCAGCTTGGAGAAAGAATTACACACAGTGAGTGGTTGCGCTTAGTTATTGCCCATGACAGTAGGTGCTTCTACTGTAAGAAACGCGGGCCAGTCCAACAGGATCACTACATACCATTGTCGAAAGGTGGGGATGATAGTATGGAGAACATCGTACCCGCTTGTGAGGATTGTAACAGACGGAAACAGGCTAGAGACCCGGTAGAGTTCATCATGGAACTAGAAGAAAGGGGCCTGAGTACGAAGGCCCCCTTGTAATGGATTACACCACCTTCAATGCAAAACTCTGTGTCACCTCCGTACAATCGTCAATGATGCTCTCATCCACCCCAGCGGCTAGCAGCTTAATCTTGCTAATGCTGCTACGGGTCATGGGGTAGTAGGTGAGTACAGAGTCCCCACACTGAGCCTTAGCTATCCCGTACTGGGATACTATGACCTTGATACGTGGCTTGATAAGGTCAATCACCTTCTCAAGCCGTCTCACTTCCGTCTGTGGTATGACCAGGGAAGCTACAAGACTCTTGAGAGTCTCCAGGTCTTCAGCTTCCCCAATCAGCTCCTCTACCGTAGGGATGACTTCCTGTGGCTCCCTTGGTGTAGGATCACGGGCAGGGGGGACTAGGCTTGGCCCAGTCCCCGATTGAGATTGGGCTATCTTCTGTTGTAGCCCCTTTGGTAGTGGCTTTGCCACTAGTCCACCGCTTTCTGAAGCTCACGGTATAGCTCTTTGTCAGTCGATTCCCCGGCAAAGCACCGTACAAGAGCCTGACCGATGGCTATGACCTTGGCATTGCCACCCGGCAAAGCCAGCTCACTCACCACTTTCCTCATCTCTGAGGCATTGAGGGGCACATAGTTGGTTGATACTCCCTCAGCAGCCGCAGCTTTCTTGACTTCCCCGGACCCCACAGCACCAGACTTGGCAGCCGCAGCACCCGCAGGGGCCGCAGCACGGGCCGCTTTGAGCTTGGCTGCCTTCTCTGCAATGAGGGCTTCCTTCTTCTCGAACTTGGTTCGCAGGTCATCATAGTCCTTGCTGACTGCCAATACGTCAGCCTCAGACAGTTGCCTGTCTTGCTCGGTCTTCTTGAATGCGGAGATAGCCTCTTTCTTGGCCTTGGCGTCAGCGTGCTTCGCCTTAGACAAGTCATAGGCCCGCTCTGCCGCCTTGGTGCGTTCGGCCAAGAGGGTCTTGGCTGCCGTAACCTTGGCTTCAGCGTCAGTCACTTCCTTGAGGAGTGCCGCACGTTTGGTTGCTTCCTCTGCCGTCCGCTTCTCTTGGGCAAGCAGCTTCTCTTCATCCTTCTCTTCTTGCTCAAGAGCCTTCTGTCTCTCTTCCTCTGCCCGCTCAAGCACCTGGGTCCTCTTCTCAGCGGGGACCTTGGTTAGCTCATAGGCAGCCGCTACCCCAACCCGGCCATCGTGTATCTTCTCTTGGATGGGCTTGGGCAGCTCCAGGAATGAGAGTGTCATGTTGATGAATGAGTTTGATGCGGGCTGGACCTTGTTACCCTTACGGCCACCCGGCCTAGAGAATATCTCCCGGACTTCCATCTTGGTCAACCCAGAGGCTAGAAGGCTCTGGATAGCAATGGCCTGATCCATCGGGGACTGATTCTCCCGTTCCATGTTCTCGGCTAACTGTCTCCTGAGTCTCTCTTGCGGGGTGGGGATGGGACGGACGATAGCTGGCACAGTGAGTCCAGCTCCGGTTAGGTTGAGACTGGTTACGGCTGCCAACCGATAGAATCCAGTTGTCAGTCTGTACCTGTGACCATTGGACGATGCTTCCGCCAGTGGCTCTACCTCGACAGGCTCAAGCACTTCCCCGCGCTCTAGGATACTCTTTGCTAGAGACTCCACGCGGGACTGCTTGAGTCCATACCGAGTGTTGCTATCCGCAAGGATCACAACCGGGTCCAAGCGGACTAATTCACCTGCTTCGCTTCTTACTGCCTTAGCCATTCTATTCTCCTCTGTGCGTTTCGATTTTGCTACGGGGAACCTAAGACCGTGCGGATTGTTTCACTAACCGAGAAACCTGTCAAGACCCAGTACTCAACTATTTAGTATCAGTACCCGTGTAATGATTACACTCTAGGTTCAGCCTCAACCATGATGCCGCCACAGTCAGGCACCGGGCACCCAAACCCAGTACCATCAGTACCATCAGGACCTATGCAGGGTTCGCAGTCACCTAGCCTAGAGACTGTACCGCATCGCGTACAGACCATTAGAACGTCTAATATAGAGTTAAGGTGGGGTGGTAGCTTACCCATATTTGGGGCTGTCCTAGAGCCATTACAACGCTATTACGTTGATTCTGGGAGGTTTAATATAGCATCTATGCGGTCTAGGGATTTAGATGGCAGGCACTCCCCTATGTGTTTATCCAGGTCCCCAGCGTCTACAAACCGCTCACCACACAGGCATACGAATACCCGGCCCTCATAGCTAGAGCTTTCATGGAACCGTGTACCGTCCTTGCCGTGCTCCTCATTCTCGATTCTCACTTGCCCCTCCACGCACTCCCCACATACCTAATGATACCATAGATTGGCCCAGGTTGCCGGGTGACCCGGCCTGCTGGCAGGTTAGGTCTCTTATCTCTGAGATTGAAATAGGCCATTATGCAAATAATCAG
>Ga0209736_1000068_pt1 | contig 34420 bp, 27 predicted proteins | sample BlaSpr_A8_Ref_M3_FD_187992 | JGI IMG/M metagenome (GOLD analysis project Ga0209736, IMG submission 187992) | Forest soil microbial communities from Thunder Bay, Ontario, Canada - Black Spruce, Ontario site 2_A8_Ref_M3 (SPAdes) (version 2) | ecosystem: Environmental > Terrestrial > Soil > Boreal...
GAGATCGGCGGGTATTCGTTTGGGAAGCCGGTGCGTATCACTGCGTCCGCAGCCCTCGGCAAGGCGGGGATCATCAATATCGAGCGTGAAGCAAATTTGAGCGGCCGGTTTCATGATAAGGGCGTGCACATTATCTCGGGATATTTGCGGAGCCTGTTTGCGCAGGACAAGCCGTTGTCGCTGGCGGCGAGCATCTGCTTCGAACAATCGTATTCGGGAGTGGATGGAGACAGCGCGAGCTCGACGGAAATTTATGCGCTGGCCTCCGCGCTTTCTGGAATGCCGCTGCGGCAGGATATCGCCGTGACGGGATCGATGAACCAGCAGGGAGACATTCAGGCGATTGGCGGAATCAATGAAAAGATAGAGGGATTTTTTGATGTGTGCCGGATCAAAGGATTGACGGGGACACAGGGCGTGCTGATGCCGGAGTCCAACGTCGAGGACTTGATGCTGCGGGAAGACGTGATGGACGCTGTGGCAGCGGGGAAGTTTCATATATGGCCGGTGGGCAGAGTGGAACAGGGGATTGAGGTATTGACGAGGTCGGCGGCTGGGCGGCGGAATGAGGATGGGACGTTTGAGACGGGAACGATTTTTGGGTTGATGAACGAGAAATTGGCCGAGATGGCGAAGACGCTGAAGCAGTTCGAATAGCATTTCTTTTGCGATCCCAAACCACAGAAAACTCAACGGGCGAGAAAGAAATAGACGTGAATGTGTGTGTCCTACGGATGTTCCGGGGCAGGGGCGATGTAGGCTTGGCGATGATCGACGCGATGGGTTTGGGCTGGCGGCGCACTCGAAGCGATGCTCGGGGAGTTCGTCGCAGGAGAGTTGATGCGAACTTCGATCGAGTGGAGCTTTCCGTCGTGCGCGGGTGGAACGAAGCCCAGGTTGTATTCGTGACGGACGAGTTGGGCGATCTCCGCGAAAACTGCGGCGAAATCCTTAGTGGTTCGGGGAAAGTAGGCACGGCCGCCGTTGGCTTCCACAATGGCTTTTAGTTCTTCGTCGGCTTCAGCAAAACCCTCGGCGGCGGCCTGCGTTTTTTCCGGAGCGGGTGGGTCTTTTTTGGAATGCCTTTTTTCAGGAGTCTTGGCGCCGCGGAATTCACCGGCCAGCGAGATGGCCAGTACCTGGACGTCGGTGGATTTCAGGTAAGCCAGAAGATTCTGCGCGGCAGCGGGAGGCGACGTATCGACGCCGGTCGATAGGAGGACAAGGGATTTCTTGCCGGGAATGTGCGCGAGCCAGTCGAGAGCGGTGGCAAGGCTGGAAGCGAGATTTAGTTGACCGAATCCTAGATTAAAGCGCAACTGATCCAGAGCTGCAGCGGCGGAGGATTTGTCCGGCGTGAAATCGAGGATTGGTTCGGGTGCGGCGTTGTAACGGGCGATGGCGACGCGGTCGCCCGGCGAGAGGCCATCGAGGAGGGCGTGGACAGCTTGAAGATGGCCGCCTTCGAGGAGGTAGACAGCTGGACCAGCTTCGATGAGGAGCAGGACTTGGGCGGGTTCGTCGACGCTGAGGAAATCGGTGATGGGCTGCTCGTCGCCGTTGTCGAAAAGGCGGAAGTCTTCGCGGTGCAGGCCGCCGACGAACTGTCCGCGAGAGTCGGTGACGACGACTCCGACGTTTACGCGGTCAACGCTGATGCGAATGTCGGGAGGCGACTGGACCGGTTGTTGAGGAAGGGCGGACGGAGGCAGCAAGAAACCGCAAACGATAAAAAAGGGGGCGCGGCAACGAGAGGGAAAAAGCATGGTTTGATTTGGCATCGTAGAATGGCGATGGAAAAGACAGAAGCCCTGTCCCGCATGAAGTTTCCAGAACGCGGAACAGGGCTTGCGATTTCTGCCGAAGATCGGCCGAAGACAAGCTAGGGTTTGGTCGGAGCTGGTGCCGCTGCCGGAGCCGCTTGTGGAGCAGCGCTCGCTCCCACGTCTTTTGGAGTGGAAAGATAGCCGGTGGCTTGGTTTTTGCCGACGTCGAAAACCACGATTTCGTAGGGAGCCATTCGCGAGGCGCCTTTGACATAGAACTGCACAGGCTCGCCAGCGGTCTTGTCTTTCTTTTCGATAGTGCGGTCATCCACCAGGACGGTCAACGTGTACTTGGATTTCTTGGGGTCCGTCCTGTTGAGAGTGATCTGGGTCGGCCCGACCTTTTCGCCGTTTTTGGATTTCGTGATGGTGAATTCGTAGTAGTTACGGTCGCCGCGGCGCTTCAACTCGTCGAGGTCGTCGTGGTTGCGAGCGATGAGGCCGCTCATGACGCCCATGTCACCGGTGGCCCGTTCGAGCTTGCCCTTGGTGGCTTCTAGATCCGTTTTCGTCGCTTCGATATCCTTTTTCGCGCCGCCGACTTCTGTGGCCACAGCGCCAATCTGTTCCTGGCTTTCTTTCTTGACCTGAGACAATTGCGCGGTGAGCTTTTGGTCGGATGCAACCTGCTCTTTGCGGATGGCTTCCGCGCGGCTCTTCGCTTGAGCCAGCTCCGAGACGGTCATGCCCATTTTTTGTTCCGTGACTTCGATGTGGCCCTTTAACTCGGCGAGACGCGCATTGGCTTGCTCAAGCTGCGCGGTCAAGACTTTGGCCTGGTCTTGCTCTTTGGCAAGATTTTGCTCGAGCCGGGAGATCCCCGAGTAACCAACATAGCCGAGCGCGGCCAAGACAACAAAAAGCACGACAAACAGCACGGGGATCCAGCGCGGTGTTCCCGTGGATTCGTAACGGTAAGACTCTTCCGGACTCGGCACATTTGGAGAAATGCTCATTCCCCCTCCTCAATCATGGCTCCAGCATGGGATCTGGATGCCGGTAAAATTATCTACCGCAACTCGCGCCGTGTCTATGGGCGCGGTCAGCCGGACTTGCTTCGACGTGCGCGGCCTCTGCCCCCGGACTTGCGGCCTGGGGAACGCTCCGGCCAGCGAGCGAAGATCGAAGTGGTCAAACCGCCGCGCGGTGTAAACTCGCCCCGCACGATACACCATTCGGGATCAACGGCTGCGACGATATCATGAAGAATCTTGTTCACGGCGTTTTCGTAGAAAATGCCAAGATCGCGATAGGCGAGTAGATACATCTTGAGAGCCTTGAGCTCGAGGCAGTCTTTGCGCGGAACGTATTGAATGGTGATGGTGCCGTAGTCGGGCATGCCGGTTTTTGGGCAAACGGAAGTGTACTCCGGAAAGCGCGTGGTGATGACGTAGCTGGGATATTGGTTGGGCCAGGTGTCGAGCTTCGGCAATTTTGTTTTGATTCCAGCGCGGGCGTGATCGTTTGTGTAGTCGGCCATGACGCCTTCTATTGTACGTTGTTCGTTGACTTAGAGGCGACAGCCTCTTGCCGAAACTCGGCGCATCCCCTATCCTCATGCGAAGAGGACCCTCCAAAATCCTTCGATGAACTGCCCAGCGTGTCAAGCCACGGCTTGCCGGCGATCGCGGCGGCGGTCCGTTTCCGAATATTTGTTCAGCGTCGCGGGTGTCGTTCCGTGGCGTTGTATTTCTTGCGAGATGCGCTTTCACGCGCGCGCGATTCCGCTTCGGCACCTTTTGTACGCGCGATGCCGCATTTGCGGGAACTTGGAACTGCAGCGAATCGCCGCCGAGAAAGTTCCGGGAGTGACATCCGCCGTAGGACGCTGGCTGAGGCTGCCTGCGTTGCGATGCGCGCCGTGCCGTCATAAATTTTTCTCGTTGAGGCCACAGTTGAGGGCGGAACAGTTGGCGCGAGTTGTGGCGGAAGACAGCGCGGCGAAATACTAGTTTAGTACCCAATCGGTCCCACCTCCGGAGTACTAGCCCAGCATCATGCAGTACCTCAAACCCCGTACCATTTGCAGCCTGCCCTTCTATCGCAAAACCCTCTAGCCTTTGCGGGCACGGGAGGGATCCATGGAAACGAGCATCCGTGTCCTGGTGGCCAACCGTCCCCGGCTGTTACGGGAGCTGGTGCTGTCGACTCTTTCGGAGCAAGAAGGGATCAGCATCGTGGGCGAAGTGGAGCACGAGAAGGATGTCCCATCGTTGGTGGCGGAGACGAAACCGGATTTTTTGTTGATTGCGCTGGATGAATCGAGGCGGCGGCCGCCGCTGTGCGACCAACTTTTGAAGAAGTTTCCTGGGCTGCGGATTATCGCGGTGGCGCCGAACACGAACATCGGAATTTTCTACTGGGCCTCGCTGGAGATTCATTCGACCACGATGGAAGCGAGCGAAGAAGTTCTGCTGGAAGTAATGCGGGGAAATATGACGCGGACGGGGAAAGGAGCATCGTGATGAAGGTGAGTTCCTCCCGCATTCGGGGATGGCGTTGGACGAAAAATATAAGGCTAAGAGGAGTGTTGCTTGGCTTGTTCGTTTGCGCGATGGGATCGGCCGGAATATACGCGCAAGAGGCCGGAGCCGACCGCCAAACCGGAAGAGGACAAGAGGCGACAAAGCAATCGTCGCAACAGGCGGCAAATCGCGGAGCGCAACCGTCCGCGGACATCGTGACTGACAATCTCAACCGCGTGGCAGCTACCGCTAAACAGATCCTGGAAATCTTGAGTGGAGATGCAGGGTTGATCGTGGAGTTCAAGCGCATGATCGCGGAGGACGCCAGCGCGAGCGGTCAGCTCCTCGAAGAGTCCGACCTGGATGAGCGCGCGCTGGCCGACCGACTGAGCGAGGACTTGCGGACTCGTGTCCTCGCAACGCGACTCTTGCAGCGCTACGGCTATCTCGTTCCGAAGCTCAATCCTGATTCGGAGCTGGCTGCGGAACATAACTTAGCGATGCGCGAGCGCGCAGCGGAAATCGAGGGTACGGCCGGACATGGCAAAGCCACTCCGCAAACGGTGATCCAGTTGACGCAAGGAATGCAGCCGCCTGCGGAGCGTCTGCCGAATCAGGGATACACCGCTCGCCCGCCACTCGTAGCGGTTTGACGGAGCGATGGACTATTCGCGCCCGGATGCATTGACGGTGCCGGCGGAGCCGCGCACGGACCTAACGAAGTTAGGGACCCAAGAAGCGGCCCCAGCCTACGCGCGGCCGATGAATGGGGCAGCTGCCGATGGGCTTTTCCCGGCCGCCGACTGGCCTTCTTCGACAGCGCTGCGTCCTGCGCGCGCCAGTGCAGGATTGCCGGCTGGTGAATTTGAGCCTGTGCGCATGCAGCGCCAGCCAAGTCCCTATGCCGATGTGCCGTCGCTCTACGACCTTTACGTGCAGGCCGCATCTCACGATCGAAAGATGGAGCGGTTTGGCTTGGACATTTTCCGCACGGGCGCAGCGAATCCGGACATTCTGCCGATGGATCTTCCCGTGGGTCCAGATTACGTGGTGGGACCGGGGGATAGCCTTTCGATCAACCTCTGGGGCGGCGTGTCACAGCGGTTGCTCCGCACCGTCGACCGCGAGGGCCGGTTGGATCTGCCCGAAGCGGGCCCGCTGTTGGTTGCCGGGCGGCCGCTCGGGGACGTGCAGCAGGCGGTGCAGAGTGTGCTGCGAACGCAGTTTCGCGACGTTTCGGCAGAGGTTTCTCTACTGCGGCTGCGCACTGTGCGCGTTTATGTGGTTGGCGAAGTTGCTGCCCCGGGGGCTTACGACGTGAGTTCGCTTTCGACACCGTTGAACGCCCTTTTTGCGGCCGGCGGAGTCACTCCGCGCGGATCGTTGCGAGAGATCGACCACTATCGCGGGAAAGAGCTGCTGGAAGTGGTGGATGCGTACGATCTTCTGCTACATGGCATTCGTGGAGGCATGAAACGTATCGAGAACGGCGATTCGTTGCGCGTGCCGCCGCTGGGAGCAAGCATCACTGTGGATGGAATGGTACGCCGGCCGGCGATTTATGAACTACGCGGAGAGAAGAGTTTAAACGACGTGCTGGACCTCGCCGGGGGCATCTTGCCCGCTGCGGCGCTGCGGCACATCGAAGTGCAAAGGATGGAAGCACACCAAAAACGCAGCATGCTGAGTCTGGATTTAGGCGAAACCATCGACAAAGACTCTTTGCGCGCCGCGTTTAAAAAATTCCAAATACAAGACGGCGACGAAATTCACATATTCCCGATCGCGCCCTACAACCTCGGAAGCGTCTATCTCGAAGGGCACGTGCTGCGTCCCGGACGGTACTCATTTCACGACGGGATGAAGCTGACGGACCTGGTGTTCTCCTATAAAGAGCTTCTTCCGGAGCCCGCGGAACGCTACGCCGAGATTGTACGCATTGCGGGGCCAGCGAACCGGCCTACCTTATCTACGGCACACAATTTGTCGCGCTTGTCCTGCTGGAATCTCTTGGCCTCAAAAAATTTTCCTAGTTCCCATCTCTCGTCAAGTGGGCTCGGAAGCGGAGGAACTGGAATACCGCTGCTTGCTCAGTCCAGTGGACCATGCGAAAATAGCACGATTGATCGTTGTGTACGGAAGTGAGCGATTGGCACAACGCGCTCTCCGGCGCTATCGTCTAGGGGTCTAGGACATCGCCCTCTCAAGGCGGAAACACGGGTTCGAATCCCGTTAGCGCTACCAACTTTATCCTGGATACTTCGCTGCGTGGTTTCCGAGTGCGGCCAAAGTTGTACGCACCTAGGGCAGAAGTCTTGCATTGGCCCTTGCGCCACTCTGAGCCGCTAAGTTTTTCCTTGGCGAAGCCCGGTGATGTTCCCACAAACACGACCGCCGCCGGAGGCTCGCCGAGTGCACTCCAAATGACAGGCACAAAAGGGTTTAGTGCCTCGTTTTACACGTTAGGTACTCCGTACTAGGAGGGTACTAGTACGGAACACTGTACTTCCCAAAACGTGACAACCACTGTTCCATCTCGGACACTAGAAGCATGCCAAGCCCTCTCTCAGAGCTTCCAGGGCCTGAGTATTTAACCTCTTCGTTAAATACGACACCGGTCCGTCACACCCGGAATACGGCCATTGTTTCCCGCGAAGTTGCTGGTGAAACGATAGTTGTTCCCATTTGCCGGGGTGTGGGGGATCTCGACTCCGTTTACACCTTCAATCCGGTCGGTCGAAGCTTGTGGCGCCTGCTCGAAAACGGTCATTCAGTTGAGGAATTGGCGAATTGGGTTGCCACGCACTACGAAGTGGAAGCGAAACAGGCAGTTGCAGACGTTCAGAGCTATCTATCTGAACTCCAGGAAGTCGGCCTGGTTCGCACGGTTTAGTCGGTCCCCCTCCTTCTCGGTTTGCCTTCATTAAGGCACGAAGCGCGAAGTGTAGCTTTGCGCGATCTCGGGAAGGTACTGAGAGTACTAGATGTTTGTATGGGTTGAGGAAAAGAAGGGTTAGACGTGCAAACGGCAGCTTACGGCGAATTGACGGGCCTGGTCCACCAGCGTTTCCAGGGGAAACGTGCGCCGCTTGAGGTGTCTATTGAGATTACTCGCCGGTGCCCGCTGGAATGCCTTCATTGCTACAACAATCTGCCGATGAGCGATCACGCGGCCCGCTCCCAGGAACTCTCGTTTGAAGAGCATTGCCGCCTGCTCGATGAACTCGTTGACGCAGGGTGCTTATGGCTGCTCTACACGGGCGGCGAGATTTTCGCACGAAAGGACTTTCTCGAGATTTACACCGAGGCCAAGAAGCGCGGCTTCCTGATTACGCTCTTCACGAACGGCACGATGATCAACGAACGGATTGCCGATTACCTAGCGCAATACCGGCCCTTCGCAATCGAAATTACGCTCTATGGCGCGACGCGCGAAACGTATGAAGCTCTGACTCAGATTCCAGGCTCTTATAACCGTTGCATGCGGGGAATCCGCCTGCTTCTTGAGCGGCACCTCCCCCTGAAGCTCAAGACTGTGCCGACCACCATCAATCGCCACGAAGTATTCGAGATGAAGAGGCTCGCCGAGGAAGAATTTGGCGTCGAGTTCAAATTCGACTCCGCCATCAATCCCCGGATTGATTGCTCGCAGAGCCCGCTTGCCGTCCGGCTTTCGCCGGAGCAGGCGGTCGAGCTCGACTTCGCCGAGCCAAAGCGCAAAGCAGATTACCAGCGCATGGCCGAGAAAGAGCTGTCCACCCTCAGGGAAGTGGAACAGGGAATCGGGCAGAAATATACCTGCGGCGGCGGCGTCGGCGGCTGTGCCATCGACCCTTATGGAACGATGAGCATCTGCGTGATTTCTCACCAGCAGGGCTACAACATCCGAGAAGGTAGCTTTCTGGAGGGCTGGGAAGGCCCGCTGCGCGAGATTCGCAACCAGCCGCGCACTCGCCCGACGATTTGCGATCGCTGCCAAATTCAGTCTCTTTGCGGCATGTGCCCAGCGAACGGCGAACTGGAGAACGGCGACCCGGAGTCTCCTGTCTCTTTTCTTTGCCAGGTAGCCCATCTGCGGGCGTACTCGTTTGGCTACGAGGTTCCGGAACACGGCGATTGCGAGTGCTGCGAAGGCGGAGAACATCGCACGGATCTCTTGGCCGCCGCGGAGCGATTGAAGAATTTTAAACCGGATACAAGCATTTGGCCAAAAGGCAGGCCCACATCGTCTGTCTTGAATGTTCTGCAACCCACCTCCGGATGCCGCAGCGGCGGATGCAACTCCCCCGCTACGACGCCTGGATGACTGAAGAAAGACCATGAAAGAAGAGCAGGGCACACAGGCACTGGAACAGGACGCAAAGGGCGCCTACGAGCCGCCCAAGGTCATCCGTGTAAGTCTGCGGCCCGAAGAGGCCGTGCTCGGCCATTGCAAGGTCACCGGTGGGGCCGGACCGGTCCCGACTTCCTGCGGTTCCTTGGTCGCTTGCCGGACGCCTGGTTCTTGAGAGGCCGGAGACATCACATGCTACCAGCTCAAAAAGAATTCACGCATGTGATCGAGTGCGAGGCAGCGTCCTTCCCGAGTGCCTGCCATCTTTCGTATCGAATCGGCGGAATCACGTTCGGCTTGCACGCTGAAGGCGGCCTCCGTCTAACTCCCGAACGGGAGCTTCGTGCTTTCGCGGTTGAGTCCGGCTCTTGCGACGTGAACTTGCAGGTCGCGTGGGCCGACTCTCTCGAAGTGCCGCGATCCACTCCCCTCTTTCATTCCGGCGGGTTGTGGTCGCTTTTTGCCGAACCCAGCGGATATCGCTTTAGTTTTCTTGCGCCTCTCTTGGGAATGACTCCTTACAAGGAAGCCTGGTTCGATTCCGAATTCTGTTCCGGACGCGTGCTGATGTCGCGCCGGTACTTTGATACGGAACGTCCCGTTTATCCTCTCGAGTACCCGCTCGACGAATTGCTCATGATTCACCGCCTTTCGCGCGGCGAAGGCGTGGAGGTTCATGCCGTGGGGATCTCCGACGAAAGCGGTCGCGGACATCTCTTCCTCGGACATTCGGGCGCGGGCAAAAGCACGACGGCACGTTTGTGGATCGATCGCCCTGGCGTGCGAATCCTCAGCGACGACCGCATCATTCTTCGCGTCCGCGAGGGCCGCATCTGGATGTACGGAACGCCTTGGCATGGTGACGCCGGCATTGCCTCACCGGATTGCGCTCCGCTAGATGACATCTATCTCCTGGAACATGGGAGGGGCAACGAAAAGCTCCCACTTCTACCGGGCCACGCCGCAGCGGAGCTCTTTACACGCTGTTTTGTAACGCACCACTCCGGGGAAGGCATCCGGTTCACGCTGGAATTTCTGGATCGCGTGGCCCGAGAAGTTCCTTGTTCCATTTTCAAATTTGTCCCCGATGAATCCGCCGTGGAGGCCATCTGCCGTGCCGGGGCGTAAACCCATCGAAAAGCGAGACTCCGCGCAATTCGCCGCCGTTTGCGAGGCGCTCCTGGAACGTGGCGTGAATGTGCGGTTCCGCGCACAGGGTCAGAGCATGAAGCCAAATATTCTCGACGACGATGCCGTCATCGTCGCTCCAGTGAAACAAGAGGAATTGCGGCGCGGCGATGTGGCGCTCACGCACGGTGAAGATGGGTTTCGCGCGCATCGAGTTCACGATTGCCTTTCTTCAGCAGGCAACGTCATTACACGCGGCGATGCCGGACAGGAAGACGATCCATCCACGCAGACTATTCTCGGCAAAGTAGTCGCGATCGAGCGCGATGGACAAAAGACTTCGATAACAACCCCTGCCCAGAGACTCCGGCATACCTTCCGCAAGCAGATTCATCGATGCAAGCTGGCCGCGTCCCTTCGCCTAAAAAAGTTTGCCTCTTCCTTCGCGCTATTTGGATTTCTGGTTGTGTTTGCAATTCTCCTGAACGCTTCGCCAGCCGCGGCTCAGGCGGATCTCACGATGTCGCAAACGACCTCGGTTTCCGTCGTCGACACGGGCATCAATTTCAACTACACCGAAATCGCCACCAATAACGGTCCCAATCCGGTTCCTGCCGGGACGCTAGTCGTCTACCAGCAGACGCCCCCTAATACCACGCTGCAGAGCATTACCGTTGACGCAAACTGGAATTGTTCAAATCCCGGCGCCACCGGTCCGATCATATGCACGTACGTCCCGGCGTTGGCCAGCGGCGCGAACACTGCAGCGGATCCCATTCTCTTCACGCTGAGCGTGACTGGCGGAACTGCATACGGCACGACCATTCTTAACTCCGCCACAGTCACGTCGCAGACTACCGACCCGGCGCCTAGCAATAACACCAGCATTACTACCGTGCTTGTCGAGGCTGCCGCACAGGCCGACATGGCCCTCTCGATGACCGCCTCGCCCACACCCGTGTTCTTGTCTTCCACCTTGACATACACGATTCAAGTGCAAGACCTCGGCCAGGCCAACGCCGCGACGGTTCAGGTTGTGGACACCATTCCCGGGACGACAACTTTTGTTTCGGCGAACGCTCCGGCGGGGTGGTCCTGCTCGGGAACAACAACGGTCACCTGCTCGCTTACTGGCACGATGGTGCAGGGAGCGTCCGCAACCATCACGATTACAGTGACGTCTCCGTCGACAGCAGGCCCCATCACCAACACAGCGACGGTTAGCTCAACCACACCGGATCCCGTTGCTACGAACAACAGTGCGACGGACATAACTGTAGTGCAGCCGCTGGTTTGCGCGACACCGGGTAAGGACGGCGCAGGCGGCACCCTCTCAGGTGTGGTGAATACCTATTATCGGGCTAGTGCGAACGGTAATCTCGCGGCTGGAACCAATTCGGTGACGTTGGCTGCGGCCTTGCCCGCGGCCGGGACGCCGATAGCTGTAGGAGATTTACTCCTGATCATCCAATTGCAGGATGCCTTGATCAACAACACCAACACTTCATCTTACGGCCATGGCGTACCCGGCGATCCGGCGACAGGTTGGACAAAGCTGCAGAGTACTGGCCAGTTTGAATTTGTGACGGCAACAAGCGCCGTCCCGCTCGCCGGTGGCAATCTGACTTTCACTGGCACCGGCGCCAACGGCGGAGCTCTGAATACGTACGTGAGAGCGGCTTACAACGCGGCCGCAAATAACGGACAACAGCGTTACGAAGTGATCCGAGTTCCGCAGTATACCTCCGCGACACTTAGCTCTGCACTTGTACCGCTTCCTTGGGATGGAAACCTGGGCGGAGTGCTGGCCATTGATGTGGCCTCGCAACTCACGTTGGGCGGGACCGTCTCAGCAGATAGCCTGGGCTTTCGAGGCGGCGCGGGCAGGATTCTTAAGGGGAGTGGCGGCGGCGTGAGCACGGACTATGTATCGCAATCCGCCAACAACACCGATGGTTCGAAGGGGGAGGGTATAGCTGGAACACCAATGTGGATCGCCATCCCCTCGCTGATGAATCTCACGTATGCCGGTACGAATTTCGGCGTTGAAGGATACTCCGGCGGGAGCTACGCGCGCGGCGCGCCGGGAAACGCCGGCGGCGGCGGCACGGACGGCAATCCGCCAACCAACGCTTTCAATTCGGGGGGTGGCGCGGGCGGCAATGGCGGAACCGGCGGCCTCGGAGGCTACGGCTGGAACAGCTTCACGGTCCTGAATTCCACCGACGGAGGCTTCGGAGGCGCAGCGTTTCCGGTCACTACAAACGCTTTGGTCATGGGCGGAGGCGGCGGAGCGGGTACGACGAATAACGGTTCCTATTTCATCTCAGCCGCCAGCAATAACCACGACTGCGGCGCAAACTGCACGGGCATTTATAGCAGCGGCGGCACGGGGGGCGGAATCGTGATTGTGCACACCGGATCCGTGGCTGGGGCCGGGACGATCACGTCCAACGGGCAATCGACGCTCAGCACCCTCAACGACAGCACGGGAGGCGGCGGCGCAGGAGGTTCCATCCTATTCTTCGCGAACACCGGTGCGCTGGCGGGCTTAACCGTAAACGCCAATGGCGGCAACGGGGGCCTTACGTGGCCTCTGCAGCCCCCCGGGACCTTTACTACCGCTGGTTCTGGCGCCCGTCACGGTCCGGGTGGTGGCGGTGGCGGTGGCGTGATTCTTCTGTCTGGGGCACCTGCGGCCATGACGGTGAGTGGCGGCGCGAATGGCTACACGGACACCGTGCAGGATTCCTTCGGTGCGACCCCTGGTCAGGCCGGAGTGACAGCTACGAATCACGTCATTACGGAAACGCCTGGCGTACAGCCGGGTGCGTACTGCGCCAGCGCGGATCTCTCGGTAACGAATGCCGGTTCACCCAATCCCGTTATGCCCGGCAACAACATTACCTACACTCAGGTTGTAACCAACAACGGTCCATTGGACGCGCTGAACGCCGTTTTTTCGGAAGCTGTCCCGGCGAACACGACGTTTCAGTCGCTTACAGCTCCCGCAGGTTGGACCTGCAGCACTCCTGCCGTGAATGGAACGGGGAACATCACTTGCACGAATCCCGATGTAGCCAAGTTGGCGGCGGGAACCTTCACGCTCGCCGTTCGAGTTCTCCCGGCAACAGGCTGGGGTACTCAGATCGTCGACGTCGCGGACGTAACTTCCGGCACCTCCGATCCCAATCTCTCGAACAACTCGGCCACTGTGATCACTTCGGTTACTTTGGCGAGCATGTCGGACGACGCGGTTACAAACAGCGCGTCACCGAATCCGGTCATCGCCGGAAACAACATCACCTATACGCAAGTCGTTACCAATAACGGCCCGGCGGCCTCCCCCAACATCACATTGACCGAAAACCTTCCGGCCAACACGACTTTCGTCTCGGCCAGCGGGCCGGTGGGATGGACCTGCTCCGGCACGACTACCATCACCTGTTCGGCGGCCACGCTGGCGTCAGGATCGAATGCCACGATTACCGTGGTTGTAACGGTAATCGCCGGGACGGCGGCTGGGACGGTGATCAGCGACGTCGTGAACGTTGCCTCGGGCGTCGAAGATCCGAACACCAGCAACAACACAGCAACCGCAAATGTCACCGTGGCGACCGCAGGTCAGTCCGACTTGGCCATCACGGCCAGCGCATCGCCGAATCCCGTTTCCGATAGCAACAACATCACCTATACCCAATCTGTGATTAATAATGGTCCGGCCGCTTCCGGAACCGCCACATTTACAGACACCATTCCCACCAACACAACTTTCATCTCTTTCACGGTGCCCACTGGATGGAACTGCGGAGCGACCATCCCCGCGGTGGGTGGAACAGGGACCATCTCCTGCAGCATCGGTTCCCTTGCGGTCAATGCGACGGCCAGTTTCCCGCTCGTCGTCAAAGTGAATCAGGGAGTTACGCCCGGCCCGCCCATGTCTCCCATTTCAAACACGGCGAATATCAATATCCCCTGCTCCGCGGTGACCGACCCGAATTGCGCTAACAACACGGTGACCACCAACGTGTACGTCGCGTCAGCCACAGAAGCCGACGTTGCCATTATGAAGACTGCTTCTCCGGAGCCTGTCAACCAGGGCACAAACCTGACCTACACATTGCAGGTTACGAATAACGGTCCAGCCGTGGCGCAAGGAGTGACCGTTAGCGACCCGCTTCCTCCCGAGGTGTCCTTTACGTCGGTGTCCACGACGCAGGGCTCTTGCATCTATACTGCGGCCACGACAACGGTCAGTTGCTCTCTCAACTCGATTAGCGTGGGCGGGCTCGCCGTCGTTACGATCAACGTCAGCGCTAACACCTTCAGCTCTTCCACTCTCTCCACCAACACCGCGACAGTCTCCGCGACCACCAATGATCCGAACCTCACAAACAATTCTTCCTCGGCCACATCGACTATCCAAAGCCCGACGGCCGTCCAGTTGGCTTCTTTCCGCGCGATGCCACGACAGGGTGGCGGCGTTCTTCTCGAATGGAAAACTCGCGAAGAAATTCGCAACCTTGGCTTCAATGTTTTCCGTTTGGACGGCCCGACTCGCCAACGCCTGAATCCTTCGATCATCGCCGGCTCCGCTCTTCTGATTCGCGGCGGAAGCCCGCAGCACGCCGCAAAGACTTATCAGTGGTTCGATGAAAGCGGAACGCCGCAATCCACTTATGAACTGGAAGATGTCGATCTTAACGGCACGCGTATGTCGCATGGGCCTGTCTCCGTGGATGTGTCCGCAGCTCCAAGATCCGGTACGGTTGCGCAGCCGCTTTTCCTGACACAACTGAATCGCGCGACCGCGCTGCCCGCGCTAATCGGTCGGCGCGGTCTGCCTGCCCCGCATCCAGTGATTCCGCCTCGGCCGCGAGGCCAGGTCCCCCTATCGCTCGACGGCGACGCGGCTGTAAAAATCTCCGTCCAAAGCGAAGGCTGGTATCAAGTTTCGAAAGCCCAACTCGTCGCCGCCGGACTCGATCCCAACGCCGACGCCCGCACCCTCCAGCTCGACGCCGAAGGCGTCGAACAGCCTATGTTGATTTTGGGCCGCCAAGCCGGTCCGCTCGGCCCCAACGACAGCATTGAATTCTACGGAACCGGCATCGACACGCCATTTTCCGGCACGCGCGTCTACTGGCTGATTCGCGGCTCGCGCTCAGGCATGCGCATCAATTCCATTCCCGCCGTCAGCGCCGGACTCTCCGAGCCGCGGAGCTTCCCCTTCACCGTCGTGCTGCAACAGCGAACCACTTACTTCGCTACTCTGCTCAACGGTGAAACTAACGATAATTTCTTCGGCGCACCCGTCACGTCCGAGCCGGTGGATCAGCAACTCACGGTAGCTCACGCCGATCCCAATTCCAGCATGCAGATTTCCGCCGACGTGACGCTGCAAGGCGCCACCGATCAGCAAGCACACCGCGTATCCGTGTTCTTCAACGGCGCGAGCATCGGCGAAATGGATTTCGCGAACCAGGCCAACGTCACCAACACTTTTTCCATCGACCGTAGCTTGCTTCAGGACGGCGTCAATACCGTCACGCTGACCGCTCTGCAAGGTGACAACGACGTGAGCGTCGTCCAGTCCATCGCTCTGCACTATCCGCACACGTACGAAGCCGACGCGAATTGGCTCAAAGCCACCGCACCCGCAGGCAGCACGCTGCACATCGGCGGATTCAGCAACCAGCAGATCCATGTGTTTGACATCACCAATCCTCTCGCAATTGAGCAACTCTCGGGCACAGTTCGCCAGAATAATTCGGCCTACGACATCACGCTAGGACTGCCTCCCGCGGCCGGACAAGAACGCACTCTTCTCATTTTCTCGGAGGATCAAATTGCTCCGCCATCGGGGCTTGCCTTCCACAAGCCCGCTGCGCTTGCCGAGCAGCGCCTCGGCAGCCAGATGGTCATCATCACGCATCCCGATTTCGCGTCCGCGCTCGCCCCGCTCGTCAGAATGCACGAATCACGCGGTCACTCCGTCGAGGTCGTCACCATCGACGAAGTCTTCGATGCTTTCAACTACGGCGAACGCAGCCCCTTCGCCATTCGCGATTTCCTCCAGAACGCCGAGTCACGCTGGAGCCGCAAGCCGCAATACCTGCTGCTGGTCGGCGACGCTTCTCTCGACCCGCGCAACTACCTCGGCTTGGGCGATTTTGACTTCGTCCCCACGCGCATTATCGAAACCGCCGCGTTCAAGACCGCAACCGACGACTGGTTCAGCGACTTCAAGCAAAATGGCTTCGAGACGATCGCGACGGGCCGCTTACCCGTGCGGACCGCGGCCGACGCCGAGCTGGTGGTATCCAAAATCGTGAATTACGAGAAGGGACTCGGAGCCAGCCACGGAAACCAGCAGGCTTTGCTCGTTGCTGATCAAAACATAGGCGCGGATTTCACCACCGCCACGAAATTCGCGGCCGCTGATCTCCCGTCGTCGCTCCAGCCAACAGAGATTCTTGCGGATGGTCTTGATCCCAATGTCGTCACGCAGCAGTTATTCGCCGCGCTCAACAGCGGCCCACTCCTCGTCAATTACTCGGGCCACGGCTCGGTCGAACAATTGTCGTTTGCTAATTTTTTCGATGATTCTTCGGCTGCCACTCTCGCCAATGGTGACCAATTGTCTGTCTACCTGCTCATGGACTGCCTTAACGGCTTCTTCCATGACGTCTACTCCACCAGCCTGGCGGAGAGCCTTCTTCTCGCTCCCAATGGTGGTGCTGTCGCCGTCTGGGCTTCCTCCGGTCTCACCAATCAGCCGCCCCAGGCTTCTATGAACCAGGCCCTGCTTCAAATTCTGAAGACCAATCCGTCGATGCCGATTGCCGCCGCGATAGTTCAAGCGAAAACCGGCGTGTCCGACAACGATGTTCGCCGCACCTGGATCTTTTTCGGCGACCCGGCAATGCTCCTGCAACCCCCGCCGTCCGCCTCCATGTTCCGCCACCCACGCCCGCGCGGGAACCCTCCCATCGCGCTGCAGCCTTATTAACCTGGTTGGGTTTTTCCGCCAGCACGGAGTATGAGGGAATTTCGGCGACCATCGAAGTCCACGCTGTCTGATACCAAGGCTAGCGCTGAATTGGCAAGCCAGTGAAGCGAATCCCCGCGCTGTGCACCTTATAGCGCATGTTTATCCCGATCAGCAAAGCCGTTAGCGACTCCACGATCCGCGCGTTTTCCAGCTTGCCGCCGTTGAGCGCGCGTGCTCCCAGGATTTTTCCAGCCAGCTCGGACGCGATTTGCTTGGCTCTGTCGTCGTCGCTGCACACGAGAATGTCGCAGTCGACATCCTCATCCTTAGAAAGCAATTCAGCCCCAAGATTCTGAAACGCCGCCGCCACGCTGACCCCTGAAGGCAGCAATTCCTTCGTTTGCTCTGCCGCCGATCCTTGCCATACGCCCAACATGCGCGTGGCAGCTCCTCCAACTGTGGCGGCCAGGGGCACCGTCGTGTCGATCACCACAGTCCCAGGCTTCCAAACGCTCCTCAATTGTTTTAAGAGTGCCGCACAGCCGGAAAACGGAACCGTCAGCACCACGACATCACATAGCGCGGCACCCGCATTGTCCGCCCCTTCAATTTTCGCCGATTCGCCAATTCGGGCGCGCAATTGCGCAGCAGTCTCCGCCGCGCGCTGAGCGTCCCGCGAACCAATCAAGATCTCTTCTCCGGCTCGCGCCCACCGGTAAGCTAAGCCCGTTCCCTCCGGACCCGTGCCGCCAAGAATTCCAACTTTTCTACTCATCGCCACTCTGCTCCGCCCCGCTGATTTTCCGCGCTCGCGTTCCAATCCCGCTATCGCCTATCTCTGCTTCTACTCACCTACTCTGCCTCTGGTACGATGGCATTAGCTTTTGTGAGCGCGGAAGCCGAGCGCGAGCAAACGATACCACGCAATCCGGCGGGCAATGATGGAAACTACGGATCAATCAGAATCCCCGCAATCCATTCGCAAACACATTTCGGACGATAAGTCCGTAATCCGCGCCCTGCTATTGCCAATCAAAGATCTACGGAATGCAAAGCAGCGCCTCGCAGGCGTGCTGACTCCTGAAGAGCGCTTCGGACTCGCGCAGGCGATGCTGGCGGATACCATCAAGGCTGTACGCGGAGTACGGCGCGCGGAAAAAGTGTTCGTCATTACAAATTATGAGCCCGCGATGGAAACCGCTGCCAAATGTGGCTGGGAAATATTGCGCGAGGAGCACCAAATCTCAGAAAGCGCCTCGGTCGATTTTGCCTCGGGCCTCTGCGCCGAGCGCGGTGTCACGGGCCTGCTGCGCTTGCCGCTCGATCTTCCGCTCGTGCAACCCAGCGACATCGATGAACTCTTGGTAACGGAATGCTCTGCGCCAGCAGTTGTCATAGTCCCATCACGGGACGGCAACGGTACAAACGCGATTCTCCGAATGCCGCCCGTGCTTTTTCCCTCGCATTTCGGGCCGGACAGCTGCGCCAAACATCGTCAAGAAGCGGAACGCGTACATGCGAGAATAATTATCATTCGAAATGAACGGTTGGAGATGGACGTCGACGATGAATCCGATCTGCGCGCGCTGCTGCGCCACGATTTGAAAAATACGGCGACAGGAAAGTGGCTCGAGGAAAACGGAGTCGCGGCGCGCTTCAGATCTCGCGCCATCGGTGTCTAGGCGCGCTAGCGCATGTTCTTTCGCTAGTGCAAATTCTTTCCGTACGGCCGGTTCGCCGTGATGCCTTTTCCTTCCGTGGCAACGATGGTTTGTCCCGCCGCTACATTTGCCAGGTGATCCATCTGCCCGCTCGGCCAGGTAATCTCTACGCTCTCCGCCTTGTCGTGTTGTGCGAGTCCGAAAGTCAGCACGAGCTCGCTCGCCGAGAGGTAACTCGAGCCGCTCCGCATCATCTGCGTCTGCGTCTCGCCTGCCGCCGTAACGCGCACAATGGCGCCGATCCCATCCCGATTGGATTTTGTGCCAACCAGCTTCACGCGCAAGCTGCGGTTAGCCGACCCGACAGATGCTTCGTTTCGAAACAGTACTGCGGGCCCGCCATTCGTGGCCATCAGCACGTCGAGTCTTCCATCGTTATAAATATCCGCATAAGCCGCGCCACGTGCAACCCGCGGCACAGAAAACGATGCTCCCACGGATTTCGTCACCTCTTCAAATTTCCCTTTCCCCACGTTTCGGAAAAGATGCGGCGGCATCGCGTACTTCACATTGGCCTGCACGCGCTGAATGTCCGGATCAATATGTCCGTTCGCCACAAATACATCCGGCCAGCCGTCCAAATCATAATCAAAGAAAAAGCACCCAAATCCCAGCGTTAGCAAAGACGCCCGCCCAATCTCCGATTGCGGCGCTTCATCCACAAACAATCCTGTCCCCTCGTTGTGGTAAAGCGAAAGCATCTGGTTAGCAAAATTTGTAATCAACAAACTGGGATGCCCCGAGCGGTCGTAGTCCGCCGTATCCACACCCATTCCCGCGCGCGCAACGCCGTCTTCGCTGAAAGCGACGCCCGCAAGCACCGCCTTCTCCGTAAACGTGCCATTTCCATTGTTGCGATACAGCTTGTTAGGCTGCGTGTCATTCGAAAGCAAAAGATCGGGCCAGCCATCGCCATCATAATCAAGCACAGCAATCCCGAGCGTCTTCGAAGTTGGATCGCCAAGCCCCGCTTTTTTCGTCACATCTTCAAACGTGCCGTCCCCGCGGTTGTGCCACAGCCCCACCGCCGTCCCCTTATACGACTCCGGCGTGCAATAGGATTTGCTCTTTCCATCCAGCGTGCAGTAAAGATCCGTCTCCGCACTCCACTGCACATAGTTCGCGACGACCAAGTCGAGTCGCCCGTCCTTGTCATAATCTACCCAAGCCGCCCCGGTGCTGAATTCCTGCACCCCGCCCAGCCCCGCCTTCTGCGTCACATCCGTAAACGTGCCGTTCCCATTGTTATGAAAGAGATGGCTCTGCCCGTATGCGGTGACAAACAAATCGTCATAGCCATCGTTGTCAAAATCGCCGACGGCCACTCCCATCCCAAACAGTTCCACCGCATCCAGCCCTGCTTTATGCGTCACATCTGTAAATGTCCCGTCGTGATTGTTGTGGTACAGCTTCGGGGCCGTATGTTTGCCCGTGTGCCCCGGCCAGTCCATCCCATTCACCAAAAAAATGTCCGGCCATCCATCGTTGTCGTAATCAATAAACGCGACCCCAGGTCCAAGCGTCTCCGGCAAAAATTTCTTCCCAAACGCCCCATTGTTATGCACAAATCGAATCCCGGCCTGTTGCGTGACGTCCCGGAATGTCACCCCCGGTGAATTCGCCGGCGCTAGCGCGCCCGCTCCAGTTCGCGCAAGTACCGCAAAAAATAAAACAACCGCAAGCCCCGCCAAACCCGCCACCAACTTTTTCACTTCGCCACGACATTCTCATCGCGGCCCACGCCCAACGCATCGGCCGCTCGATTAATGTAGTTGAACCACGACGCGATCAAGGTAATCTGCAAAATCCCGCGATCGTCGAATCCCACCGCACGCAACTTCGCGTGGTCCTCCGGCCAAATCTTGGTCGCATCCTTCGTCAGCTTCACCACGTAGTCCAGCATCGTGCGGTCCTGTTCGCTGATCGGCGCGGTCCGGTAATCCCTCTTCAGCGCTTCCACCATCTCTTGATCCAACGTCACCCTACGCAGAAACTCTGCGTGTGAATCGATTCAATAGTGGCACCGGTTCGTCACCGAAACCATTGTCGCGATCATTTCATGCTGATGCCGCTTCAGCGGCAATTCCGGAGACATCAACGCGCCAAATGTGCTGAACGCATGAAAAAGCACATCGGGAAACAACGAGTGCGACCCAACAATGCTGGCCTCCACTCCTGCAAAAACCGCGGGGACAGGCGTCGCATATTCCACTGGATAAAGCTCGCGCTCCTCTTCAATCGCCTTCTTTACGCTCTCGTTCTCTTCCATTCGAATCGTTTTGATCCAGGTCATGCGCTCTCGCCCCCAAATTTCCCCAAAAACTCCGCAAAATCTATCGTGACCCGCCACCCGGCTTTGTTTCCGTTCCGACTTTTGCTCCCGCAGCCGCCGAAGTTCCGCTCGGCGCCAATTTGTGCAAAAGCGCAGCCTTCTTCGCCTTTTCCGTCTCCAGCGCCACGGAAACATGCTCATGCACCAACTGCCGCTCATTGTTATCCTCGGGATGCGCCTGCCGGTAAGCCCCCGTGATTGCCTGTGCGGATTCGTCCGCCTTGAATCGCAGATACCGCTCTTTGTGCTCGTTCGCCTTCGTTTCGTCGCCCAGTCCGTTGTAACAAAGCATCAAGTTGTAATTCGCCTGCAAATCTTCCGGATCAATCGCCAGCGTTTGCTGAAAAGTTTTCACCGCCTCCGCATACTGCTTCTGCAAAAACAAAATCCGCCCAAGCTCATTAATCACCACGCGATCCAGCGGATACTGCGCCAGCACGATCTGCAAATGCCTCGCAGCCTCGTCATATTTGCCTTCCTCCCGCAAAACGCGCGCATAAAAGAAATTCGCCCGCGCCAATTTAGGCGCAATCGCCAGCGCCTTTTCCAAGACTTTTCGCGCACCCGCGGTGTCGCCCTCTTGCACGAGACACCGCCCGATGTTCACCCATCCATCCGGATTCCGCGGATCGATCTCCGTAATTTTCTCAAACGACGCCGCCGCACCCTTCAAATCCCCTTGCAAAAACAGCCCAATCCCGTAATCGTTCCACCGCGTCCAATCCTCTTTCGCCAGCTTCACCTCCGGCTTCGGGGCCCCCGCGCTACGCGGCAAAACGCGCAGCGATTTCGTATCTTCCGCAACGGTGATGATTGGAAGATTCGGAATTCTTTTCAACTCCCCAACAACCTGCGAAGTATCCCCCGTAAACGCCCACTTCCGATCGTCGTAATCCAGAGTAACTGCTCCCTTCGGCTTGCTCGCATCTTCCACTCCCGCAAACGCAAACTGCGTGTTCCACCACAGAAACTTCCTGTAGTTCAATTTCGCATGCAGCGTAATTTTCTCTCCCACCAACTCCGGAATATGCAACCGAAAATGTGCCGTATCCGCAGCGCCGGGAGGAATCAGGTGCGCATACATCACTGCTCGGTTCGCCCAGGCATTTCGTTTCGTGATGGGATTCCCATGCGCATCGATTTGCAGCGAGCGGTAGAAATGCGCCCCCTTCTCCACGGGCCCCGCTCCATCGTCTTCGACTTTCCCGCTCCAAAAGATCGTCTGCCCTTTTTCGTCGACTGCCTGCAACTCCAGCCACACGTCAAACGCATCAACGGTACCGCCAGGAAAAAAGTGCCCCACCTTTCTAGTCCGCACCACCACATCCACGCGCACGTCATCTCCGCGCCGCACCGCCACATCCACCACTCCAAGCGGCGCCGTAATTGGTCTCACCTCGCCGGCCTCTCCCGTCGGCGTCAACACCTCCGCTTCCTCCCCCACACCAAACGAAGTCGAAAGCTCCGGCCGCATCGCGCCGCTAGCTGCCAACCCCGCGTTCTCTTTCTCCGCAGGCGACACCGCAAAAATATCCACTGTCACTTGCTTATCCTGCAAAAATCGTTTGCTCACCTCCATCTGTTGCGCATCCTCATTCGCCGTTGGCACCGCCGTATTCGCCCCCGGGAACCGGTGCGAGTGCACAAAACCATTTACATTCCCCGCATCTTTCGAAGGCACCTGCGGCATGTGGCAATCCGCGCACATCAATGGATTCGCCGGATAGTAGAACGACCGCGCCCCCTGTCCGGAAACGCCACTAGCCTGCCAGTTGTCATACTCATTGAATCCGCGCACCCAGCGGTAATGATTCACCGGCACATCCAGATGCACTTTGTGGCAAGAAGAGCAAAATTCCGCGACCTGCCTCCGCATAAACGGCTTCAAAAACGTCCGCCGGTGCGGCTCCGGATTGAGCTTCACCACAAAGTCATGCATCGTTCGAATAAAAACATTCTCGCTAGCCGCCAGCTCGTGCAGCTTAGGGTACTCCAGCGTGAAGTCGCCCTGCCCCATCGTGCTCTTCACTTGCACGATGCTGTGGCACATCAAACAGCTCAACCCCGCCTTCGCCGCCGGCGTGTTCTCAATCTGCCGGATCGGCGTATCAAACATTCCGCTGAACAGCAGCGAAGGATCGTGGCATCCCGCGCACCATTTCGAAGCCTTCACCCCCGCCACGTCCTGCATGTACTCAATGCTCTTGCGGTACCACTGGTTGTTGAACGACGAAAAGTGATGCGCCGAGCTGTTCCACTGCTTGTAAATATCTTCATGGCACCGCTCGCAAGCCTGCGACTGCATAAAATATTTTGCCGGAATGTTCCCGTGATCCTTCGTCTGCGCCGAGCTCGGAAAAAATTTCCCCTGCGGTCCGTCGCCTTCGTCGTCCATCGTCGCCGGAGAAATCGCCGGGTTCGTGATCCGGTAAGCGTTATTCCACGCATACGTCCGGTACCACCAAGTCCCAGCCGAAACTCCTGCCACCACAAACACCAGCGCCGCTGACCGCAGCGCAATCTGCGCACCGCTCGCGCCGGGCCATCCACGCGACGCCATCCACGATCCCGCAAGCAGCGTCACGCCCGACAAACACGTCAAGATGTGTGAGTACAGAAGCCACTTCATCCCCAAAGGCGTGCCCGTAAAAATCAGCGTCAGGCCAATCACCGCGCCCACCGCCAGCAATAACCATCCAAATCGCGCGCCCCATGTGCTCGTGCGCAGCAATTTCACCAGAAACGGCAAGAGCAAAATCGTCAGAAAGATTCCGGCAACCAGATGGAACAGAACGACCAGAATGTAGGGAATATTCGCGGAAGGAAAGCCGTACAAATACACAGCACTCGCAGCCAAAGCTATCACGCTGCGTGAACGCCACTGGCTCATCGAGCCTATCGCCATAAGCAAGCGCTCATTCTCGCAAACTCATCGCCACAAATAAAGGCGGCCGGCGCTGTGCGGGCGTCCGGCCGCGGGTGCTTTGGGGTGCCTCCACGTCGCCATAAACTCGGTCAGAAGGGGAAGCGATCTACTTGTTATGCGTGTTATAGCCAGCTCCCAAACAACTGGCAATAATGCAAAACGATTAGAATCCTTGCAGCGGATCTATCCCTTTTGTTTCTATGCACTTATACCCTCTTCCGCTGCTAAGATTCTTGTATTCCTCGGTCCGTCCGCTGGGCCAATCAAGTACAACACGATCGATTTTGTCTCGAAAGCCCAGGCCGAACGTCAACGGTAACTCTGATTGTGAAAGATAACTAGAACCTCCTCGGACCGTTCTCGATTGTGTTTGCGAGTCGTAATAGATTCGAACATTCGCGCCTATCGCGTCGTGGTTTGATTTCGAACCGATTAGGTAGAATCGGATGCTGGAGTGGCTTGCTGAGTATCGGTCGTTTCGGAACAAGTGCGCGGGCCCATTGTTCGTGGTGATGAGCACATCGAGATCGCCGTCGCGGTCGAAGTCGCCATAGGCAAGGCCGCGGCCGACAATCGGCGTTTCAAAACCGCCGCCAACCTGTTCCGCTACTTCGCGAAATCTACCAAAGCCGCGGTTCAGGAAAAGCTGCGGAGGCTGCGCGTAGCCCACATTGCCGCGAATGTTGCGCACCGTTTCGTCAATGTGACCGTTTGCCACAACGAGGTCGAGGAGTCCGTCGAGATCTACATCAAGGAACGCGCAACCAAACCCAAGCGTGCTGCGCGAGGCCGCGCCAAGCCCCGAAGGAACTGCAATGTCGTCAAACGTGCCTGTCCCGTTGGAACGGTACAGGCCAATCATCTCGTTGTCAAAATTTGTGATCGCTACGCCGGACTTCCCGGAATTTTCGAAATCGCCGGTGTCCACGCCCATCCCGGCTCGGGCTTTTCCTTCCGTGCTGAACGCCAGCCCTGCCTCCACTCCCACGTCTTTAAATTTTCCATTTCGCAAATTCTTGTAAAGCTTGTTGGGCTGCGTGTCGTTGGCCACTAGCAAATCCGGCCAGCCGTCCTGGTCGTAGTCGAACATCGCCACACCCAGCGATTTCGAGCTGCTGTCGAAAATCCCGCTCGAAGCCGTCACGTCCTCAAATGTTCCATCTCCGCGATTGTGAAACAGCCAGCACGTATCCCCGCGATACGCCTCCGGCGTGCAATATGATTTGTGCGTCCCATCCAAACTGCAAAAAACATCATGCTCTGGCGACCACCGAACGTAGTTGCACACAAAAAGGTCCAGCAATCCATCGCGGTCATAGTCAAACCAAAGCGCCGACGTGCTGAAGCCTTGCCGGCCAACTAGTCCACTTGTTTTTGTGACGTCGACGAACGTGCCCTTGCCAGTGTTGCGGAACAGTCGGCTCTGCCCCACGCAACTAATGTAAATATCCGGAAAGCCGTCGTTGTTGTAATCGCCGACAGCCACGCCCATTCCGTAAAGCTCGATATCCAGCCCCGCGGCCTTCGTCACGTCGCTGAAAGTCCCATTGCGATTGTTCCGGTAAAGCTTCAGTGTTGACCGCTGCTTCTGATGGCCCGGCCAGTCCATTCCATTAATGAGCAAAATGTCCTGCCATCCATCCCGGTCGTAATCGAGAAAAGCGCAACCCGACCCGAGCGTCTCCGGCAGCAGCTTCCCGCCATACGCGCCGCTGTTGTGCTGAAAACGAATTCCAGCTGCGGCACTCACCTCCGAAAAGCCAAACGTAAGTCCAGATGTCGATTCCTTTTGAATGTGTTTCGGAAATAGCCCCGCAGTGAAACCAGCGGCGCATCCACCTAACAAGAAGTCGCGCCGCCTCAAGGCAGATTCACCAGGCCATTTCGAATTGCATAAACCACCAGCTCCGCCGTCTTATGAATTCCCAGCGCATCCATGATGTTCGCGCGATGCACGGACACGGTATTCGCGCTCAAATTCATTTCGGCGGCGATCTCCTTGTTCGATTTTCCCGCCACGATCCGTTGCAGCACCTCCAGCTCTCGCGGCGTTAGCCCACCCTCGCGCTCGCCCTTCAGCGCCGCCGGACGCGCCACCTGCGGATCTAAAACCTTCTCCCCACGCGCCACACGCTTGATCGCGTTCGCCAGATCAAGGTCCATCGCATTTTTCAAAATATATCCGCGCGCCCCAGCGTCCAGCGCCTGCCGCACTAGCGTATCTTCCGAATGCATGCTCAACATCAATATGGCCGCATCCGGCCACGCCTCCAGAATTTTCCTCGTCGCTTCCAACCCATTCATCCTCGGCATCGCGCAATCCATCACAATCACCGCAGGCTTTTCTCTTGCCGCCAGCCGCACAGCTTCCTCGCCATTGCTTGCTTCGCCGACCACCTCGATCTCTGGATCATCTTCCAGGATTCGCCGGAATCCGTGCCGCACCAGCGCATGATCGTCTACCAGCAATACTTTGAGCTTAGCTGCCATGGCTCTCGACTTTCTCCCGTGCGATACGCAGACGAACCGTCGTGCCACCCATCCCCGGCTGCAAAAGCTCTAGGGTCCCTCCGATTATTTCCGCCCGTTCCCGCATCGCCACCAAACCGATTCCGCGTCCATTTTTCTCCACCACAATTCCTTTGCCGTGGTCTTCCACTTCCAATTCCAGCGCATCAGACAAAAACTTCAGCCGCACCCACGCTTCCTTCGCTCCCGAATGCCGGCTCACATTATTCAACGCCTCCTGCAACACGCGGTACACATGCACGCTTGCTCCTCCATCAAGCGGAAAAGCCGTTCCCGATTTTTCATAGTGCATCGCAAGCCCCGTCTGCCGCTCCACCGTCGGAATATACCAGTCCAGCGTGCTCACGAGCCCTGCTTCATCCAGCAGCACCGGATGCAGCGCCTGCGAAAGGCTGCGAATATTGTCCAGAGTCGTTTGCGCGATCTCGCGCACTTCCTGTACCTCTTCGCGCACTTTCGAGCCTTCCGGGAGATGGTTTCCCGCGCGCCCCAGCAGCGAGCCAATCGCCGTCAGCACCTGCCCGAACTCATCATGCAACTCGCGCGAAATGTGCCGCAGCGTGGATTCTTGCGTCGAAATCAGTTTTTGCGCCAATTCGCTGCGCTGCTCGGAAAGCGCCGCCAGTCTCGCGAAAACAATCCGGTTCGAACGGATCAAATACAAACTCGTCAGCACAATCGCAATGAGTGTGGCCAACAAAAACAAATAGACTTGCCGCTGCACACCGTCGTAAATCGCCGCGATGCGTCCCGCCGCCAGCTCTTCCCCTTCGTTGTTCTGCACCAGCAATCGCGAAACCGCTGTGCTCAGCGATTCCTGCCGCGCCTGCAAGGTCAGCCGGATTTGCTCGCGCGCTTCCGCTTCTTTTCCATCCGCTGTCAGCGCAAACATCCGATGAACCGCATCCCAAAATTGCGCCACGGACTGCGTGAGATAATTTCGCTGCTCGGACGTGCGGTTTGCCCCCGCCAACTGTTCTTCCAAACGCAGCGCCACATCCAGATCTTCCCGAATCCGTTCGAACTGCGCCGACCACGCCGTCAACGGGTAGGGCTCGCTAGCGTCTAGCATGTCGCGCATGGCCAACGCCACCGAATTCAAATCGTTCTGCACGCGCAAAAGTTGCAGCGAATCTTTCCGATTCCGGTCGACCATTTCGCTTTGTAATTTTCGCAAACCGGAAAGTTGCACCGTAATGTAAAACGAATATGCCACCACCGCGGCGAGCGTGATGATCAATCCGAGGAGAAGCCCCGTCGTCGGCGAGCGCTGCGCGGTCGTTGGCACGAAGAGAGGATACCTCAGGCAGCCGCTTGGCGGCGCACGAGGAGCAGCAGAAACATCATAGAGACAGCGGAAGCAAGCGGGACGAGTAATCCAATACGCAAGCCGCCCGCGTGCGCAGACACAAATCCCACGAACCACGGGGCAGCAGCGGACCCGAGTGACGACATGGAAAACATCAGACTGCCGAGTCTCGCCGCTCGTGCTCCGTACCAGCGCGAAAGCCATGCAATGTAAACTGGAAAAATCGCCGCGCAGCCCAGACCGGCGACGGCAGCGCTCGCGAAAGCAATTTTTTGTGTGGCGGCGAGGACGAACGCCGTGTTTCCGATGATAACTATGATCAGCGCCGCAATCACCAGGCGATATTCATGGATGCGAGCCAGAACAAACGGCGCGCACGCCCGGCCGGCCAAAAGTCCGCCGTAGAAAAACATGGGAGCGAGTGTGGCGATTCCTTCCCCTCCGCCGGCGAGACGCTTCGCATACGCAGCCGCCCAGCTGCCAAGGCTGACTTCCACTCCCACGTATAAGAAAAACAGTGCGGCAAGTGTGAGCGTTGTCACGAGTCCGACGCTGGCTGTCGCCGCAGCTGTTGTGGAATTGGATGCTGCATGCCTTGCGTCGGGAAACTTCGCAAAGAGAAATGAAAATGCCAGCAGGCCGCCGAACCCTGCGAAAAAGATGAGAAATTGCGGAAGAAACCCGCTTTTCAGTGCGAGCAAAACCAACGGAGAACAAGAAACGGCTCCAGCTCCCCACGCGAAATTAACGAGGCTCACGAGCGAAGCACTACGCACGCCACCGATTTCAGCTACAGCGAGATTCGTCGGAGGCACGACTAGGCCATAGCCAATTCCCAGAGCCCCCAATGCCAAGACGACAATAGTCATCGAGGAAGTGTTGACCGTCGCGAGGCCACCTCCGATCATCAGATAACCGAGAACGAGAGATGTGCGCGCGCCGAAGTAGTGCGTAATCAAACTCGACAACCAAACGCCCGCGAGCGAACCGGAAAACTCGATGGCCAACAAAACGCCGGCTTGCGAATCGTTGAGGGACCAGCGCGCAATGAACTGCGGCATGATCGGGCCGGTGAGTGTGATCTCGACACCGGTCAGGACAAATCCGGCGAAAAGCAGCACCAGCAAATAGCGCCGGCGTGCTGCGACGTTAATGGCGATGGCTTGCGCGCTCACTGGTTATCAACCATTTTGCAGGACGGCGGCGCTCCGAGCAACTCAACGTTTTTTGCAGTCGTCATTGGGCGTGCGCAAAATCTAATCCTTCAAATTGCAAATCTTGGTATCTGCAATCTCGAACCCTTTGCCCTTCCAATTTCAAAACTTAGTCCTTCTCGTTTGACGATGCGATAGTATGGAAAGCTTTTCGGATACGTTTGTGATCGCTCCCGGAGCGCTTTTATGATCGATTGGATGCTTCGATGATCGACGTTGGCCTCATCGGATTTGGACTTGCTGGCCGCGCTTTTCACGCGCAAGTGATTCGCGCCGTGCCCGGATTGCGGCTCGAGGCGATTCTGCAGCGCAGCGGCAATGAGGCCGCCGCGCAATACCCCGATGTCCGCATCGTCCGCACGGCGGATGAACTTCTCGCCATCAAGGAAATTCGTCTCGTTGTCATCGCCACACCAAATGACTCGCACTACCCGCTTGCCCAGCAGTGTCTCGCCGCCGGGCGCGATGTGCTTGTTGACAAGCCCTTTACAACCACTCTCGAAGAAGCAATCGCGCTCGTCGAGTTTGCGAAGCAACAGAACCGTTTGCTCACCGTTTACCAGAATCGCCGTTACGACGGCGATTTTCAGGCCATTCGTCAACTCGTTGCGAGCGGTGGGCTGGGACGCATCGTTCGCTTTGAATCGAACTATGATCGCTTTCGTCCGCAACTTCGTCCGGGCTCCTGGCGCGAGCGCGTCGGCCCCGGTAGCGGAATATTTTTTGATATTGCGCCGCACCTCATTGACCACGCGCTTTTGCTTTTCGGTCTGCCTGAAGGGCTGACGGCCGACATTCGCATGGAGCGCGAAGGCGCGGTTGCAGATGATGCGTTCGACCTCGTGTTTCACTATCCCCGCGGTCTACGCGCGGATTTGCGTTCCTCGATTTTGGCCGCCGCGACTCGTCCCCGTTTCCTTTTGCACGGAACGCAAGGCGCGTTTCTCAAGCAATCGTTCGATCCTCAGGAAAGCAACCTGCGGCGCGGCTACATTCCCACGGATTCTGCGTGGGGCGCGGAGCCCGAAGAAAATTGGGGCTTGTTGACCCTTTCTGAAAGCGGCGCGATGACTCAGCGGCGCGTTCCTTCAGAGAATTGCGATTACCGCGATTTCTACGCCAATTTGCGCGACGCGATTCTCGGCAAGGCAAAGCTGGCTGTGAGTCCCGAGTGGGCGCTCGATGTGATGCGCCTGCTCGAATTGGCGCGCCAGAGCAGCAACGAGCGCCGGACCATTTCTGTCCCCGCTAAGAATTGAGCAGCCGTTGCCCGCGGTCTGCTGCAGATGACCACATTTGCGAATGTATCTCGCGGCCCTCGCGTATACTCTAATTTCGTGACAGAGGAGAGCTACTGTGGCCACGGTCATTGATTTAGCACCCTCGATATTGTCTGCCAACTTTGCGCAATTGGGCGCCGATGCAAAAGCTGCGCTCGAAGGCGGCGGCACCGTTTTGCATCTCGATGTGATGGATGGCCACTTCGTGCCGAATCTCACCATCGGGCCGCCCGTCATTGCTTCGCTGCGCAAAACCATTCCGGATGCGACGTTCGATTGCCATTTGATGATCGAAAATGCGGATGAGTTCATTCCGGCTTTTGCGGAAGCCGGCGCGACCTGGATCTCCGTCCACCAGGAAGCGTGCGTTCATCTGGACCGCTCGCTTCATTTGATTGCTTCTCATGGCTGCAAGCCCGGCGTGGTGATTAATCCGGCGACCCCGGTGCACATGCTCGATGAAGTGCTGGATATTGTGCACCATGTTTTGATCATGTCCGTGAACCCAGGATTTGGCGCGCAGCATTTCATTCCCAACTCGCTGAAGAAAGTGGAAACGCTTGCGCGCCTCCGCGAATCCCGCGGCTTGGAATTCCGCATTGAAATCGATGGCGGCGTCGCGCTCGATACGGTTGGCGATATTGTGCGGGCGGGGGCGGAAATTCTTGTGGCTGGCAACGCCGTTTTCTCCCACGGCGACATTCGCGAAAACGCCAGCAAATTATTGCAGGCGGCGCGTTCGGCCGTGGCCATCAAGGCGTCGCCGCGCCTCCGGCGAGCTGCTACTGCTCCTCGTAGTTCCAAGTCAGACCGCCATCGACGACAAACGTAGTTCCCGTGACGTAGCTGGATTCTTCGGATGCGAGGAATGCGGCGATGGACGCGACGTCTTCCGGTTTACCTAACCTGCGCAGCGGAATATTTTCCAGCAGGCTCTTCAGTTTCACAGGATCGTTCAACAGGTTTTTGTTGATGGGCGTTTCGATTGCGCCGGGGGCGATGTTGTTGATGGTGATGCCGAGCGGAGCAAGCTCGATGGAGAGGTTGCGCGTAATCATTTTCAGGCCGCCCTTGCTGGCGCAATAGGAAGAAAAATGCGGGAAGGGAAGCTCTTCGTGAACGGAGCTGATGTTGATGATTTTTCCTGGGCGCTTGGCCTGCATCAGGTAACAGACCATCGCCTGCGTGACGAAAAACAAGCCTTTCAAATTTACGTTCAGCACGAAGTCGTAATCAGCTTCGGTAACATCCCAGAAATTGGCGCGTTTTTCGACTCCAGCGTTGTTCACCAAAATGTCCAGCTCGCCGAGCTGCGAAACCGTTTCGGAGATGAAACGCTGGCCGTCGGCAAGCTTCGAGATGTCGGCTTGGATAGCGATGGCCTTTCCGCCGCCCCTCCGCAGTCCCTCGACGACGCGTTCGGTGCCGGGTTTGTCCGAGAGGTAGCAGATCGCTACTGTTGCGCCTTCCTGGACGAACCGCTGGGCGATTCCCAAGCCGATTCCCTGGTTGCCGCCGGTGATGGCCGCTACTTTGCCTTCCAAGCGTTTTGACACGAGTCACGCCTCCATTCCACAAGGGCGTTCCCAAAAGGGACGCCGATAAGGGTAACACTTGGATGTTGTGGATCTGTTTCCGGCGCAGAGGAAAAAAAACCGGCTGAGGCCCCCTCCCCCGGGGGTTTTTTCGTAAGTGCGGATTCTAAAGGGTTTTAGTGCGGATTGTAAAGGGGTTACGGGCGCGTTTTTCGTAAGTGCGGATTCTGCGGGGGTTAGCGGCCCTCCGGCTGTGCTCAGGGGAAACGAGTGACACTTCGAAATCGCTCAGGGCAAGCTCGTGGCAAGTGGCGAGAATACAGAAAAAGGAAGAGAAGACTTTGGCTGGAAGGGTGACACCCCCGGTGTTTCTGTGAGAGCGGCAAACAAAGGGCTTATGCTTGCCAGGGTCTATAAGAGTGGCAGGGAAAGGACTTAGAGGAGCGCATTTTTCTGACGCATTGCAGGAAGGTGGAATCTGGATTTCAACACAGAGGGCACAGAGTACACGGAGAAGAGGAAGAGGCGATTCGGCGTAGTTGCCGACGATGACCATAGGGAATGTTAGCAGAGTTAGTACTAATTGTTAACTTAATTGTTAGTTTACTGTCTCCTCATTCGAACGGAGAGGTGCTGATTCGAACGAGAGCGGTGGAAGTCGAGAGGTTACAAGGAGTTGGCGGGATTGAGACGATTTGATGAGGCTGTGGAAATGTGTGGAAAAGTTAAAACTCCCGAACGCTCAGGTTCCCAGTGACGCCGTTCGCAGGAAAACTGTTGGTAGGGCGGTTCGTCCCGGGTACGCGGCGTGTCCGGTCCGAAGTATATAGCCGTTGGCTGGGTCATTTTGACAGTTCCGCGGCGGAAAGGCGTCAACCATGCGGTCGGTACTGACGTGAAGAGGCCTAAGACAGAGATTGTGACCGAGATTGGATCTCCCATGAAATCTGACCTCATACGTCGCCGTCATTCATTACCCCATATCCCGTGTGCAGCTCCGCAGCCCTTGATGTCTCCTTCTATTGCGTCCGGCACAAAACGGGTCTAGCATCGAGGAATGGCAAAGGCCAAGGAATTCGAGTTCGAGAAACCTGTCCCCGTCAGTGATGATGAAGACGAGGGGACGCTTGCCGCCATCGACGAAGGCATAGCTGACGCCAAAGCTAATCGAACTGTTTCCATTGCTGACGTCCGTAAGCTCCTACCCAAGTGGATTACCGGATCTTCTTCACGCAAAGAGCGCTAACAGATCTCGCTGAGATCATCGGCTAAATCACCGAAGACGACGATGAGGCTGCCTCTCGTTTTGGTATCTCCCTGCTCGACCATGTAGAGCTGCTGACTCGCTATCCTCGCATGGGCGGCGTCATCCGAAAACGCTCACGAGTCAGGAAACTGTTGCACAGCCCGGTCTTGGTCTATTACCAAATTCGCGAGGACAGGCGGATCATCGAAGTCCTTCATTTCCGGCATGGATCTCGAAAGCCGCCGAACCTCTAGAACGTAGAGTGGACGGGCTTGCTGGGGGGCGTGCCCTTCCGGAAATTCGAGGCTGGGACTAGTTTGGGAGGAAGCGGCCTTCGATCAGGAGCGCAAGCGCGGATTCGATGGTTAAGCCGGCGGCTACCAGGGGCTGGATCCAGAGGCGGTGGAAGCTGTCGGGGTGATCTTCGACCTCGGTGAAGAGGTGGTCGAGGGCTTCGAGTTGCCAGCGGCGCTCGAGGTCTTCGCGATTCAGCCTTTCGCGGAATTCTTCAACACGGTTCTTGGGTTCTTTATTGTTCGTCTTATTGCTCATCACCTGGAACCTTCTATCCTTTGATTCTTGGGGCAGTTCACGGGTTACTACGTTGCGGACTGTATGTCTCCTAGCAAAGACGCTGCCAAACCGATGACGGGGTTCACTTGGGCATGTGCCGTTTTGACTCTCGCTTCCGTCCCGGCGCGGCCATTTCTGGCCCGCGCTGGGACGGAAGGCAAGCCAGTAAGTTAGGCAGTGATGAAGAGAGTGCGGCCGTCGCGGCTGACCAGAAGCAGGGGCTCGCTTCCGGCCCTTCGAATGGCGCTCTGGAACTCAGAGACGTTGTTGACGGCCTGATGGTTGACTTCCTGGATGACGTCGCCCTTTTGCAGGCCAGAGTCGGCCATTTTGCTCGCAGGGTCGATGTCGGTGACAACGACGCCTTTGGTGGATTCGGGGATGCCGAGTTCGCGGGCGGTGCGTGAATTGAGGCCAGCGACTTCTACGCCATCAAGCGCTTTGCTGCCGCCCTGGTCGTCATTCGAATCGGTTTTGGCGGTTTCATTTGGCATTTCGGCCAGCTTTACCGTAGCATCGCGTTCCGTTCCGTTGCGGAGCGTTTTGAGCTTGAGCTCGGTGCCTGGCTGCATCATCGAGATGCTCATGCGGAGCTGATTGCTGTTCGTAACGGGCTTGCCGTTGACTTGGAGGATGATGTCGCCGCGTTGAATGCCCGCTTCGTGCGCGGGACTCTTGGGGGTGACATCGCCGACGACGATTCCTTGCGAGTCTTTTTCGCCAAAGGCTTTGGCCATCGCGGGAGTTACGTCTTGCGGATAGATACCCAGATAGGCGCGGGTAACGTGGCCGTTTTTCAGGACCTGGTCCATAACTTGGCGAGCCAGGTTGGCCGGGACTGCGAAGCCGATACCCTGGCTGCCTCCGGAACCGTGAGAAATAATGGCAGTGTTGAGACCGACCAGTTCGCCGCGGTCATTGATGAGCGCGCCGCCGGAATTTCCGGGATTGATTGGAGCGTCAGTTTGGAGGAAGTCTTCGTAATCCTCGATGCCGAGGTTGCCTCGGC